>Ga0209278_1000236_pt1 | contig 55090 bp, 35 predicted proteins | sample JI81BgreenDNA_FD_187504 | JGI IMG/M metagenome (GOLD analysis project Ga0209278, IMG submission 187504) | Wastewater effluent complex algal communities from Wisconsin, to seasonally profile nutrient transformation and Carbon sequestration -... | ecosystem: Engineered > WWTP > Effluent > Algae... | reverse complement strand
CCTGGTGTCAATGGCATAGCGGTCCCACTCCGATTCCATCCCGAACTCGGCTGTGAAACGTTATAGCGGTGACGATAGTTGGGGGGTTGCCCCCTGTGAAAATAGCTCGATGCCAGGTTAATATTCAGTCGAAGGAGCGGTGATGCCTAGTCAGCTACACCGCTCTTTTGCTTTTTGGAAATTCGTATGAGCGTGTTGATAGTGGGTTGATGCGTTCAGCGCTGGAGATCCCGCTGCTGCTGTAGTTGCCAATCTCGCTGGCGCTGCTCGTAGCGATCGCGGTCCTGCTGCTGTTGCTGCTGTAGGGAATTTTGTAGGTTTTGATGCTGTTGATTTTGGCGATCGCGCTCTCCCCATTGCTCTAGTAGGAAGGGACGTTCTGTGCTGGAGGGTGAAGAGGGAGGGGAGGTTTCCCACCAATCGCGCGGCTGTGGGATGGGCGATAAATTGATTGAGGGGGAAGAGTGCGGCTCTGAATCGGTTCTCGGGGTGGCAAGGGCTGCGGGGCTCAGGAGGATGGTTGCGGTGATGTTGATGAGAAAAAGGGCTTGGCCGCAGTGCTTCGGTTGTGGGGTGGGCTGAAGGGACATAGTCTGTATGGCTGGCAATATTTACAGTTGAGGATCGATAGAGAGGGGAGAGGCTAGCGATGCAGGTGTTGAGCTTTTAGTGCTGAAGAAATGGCTTTTAGGATGGGCTAAGTAGCTGTCGTGAACCTGGTCCTAAGGAATGATGCGCTAAGGTGGATGGGTTAAAACTTGTGGATGGGTTTTAAGATCTGGATATGAAGGGTCATTTTCTGAGTCCTCGGATTTTGTTGGGATTGGCGATGGCAGCTCCGGCGACGATCGCGGTGTTGCCCCATGCCACGCTAGCGCAAGCGACGGCCGCTTTGAATGGGTCCGGGGGGATAGACGCAACGGCGGCTAGCTCGGTGCCCGGAGCTGCGATCGCGCCCGGTGTGGCGGCCAACTACGGTCGATTGCAGGTGACGTCGATCCCCCAGGCGGCAACGCCCCGCGCCCAGGTTCTGGGGCAATCCCTCGCCCCGGCGGCGACTCCGGAGGAATGGGGGGAGGCGTCCCAGCGGGATTATGATGCCAATCGCGACGATAACCGGGATGCTCGCTATGACTACAGGCCGGGGCGGCGATCGCGCGGCGGTAGCTGATGATGGCCCCGTGGAACGGTAGATTGAAATTCAAGAATGACCGGTTATGAAATTAACCCGTTCTGAAGGGGCTTGATCTGACCAGTGGTGACGGCGAATTAAGGATTGAGACATGGCTGGGGGGGCAGCGACGTGGGATGGGATTTGGCCGCACTGGTGCAGCCCCTAGAGATCTCCACTTTTTTGGGGCAGTATTGGACCCGGCGGGCGGTGGCGATCGCGGGGGAGACCCCGACCCGGTTTGCGTCGCTCTTTTCCTGGGCTTCCCTGAACCATGTGCTGAATTATCAGTCGTTGCATTCCCCAGCGGATGTGCGACTGGTGCGGGATGGCCAGTCACTGCCGATCGCGTCTCCCCAGGCAACGATCGCGGCGCTCCAGCAGGGGGCCACGCTAATCGTTAATGGGCTCCATGGGCGCGATCCGGCTCTGGCAACCCTGGCGGCTGCCCTGCGGGATGGGGTGGGGCATCGGGTGCAGATCAATAGTTACTGCACTCCGGCGCAGCAGCAGGGGTTTGACTGCCATTACGACACCCATGAGGTGATGGTGCTCCAGTTGGATGGCATGAAGGAGTGGTTTGTGTTTGAGCCCTCCGCGATCGCGCCGACGGCGGCCATGCGATCGCCCGCCGAGGTGCCCCCGGATGCCCCGCCCTACCTCAAAACGGTTCTGCAACCGGGGGATGTACTTTATGTACCCCGTGGCCACTGGCACTACGCGATGGCCTGTGGGGAGCGGCCCTCCTTCCACCTCACGGTTGGGATTGATTGCGAAACGGGACTCGATTGGCTGGCTTGGTTGACGGAGGAGCTTGCCCAGCGGCCCCAGTGGCGCAAAAATTTGCCCCTGGTGTCGGGGGGGGACGATCGCGCCCTGCGGGAGGCGGTTCATGCCCTAGGGGTGGCCTTGGCGGCGGAATTGCAGAGTGAGGCGGGCATGGAGGCCCTGGCCCAAGCCTACGGCAATGCCCTGGCCCACGGGGCGCGATCGCCGGAGCCGTTCCAGTTGCCCCAGCAGTTGGGCCAGGATGTGTTTCCGGCGGGGCTGGAGACGGAGTTTTGGCGTCCTCCCTATCCCCGGCTGCGGTTGGTCCCCCAGGCGGACGGCGCAACGCAGATCCATTTTGGGGGGCAGCAGGTGACGGTGGCGGGTCTGGAACCGGCGGTGGTGGCGGATATTCTGGGGCGATCGCGGTTCACCCCCTGGGATCTGGCGGATGTGGTGCCGGATCTGGATTGGGAGACGGAGCTAGCGCCCCTGCTCCAGCGGTTGGTGATGGAGGGAATTTTGAGGGTGATGAATCCTTAGGCCCTAGAACCTCTGGAGGGGCAGCGGCTTCTAGGGGGCGTCCAGGCGTTCGAGGAGCCAGGGCAAAAATTCTTGCCAAAAGGCTAGCAGGCCGGCCCGATGGGTGGATGGGGCGATCGCGAGGCGGGCGGCGAGGGCCATGGAGGGTGCCCGTTCGGGGTAATGGCGGGCGAAGGCGCGGTAGCAGGGGTAGAGATCGCGGGTGTAGGTCTGGTCCTGGGCCATGACCAGTTCAAACCCGGCCCGGACAATGCGGCGGTTGAGCCAAGCGCTTTTGGTGCGGACCTGGGGGGGGGAAATGGGTTGCCGTAGTCGGTCTGCGGTGCGCCGCCAATCTTGATGGAGGGTGGGTCGATGGAGCCAGAGGGCTGGACCGGGCCGCACGGGGGGCAGGGTGGCGATCGCGTCTTGGCCGGTCACTCGGTTACCTGCTACCCAGAGCCCCTGGCTTTTGAGGAGTGCGCCCCAGGTTTTGGCTGGATTGATCAGATCGTCAGCGGTGATGAGGCTGGTTTCGATCGCGCGGCAGAAGGGGTAGCGATCGCGCAGGCGTCGGTTCAGGCGCTCGCACCAAAGTACGTCATCGGGCCGTTCCCCATCGGTGACCACCACCAGGCCATCGAGATCCGAAACCCCCGCGATCGCCCGTCCCCTCGGAATCGAGCCGCGCACATAAAACCCCACCGCGCGATCGCCCAGGGCCACGGCACAGGCCGCCACCCAGGCCGCCACCAAACTGCCCCAACGCCCCTGGAGATGGGCGCGATCGCAGGGATTGATGACATAGCCCGCCCCATCGATCGCCCACAGTTCCCCCCACGGTTCCAGGGTTGGCCCCGCGATCGCCCCCCCGTCCTCGATGCGTTCCACCGCGTTTCCCCTTGCCCCCGCGATCGCTAGGACGGCACCGGGTTGAGGGGCCGCAGCAGGGCCGCCACCCGAATGCAGTTGCGGCCATCCGCCTTCGCCCGATAGAGCGCCTCATCCGCCAGGGCAAAAATCCGCATCGGATCCCCCGTGCCCTGGGGAACCACCGTCGCGATGCCAATACTCATCGTCACCTGGCTACTCGCCCGCGATCGCGCATGGGGGATCTGCTCCTGGGCCAAAAGCGCTTGCACCCGCTGGGCCACCTGCTGCGCCGCCGCCGGTCGAGCATTGGGCAGCAGCACCGCAAATTCCTCACCACCGTAGCGCGTCGCCAAACCCGTCTGGGCCATCACCGCCTTGCGCAGGACCGCCGCAACAATCTTAAGGCAGCGATCGCCCTCCAAATGGCCGTAATAGTCGTTATAGCGCTTGAAATCGTCCACATCCAGCAACAGCACCGACAGGGGCTGCTGGGTCTCCGTCAGCAGCCCCCACACCCGCGCCAGCACCGTCTTCAGGTGGCGACGATTGTGCAACTGGGTCAACTCATCCATGCTCGACAGGTGCTGCAACCGTCGATTCTTCGCCTGCATCTCGTCCCCCGAGCGGATCCGGCCCATCACCCCCCGCAGTTGCAGCGCCGCCGTATGCACCAGATCCACCAGGGCCGGACGATTGGCCAAGGGGGTCGGTTGATAGAGCAACAGCACACCGCTGGTGGCCTGGGGGGTGCCAATGGGCACCGCCGTCACGCTCCGCAGGCCCGCCGCCTGGACCAGGTTAAACCGCTCACAAAAAAAACGGATGAGTGGATCGTCGGTGGGGTGCAGGGCCGCCAAGTCGGCAATCCAGGTGGGGCCACCCGTGATGATGGCGCTGTGGTAGAACGTGTGCTCGTCCCGCAGGCTCAGGTCCTTGGCCGCCGCCCGCAGCGATCGCACCGCCGCGCGATCGCCCGCAAAGGTCTTGACCAAATAGGCCCGCACCAGCCGCAGCCCCTCCCCGGTGCGATCCATGACCCAAGCTTCGCCATAGCACCAGTCCGCCGCCTCACAGACCCGCCCCAGGAAGGTCTCTAAGGCCCCTTCAAAATCCGCCGCTTCGCTGACGGCCTGGATGGTCCCCAGCAGAAAGCGGGTTTCAAATTCCGCCCGGTGGCGCTTTTCGATTTCCGCCTGGAGCTGTTGGTTGCGCGCTTCGAGTTGACGCCGCTGGTGATGGATGGTCAGTTGGGTTTCAATGCGCGCGAGCACCTCTTCAATTTGGAACGGTTTGGTGATGTAGTCCACGCCGCCCACCTGAAAGGCTTGGACCTTGTGGCCGAGATCGTCCGCCGCGCTCAAAAACATGACCGGCAGATCGGGGGTGAGGGCTTCGGTTTTGAGGGCTTGGCAGATTTCAAAGCCGTCCCGGTGGGGCATCATGATGTCGAGCAGCACCAGATCAACGGCCTCCTGACGGGCGATGTCCAGGGCCATGGTGCCGTCGAGGGCGACGCGGATTTCGTAGCCCCATTTCACCAGCAGGCTCGATAAGATCCGCAGGTTATTCGGTTCGTCGTCCACGAGCAGGAGCAGGGCGGGCCGTCCGCCGATTTGGGCGATCGCGCGATCGCCGGTCGATTCTGGCCAAACTGGGGCCGGGGGGGGCAGGGCCGGCTGAATCAACGGCTCCTGGGCCAAGGTTGCCCCGCCCTGGAGCGCAGGCCCGCGATCGCGGAGTCCCCAGGTCGGTCCCTCATACGTGTACTCAACCATCAATCTATCCACCCATCCCAGTGACGATGCCCCTGCGGCCATGGATCCCCGCGAGCCCCATTCCCGCCGATCAATGGCCGTCCTACTCCATACGGTACCCCAGTAATTTTGCGGATGCCAAATGGCAGAAATTCCCTCCAATGTCCCCCAGACCCTGGGCCTTAGGACCGCCGGGGCAACGGGGGCAAGGGTGACAGCCGGGGCGGCCCGAATCCGGGAAAGGATGCCCCCCTGGGGGAGCGTAAAAAAAATCGCCTGGGAACCCCCAGACGATGGATGTAGACGATGCGATGGATCGCGCGTGATTCGAGGAATTACCTAGGTTTCCGCCGGTTTGCCATCCGCCGGTTTACCCGTCTGGAAGGCCCAGCGCAACAGGGGCGGCGCGACAAAGGTGGTCAAGATCACCATGGTGATGATGGCCGCCTCCAGGGGCTTGCTCAGGACGCCGCTGGCGGAACCGATGCCCGCAAACACCAGACCCACCTCTCCCCGAGGGATCATGCCGATGCCGATCGCGGGGCGGTTGATATTTTCTTGGCCAAAGACCGTCCAGCCGGTGATCACCTTGCCGACGATCGCCACCAGGATCAAGAACGTCGCGACAATCAGCCCCTCGCGGTTTTCCGCATTGAACGGATTGAGCACCCCCAGATCCGTCTTGGCCCCAACGGAAACAAAGAAAATCGGCACCAGGAGATCCGCGATCGGCATCACCTGCTGATCCAACTCCTTGCGCTTATCGGTTTCATCAAGCACCAGGCCCGCTGCAAAGGCCCCCAGAATCGCCTCCAGGTGGATTGCATTGGCCAAAAACGCCATGGCAAAGGCAAATACAAACGCCGGAATCACCAAATTGCCACGGGTCTGCAACCGCTCCGCGATCGCCACAAACCCCTTATTAAAGAACTGCCCCAGTAGAATCGCCCCCAAGGTAAAGGCCGTCGCCCCCACAATCGGATAGAGCACACTGGAAACATTCACCTCCCCCGTCTTCGCCAGACTGGCCACCACCGCCAGCACAATAATCCCCAAAACGTCATCAATCACCGCCGCTCCGACGATGATCTGACCCTCGCGGGATTTTAATACTCCCAACTCCGACAGCACCTTCGAGGTGATGCCAATACTCGTGGCCGTGAGCGCCGCCCCCGCAAAAATCGCCGGAATCGCCGCCACGTGGAAGAACGTCATCAGGCCGATGGTGCCCGCCGCGAACGGAGCCGCCACCCCCACAACGGCCACCACCGCCGCCTGGATGCCCACCTTCTTCAGTTCCCGCAGGTCCGACTCCAGGCCAATTTCAAACAGGAGGACAATCACCCCCAGTTCCGCCAGGATCGAAATGGCCTCGCTCTGGACGCCAAAAATGCCCGCCGTGGCCTCCGGTGACAGGTTGCCGAGCTTTTGCAGGGCAGCGGCAATCAGGGAATCGGACGCCCCTAGGGATCCTTCGGGGAAGACCAATAAATGCAGGGCCGATGCGCCGATGAGCACGCCGCCCACCAATTCCCCAAGAACGGGGGGTAAATCCACCGCCTTGGATAGTTCGCCGCCCACCTTACTGGCGAGGTAGATGGCGATGAGGCTCAGCAGGACGCCCGCCAAAATGAGGGACCCATCCTCGGCACTGGCCGCTTCGGGCGCAGCTTCCGCCAGGAGGGGCAAGAGGGCTGGTGGCGACGCGATCGCGCCCCCCAGCCATGACAACAGGTTTGGGATCATGGAGCTATCGGTTATTAGGTACAAAGAAAGTTCAGGCCGCCTATCCGCCGGAGCAGCATCGGCCCCCAGCAATAGCAACCATGGTAGGGCGTTGCCCTGTGCTTGGAGCGTAGCGGCGGATTTGAGTCTGTTGGGGGATCCATTGTGGATTCCAATGGGACACGGGCTTTAACGGCGACATTGGGACGATTTCCACAAAAAATCGGCAAGGAACCCCTGTCCCTTGCCGATCCCCAAAAGTCAAAATCAAGGCTTGAAAAGACTGGCGCGATCGCCCCCGATGGACTCCCCATGCCCTGGGGCGATCGCCGCGCCCAACCGTTGCCGAACCATGGCCTAGCTCCTGATTTGCGGCCCATGGCTGGGTTCTAGGCCACTGACCTGAACCGGGAAGAGGTCCCCCACCTCCTACGTTTCAGATCCCGTCCCATCAACACATTGGCCAGGATGAACCTAAACGTCGCGGGTCCGGCGCAGCTTCCGCAAAGAACCGGCAGCGAACAGGCCCAACCCCAGAACCATACCGGGCTCAGGAACCTTTGTATCCGGCTCATCCCCCTTGTCCGCAATGAAGAGAGACATGTGGGACAGGCCCCGACCGGCGCGGCCGCTACCATTGAGGGCCGTACCGATGGTGCTCCACAGGCCGCCGTCCACCTCGACCCCCAGGTCGAAGTAGTAGACGCTGAAGGAGTTGGCGGTCTTGAGGCTAATGGCGAAAACCTGATCTTCGCCGATGCCGTCTAGAAAGCTCCAGGTGCCTTGTCCTTCGGGGTTTTCGGTCCAGGACATGCCATTATCCCCAGCACCGGCGGCATCGTCCTTGTCAATGAACAGCCAGTCGTAGTCCACATCGAACATGGTGTTCAGTTCCCCCAGCAGGGGATTGCCGTCCCCGAGGACATCATTAGGGGAGAAGACGCCATCGGTTGCGTAGGCTCCGGCACAGTCGGTGGCGTTGAGCCCTTCTGCAGTGACGTCGGTGACGTTGCAACTGAGGCCGGTCAGGAGTTCTTCGTAGGGATCATCGGCACGGGCGATACCGGCGCTCAGGGTGGTGGCGACGATCGCGGCGGTGGCGCTGATGAAAACCTTGCTGAGGGTGAAGGGGGACATGGCTCTAAAGACTCCAGACTTGTGGGGAGGGGGGATTGAATCAGATTAAGCAGAGACGTTTTCGGGCCTAGCTTGGACGGTTTTGGGGGAATGTCCCAGCGGGCGGGCGTTTCTTTAGGGGCTGATAATTCATAGATATCTGATCTGGCCCGAACTTGGCTAGCAACTTCATCAAGTTTTCATCGGAACTTCATGGCAGCTTTAAAAAAGAAGCGGCCTGCTGGGGTGGCGCAGGGGCTGAAGCGCTGTTTCCCTAAGGCTTTTGGGGGATGGTGGGGCTAGCGGTTGATGGGGTGGGGGGGGATGCGGCGGAGGGCGGCCTGGAGGGCTTCGAGGCGGACGGGTTTGCTGACGTAATCGTTCATGCCGGCGGCGAGGCAGTCGTCGCGATCGCCGCCCATGGCGTTGGCGGTCATGGCGATGATCCAGGGTTGGCGCGGATTGTTGCCGCGATCGCGGATGTGCTGGGTGGCGGTGAGGCCGTCCATGGTGGGCATTTGCACGTCCATAAAAATGGCGTCGTAGGGCTGTCGGGCGATCGCCTCGAGGGCTTCGCAGCCATTGCTGGCCACATCGGCGCGATAGCCCAGGCGCTCCAGCATCAGCAGGGCCACCTTTTGGTTCACCACCACATCCTCCACCACCAAAATGCGCAGGGGTGGTGCTTGCCACTGTTGGTCCGGGGCGCTGGCGGGGACGGGGACGGGGACGGGGACGGGCATTTCACCCTGGCTGGGGGGGGTGGCTTCTCCCGTGGGGGAGGCGGGGGGTGCGGCGGGCCGGGGTGGCGGCGGCGGCGGCTCTAGGATTTTCCGCAAGGCCCGCTGGAGGGAAGCCTGTTTGAGGGGTTTCATCAGGGTGGCGGCCACGGCGGGGCGATCGCCCTGGGGAATGTCATGGCTACCGACGGACCGCAGCACAATGACCGGCAGCGATCGCCCGCCCTCACCTTTGGCCCCCTGGATTTGCTCCGCCAGATCTAAACTATCCATCTGGGGCAGACCCCCATCAATGATCGCCACATCAAACCCCTGGTCCGCCTCCAAAACCTTCAGGGCATCCGCCCCGGAAGCCACCGCCGTCGTTTCCATGCCCCAGGTGGCCGCCTGGAGCGCCAGGAGTTTGCGGTGGGTGCAGTTGTCATCCACCACCAGCAGCCGTTTACCCACCAGATGCCCGCCACCGGACGGCTCCACCCGCGATCGCGGCACCCCCAGCACCCGCACCGTGAAATAGAACGTCGTCTCCGTCGGCCCCGCCAGACCCATCCGCCCCGGCCAGCCCCCCGCAGTCCCCCAGTCCGCCGGAGCCGTGCCCCCCGTGTGGCCCTGGCTATGGACCCAGAGATGGCCCCCCATCAGTTCACACAGGCGCTTACTGATCGCCAGCCCCAGACCCGTGCCCCCATGGGTCCGCGTAATGGATGCATCCACCTGACTGAAGGGACGAAACAGCCGCCCCAGGCGATCGCGCGGGATCCCAATGCCCGTATCACTAATGGCAAAGCACAGCTCATGGGGCCGCGCATCCGGGCTTTGGCGACGGACTCCAGCCCCCCCCTCCAACCCCGACTCCCCAGGGCACAGATCCCCCGGACAGTCCTCCGCCGTGCAGGGGTTGCGCCCCGGCAGGGATGGCTCCACCCCCCCAGACCCCAGTGCCCCCTCTCGCCCCGGCTCCCACGGCAGTTCCCGGGCCGTCACCCGCAGCAGCACATCCCCCTGCTGGGTGAATTTCACCGCATTCGACAGCAGATTCACCAGCACCTGCCGCAGGCGAGTCACATCCCCCACCAGGCAGTCCGGCACGGATGGATCTAGATAGGAGGCCAGTTCAATGCGTTTTTCCGCCGCCCGGTGGCTCAGCAGATCCAGGCACTCCTCGACGCAGGGGGCCAGGTTGAAGGGATGTTCTTCCAGTTCGAGGGTGCCGGATTCGATTTTAGAAAAGTCCAGGATGTCGTTGATGATGTCCAGCAGGGTGTCGCCGCTCTTGCGGATGGTTTCGGCGAAGTCCCGCTGTTGGGGCGTCAGGTCCGTGTCTAGCAGAAGGCCGGTCATGCCGATGGTGGCGTTCATGGGGGTGCGGATTTCGTGGCTCATCATGGCCAGGAATTGGCTTTTGGCGCGGTTGGCGCTTTCCGCTTCGCGGGTGGCCTGCTGGAGGGCGATGTTTTTGAGGGTGAGTTCCTTGCGCTGGGTGGTTTCCTGTTCGAGGAGCTGGGCCTGGGCGAGGGCGATGCCCACGTGGGCGGCGATGGTTTCGAGGAGTTCGATTTCTTCAGGGCTCCAGGTGCGGAAGTGATCGCACTGGTGCAGGCCGATCGCGCCGTTGGGTTGCCCTTGGTAGGAGGTGCGGACGCCGATCATTGACTTGACGCCCACCGATTCGCAAATGTCGATCGCATCCTTGAGGAGGGGCTCTTCGTAGATGTTGGGGCAGGCGATCGCGCGATCGCTGCTGAGGAGCTGTTGCACGTGGGGGTTCCCGTCGATCGGCACCTCGAAGCCCATCATGGAGGAGATGTTGTCCCCCTGGAGATATTCCGACACGAGGGGGATGCTGGGCTCGGGGTCGGCGACGTAGGCATGGATCAGGCAGCGGTTGGCCCCGAATAGTTCACCGACGCGGCGGGCGGTGGTTTCAAAGATGCGATCGATCCGCAGACTTTGGCGCACTTCTGTGATGATCTGCTGGAGGATCGAGGCGCGCCGCAGTTGATATTCCAAGGCTTCGCGGGCCTGGGTGCGTTCGAGGTCCGTGCCGAGCCATTGGGCCATCAGCCGCAGCAGTTGGCGATCGCGGTGGGCCAGGGGGACATTTTCGCGGGGGCTAGGGTCGATGAAACTCAGGACGCCGACGGGGTTGCCCTCCACCACCACCTGACAGCCCAGGTAGGAGCCAATGGGCCAGGTGCGATAGGCGGGATGGTCGTGCCACTGGGCCGGATCGAGGCGGGTCAAAAAAACTGGCGTTTTGCTGCTCAGGGCCAAATGGCAGTAGGTTTCGCTCACCGGGCGCGCCTCCCGGAGGGCCGGGTCTGCGGGATCTAGATTGTCCCCCTGGTAGGCGCAGAGGCGGACGAGGAAGTCGGGGCCGCTGCCTTCGAGGCGGGTGAAGAAGCCCATGGGGAAGCCGAAGCGCCGCCGACCGATCGCCAAAATGCCCTGGAGCCGCTGCTCGAAACTGAGGCCCACGGCGGCGGTGACCTGATAGAGCCCCTGGAGGGCGTTGCTTTGCTCCTGGGATTGGCGCTCGGCCCGCTTGAGTTCCGTGACGTCGGTGATGGTGCCTAGGTAGCCGATGGTTTGGCCCTGGTGGTCCGTCAGGGGCATGGCCCGCACGTAGACTTCCGTGAGGGTGGGGGGGTGGCCGTAGCGGCATTCGGTGGCGAAGTTCTGGCGATCGCGCAGGGCCGTTTGCCAGTCGGTTTCGACGCGATCGCGATCGTCGGGGAAGATGCCATCGGTCCAGGGAGCCCCCAGGGCCTGGGCCTCCGTCAGGCCGGTGATGGATTGATAGCGTTCATTGACGAAGCGCGATCGCCCCTCAAGATCCGTCTCAAAAATACCCACCGGCGCGAACTGGGCCAGGGTGCGGAAGCGGGCTTCACTGCGGCGCAGGTGCCGCTCGATCTGCTTACGTTCGGTGATGTCACGGATGGTGAAGAGGACGCCGTTGGGGCCGCTGGGGGTGACGCGCACCTCCTCATCGCGGGTGAGGGTGCCAATTTTGAGGGTTTGTTCGTAGATCAGGATTTCGCGGCCGGCGAGCACCTCTTCAATGGCGGCCAGGTGGCGGCGGGCCACGTCGGGGGGAACGAGGTCGATGATGTTGCGGCCAATGCGGGAGGTGGGTTCGCCGATTTGGACGACGTTGCGACCGGCGTGGAAGTTGAGGTAGTTGCCCTGGGCATCGACGCGGAACATGAGGTCGGGGACGGCGGCGAGCATGTCGCGATCGCCGGGATCCAGGGGGCTGTTGATCTGGCTAGGGCTGGGCTCTGGGCTGGGGTCTAGGCGGGGCTCTGGGGCGATCGCGGGGGCTTCTCGGGGGGCCGGTGGGGCGATCGCGGCGGGGCCAGGGGGGCGGTGGTGGTGGCGATGGCGGCGGGCGGCCCGTTGGGCAATGGGGGGCGGGGCCTGGCGATCGCGCAGGAGGCCATAGAGAAAACTCGGGTGGGCCAGGGGTAGGTAATGGTGGGCCAGCAGGAGGCCGCTGGGGGCGGAGCCACTCCCCACCAGGATTTGCCGTTCCCCGTCTCCCCCCTGGGCAATGAGCTGCTCCACCTGCCGCAGGGGCGTGGTGGGCGATACCTGGGGCGGCAGGGGCCGGGCGATCGCCCCGAGGGGCAGGGCCATGAGGTCGCCGCGATCGCACTGATGGGCCAGGTCAAGGCCGTCCACAATGCCCAGCGGTTGCCCCTGGGGGTTGGTGACCAAGACCGCCGCCGTGGGCCAGTCCAGCAGGGCCGCGATCGCGCTAGCCACGGGGGCCGTTTCCGCCAGGGTGGGCAGGGGCGATCGCACCAACTGGCCCGCCGTCACCCAATCCAAAAGCTGCGTCTCCGCCAGCCGCGCGATCGCCGCCTCCAGATCCAATAGCCCCAGGGGGTGACCCGTCGCCGTATCCACCACCACCACCGGTTCCCCCCGCCGGTTCTGGAGGGCCAGGAGTCGGGCGAAGGGATCGCGATCGTCCAGGGTGACCGTTTCGTAGGGATCCGCCGTGGCCGCCGCTGGCTGCTGTTGCCAATCCCCCGCCGCGATCGGGGCGCAGCCCCCACTCATCGCCCGCAGCAGCGATCGCACCCCAAAAAGCAAGGTCGGCTGAGGCCCATCCCCCAACGCGATCGCCCCCCCGTGGGACTTTTGCAGCAGGTGTACCAGGGTACCCACGGGCGTCGTCAGGGGGAGCGGTGGCCGGGGCGATCGCCCGGACGGCGGGGCCGGGGCAAGGCCGTCACCGGGATTGGGGGAGGAAAAGGTCATGGATGGCAGAACCGTTGCGGCGGACAATCCACCGCAGAAAGGGATGCGGACAGACGCCAAAACACGGGCGACCGGTGGCACCACGGGCGGCGCAGTTGGGGGTAGGGAGAACACCTGATGCGATGACGGCAGGATGGGGCTGTGGTGTTGCTCTGGCCCCCACCGAGGAACTGGTGCCCTAGCCCCCCATGTCCGTAATTTTCTTTAGCTTATCGCGATCGCCCGGAGGCCCGAATCGACCCCCATGTCCCCCGGTCCCGCGATCGCCCAGGGGGATTAGGCGGAAGCATCCTCCGTGCCGAGGGTGCCCCGGGTCAGGCCCAGTTGATTCTGCACCTTGAGGCGTTTCCAAAGCTGTTCACCGGACTGCTGCCCCCGCAGGAGCCGCTGATATTCCCGGAGGGTGCGGGTCACTTGCTCTGGCCCTTCGGTGGTGAATTCAATGCGGAACCGCCGCACGCCGCGCGGGAGCAGGTGGCGGATCGCTTCGGCTCCGGTCTGGGCGGTGCCGTTGAAGAGGGTGTTGCGGCAACCGGCGTCGGCCTTGAGCTGATGTTCGACGCCTGCGCGATCGCGTAGGGTGACGTCGTGGCGATCGCAGGGGCGGCCACAGTCGCGGTAGTCCTTGCCGTCGGACAAAAAGGCGCAAAAGACGCAGTGTTCCATATGGAACATGGGCACATGCTGATGGAGGGTGACTTCAAACCAGTGGGCGGGGCAGCGATCGAGCAGGCTGCACAGTTGATCGGCGTTGAGGTCGTAGGCGGCGGTGAGGGCTTCGAGGCCGTGGACTTCTATAAAGTGGCGGGCGGTGATGGGGTTGGCGACATTGAGGGAAAAGTCGCCGATCGCGCGATCGCCCCTGAAAAAGTCCAAATGGTCGTAGTTGCGTACCAGATAGCCCGTGGCCCCGTCCTGGCGCACCTGGTTCAAAATCCACCGCTCCCCTTCCTTAAAGATGCGGGGCGGGGCGAGCCAGATTTCGCGATCGCCGTTCCGGTTTTGGTCATGGTTTTGGACGAGATCCACCGCCTGACGGTAATGGCGCGGATCTTCAAACTCGCAATAGTGAAATTTGACGCCCGTTGCCAAGGCCGCCGTCAACTGATCGAGGCTGCGGCTGAGGGCCACGAGGCGATCGGCGGGGTCGGTGTCCGGTTCTCTCTGACGGTGGCTCTGGGGCTGGGGTAGGAGATCCTGCCAGGGGCGATCGCGGTGGAGTTGCCAGGCGGGGGGGCGCGATCGCAGGTCTTCGAGATCCGCCACCAGTTGCCGCCGCAGGCGATTGAGTTCGCTGGTGGGCAGCATCAGGCCCGGCTCCAGCTCCGCCGTGGTCAGCTTCGCCAGATAGAACGGCGTATTGCCCAGACGGCCCAACTGTTGCCCCAGGGTTTGCGACGTGAGGGGATGATCCTGGGCCGCCACGAGGGCTATGGTGGACTGGGCTTTGACCCGACGGCCCGCCCCATCTTGCAATATGACCGTTAAGGTTGCGCCCAAATGACCGGTCACCGCGATCACCACCGGTCGCCGCCATTTGGGCACTTCTCCGGCGAAGGTTTGGCGCAGTTCTTTTTCTAGATGCGGGTCGCTGGTTTTCCAGACCTGCCAGCCCGGTTTGATGCGACCAATGGGCACGTCGCGCCCCAACTCGATGCCGATGGATTTGCCCTGGCTCACAATCCCATAGATCCGACCGCCCACTTCGCGATCGCGCGGCCCCCCCGATGAACGGCTCGGCGGCACCAGGACAATGCCATCCCCCGCCGCGATCGGTGCGCCATTGGGCGTTTTGGCCGAAATCCACAGGCGTCCCCCCTGCGATCGCTCGACGGTGCCCAGGAATACGCCCCGCTTTTTGCCATAGCGCCCGTGGACGAGGGTTTGGTTATCAATCCCTTCAAACCAGCCGGTGAACAGCCCCCGGGAAAAGGCCATTTCTAGCTCGTAGCGCGGCGATCGCCCGGTGGCCGTCTCCGTTCGGCCGATCGCGGGCTTCGGAAATTCCACCGTCTCCGGGTCCGCTTCGTCTGGAATGGTGGGGGGGGTGAGGACCGCCGCGATCGCGCGATCGAGCGCCTGCCGATAGACCCGAGTCACGCTGGCCACGTAGTCCGGCGACTTGAGGCGACCTTCGACCTTGAGCGATCGCACCCCCGAGCGCACCAACGACTCCAGCACCGGCAGCCCCGACAAATCCTGGGGACTCAGGAGATAGCGGCGATCGCCCAGATCCACCACCTCCCCATCCACCACCAGGTCATAGGTCATGCGGCACGCCTGGGCACATTCCCCCCGGTTCGCCGATCGCCCCCCGAGCGCCTCACTGGTCAGACATTGGCCGGAATAGGCGACGCACAGCGCCCCATGCACAAACACTTCCAAGGGAATTTCAGTGCCTGCTTCCCCCTGCAACGCCTGGATTTTTTCGATCTCCGCGATCGAGCATTCCCGCGCCAGCACAACCAAATTGCACCCCAGCGATCGCGCAAACGCCACCCCCGCCCCACTGGTCACGGTCATTTGGGTCGAAGCATGGATCGGAAAATCCGGCGACAGGTGACGAATCAGCCGACAAATGCCCACGTCCTGCACGATCGCCGCATCCACCCCCGCCGCGATCGCCGTCCGCAAATACTCCGTCGCCGCCGCCAACTCCGTCGGAAACACCAGCGTATTCAGCGTCAAATAGCCCCGCACCCCGCGCCGGTGCAAAAACGCCATCAACTCCGGCAAATCCGCCCGCGTGAAATTGTCCGCCCGCATCCGCGCATTGAAGCGATCAAGGCCAAAATAAACCGCGTCCGCCCCATTTTCCACCGCCGCCCGCACACAGTCCCAATTGCCCGCCGGTGCTAACAATTCCGGCCCCAAGCTTCCTAAATCCATCGGCCCCGACCCACGCGGCGCAGACCCCAACCCTTTCGAACCCACCGGAGCATCCGCGACCATAGGCCCCCGAATTATCATTCATCTCAATCTTTGCCAATCCTAAACAATAACCTGAAATGCTGAACCGGCCAAGCAATCCCTCGATCAGACAACAGAAAAGACAGGGAATTTAAGGCTTGCTTAGGCATCGTCCCGCGACCCGCCATCCACGGCGATGACTGGTGAATCAAGGGGGTCAAGCCTGCTTACCTTGAAGGGCGCTTGGGGATGATCAGGGGGTGCCACGGCGATCGCCGTCCCCTCTGCCAATCTTTAGGAAGCCTTCGCTAAGCTAGAACCGATCAAACGTCTCACCGCCCCCCTGGCCGCCCCATGTCCGATCGCATTGCCCTGACCTTTGACGACGATCCAAAAATTACCCAGGACGACTCCGTACCCACGGGAACCTCAGAACTATTGCGGGTGGTCGAAGAACTGAACCAAACGCCGCCCTACCGCAAGCGGCCCATTCGCCTCACCTTTTTTGTGGTGGGGGTGAATGTGGAAAAAATGCTGTCCCTTGAACCGCAACTGATTACGCGGATGGTGATGGGGGGCCATGAAATCGCGAACCATTCCCATAGCCATCCCAATCACTTTCATCGACTTTCGGTAGATCAAGCCCTTGAGGAAGTGGGCAAAAACCATGATCTAATTCAGCATTTGCTGGGGCGGGAATCGCGCTTTTTTAGGCCCCCCTATGGCCTCATCAGTCAACCGTTAATTGATGCCATCCTCAGGGAATTTCCCCGATATCAAATCGCCGGTTGGCATCGCCATGATGAAAAGGACAGCTACACGGCGGCACAACTGAGCCGGGTGGTGGTCCAGCAGGCCCAGGGTAACCAAGTTGTGCTGCTCCATGGCTGGTACAAATCGACCCTGTGGGCCATGCGATCAATTTTTCAGGGCCTCCGCGATCGCGGCTTTTATGCGGTCACCATGGGCGATCTAGCGGGGAAACCACCCCTGGGGGGGCTCAAGGGCCTCTGAAGGTTTTCTGAAGGTTTTCTGAGGGGCTTTAGTTTCTGTAGGGGATTGGAGTGTCTTGGTCCGGTTGATGTCCCTATAATTGTGCGTCTAATTGTGCGTTGGTTCCCCGATCCATGGGCATTGTGACGGCCATTTTTAATCAAGCCGGTGGCGTGGCGAAAACGACCCTGACGATGAATCTGGGCCATCACCTGGCCCTGCGCGATCGCCGGGTGCTGGTGATGGATATGGATCCCCAGGCGAGTTTAACGAAGGCCCTGAGCGTGGATGTGGATGCCCTGACGGAGGATCAAACGATCTATGGGCCAATCGTCGATCGCACGGAACTGCCGGTGGTACATTGCCCGACCTTTGGGGTGGATCTGGTGCCGTCGGAGTTGATTTTGAGTACGGCGACGCCGAAGCTGGCGGCGGTGATGGCTCGGGAAACGCGGCTGCGGCAGGCGATCGCGCCGGTGCGGGATCAGTATGACCACATCTTGATTGACTGCGCGCCGACGGTGGAATTGCTGAGTTTGCTGGCCCTGATGGCGGCCGATCGCGTGTTGATCCCCGTGGAAACCCAGTGGAAGGCGTGGAATGCGGTGCCGGAGGCGTTGCGGACCCTGGAGGCGGTGCGCGAAGCGCGGCTGATGTTTAATATCACCGAACCGCTGACGATCGCGGGATTTGTCCCCACCCGCTACAGCAAAACCTACGAAGATCATCGGGCGACGCTGGCGGAACTGCGCGATCGCCAAACTGGGGCCGCCGCGATCGCGCCCGTCCTGGAGCCGGTGCCCAACTCGACCCTGTTCGGCAAAGCCTTTGCGGCAAACGTCCCCCTGGCGCTCTACGATAAAACCCACAAAGCCGTGGGCGTCCTCAAGCGTCTGGCGGCTGCCCTGGACGCTGAAACACGCCCCTAAGCCATGGCTCCCCAACCGCCCCGCCGTAAATCTCCCCAACGGCTCAGCGCGCTCTTCAGTGGCCCGGTCAGGGATCCCGCGATCGCGGCTCAAGATGTTTCCCAAAACGCTGCCGATGGGGGCGATCGCGAAAATCTAGACCTAACAAATTTGGCGAATTTAGGCCGCGCGGATCTGGGGAACGGCGCGATCGCCCAGGCCATTCCCCTCGATCGCATCGTCTTGCCCGTCAGTCAGCCCCGGCGCTACTTTGATCCCGAAGCCCTCGATCGCCTCGTGGCCTCCGTGCGGCTCCATGGGGTTTTGGAACCGGTTTTGGTGCGGCCCCTGTCCGTTGATGCTGTAGAAAATGCTTCGGGGGAGTCTGCGGGCGATCGCTACGAACTGGTGGCCGGTGAACGGCGCTACCGGGCGGCCCGCGCGGCGAATTTGACCCACATTCCCGCCATCAGCCGCCCCCTGGCCGACGGGGACGTGCTGCAAATTGCCCTGATCGAAAACCTGCTGCGGGAAGACCTCAACCCCGTCGAAGAAACCGAAGGCATTTTAGAGGTGCTGGCCTTGCGCCTGGGCACCACGCCCGCCGCCGCCGCCGCCCTCCTGCAACGGATGGATGCCGATCGCCGACGCGGGTCCGATAACGTTATGGGACAGCCGGAGGCCACGATCGCGATCGCCGTATTCGACGCCCTCGGACGGATGGGGTGGCGATCGTTCGTCGCCAATCGGCTGCCCCTGTTGGCCCTGCCGCCAGAAATCCTCGAGGCCCTGCGCCAAGGCCACCTGTCCTACACCAAGGCCCAGGCGATCGCGCGGGTGCCCGACCCGGACCAGCGCCGCCACCTGCTCACCTGGGCGATCGAACAGCAGCCTTCCCTCAGCGCCATCCGCACCGCGATCGCGCGATCGCGCCCCCCCGAATCTGAACCCGAACCCGCCGCCGAGGAACGGATCCTGCGCGATCGGTGGCGCACCCTGATCCAGCGGGCCACCGCCGCCAAACTCTGGAGCGATCCCCAGCGCCGCGCCCCCCTGGCCCAACTGCTCACGGACCTCGAAACCCTCCTCCAGGATCCCTAGGCGATCGCCGCGCCCCCCACCGATCCCCACCGCATTCGGTTGTCCTTAAAAAAACCTTAAGAAAACAAACCCCCATCCCCGCCCCCCGCCATTGCGGAGCCTAGAATTGGCCCCCCAAGGCATTAGGGCGATCGCGGTGCCCCCCGCTTCAACCCACCCTCAACCGAGCTAAATCACCCCCTGAACCCGGCCCCGCCACACTGGCGCGATCGCGCGGGGCAGCCCCGGCAGGGATCAAAGGATTCCCCCCAAACATCCAGGGGATTCACCGTTTCGCCACAAGGGGGCCGTTACAATTTTTAGCAAAATATAGTATCCTCCCTAGCCAAAGGGGCACCGTCGCGTTGTGTCTGCGTTCTAGGGTGCTGCCCAGGGCGATCGGCGCGATCCCCAGGTTTCCCCCGCCCCCTTGCCGCCCTAAGCCAGTCGGATCTAGCCACCAAAGCCGTTTATGTACATCGTCCAAATTGCCTCGGAATGCGCGCCCGTCATCAAAGCCGGTGGCTTGGGCGATGTGGTTTATGGCCTCAGCCGTGAACTGGAACTGCGGGGGCACTGCGTCGAGCTCATCCTGCCGATGTACGACTGCATGCGCTACGACCACATCTGGGGCCTCCACGATGCCTACCGCGACCTGTGGGTGCCCTGGTACGGCGGCGCGGTCCACTGCTCGGTCTACTGCGGCTGGGTCCATGGGCGGCTGTGCTTTTTCATTGAACCCCACTCGGGCGATAACTTTTTCCATCGGGGTTGCTATTACGGCTGCCTCGATGACCACATGCGTTTTGCGTTCTTTAGTAAGGCGGCCCTGGAGTTTTTACAAAAGAGCAATAAGCGCCCGGATATTCTCCATGTGCATGATTGGCAGACGGGCCTGGTGCCGGTGCTGCTCTACGAAATTTATAAGCACCATGGCCTCGGAAATCAGCGGGTTTGCTACACGATCCACAACTTCAAGCATCAAGGGATTGTGGGATCCGATGTGCTCTGGGCGACGGGCCTGAACCGGCCGGAATACTATTACCAATACGACAATCTGCGGGATAACTTTAATCCCTTTGCCCTCAATTTAATGAAGGGGGGTGTGGTCTATTCCAACTATGTAACGACGGTTTCGCCCCACCATGCTTGGGAGGCGCACCATGGGGATTTTGGCTATGGTCTCGGCCATACGCTCCATGTCCACCAGGGCAAGTTTGCGGGGGTGCTCAACGGCATTGATTATGAGGTGTGGAATCCGGCGGGCGATCGCTACATTCCCCAGCCCTACACCGCCGATACGTTCGAGGATAAGGCTAAGAATAAAAAGGCCCTGCGCGATCGCCTGCTGCTGCGGGATGAGCACAAGCCGATCGTCGCCTATATTGGCCGCCTCGATGACCAGAAGGGCGTCCATTTGGTCCACCATTCCATTTACTATGCCCTCGGTCGCGGCGCGCAGTTTGTGCTGTTGGGTTCGGCGACGAAATCGGACATTAATGCCCACTTCTGGCATGAGAAAAACCACCTCAACAATAATCCCGACTGCCATTTAGAGCTTGGGTTTAATGAAGAGTTGGCCCACCTGATCTATGCGGCGGCGGACATCATTGTGGTGCCCAGTAACTATGAACCCTGCGGCCTGACCCAGATGATTGGCCTGCGCTATGGGGCGGTGCCGGTGGTGCGCGGTGTAGGCGGTTTGGTGAATACGGTGTTTGACCGGGATTATGATTCCCTGCACCCGAAGGAGGAGCGCAATGGCTATGTGTTCTTCCAGCCGGATAACCACGCCCTTGAATCGGCCCTCGATCGCGCCTTGGGCCTGTGGTTCGAGTTCCCTGAGGAGTTTGAGACGTTGGCGAAGCAGGGGATGGCGATCGACTATTCCTGGAATGTGCCCGGTCAGCGCTATCAGGAAATTTACGAGTTCATCCGCGCCTAATTTGTTTCCCCTTTCACCCAAGATCAGGGGCTGGAGGGTGGCCGGTGGGGCTGGGCGGGAAGACCCCGATCAGGGGCTGGGGGGTGGCCGGTGGGGCTGGGCGGGAAGACCCCGCCCCTACGGGATCGTCGTTTTTCACAAAAAATGGCCCCGATTCCTACGGTGGGGATCGGGGCCGGTGATTTTGGGGATTCAATTCCCCGGTGTTACATGGTTATGGGCAAAGCAATCTAGGCTCGGGCGATCGCGGCCTTGCCCTGTTCGTAGATCGTGCGGGCGTAGTCCGTCCAGGTGCCCTGACCCCAGTAGCGGAAGCAACTGGTTTGCAGCAGCAGGTTATAGAGCAGCGCCTCTTGGTATTCGCGGCTCGCGGTGACCGACGCATCCGCCGCCACCAGGGGATCAAACTTCTGGTGGAACTTGGCGCTCAGATCGTTCATCGGTTCGAGCACATTGTCATAGCCCGACACCCAACTGAGGTTATCGGTCCAGGATGCGCCGTCCATGTGGAACCGGTAGTCCGTTTGCTTCAGTTCCGCGATCGCGGCCTCGACCGCCTCCGGTGTGGCACTGTTCGGATCCACCCGCTGCCAGATTTTGTGCTGCTGCACCGCCTGACAGACCGGATAGGCCGCCGGGTCCGCCCCCGCCGCCTCGATCAGCTCCAGATATTCCGTCCCATTAAACCCGGCCACGGACGGATTATTTTTCAGGTCGCCCCACGCCTGCATAAAGCCACTGGGGAACTCATTCATCATCACGCCGCCATTTTCCCCGTCGGCGATCTGCGACACCAACGACGGCACCTCGATCGAGCCACAGGAGCGCCGCCCGTAGGTCTTCGCCTCGTGGTAGGGCTGCATCTGCGCCACCAGTTTCGTGTCAGATCCCTGGGTTTTGATCAGGGCCGTGATGCTAATTTCCTGGCCGTGGGAGTTGCGCGCCACCAGACGGTTCGGCACATATTTTTGCTCGTAGGGCAGGTCATGGCCCTCCGGCGACTCGACGGAATGCTCCTGCACCAAAAGCCACTGGTAGCCGCACTCCTTGAGGGCCTTGATGTATTCGTAGAGGGTGTCCGGGTGGTTGGGCAGGTGCATTTCCGGCGGCGAGAACCCTTTCACCCGCGCCAGGGCCTCGTCCCCAAAGATGGCGGCAAAATGCTGCTGCCACGCGATCATGTGCAATTTCAGGTCGGGGATCGGCGTTGAGGGGGCCACCGCATGGCTCCACATGGTGCCGAGCCATTCCACGTAGGGCTGATAGGTCGCGTCGGTGGTGACGCCCCGCAGGCTGTCGAGGACGTCGTGGCGGTTCATTTGCTGAAGCCCCCAGAGCAGGTTGCCGGAATAGTCCAGCATGATGCGCGGGTTGCAGCCGTCGTTGACCAACTGGGGAATAAATTCGCCGATGCGTTTGTAACACCAGGAGAAGGGTTCGGCGTTGTGGTTGTCCCCTTCGCCCTGGTTTTCGTACATATGTTGCAGGTTGCAGATCAGGCTGCCGTTGGGGCCGGCGGGGATCGTCGGCTGGTGCATGTGGAGGGCACAGGCAAAGCCGGATTGGATCTGGCTGAGGTTGAGGTTGCTGCGATCGCGGAAGGCAATCCGCTGGCGTTGGGCGATCGCCTGGAGGTCTGCCTCACGACCGGACAGGGCGGCGAGGCCCGGTCGTAGGTCCGTGGTGAGCCGCTCGATTGTGGATGCGCTCATAAGCTGGGAATCCTTCGTTGTCCTTCAGAAGAAAAGAAATCAAATCAAGTCAAATCAATCGGTTGGGGCCGGTGAAGAGGCCAAGGCCCCAACCATGGCGGACGATGGTCGTTGCTAAATGCTCTCAGAACAATCCTGTCAAGAAGGGCAAGGGCGGACGCGATCGCCGCGTTTGGTGCTTGGATGAGGGTAGTGATTACCAAATCTGACCAATAGTTTTAGGGTAGGACGCGATCGCGGGCAATGGCGTCGCGTCGGCGGCTTTGGTGAGATTTGCAAGGTTTCGTTGCGCTTAGAAATAATCGTTTAGTCCCCGTCGCAATGGGGGACGGGACCGCTGCAATTTGGGCCGTTGAATTGACATGTGAGGGATGAGGGGACCGGCGGGGCTCAATAGGGCGAATGGCCGTCCCCAATGATCACGAAGGCGGCCCAGTAGAAGGGATTTGGATAGCGGGCGCGGATGCTGAGTTGGGCCAGACGCAGGGCTTCCGCGCGATCGCGGCCCGCCAGCAGATGTTGATAAAACTCCTCCATGAGCATGGCCGTCTGTTGATCGGGCACCTTCCAGAGGCTCGCGACGACGGTGGGGGTGCCCGCCCGCAGGAACGCCCGCGCCAGCCCAATGACCCCCTCCCCGGTGATGCGGCCCTTGCCCGTATCGCAGGCGCTGAGGACGGCGATCTGGGCCGCCAGGGGCCGGTCAAAGATTTCCCCCAGGGTGAGTTTGCCGTCTTCCCCGTTTTGGGGATCGGGGGCCAGGGCCAGCCATGCATCGAGGACATCGCGATCGCCGATCTGAAAAATGCCGTGGGTGGCGAAGTGGAGCAGATCGGCGGTGTCGAGGCGGGCTTTGACGGCGGTTTCCGTGGCCTGGGGACCGAGGAGGGGGGCGGTGTCAAAAAATTGGGCGATGGTTTGGGCCTCCTGGGCGGCTCCGGCGAGGGGGCTCAGGGGTTGATCGTTGTGGCGGGGCATGGGGGCGGGGTTGCCGATCGCCAGGAGTCCTTGGCCGGTGCGGGGGCGATCGCGCGGGAGGGCGGCGAGCACCTGGATCGACGGGGCGATCGACAGGGTGAAGCGCTCCACCAGGAAGCGATCCTGGGAATCCAGCAGGGCTCCGAAGGGCAACATGCCCAGCTCCCGGTGGGGGATGATGATCAGCCGCTCGCCGGTCCCCTGGGGCAACAGGTCTTCGATGGGTTCAATCAGGAGGCGATAGCCCTGCTGGAGGCCGTCGGTGCCGTCGGTGGTGAGGGGGCCGGGATCCGTTGCGGCGGGGGCATCCGTGAGGCCGGAGCGGACCGCCAACACCCAATCGCTACTGAAGGGGGCGTCCACGCTGCCAAAGAAGAAGTCGTTGATGGGGTTGGTGGCGGTGGCGCGGGTGCTGGCGACGGCGGTGCGGATGGGGATGCCGATCGCGGCGGGATCGAGCGATCGAAAGGTGATTTGGCCGCTGGGGGCGACGACCCAGGCCAGGAGTTCCTGATCGAGGACGGAGTAGATCAAGAGGGTGGCGTTGCGATCGCGGGCGAGCTGCTGCATCTGGGCGATCGTCAGGGGCGATCGCGGCTGGCCAGCGGTGGCCGGTTGCAGAAAATCCGCCAGCGATCGCGCCCTGGCCTGGTCGGCGGCTTCGAGGGCGCGCTCCCACTGCCCCTGGGCCACCAGGACCCGCTGGAGATCCCCCCAGGCCCCGCCCCAGGTGTCAAAGAAGGAGACGCGATCGCGATCATTGGCCCCCAAATCCCGTTCAATGGCGGCGGAAACCGTCAGCCCCTCCTGGAGCGCCGCCACCGCCAGATCCAGCGCCCCGGAGGCCAGATGCGCCCGCCCCAAATTCCGCAGGGTGGCCGCCTCCCCCAGGCGATCGCCGATCGCCCGCCGCACCGCCAGGGCCTCTTGGTAATACCCCAGGGCTTGATCCAAATCCCCGAGGTGATGGTGGGCGATCGCGAGGCCCTGGAGGGCGGCCCCTTCGCCGGGACGGTTGCCGATCGCGCGGCTGAGGGTCAGGGCTTGGCCGTAGTACCCCTGGGCCTGGTCATACTGGCCGGACAGGTTATAGGTTGCGCCCATGCCCCGCAGGGTGGCCTCCTCCCCCGCCGGATTCCCCAGGGTGCGGAAGAGATCCAAAGCCTGCTGGAAGTAAACCAAGGCTTCCCCATAGCGCCCCAAACTGCGGTGGGCGGCCCCGAGGTTGCTGAGGCTGCTGGCTTCCCCGGTGCGATCGCCCACCTCCCGCCGAATGGTTAGCGTGCCCTCAAACCCCGCCAGGGCTTCGGCATATTGCCCAAGCTGGTAGTGGACCGCCGCCCGGTTATTGAGAATGGCCCCCTCCTCGATGCGGTTACCCGTGGCCTGACTGATGGCGAGGGCGTCCCCGTAGTAGTCGAGGGCGTCCCGGTAGCGCCCCTGCTGGTAGGCAATGACGGCCAAGCCGTTGAGATTTTGCCCCTCGCCGCTGCGGTAGCCGATCGCGCGGTTGATGGCGAGGGCGGCCCCGTGGTCCTCGAGGGCTTCCCGGTAGCGCCCCTGGGCACCGTAGACAAGGGCTCGGTTTTGGAGGGTGATGCTTTCGCGCAGGCGATCGCGGTTTTCCCGGTGGATGTCGAGGGCTTGGCCATAGTGGCGCAGGGCCTGGTCATACTGGCCGGTGAGGCGGTAATTTTCCCCGAGGTTTTGGAGGGCGCTGCCTTCGCCGACGCGATCGCCCCCCTCGCGGCTGAGGGTGAGGGCCTGTTCCAGGTAGCCCTGGGCCTGGGGATAGGCCCCCTGCCGGTGGTAGAGCAGCCCAATGTTGTTGAGCAGGGTTCCCGCTAGGGGGCGATCGCCGTCCCGAGGCAGGAGCCGTTCCGCCTCTAGGAGCAGGTCTAGGGCGTTGCGATCGCGGCCCTCCTGCATCAGTTGCATCCCCCGCTGAATCAGGTCCTGGAGGCGCTGCTGGGGAGGGGTTTGGGCCACGTTGGCGAGGGGGGCCTCAGGGGGTGGGGCCGGGGCGGCGGGGCTGGGGGCGTGCCATAGCCCTAGGCTGAACCATCCCGCCGCGATCGCGCTGCCCCAACGGGGTCGGTGCCGTGTCCATTGATCCATCTCCATCGCTGGGGATCCTTCCCTTGAGTCCGCTGTTCTAGGGATGGCACAGGCGGGGGGGATTTGCCCAATGGCCCTAGGGTTGGGGGCGATCGCAGTGGAAGTGGCGCAGCCGTTCCCCCAGGTTCTCCGGCGGGTTGGGCTGCCGCTGGCAGTGGCGCTGTTCCAGGTCCAGGTGGGGCGCGTCGCCGACGGTCCAGAGGTCCGCCTGGGGGGGCAAGGCGGCCAACAGGGCGGCGAGGGGGCTGGTGTCGTCGTTCCGGTCGGCGCGATCGCTCAGGAGCATCATGGCTAGGCGGTTTTGGGGCAGCCGGTGGCGCGCGGATTCGGCGGCGAGGGCGATCGCACTGCGCACCTCGGACAGGCTATCGAGGGGGGTGACGACGATGACGGGGGCGGCGGGGCGCACGGCGGCGGCGATGGTTTCCCAGAGGCGATCGCTCTGGATGGATTTTTGGAAACCCAGGTCCTGGACGACGCACAGGCTGCCCACGGCCCCCATCACCAGCAGCAGCCGACGCACCGGGGGCATCAGCGGTCCGGCGGCGGGGGCCACGGCGATCGCGATCGCGGCGATCACCAGGGGGAAGTAGGTGAACTGGTAGCGGGGGGCCACGGACAGATCCGCCCGCCCGCCGTAGGCCATCAGCAAAAAGATCGCCAATGCGCCCCCCACCCCGGCCCCCAGCGCCCAATGCCCCACGCGATCGAGGGAGCTCTGGAACTGGTCCGGTTCCGGGCTGGAGGACGGATCCCGCCGCCGCCCAAACCGCCGCCACACCAGCACCCCCAGGGCGATCGCCCCGGCGAGCAGCAGGAGGCCACTGGCGATCGCGATCGGCCACGGCTGACGCTCGATGGGCAGCAGCATCACCATCGACAGCAGCCACAGGATCAGCCGCAGGGGCACCATCAGCAGATCGCCGCCGCTGAGGTGATCCCCCACCCATTCGGTCATCTCACTTTCTGAAGCCCGCCGCATGAAGGGGATCCACAGGGCGATCGTGGCCCCCTGGAGCGCCGCCAACAGGCCCAAACCGGCCCCCACCCGTCCCCCCAGCGATCGCCACCCCCACCGCCGCGATCGCGCGATCGCCAAGGCCCCAAACAGCAGCCCCTGGGTGACGGTGACCAGGCCATAGAGATAGTGGGTCGCCATGCCCAGGCCATTGAGCAAGACCCACAGGGAGACCTCCGCGATCGCCCCGAAGCGCCCCTGGGGAGTTTGAGAAATATGACCGGTTATTTGATTCGAGGGTTGGGCGGGCCGGTCCTGGTCAAACCGTCGGGCCGATCGCACCGCCAGGATCCAGGAGCCCATCGCCAGCAGGGCCGCCAACGTATAGTGGCGCGCCTCCTGGGATAGGTACACACCGTAGGGGGACAGGGCCATCAGGGGTGCTGCCCAGAACGCCGCCCGCCGCGATCGCGCGATCGTCCCCGCCAGGGCCGCCGCCAGGGGCACCGCCGCCACCCCCAACAGGGCCGATAGCGATCGCGCCGCCGTCCAGGTCACCTCGGCCCCCGGCGGCGTCAGGGCCGTCAGCCAGCCGCGCATCAGCAGGAAAAACAGGGGCGGATGGGTGCTCTGGTCCGCCAGCCGCTCGAGCAATTGCGCGATCGACACGGTGGGATCCAACCGCAGGGCCGTCCGCAGCGCCTCCGGCGGCACCAGTTGATCCATGGGCACCGCCCCGAAGCCGTTGCCGAGGCCAAAGCCCACCGTGGCAATTTCAATGCTCGATGGGGGTTTCAGGTCCAATTGCCAAAACCGCAGCCCCGCCGCGATCGCGGTCCACAGCACCAGCCACCCCAGCCCCGTCCATCTGGGATCTCGGGGGGCCTTGGGGGGCGGCGTGGGGGCCGATGGCAGACCGTGGGAAGAATCAGTCTCAGTCAAGGTTCAGGGGGGAGAGGGGACAGCGGAACGGGAAAATCTGGGGAAAGGGGCGAGATCCTAGGGATTGGGGCGATCGCGGGGGGATGGCCCCAGGGCGTCCGGCGGCGGCGTCCCCAGGCTCGCGTCCACCTCCAGATGGAAGGACCAGTGGCCCAGGTGCTTGAGTAAACCGAGGCCCAGGACGGCGGAACCGGTCATTTCCATCGCCTCTTCAAGGACGGCCATTAGGGCATAAGTGAGATTTTGCTGCCCCTCCAGGTCCGAGTAGGCGCTGCCCACCATCTCTAGGCCGATCGCGCCGCCAAAGAACAGCAGCCCCGAGCCGATCAGGGTGCGCCGCAGGGGAACCGGCAGACTGGCCAGGAAGCGGCGGCCCTTAATCACCACCGCCGCCACCAGGGCCATGGCGGGGATCACCCAAATCTGCCGTAAAAACCCCGGTAAATTCAGCGCCTTGGCCAGGTCCGGAATGATCAAAATTTCGTGAATACTAAACCATTCATCCAGGGCCAAAAAGCCCAAAAACTGCGCCAGCCGCCGCCACGCCCGCGAGCCCCCCGGCCGTTGCCCCAGTTGATCCATCAGCAGCGCCCCCCAGCCCAGGAGCGCCGCCGAAAAGAAGGACGGCAGGTTCCATTCCCGATCCAAATTCCAAAAGCGCGTCCAGTCGGCCCGGTAGCCATAGCTATATTTGGCGATCTGCACCGCCGTGCCCGCCGCCACGAGGACCGCGATCGCGATCGCGAGGCCCCACCGCACCTGTCCCCTCGATGCCGAAATCCGAAGACGCATCACCAGACCTCCCCGTAAGCCGACCGCATTATATAGCTAGGCTCCGCCGTTCACGTCTTCGATCCGCGCCGGGGCTGGGGCCGCTCCCCCAAGGGCTGCCATAAATTACCGGTTACTTAATCGGTGACTGGATGGCCCTTAACCCATGGTCTGGCCGCCGATCGCGATCGAGATCAATCTAAATCAATCTAAAGGGATCTCGCCCTTAAATCCGCCCCCACGCCCCCCTAAAAAAACTCCAACCATCCCCTTAAAACCCTTAACTTAATCCAAAGGTTAATGGGGTTTTAATCTAAACCCCTTAGAATTGGCAAAGACCTCTGCGCATCAATTCTGAATTACCGACCACCCCCAGGCTTGACCCCCCTGAACCCACCCTTTCATGACCCAGATCCGCCTCTCCACCGCCCCATCGTGTCCCCCCATATCTTCATAACTTGATAGCCATGATTCGACGGCGGCAATTGTTTCGAGCTAGCTTTTTTGGCCTTCTATTCCTGCTCGGTTGTGCTGGTGCCCAATCGGGAAATCCCGCTGCTGAGGACGCGATCGCCCTGCCCAATCCCCTGCGTCTGACGGTGACCGATGAACTGGGGATCGAGGCCCTGGAACGGGACTATGGCGCATTTCAGGCGGCCCTGGCGGCGGCCCTGGGGGTAGCGGTGGAGCTGGTGCCCGTGGAGGATCAGGTGTCGGGCGTCCTCCTGCTCAAGGATGGGAAGGTGGATCTAGCCCTGGTGGGGCCGTCGGAGTATGTGGTCATTCATGCCCGCACTAATGCAATACCGGTTATTGGTATCACCCGGCCAGATTACCGGTCAGTGCTGGCGGTCCGGAGCGATAGCCCCATCCGCTCGGTGGCGGATCTGCGCGGCAAAACCCTCGCCCTTTCCGATGTGGGATCTACTAGTGGTCACTTAGGTCCGGTGCAAATGCTGGTGGCGGCGGGGTTGGATCCGCAGACGGAGGTGACCGTTGAAATGCTGGGGGATGAGGGCAGCATCGAGGCCCTGACCGCGGGCAAGGCGGCGGCCTGGGGGGGCTCTCTGACGGACTATCGCGCCATGGCGGGGGATGATCCGGAGGCGTTCCGTATTGTGCAGGAGGGGGAGCCGCTGCCGAGTGATCTATTGGTGGCCAATAGCCAGTTGCCGGGGGCGGTGGTGACGGCAATTCAAACCAAAATCCTGGCCCAGGAAACGGCCCTGACCACCGCGATCGCGGAGCAGGAAAATAAATATCGCGGCTCCACCCTGAAGACCCCCCAGGATAGTGACTATGACGGCATCCGCACGGCCTATCGCACCATTGGCCAGGGGGCATTTATTGATGCAGAAAATTAAAAGGACAATGACCTGCTGATTGTCGATATGAACGCTTCCATGCGAGAAAGTTTTTAACCCTTGGGTGCTATCAATCGCTTCGATTTAGGGAAAAATACCCATGGGAGCAATGCAATACTGGCATGGAATGACTGGATTGGTAATGAATGTGAAATCAATGATGAGATAGCCTTAAGAAAACCTTTTTAAATCGGAGAAGCCGAGAAATTTTTGTTAGCAAGAGATCTAGGACATGAAGCTGACCCGAGGTTCTCCGATCAAAGGTGATCCTTCGGGGTTGGGCCGCTCCGTGGGTGCCCGTCCCGCCGGTTGGCGAGGGTGGCCTCGGTGACCCAGTGACCTAGGCAAACGACCTAGGTCAGTGATCTAGGCAAAGGTGTTCCGTCGGGTGCTGGGGCTGGGTTGGACTAGGGCTGCCCTGGATTGGGAGCCAAGGGGCACAAATCCGCTGTTTTGCCGTCTATCCAGCTATCGATCTGTGCCTGTTTCGTTTGAGTTGCCCCGTTGATTCACTGCCCGCTGTTGCCCAAGCGATGTTTGCCGCCACCGCGATCGCGTCCTATTCATCCCCTTCGATCCCATGACTCCGCTGAATTTTCGCCCCTTTCAACTGCCACAATTTGCTAGAGATTTGGGCATTATTCAAAAAATTAGTGCGGGGTTCACCCTGGTCATTGGTGTAGCGGTGGTGGGGGTTTCAACGGGGCTGATGCTGGGGGAGCGGGCGGAACAGCGATCGCTGGATGCCCTAGAGGTGGCCAGTGAGCATCAGTTACTCCTGAGGGATTTAGAGCGGGCCGTTTTGGAGCTTCAGGATCATCCCCAAAAACTCCTGAATGTGGTGGGTAATTCCGTTTGGATTCAATATGAAAAAAGCCGTTTTATCATTCATCTGCAACAGGTGGTTGAACTGACGGAGGAGTTGGAAAAGACGACCCGCTCTTCGACGCTGATCGATCCGAAACAAGGGGCAATTCTGCAAACCTTGGGGGAAGAATATCGTCGGGCCGCCGCCGCCTATCGGGAACGAATTGAGGCCCTCTGGGCGATCGCAAAGCCGGAAACCGTGTCCCTTGCGCCGGAGGCGGTGCAGCGGGGGCGGCAGGTGATTTTGGCGGAAATGAGCGCGGGGCCAGCGCTGCAAATCCAAGTGAGATTTGAGCGGTTGGCGGAACAGTTGCTCAAGGAAACGGCGGCGGCGACCCAGCGCTACAGGGCGGCCCAGGACAGTTTTGCGGCGGCCCGTGAACTGCGGCGGCTCATTGTGGTGGGTGCCCTGATGGCTTCGGCCCTGGCGGCGTTGGCCCTGGCGTGGTTGCTCAGTCGCGCGATAGCGCGGCCCGTGGAATATGTGACGGAAATGGCCCAGCACATTACGGATCAGGCCAATTTTGAGTTGCAAATTGCCGTCACGGGGCGTGATGAAACCGGTCGGCTGGCGGAATCCTTAAATCAACTGGTGCAGCGGATGCGCGGCCTGCTGGCGGAACAGGGGCAGCGGGCGGTGGAACTGGAGCGGGCGCGAGTGGTGGCGGAGAAGGCCAACCAGGCTAAAAGTGACTTTCTCGCAAATATGAATCACGAGCTGCGGACGCCCCTCAATGGCATCCTCGGTTATGCCCAAATCCTAGACCGCGATCGCGATCTCACGACCCAGCAGCGACAGGGGGTTCAAATTATTCAACGGTGCGGAACCCACCTATTGACGCTCATTAATGATGTCTTAGATCTGGCCAAAATTGAAGCACGGCGGGTGGAACTGTATCCACAACCTCTGGCGTTCAAGAGTTTTCTGCTCACCACGTCAGAAATTTGCCGCATTAGGGCGGAGGAAAAAAAGATTGCATTTCAGGATGAAATTGCCGACGATTTACCAACGGCAATCCACGCCGATGAAAAGCGACTCAGACAGGTGTTGCTCAATTTACTAAGCAATGCCGTCAAGTTCACGGACCAGGGGACGGTGACCCTGCGGGTCTTTCGGGTGGATCCATCCTCTAATTCTAATCTCCGCCCTAGCCCTGATGGCGCGACCGATCAAGGGGCCTATGGGGAAATCCATGACGCGATCGCAGGGGATCTAGACTTGGCTGCACCCCAATCTCAAGTTCTAGAACAATATGAAGATCAAAAAAGCGAGGAAGAATCAAAGCAGTCGGCCCGGAATACGATTCGCTTTGAAATTGAGGATACGGGCCTTGGAATGCCCTCGGAAAAACTCAGCAAAATCTTTCTACCCTTTGAGCAACTGGGCAATCGCGCCCAAAAGGAGCAAGGCACTGGCCTAGGTTTGGCCATTAGCCAGCAAATTGTTGAACTGATGGGGGGACAATTGCAGGTTACGAGTCAAATGGGCCAAGGAAGTCGCTTTTGGTTTGATCTAACCTTTTCAGAAGATGCCCCCGATCAAGATCCCTTGGATCCTAGTCACCAAGCCCCTGTCATTGGCTACCTTGGAAAACGGCGCTGCATTTTGGTGGTTGATGACTATGAGGAAAATCGGGCAGTGCTTCGAGGAATGCTGGAGCCCCTCGGATTTTATGTTAAGGAGGCCAGTAACGGACGGGAAGGCTTAGAACGGGTGCAACAGTGGCGACCGGACTTGATCATCACTGATGTGGTGATGCCGGAATTAGATGGCTTAGAAATGACAAGGAGACTGCGAGTGTTCACCGAATATCAAGCATTCAAAAAAATTCCCATTGTGGTCTCCTCCGCTAGCCTATCTCTGCCGAATCGACGGGCTAGTATGCGGGCGGGGTGCAATGCGGTGCTGCCAAAGCCCGTTAAGTTTGACGATTTGCTAATCACCATTCGACAAATTCTAAATGTCCAGTGGCAATATGAAGATCAACAACAGCCCTTGGCCTTCTCTGCACAATCTAAAACGCTAGGAAATGGACTTGCCCTAGAATCAATTCATCCCCATCATAACGGCGGCGGAAAGATTCAAGAACAATGTCATGGTTCAGAAAACTTGAGCCATGGTATCCGCTCCGGACGCCCTGGTCAGGGGCAAGTGGTTCCGTCAATGGCTGCCCCTGGCGCAATGCCTGAGCCATCCAGAAAAACGAGCCATATCATGATGCCTAACCCAAAGGATCTTCGGTTACTCCATGATGCGGCCTCCGCTGGTTTCCTGAGTCAGGTGCGGGCCATAACCCAGGGATTAACCGATCAAAATCCGTCCTATCACCCCTTCGCAGAGCGCGTGATGCGGTGGGCGGATGATCTGGACCTTGAGGCGATCGCGGAATGGATTGCTCCCCACCTGGAGGTTGAACCGGTAAGTTCATCTGACCCATCCTAGGGATCGAAGGTTAATCAAATCGTGACGGCAGTCACCTCAATTGCCACGGATCAAATCACCCATTTCAAGAAGACGCAAAACTGCTGAGGTTGATATGAATGCTGACGCGGATCATGACCTTAATGTGCCGACGGTTTTAGTGGTTGATGATACCCCAACCAATATTCAAGTGTTGTTTAGCCTGCTGGACGAGGTGGGCTATCGAGTTGCGATCGCCAAGAGTGGTGAAACGGCACTACAGCGGGTTGAACATCATCGGCCGGACCTGATCCTATTGGATGTCATGATGCCGGGGGGAATCGATGGCTTTGAAACCTGCCAACGGCTGAAGTCAAAAGAAGCGACCCGAGATATTCCAATCATATTCATGACGGCCCTTTCGGATACGGTTGATAAGGTTAAGGGATTGCGTCTTGGGGCCGTTGATTACATCACAAAGCCGATTCAGCATGAGGAAGTGCTGGCGCGCATGGATGTGCATTTGCAGTTGTATCGTCTCAACCGAAACCTGGAGCAGGTGGTTATGGAGCGGACGGCGGCCTTGAATGGGGCGCTAGAGGATCTGAAAAATGCCCAAGTGCAGCTTGTCCATGGGGAAAAAATGTCCACCCTAGGGCAACTGGTGGCGGGCATTGCCCATGAAATTAATAATCCGATCAATTTTATCTACGGTAATTTTCAACCGGCCAAGGATTATATTGAAGATCTATTGTCATTGGTCCAGGTTTTTACAGAAGAATATCCAACGTCGAGCGATCGCGTGCAGGAAAAAATGAATGCGATTGATCTGGAATTCCTGCGGGAGGATTTACCTAGATTGCTCCATTCCATGCAGTTTGGCACCCAAAGAATTAGGGATTTGGTGTTATCACTGCGCAACTTCTCAAGGCTAGATGAATCGGAGCTAAAAGCGGTTGATCTCCATGAGGGGCTAGAAAGTACGCTACTAATCCTGCAAAATCGCCTCAAGTCTAAAACCACCGCCAAGGAAATTCTGCTACATCGAAACTATGGAAATCTGCCCCTAGTAGAATGCTATCCGGGACAGCTCAATCAAGTTTTTATGAATCTGTTGAGTAACGCCATTGATGCCCTTGAGGAACGAATGTTGCCCCATGTAGGGAATGGCCCTGAAGATCATCAAAGTCCTGAGATTCGGATTGCGACGCAGATGGTATCACGCGATCGCGTCCAGGTGATGATTGAAGATAATGGTCCTGGTATTGCGCCGGAAATTCAATCTAAAATTTTCGATGCGTTTTTCACCACAAAGCCCATGAATAAGGGGACGGGGCTGGGCCTCTCAATTAGCTATCAAATTATTGTGGATAAACATGGGGGAGAGTTGAGGTGTGTGTCACGGCCCGGAGAAGGAACCCAGTTCGTAATTGAGCTGCCGCTGCGGCTAGGATCTGCTGTTGAGCATTCCCTGTCGGCAAACGTGAGCTAAAACCCTATTCATGGCTTCGCTTAAATTGACCATTGCTCCATTGAAGGATCCAAGTAATGGCCTCCTCAACGGTTGCTACAGATGGCCCCGGCGGCGGACTTGGCCGCTGAATCATCACCACCGGTAACTGTAATTCCCGCGCCGCTATGATTTTGCCATAGGTGGCTGTGCCGCCGCTGTTTTTACTAACCACGGCTTCAATGGCGTATTGTTCCAACAGCGATCGCTCGGATGCCGCGAGAAATGGCCCCTTTTCTAATAGAACGAATCCGGGCGGCAACAATGCCGCTGCATCGGGCTGCTCCACCATTCGCATCAAGAACCAAAGATCTTTTAGGTGAGAATAGTTTACCAGGTCTTGACGACCAATACTCAAAAAAATACGCCGTCCCAAAGTTAATAATCGAGCAGCCGCTTCCCGATGATTGGCCGCTTCAATCCAGCGATCGCCAGCCCCAGGTTGCCAGGGCGATCGCGTCAGCCGCAGATAGGGCATAGCGAGGGCATCCGCCGCTGCCCAAGCTTGGTGAGAAATCTGATCGGCAAATGGATGGGTCGCATCCACCAGCAGATGAATGGGCACCGTCTGTAAATAATGCTTCAAACCCTCCAGGCCGCCAAAACCGCCGATGCGAACTTGCCAATCTTCCGGAAATTGCGATCGCGTGCGACCCGCCAAAGAAAGCACTAAAACCCACGGGTGGGATGCCGTCAATTCCCGCAGGGCCTTGATTAAGGCTAATGCGTCACCGGTACCCCCTAGGATCAAAATATTCACAATTAATTCCCATTAATCCAAGGCATTCACTGAAATATTAAGCCCTAAAGATTGATCACCGGACGCCGATGGGGCGCGATCGCTGGGAATTAAGATTAAAGACCAATAGGGCACTTCAGCGGGATTGACCGCCGCTAAGGGCAGGATACGCTGCATGGGTTGACTGATTCGCTCCAGGTAAAGGGCGCGATCACCTAAACCTAATTCTTCTAAGAGGGACGCAATTTTATGAAAATGACGACCCAGTTTAATAATAATAGCCGCATCAATTTTGGCGAGCTGAGTACGCAAGACTTCAATGGGAAGGGTCGCCGGAAAAATTGATAGAATATCATTGCCATAGGTTAAGGGATGACCTGCAATGGCACCACTGGCCAAGGTGGAGGAAATGCCCGGTATGACTTCTATGTCAAAATGTCCTGAAAGACGATTTAAAAGATACATAAAACTGCCGTACAGCATGGGCTCTCCCTCGCACAGAACCGCCACATCTTGGCCTTGATCTAGGCGATCATGCAGTTTTAGGGCGGCGCGATCATAATAGGGAGCCGCTGACTCTTGAGCACGAAAGGGCAGTGGAATTGGTATTTCTACTTGATGAGCACCTAGCCACTGAGCCACGATATTTCGGGCAACGGAAGTGCCATCCTCCGAGCAAGGGTAGGCAATGACTGGCACCGTTTGCAGCAGACGAAATGCCTTTAAGGTCAACAGTTCAGGATCACCGGGGCCAAGTCCTAATCCATAAAGCTTGCCTGCTGTACTGTTCATATCACCCTAGAGCCACTATGAAATTTAAAATCGACCGGGACTTAGTATGACTGACTAGAACCTGAACTACCTAGGGGGCAGAAAACTTGCCCAGCGCCAAGCCATTGACCGCCGCCGCCGCGATCGCGCTGCCGCCGCGCCGCCCCAGGAGTGTGAGATAGGGCACCCCGCGACTATTGGCCACCAACTCCGCCTTAGATTCCGCCGCCCCCACAAAACCCACCGGAAAACCTAGAATGAGCGCTGGTTTCGGTGCCCCTTGATCTAATAATTCCAGGAGATGAAATAAAGCCGTTGGGGCATTGCCAATGGCCACAATAGCCCCGCCCAATTGATCGAGCCATAATTCAACGGCCGCTGCTGAACGGGTATTTTGAATATGTTTGGATCTCGTCGCGACCGACTGATGGTTGAGGGTGCAGATGATTGAATTGTTGGCCCTTAAATGTCGAGATAAAATGCCACGGGCCACCATTTCCGCATCACAGAAAATGGGAGCCCCCGCCGCTAGGGCTGATCGGCCCCGCGCGATCGCATCCGCCGAAGCCACCAAATCTTTTACCACGTCCGTCATGCCGCAGGCGTGGATGATACGCACCGCCACCACTGCCAAATCCTGAGGAAGATTCGCGAGATCCGCCGCCGCTTCTGTCTGAATGGTTTCAAAGGATCGCTGATAAATTAAATCGGGATCGCGAATATAGTCCAACATGATTAACAGATGTGATGCAATTCTGGTGAGATCTAAATGCCCTAAAAATCAATCTAAGATTGTGCTTGATTTTTTCATTTGAGTCTATTTTAACTGATTTGAGTTAAAAATAATGGGACAATAATTAAAAGCTTTGACCGAGATCGAACGCCCCTAATCTATGACTGAATCCACCCCCTGGCTCGCCATTGTTGGCATTGGTGAAGATGGCCTCGATGGCGTTTCCCCCGCCGGTCGCGCCCTCATCCAGGGGGCCACGGTTCTGGTGGGCGGCGATCGCCACCTGGCCCTGGTGCCGTCGGATGATGATCGTGAAATTCTGCCCTGGCGATCGCCCTTTGACGCCTCCATCCAAGCTATTGTGGCGCGGCGGGGGCAGCGGGTTTGCGTCCTCGCCAGTGGTGATCCCCTCTGCTATGGGGTTGGGGTGACGCTGCTGCGGGCCATTCCATCGGCGGAAATCACGATTGTTCCAGCCCCTTCGGCCTTCAGTTTGGCCTGTAGCTGTCTACATTGGCCGTTTGTTGATGTTGATTTTGTGAGTTTGTGTGGACGTGACCTGGCCCACCTGCGCCGCCATCTCTATGGGGGGGCGCGCATCTTGGCCCTCAGTGCCGATGAACGCACCCCGGCCCAGGTGGCGGATTTATTAAGGGCGTCTGGGTGGGGCTCAGCTAATCTCACAATCCTAGAGCGTCTGGGGGGACCGCAGGAGCGCGTGATTGCGGGACGGGCCGACAACTGGCCTGATCTACCGGTGGATCGACTGAATCTCGTGGCGATCGCCTGCCCCAACGATCCCCAGGCCCCCAGTCAGCCCCCCGGCCTTGCGGGCCTGCCCGACGGTTGCTATCACCATGACGGCCAACTCACAAAAGCAGAAGTTAGGGCGATAACGCTAGCAAAATTAGCGCCCTTGCCCGGTCAGTTACTTTGGGATGTGGGGGCCGGGTGCGGGTCCATTGCCATTGAATGGCTCCGGTCGGATCGCCGCTGTCGGGCGATCGCGGTCGAGCAGGCGGCCCACCGGGTGCAGTTGATTGCCGAAAATGCCATCGCCCTGGGCACCCCGAATCTGCAAATTGAACCGGGTCGCGCGCCGGACATCCTGCGATCGCTGCCCACCCCCGACGCGATTTTCATTGGTGGCGGTCTCACAACCCCTGACCTATTCACCACCTGCTGGGATGCCCTGCCGGTTGGTGGCCGCCTCGTCGCCAATGCGGTCACCCTGGAAGGGGAACAGGCGCTGTTCCAATGGCGCGATCGCTGGGGCGGACACCTCAGCCGCATCGCCATTCAGCGGGCAGAACCCATTGGCAAGTTTCTGGGCTGGAAACCCATGGCCCCCGTGACCCAATGGTGCGCCATTAAACCCTAGCAATCGCCCTAATAAAACTCCCCGGATTCCTGTAAAGAATGGAGCCGTTGATAAAGACCTCCTTGCTCAATTAAGGCTTGATGGGTGCCCACCTCCGCAATTTCGCCCCCATCCAAAACCACAATCCGATCCGCCTCACGAATGGTACTCAAGCGGTGGGCGATCGCCAGGGTTGTGCGCGTACCCAATACCGTTTGCATGGCAATTTGGATGGAGCGTTCCGACTCGGAATCTAGGCTAGAGGTGGCCTCATCAAAGATCAGCACATCCGGATTAACTAATAAAGCCCGCGCAATGCCCAATCGCTGCCGTTGCCCCCCCGAAAGCCGCAGGCCCCGCTCCCCAACCACCGTTTGGTAGCCCTGGGGCAAGGTCTGCACAAATTCATCCACCCGCGCGATCGCGCAGGCTTGCTCCACCTCCCTTTGGGTGGCCTCGGGGTTGCCGTATCTTAAATTAGATAGCAAGGTGCCATTAAAGACATCCACCTCTTGATGGACAATGGCGAGCCGTCGTCGATAGGCCGTTGCATCCAGGGTTTTAATATCCTGGCCGTCAATGAGGATACGTCCCCCATCCGGCTCAAAATAGCGAAACAGCAGCTTAACCAAGGTGGATTTGCCGGACCCGGATCGCCCCACGAGGGCAATGGTTTCGTAGGGTTTAATGAGTAAACTAAAATCCTTCAGGATGGGACGCTGACCGTCGTAGCTGAAGCTGACGTTTTGGAATTCAATCTCCCCCTTAAATTGATAGGCTATGGCTGAATCTCCAGCGAATTGAAGGGGCCGTTGGGACGGATCAGAGTCTGGGGTGGATGATGGTGCCTGAAGGGAATTTGCCCAGGATAGGGCCTGACTGTCGAGCCCCGCATCCTCTTCCATAAACTCATGGAAGCGCTGGATCGGCGAATAGCGACGGGCTAACAACTCTGCAATTTGGCTGATGGGTTCTAATTCCGCATAGCCCATATTTGCGATGGTCATCAGGGTCACAAAGTGGCCCAGGGAAATTTGACCGACATAGGCGGCCCAGAGGGCAATGGTCAAAACTCCAAAGGATGCGCTTTGAATGGCGGTGCGCTGCCAGGTATTGAGGATCACATAATCCCGATGAATGCCGCGAATAATGGCAAAGGTTTCGCGATTGAGCCGCTGCCGCTGCCGCTCATATTCTCGATATTCCGTTGCAAAGGCTTTGACGGTTTTGATATTGGTGACCAGTTCTGAGGTGCGACTGGCGGTATTTTCCATGTGGTGGTCAATGCGCTGTTCCTTGCGAATGATTTTGCTCAAATCCCGCAGGGCTAGGGCCATTACGGTGGTGAATGAAAGCAAAAAGGGAACGGCAACGCGCCAATCAATGACCACCATAATCATAAAAATGCCGCCAACCCTTGCCAGTTTGGGCATGAGTTGTCCCGCCACTTCTGGATAGCTCCAGGTGTGGTTTTCTAGGCCGCGATTGATGCGATTGGCGATGCGGCCGGGGTTATGGGTGTCATAGAATTCCAGGGGGAGGGTGAGGATTTTGGCGATCGCGCCCGCCTGGCGATCGCGCCGTGCCTGGAGGGGAATGAGCCAATGGAACCAGGCGCTAATCCAGGGTTGAATGGGGGCGCGCACGACGGCGATGAGAAAAATAAATCCCATCAAAATCATGAGGGCCAGGGGGCGTTCCCCGAGGCCATGGTCGCCCAAGGAAAGGGCTAGGGGACGGACCACGGCTCCCGTGACCGCATCGAGGGGCTGACCCGACAGGACATTGAGAATTTGGCCGATCGCGTAGGGCACCAACAGATCAAGAATTTCAAAGGCTCCATGGGCGGCGATGCTCATGCCTGCGAGGGGCCAATAGGGCTGAAAATAGCGGCCAATCCGCTGCAAAAATTTCCGACGGGCCATGGAAATGTTCCTAAATGATGGCGAATGATGGGGAGGGTCGAAGGGGCTGAGGGGGGCGCAAATGATCGAAAATCTGGGGCACGGACCTGGGGCAGAGATCTGGGGCAGAGATCTGGGGCAAAGCGCTGATCCCCAGGGACGCCCCAATCCCTTCGAGAGTTGCCCGCTGCTTCCCTAATTGCTTCGGGGGAGGCGCTGGAAAAGTCCCTCAACCTGAAGGGCTGCGCCACTGGGCTGGAGTGATTTAGGCTGTTTCGGGTCGATGCTTCAGCGTGCCGTTTGAGTGGTGTTTGCCAAGTTTGTGCGCTGCAATCTGGGGGCGGCTTTGCCCCGTATCAACGTTGATGATCCCATATCTCCCCCTTGTCTACCCCCGTCTACCTACGGCGACCCTACCAGCGGCCCGATTGGCGGATCGGGATCTCAATATTAAACCGTGTTCCGTCCTGGGGGCTGGACTGGCAGTCTAGATGGCCGTGGTGGCGCTCGGTCACGATCTGATAGCTGATGGACATGCCCAATCCCGTGCCTTTGCCGACTTCTTTGGTGGTGAAAAAGGGGTCAAAAATGCGCTGCTGTACCTCGGGCGGTATTCCGGGGCCGTTGTCCGCGATCGCGACCCGCAGCCAATCATCCCCGATCCGCTCCGTCGTGATCGTAATGGTGCTGGGATGTTGCTTGAGCTGTTCAAAGGGCTGCTCGCGATCGCGTTCCTCTAGGGCATCAATGGCATTACTCAAAATATTCATAAATACCTGATTGAGCTGCCCCGCAAAACATTCCACTAGGGGCAACTTCCCATAGTTTTTGATGACCTGAATGCCGGGATGATCCGATCGCGCCTTGAGGCGATTCTGCAAAATCAAGAGCGTACTATCAATGCCCTCATGGAGATCGACCGCCTTATAGGCCGCCTCATCCAGCCGCGAGAAATTGCGCAGCGACACCACAATTTCCCGGATCCGCTGCGCCCCCACTCGCATCGATTCCAAAAGCTTCGGCAAATCCTCCATCAAAAAGTCTAGATCCACCTCATCGATGAGATCCGCCAATTCATCATCGGGCTCCGGCAACCGCTGCTGATAGGCCGCCACAACGTCTAGAAGCTGCTGGGCATAGTCATTGGCATGGCTGAGATTGCCAAAGATGAAATTGACGGGATTATTGATCTCATGGGCAACCCCGGCGACGAGCTGGCCGAGGCTCGACATTTTCTCACTTTGCACAAGCTGGTTTTGGGTGCGCTTCAATTCCGCCAGGGCCGCCTCCAAATCCGCCGCCTTTTGCCGCAGGGCCGCCTCCGAATTCCGCAGGGTTTGCTCCGCCTGCCGCCGCTCGGTCACATCCTCGAAGGAGCCCAGCAACCCCACGACTTTTCCGGCGCGATCGTGGAGGGGTAACTTATTAAATTCCAGGTAGCAGAGGGAGCCGTCTGGCAGGGGCTGGATGGCGGTGCCGCGCCGGATCGGTTGATCCTGCTCCATGACCTGCTGATCCATTTTGCGGTAGTCTTCGGCGATCTCCTGGGGAAGGTTGAAGTCGAAGTCGGTTTTGCCGATGACGTCGCGATCCTGGGACAGGTCCATGGATTCGGCAAAGGCGCGGTTGCAGCCGAGGTAGGTGCTGCTGCGATCTTTCCAGAACACGGCCTGGGGGATGGTGTTGAGGACCAGTAGCAGCAGTTGCTGGGATTCGTAGAGTTGATTTTCCGCTTGGCGGCGGTGGGTGACGTCCATGACGACGCCGAAGGCCCGCTGGAGGGTGCCGGTGCGGCCGTGGCTGGCTTCGCCGCGATTTTGTACGTACCGGATTTCGCCGGTTTCGCCGTGGATGATGCGCAGTTCGATGTCATAGCTTTCGCCGGTGGCGATGCACCGTTCTAGGGCTCCCTGGAGGGCGGGCCAGTCTTCGGGGTGGTAGTACCGGCTCAGGCCGAGGATGTCCGGGGGGCCGTCGGCGCGATCGCGGCCAAAGATGCGGAAAATTTCATCGGACCAGGTAATGTGGCTAGTTTTTGGATCAAATTCCCAGTTGCCGATGTGGGCGATGCGCTGGGCCTCCTGGAGATTGCGGGTGAGTTTGCGGCGGGCGGCTTCGTTGCGGCGGCGATCGGTCACATCGTGCATCACGGCCACCGCACCGATCTTGTGGCCATCGCGATCGTAGAGGGGGTCCGCATTGGTCACCAGCAGCCGGAGGGGAAGATCGGGCCGCGCGATCGCCATCTGCGCCCCCCGCACCGATTCGCCACCGAAGGCCCGCAGGAGGGGAATTTCCGCCATGGGCAACGGCGCTGAACCATCCCCGGTGCGCAGGTCGTAGTAATCGGACCACTGCTCCTGGGGGAGCGATCGCGGATCGCAGCCATGCCACTGGCGCGCCGCCCGGTTAAACAACTTCAGATTGCCCTCCGCATCGCAGGCCACCACCGCATCCGAAACGCTCTCGACCACCACCCGCACAAACTCCTGCTCCTGGGCCAGGGCCACCTCCGCCAGCTTGCGGGGCGTAATGTCAATAATCAGCCCATCCCAGAGGGAACTGCCATCGGGGAAAAAGCGCGGGCGCGCCGACGCCTGCACCCACTTCAGATCGCCATTGGGAAAGAGAATGCGGTACTCACAATCCCACTGGCATTTGTGCAAGACCGCTTGGGTGGTGCTCCACTGCACCCGGATCAGATCGTCCGGATGGGTCCGCCCCCACAGGGCCATGGGGTTGGCGGTGCCCGTGGCCGGGTCGATGCCATAGAGGTCGCGGCAGCCCGGACTGAGGTACAAAAATTCCCCGATTTCATCGTCCGGCCCCGCAAGGCGGTACTGATAAATCATGCCGGGGACGCTGTTGGTGAGCCGCTGAAAGCGATCGCTCAGTTCCTTCAGGGCTTCATCGGCCGCCTTGCGATCGGTCACATCCAGCAAAATTCCATCCGACAGGAGCGTCCCGTCCGGCTGAACCTGGACCCGCGCCGTGCCCTGGATCCAGCGGAGGGTCCCATCCGCCAGCAGGAGGCGATGCTCATTGCGCCAATCGCCATCGGTGGCGGCGGCCTGATCTAAGGAGGCGGCAAAGGCGACCACATCCTCCGGGTGAACGCACTGCCACATCAGGCCCGAGTCCGCCTGGACCGCAGCGGGATCCAGGTGATAAATGTCCTGGACCGCTGGACTGATATAGATAAATTCCCCGAGGGGATCGCCGGGGCGGCGGCGGTAGTGGTAGACGACGCCGGGGAGGTTCGAGGCGAGTTTTTCGTAGCGATCGTTCAGTTGCCGCAGGTTGTCCTCCACCTGGCGCTGGCGGGTGGTTTCGACGACGATGCCGGCGATGCTCTCCACCTGACCGTCCTCAATACGGACGGGGAAGTAGGAGGCTAGCCAGGAGCGCTTTTCCCCCGGAGCGGTGGTGAGCTCCCCCTCCAACTCGATCTGATTTACCGGCTCGCCCGTATCGATGATCCGTTGCAGGATGGGTTCGAGGAAGTCGGCGACCTTGGGGGCGAGATCCCGCAGGGTTTTGCCGTCATGATCTTCGATGCTCCAGCCGTCGATGTCCGCTAGGGCCTGATTCACCTGCAAAAAGCGAAATTGGCGATCCAGGATGACGATGCCGACGGGGGCATTTTCGACGAGGGAATTGAGGAGCGATCGCTCCTGCTGCCAGTTCCGTTCCGCCCAGCGGCGATCGGTGATGTCCTGGGCGATGCCGACGAGGTGGGTGGGTTGACCGTCCTGGAACAGGGGCACCTTGAGGGTGCGGTAGAAGCGGGTTTCCGTGGGGGTGACGATCGCCTCTTCGGGGATTTCGTGCAGGATGCCTTCGGCGAGAACGCGGCGATCCATGGCGATGAAGTCGTCGGCGGCCTCCGGGGAGAAAATGTCCCGGTCGGTTTTGTGGAGGACTTGATCCACCCGCTCATAGCCTATGGCTTGGGCAGCGCTGATGTTGAGGGCGTCATAGCGCAGGTCTTCGGCCCGTTTCACGAACACCATGATGGGGATGGCGTCGAGGACCGCTTGCAAAAATTCCTGGCTTTGGCGTAGGGCTTCGGCGGCGGCGCGGCGATCGCTCGTATCAATGGCCAAACCATCCCAGAGAACGGAACCATCCTCCTGACAGGTGGGGCGCGCCCGAAGCTGAACCCATTTGGTGACGCCGTTGGGCAATTGCACCCGCCCTTCCCAGTCCACGTCGGTGAGGTGGGTTTGCGATCGCTGGTGGATGGCTTTGAGGGCGTCGCGATCGTCGGGATGCACGAGGGGCACCACCTGGGCCATGGCGTCGGGGGAAACGCCAAAGAGTTCGTAGGTGCCGCTGGAGGCGTAGGAAAAGGTGAGGGTACCGTCGGGGCTGAGGATGGCTTGGTAGACCACGCCGGGGAGGTTGGCGGTGAGGCGCTCAAAGCGGGCTTCGCTGGCACGCGATCGCGCCCGTAGGGTTTCCAGTTCGGCCTGGAGCGCCCCATAGGCGGCGGCATCGAGGGTCACGGAGGCGATCATAGGGGGGGTGAGGCGAGATGGGCGGGGGGAAGGCGCGCGGGGGGCTGATGGGTGGGGCACCCCATCCCCAAATTATAGTCCCGTGACCTTGGGGGCTCCGGTTCCGAACCTTTGGCTTTGGGGGGCTGTCCCATAATGTTATGGGACCGTTTTTGACGGTGATGTTTCTGGGTTACGGTTGTTGGTTTTTGGTTGGCCAGGGGGATGGAATGAAGGGGATTTTGGGGCGATCGCTGGTGCGGTGGGGCGTGGGGGTGGCGGCGCTGGGGGCGATCGCCTGCGGTGCGCCAACGGTGACGGAATCGGCCACGGGGCCAGAGCAAACCGCCGCTGGAAATGGCACCACCACGGCGAATGGGACGGCGGCGGCGATGGGTGGGGGCGTTGCCCCGATAGGTGGGGGCGTTGCCCCGATAGGTGGGGGCGTTGCCCCGATCGCGGATGGGGTCCGGGCGGTACCGCTGACGGAGGGGCTCGAACACCCCTGGGGCATGGCGTGGCTGCCGGATGGATCCATGCTGATCACGGAGCGACCGGGGCGGCTGCGGCGTTTCCGGAATGGTCAATTGGAGCCCACGGCGATCGCGGGGGTGCCGGAGGATGTATTTGTCAGCGGTCAGGGGGGGCTGTTGGACATTTCTGTCCATCCGCGCTTTGGGGAAAATGGCCTGATCTTTTTCACCTATGCGAGCGGCACGGTGGATGGCAACCGGGCAACGGTGGCGCGCGCCCGCTGGGAGGGGGATCAACTGCGGGATTGGGAGGTGATTTTCCAGGCGACGCCGGATAAGCCGGGGAGTCAGCATTTTGGCTCGCGCCTCACTTGGCTGCCGGATGAAACCCTGCTCGTTGCGATCGGCGATGGGGGTAATCCGCCGCTGCAATTGAATGGGGAGGCGATCCGGCTCCAGGCCCAAAAGATCGACAGTACCCTCGGCAAGGTGGTGCGAATAACGGCTGACGGCCAAATTCCGCCGGATAATCCCGAAATTGCAGGCAATCGGTCCGCCATCTGGAGCTACGGCCACCGCAATATTCAGGGTTTGACCTACGATGCCACCCGCGATCACGTCTGGTCCACGGAACACGGGGCGCGCGGCGGCGATGAATTTAATGACCTCAATGTCGGTGAGAATTACGGCTGGCCGATTGTGAGTCACAGCCAGGAATATTTTGCGGATCAGCCGGTTTCCACAGAGCGATCGGCCCCCGGCATGATCGACCCGCTGATTGTCTGGACCCCCGCGATCGCCCCGTCGGGCCTGATGGTGTACCAGGGCGATCGCTTCAGCGGTTGGCGGGGGCAACTGTTGGCCGGGGGTCTGGTGAGCCGGGATGTGCGCCGCATTGCCATTGACGATCGCGGCGTGGCAACGGAGGTAGAGGCGATCTCCATCGGCCAGCGGGTGCGGGATGTGCGCGAGGGACCAGACGGGTTGGTGTACGTCCTCACGGATGCGGACAACGGCCAACTGATCCGCCTCGAACCGGCCAATTGACGGATATTTGGGGCGCGTTTAGGCGTCTTCGGACGTTTCGCTAGTGTCGTCGGTGGTTTCGGTAGGCGGCGCGATCGCGGCCTCAGAAACAGAAGAAACAGAAGATGCGGACGGTTCAGGGGCAGCTTTCGGCGCTTCCGGTTTCGGTGCATCAGATTTAGGCGTCTCGGCCTTCGGTGCTTCAACCTTTGGAGCGGGGGGCGTCGGCGGCAAACCAAGCTGGGCCTTCGCCTGATCCAGCGCAAACCGCAAACTGCCCACGCTCGCCGTCTTCAGGGCCTCCCCCGTATCCGCCACCACGCGATCGCCCGACAGATCCTGCGCCCGTTCCACCGCCCCCTTGCTCCACTGGCCCACCGCGATCGCCCCGCGCCCCAGCCACTCCAGCGCCACAATGCCCAAACACAGCACCAGCCACAGCAGAATCAGCGTCTCCTTAATAATCTGACCCGTCACCACCACTACCCGGCGATAGGCCATGAGCGTCTCCGCTGACGCCAGCAGCGCCCAGAGGGTTTGTAACTGTTCCTTGAGGCGGGTCATGGGAAAAGCTCCTATCGCGCGATCGACTAGCTTGGAATGGTCTTGAATGTATCAGATGCCCCATCCAAACCCATCCCATAACGTTATAGGGGGATTCTAGTCAGGCTGATTTCTTCAACGCCGACCACCTCACCCCAGTAGGAAAAGTACCGTCATGGTTTTGAGCAAGGGCAACCGGGTCTGGGGATGGCTGGTGGGCTGCGTGGTTGCCTACACCGTCGTTGGGGTTGGGGTCAGCGTCGGATCCTCAAGGGATATTCTGGCGTTGGTTGGATCTTTTGCTTGGGCGGGGGCGTTGGCTGGGGCGATCGCGTGGGCTGGCTCTTTGAATTTGGCCTGGGCGGGGGCATTGACCTTAGCTTGGGCCGGGGCGGGCGTTTTGGGGGTGGCTTGGGCCTGTGGGCGTGGGGGGTGGCTTGGGCGGTGGCGATCGCGATCGTGGGGGTTGGCCTAGGGCGCGGGACGTGGGAATTGATCGGCGGTTGGGAAAACTTTTTCCTAGGGCTCTGGTGGGGCACTTGGCCCTTGACCCTGGGTGTGATTCCCGGCAAGGCCGCCGCAGAACTGGAAACGTTTCAAAACAAGGCGATCCTTCTACCCACCTTGGCGGCGGGGTTGGGGTTGACCCTTGGGGTACTGATTTACCGCACCGTGCATCCGGTTTAGGTCGGGGCTCTCGGAGCCAGCGTTGGTCCCATAACGTTATAGGACCGCCCATACCGCACCGTCCCATATCGCTAGCCAAAGCTAAATTGGGAGAGCGCGTTTTCAAGATTTGCCGCAATGGAGCCGACGTTGAATCTCCACACGCACCCAGCCGCCACAGTCGTTGACCTCTTCTGCGGTGCAGGCGGGCTGGGGCTCGGGTTCCATGCGCAGGGCTTCAAAATCCTCTGGGCTGCCGATGCGTTCTCACCGGCCGTAGAAACCTACCGCAGGAATATCGGGGGGCATGTGGCAGAAGTAACGCTCGACTGGGATACAGAGCTACCGACCTGCGACATCATCATCGGCGGTCCCCCGTGCCAGGGATTCTCGTCAGCGGGTCTGCGGAAACGGGGTGACGATCGCAACAGGCTTGTGGCCGTATTCGCCCACCTTGTGGCGAGGCATCGACCTAAAGCCTTTGTTTTTGAAAATGTCGAAGGGTTCCTAACGAGCGAAGGGGGACGAGGGGTGACCGATCTACTCGATCCCCTTGTGGCGGCTGGCTACTGCATTCACCTTCGCAAGATCAATGCCGCCAACTACGGCGTTCCACAACACCGAAAACGGGTGCTCGCCATTGGCGGTTTAGGATGGGATCCCGACTTTCCGGAACCGACCCACCGTGCCGCAGGTGCCCCAGGTGCCAACCTTGTCGCAGGTCAACTTCCATGGTGCGATAGCGTCGCCAAAGCGCTTGACGGACTACCCGCAGCGGCGGACGATCCGGCAACCGCAGCCATTTCCGATCACGTCTCCCGTCCGCCTAATCCAATGGACCGTCTTCGTTTTGAGGCCCTTGGCATTGGCCAAACCATGAAGGACATTCCAGAGGAACTCTGGCACGAAACCTACCGCCGCCGTGCCTTCAGAAGGGTGATGGATGGCACCCCAACGGAACGTAGGGGGGGCGCGCCTTCAGGGCTCCGGCGACTCGATCCGGACCTGCCGTCAAAGGCCATCACCAGCGGGGCAACGTCTGAATTTGTCCACCCGATCGCCCATCGCCATCTGACGCTTCGAGAATGTGCGCGCCTCCAGACCTTTCCCGATACCTTTGAGTTTGTGGGTACCCAGGCCCAGCGTTCTCAACTGATCGGCAATGCTGTACCGCCTCGTTTCGCCAACGCGATCGCCGCCCATCTAGCCCGCACCTTCCGAGAAATGGGAGACCGAAGGGCAGAGCCAGGACTAAAGAGTTTCGTGCCGACGAACTCAAACGGCATGAGCCCAGCCCTTCAGAAGACTGTCGATGCCGTCGAGGGCAGATACCGTGCCGTTGACCGGTCCCGGCAGCTTATGCTGTTCGCAGCCCCTGAGACCGTGCAAGTGGGAGAGCACTGAGAGCACTAATGGCAACGTACAAACTCACGCTCGCCCAGAAAACGCTGATTGAAAAGGCGCGCAATGTGGGCAGCAGCGAAATGGCGGTGCCCCTTTCTGCGGAGGTTTGCGCCTATCTCTGCGGCGTTGTGGTCAGGGATCTCAACCTCGGCTCAGCAATTCCCGAGATCCCTCAACATCTGCCGGCATTTTTCGAGACTTGGCCGGTTTCTTCCCTCGCGTTGACAGGGATTCCGTTTGAGGAGTTGGCCGCAAAGGTCTTTGCTCTCAAGCCAGACTCGGACACGTACTTCTCGTGCCTCGCAACCTTGCACAAGAGCCGTCTGAAGTATGAGCAGATCCTACAGCGGCAAGCGTTCCCCACATTCGATCAAGTGGGGCCGCGTGGCTTGCTCCAGTTCGGTAGCCTGCCGCCCCCAGCGCTCACGGGGATGCTGTACTGGCGCAAGTGGCTCTACGATTTGGACAATCGCGCGGCCCAGGAAACGGGATATCTCTTTGAGCCGATTCTGGCCCATGCGATCGGCGGTACGCCGGTGAGTGCAAGTCGAAGCCCCGTGAAACGACATGACGATCGCGGAAGGGGCCGTCAAGTTGATTGCGTGAAGCAGAAGTTCGCGTATGAATTCAAGATCCGCGTGACGATCGCGGCGTCGGGTCAAGGCCGGTGGCGGGAAGAGCTTCAGTTTCCACTTGACTGCGTTGGGTCAGGGTTCACCCCTGTGCTGGTGGTGCTCGATCCGACCCCTAGCCCCAAGCTGACGGACCTGGTTAAGGCATTCCACGACGCGGGCGGGCAGACATTCGTTGGCGACTCCGCTTGGCAGCACCTTGAATCCCAGGCCGGACCTGTGATGGGCGTGTTTCTGGAACGATATGTCCGGCAACCCCTGACCGCGCTGCTGGATGATGCGCCGGAGCCTTTGCCGCCGATGACGGTGAGGATGGCCGATGGAGGAAATGTCGAGTTTGAGGTTGGCGGCAGTCGGCTCCGCATTGGGCGCGCCGCTGAGCTTGTCGATGCGGATCCGGAAGCCATACCTGACGATGTTTCTGACTGATCCGGTTATGGGGGATTGCATTTCAGGGCTGTCCCATAACGTTATAGGACGGCGGGCGGGGGTGGGGCGATCGCGCGATCGTAACGCCTCGTATCGTTCTGGGGAGCCTTTTCAAAATCAACGTATCGTGGGCGAGAGGCCCAGGGGACAATGCTTCAGCGGCACCCCGAGGTCCATGACATCAACTGTTTTTGAAGAGGAGGGCGATCGCCATGGCGTTTCTGATTCCGTTTTTAATTGGGGTGGTCATCACCGCCGTCAGTCTGCTGATCATTTCTAAGCTGCCCTTTGGCGTCGAAATCGACAGCCCCCAGAAGGCGCTCCTGGGCGGCTTGGTCCTGGGGATTTTAAATGGCATTGCCCAGGCGGTGCCGGGGGTGTTGACGATCCTGCCGAAGCTCCTCACCCTGGGGCTGTTTTCGCTGATCGTCAATATGATCTTTTTCGGCCTGACCGCGTGGCTGATCGAGGGCTTCCGCCTGCGGATGGGCATCTGGAGCGCTCTGCTGGGGGCGGTGAGTTTGGCGATTATTAATTCGATTCTGTTCAAGATTCTGAGTCTGGTGCCCGGTCTGGGCTAGGGGCGATCGCGGCTTAGTGCGCCCATTTCGCCAGTCCCGTAACGTTATAGGACAGTTCCCATTTCCGACGGTCCCATAACGTTATAGGACGGGGGGCGGGTCGATCGCGGCGGTTTCGGGCGTCCCCTCGGGCGGGATCTCGGGGGGCGTTTCGGGCCACTGGGTTTGCTTGCGGAGGTTTTCGATTAGCCAGGGGAGGTGGTGGGGCGCTTCGGCGGCGGGGTCGTCCGGGTTGGCGCGATCGCGGTCGAGCCGTTGGTAGGCATCTTCGATCAGGCGCGATCGCGGATCCGCAGGCCCCCCATCCGGCGGTGGTGATAGCAGTCGCGGCGCGATCGCCTCCGGCGTTGGGTAGGCAAAGACCATCAAATCCAGCATCAGGGGCAATTTTGACAACGTGCCCAGCCCGGCGCGATCGCCCTGGAGCGGCTCGATCAAAAAATCACGCCCCGTCGCCCGCAAATAATCCGCCACCTGCTTGGCCGTCAGGGGCAACAGCTCCACCGCCCCATCGAGCCGCTGCAACAGGGACCGCCGCTGGGCCGCGATCGCCGTGAACGTAGCCGGTCGCCCGCACAGCACCAACGGCACCCGCCCCGCCCGATCCTGCAACAGGCGATCGAGGGCACCAAGGGCCACCAGTTGCCGCGCCGGGGGCAGATCATCGAGGCCATCGAGCAGCAAAATCAACCGGCCCCCATCGAGCCATTGGCGCACCGTTGCCGCCGTCAGGGTGCCGTCATGGGCCGTCAAGGTTTGAATAATCCACGCCGCGATCGCGGGATCCCCCTCCGGCCAGGTGGTCCAATCGAGCCAAATGGGCAACGGCGCGCGGCGATCGCCCTTCGCCTCACCGATCAATTGCAACCCCAACTCCAGCAGCAGAATCGTCTTCCCCGCCCCCAACGGCCCCACGATCGCCAGCCGCCCATGGGACGCCGCCCAGGCCCGTTGCAGATCCGCCGGATCCGTCAGGGGGCGCACCCGCCGCGAGGCCCGATCCCACAGTCGCCGTCCCCAGCGCCGCAGGCCGATGGTGCCCTTGGGGGGCGGTGGCTCTAGATAACTGCGGTTGAGCTGCAACGGCACGGCGATTGGCTTCGGGCCTTGGATCCGCGATCGCAGCCGCCCATCCCAGCTTTCTTCCAAGAGATCCAGGAGCCGTTCCCGCTGATCGCGCGGAGCAATGGCCCCCAGCCCCGGCGATCGCCCAAACAGCACCAGGGTCAGCAGGCCCAGGGGCAACCCCAGACCGCAGGTGATCCGAAACAGGTGGGGCTCCAGATTGCCCTGGCCCAGCAGCACCCCCGCCGCCACCGTCAGAATGCTATTGAGCAGCCAGGTCACCAAAATCGCCAGTTTACGAACCGTGCCCACGGCCCCATCAAACCGGGCGGGCAAAAATCCCGTATTAATCGTCAGCAGGGCGATCAACCCCACCAGGGCAACCCATTGGGGCGAAAGGTTGGGGAGCCAGTCGAGCGGCCCGTCCATGGGCGATGTCCTCGTGTGTCCGGGGAGTGGTCAACAATGCGGGCCGGATCGGTCGGATCCACCGGTCCCATAACGTTATGGGACAGGCCCGCGATCGCGGCTAGGGGGAGGTGCCCTGCGATCGCGTCAGTTCTAGGTATACATGTTCGAGGTTAACGGGGTGGCGGGCAATGGAGTCGATCGCGATGCCCTCGAAGGCCGCCAGCAGTTCCGCCAGGGGGAGCCGCTCCGGTACCCAAAAGGCCAACTGACCGCCATAGCGCCGGGTCGGCCAGTGGAGTTGCTCGGCTCGGGCGATCGCGGCGGCCTCGTCCGGTGTTTCGATCGTGGCCACCTCGGCGGCGGGGACCGCTTGGCGCAATTCTGCCAACGTGCCCGAGGCTAATAATTTTCCCCGCTGCAAAATGCCGATGTGCTGACACAGCCGTTCCGCCTCATCGAGCAGGTGGGTGGTCAATAGAATTGTCATGCCGCGCGATCGCAACGTGCGGATGAGGTCCCAAAATTCGTGGCGCGCTTCGAGATCCAGGCCCGTGGTGGGTTCGTCTAGGATCAGCAGATCGGGCCGATGGACGATCGCCACGGCGGTATTTAACCGGCGCTGCATCCCGCCGCTGAGGGTTTCCACGGGGCTGTCGGCGCGATCGAGTAAATTCACCGCCGCCAACGCTTCCCGGATCCGGCCCTCGCGATCGCGGCGCGGCACCCCATAGATCGCCGCAAAAAAGCGCAGATTTTCCGCACAGGAGAGCGATCGATACAGCAAATTTTCCTGGGGCGCAATGCCAATCCGGCCTTTAGTGGCTTCAGAAATTGGCTGACCCCCCAGGGTAATCGCGCCGCGATCAGGCCGCAGGAGATTGCAGATCAAATTAATCGTCGTCGTCTTGCCCGCCCCGTTGGCCCCCAGCAGCCCATACACCTCCCCCACCTCCAGCCGCAGGGACAGATCCACCAGCACGGCGCGATCGCCAAAGGACTTAGAAACCTGGTCAAGGGTCAGCATGGGCAGCAACAGCGAGGATAAAAATTGGTCCGATAACGTTATGGGACACGCGGAACCCCCATCAGGCCAGGGACAACCTGCGGATCATCCAGTCCGTCCCCGTAGGGGTTGGGTTTCCCAACCCTCGCCCCACCGATCCCCCCAAACCCGCTCCACCTTGGGCACCTCCGCGATCGCAGGGCAGGGAGAAAATGAACGGTTCTATAACGTTATGGGACACGCGGCGATCCCTGTCCCAATGTCGAACGGTTTTGGGGCGATCGCGGGGGGCCGGGTTGGGAGACCTAACCCCTACGATGGTCGGTCCTATAACGTTATGGGACAGGGGAGATGGGAACGGGGGATGGGTCTAGAGTCGCCGTTCTAGGGTAACGGTCTGGCGATAGGACAGGGCCGCCACGGGCAAGATGACGGCCAAAAATCCCAGCAGAACGGTCAGGTGCGATCGCAACACATCCCCATCCGAGTCGGCGGCGGCCACCGCGATCGCGGCTTCATTGAGGTGAAAAATCGGATTGAACTGGGCCAGATCCAGGAGCGAGTCCGGGAAAAACTCCGACGGCAAAAACGTGCCCCCCAGGATCAGCAGCGGCACCCCAAAGGCGGCGATGAGGGCATTGGCATCCTCCGTGCGGCGGGCGAAGCGCGTCCCCAGAATCACCCCCAACCCCACATAAATCGCGATCGCCAGGGCCAACACCAGCAGCCCCAACGGAATCGACCCGCGAAACGTCGCCCCGAAAAAAGCCGCCACGCCATAGATCAACAGCCCCTGCCCCACCGCGATCGCCCCATGGGCCAGCGTCAGGCCCAGCACATACGATCGCCCCCGCAGCGGCGCAATGAACAGGCGCTTGAGGGTTTGCTGCTCCCGCTCCGCCACCAGGGTCGAAACCGTCCCCCCCAGGCAGCTAAAAAATAACGCCGCCCCCACCAACGCCGTCGGGGCCGCCGCCTCCAGGGCATCGACGAGGGAAATCTGCGCCCGCTCCGCCACGATCGCCCCATTGAGCAACAAAATCGCCACGGGAAACACCGCCCAAAACACCAAACTGCGGCGGCGGCGCACCAACTCCGTCAAAATGCGGCGCGCCACCGCGATCGCCTCCGTCCAAACACCCATGGCCATCCCCAGACAACAACATCCCTCCTCCCACCTGATCCTGGCGGCGGCGCGATCGCCCGCAACACCCCTACGGCGGCGGCGTCAGGGCAGACTCCCCCTTGCGGATCAGGGCCGCATCCACCGCATCCAGAATGACATCAAACTTGAAATGGTCGATCGCGTGGAGGATCGCCGCCGCCATATAGGGATCACTGCTGGCCACCTCATGGGCACAGGCCGCCACCGCCTCCGTCTCGCAGGTGAGGGCCGCCTGGTGGAGCCGTTCGAGCCAGGGGATTTCCATGCGGGTCAGTTGATCCCCCTGGAGGATGCTTTCTGGATCGTTCAGCGGGGCCGGGGGGGGAGCGGGCGGTTGGGGGGGCGGAGCCACGGGGCGCGGGCCAAGCTGCCGGGTCAAACAGTCAAAAAATTCACTGGCGCTGACGGGTTTCGCCAGGAAATCATCACAGCCAATGGCGAGGGCGCGCTCGCGATCGCTCTGGAACACATACCCCGTCAGGGCCACAATCTTCACCCGCGATCGCCCCTCCTGGGCCTCCGCATCCCGAATGGCCGCCGTGGCATCAAACCCATCGAGCTGGGGCATCCCCAAATCCATAAAAATCAAATCCGGCCGCCAACTGCGCCACCGGGCGATCGCCTCCGCCCCGTCCGCCACCTCGCAAATTTCACAGGGCACCTGCCCCAGGAGCGCCAGGAGCAGTTGGCGATTGGTGTCAATATCATCCGCCACCAGAATGCGCCATTGCGGTCCCTCCTGGGGCCACGCGGACGACACCAGGGGGGCCGCCGACGGTCGCGGCACCGGGGCCGGTGGGGCGGGGGACTGGACGATCTCCGTCTGGGGCCGCAGGGGCAACTGCACCCGGAACGTACTGCCCTGGCCCGGTTGACTCGCGATCGCCAAACGCCCCTGCAACAGCTTCAGCAGCTCCTTCACGATCGCCAAGCCAAGCCCCGCCCCCTGCTGCGCCCCGTGCCACGGATCCGCATTCACCCGCACAAAGGGCTGACAAACCTGCTCGCAGTCCGCCGGACTCAGGCCCGGTCCCGTGTCGGTGACGGCGAACTCCAGCCAAAAGGGTTCCGCTTCCTCCGAATCGGTTGCCCCCGGATCCGGTGCTTCCGGTTCAGGTGTATTCGCGTTAGGTGCCTCTGATTCAGGTGCCTCCACCGCGATCGCCGCGCCCCCCCCTTGACCAGGGGCCGTGCAGGGCTGTGCCCGCAGGGAAACGGAGCCTTGGGAGGTATATTTCACCGCATTACTGGTGAGGTTGAGGAGCACCTGGCGCAGTTTATTGACATC
>Ga0209278_1000235_pt1 | contig 55112 bp, 62 predicted proteins | sample JI81BgreenDNA_FD_187504 | JGI IMG/M metagenome (GOLD analysis project Ga0209278, IMG submission 187504) | Wastewater effluent complex algal communities from Wisconsin, to seasonally profile nutrient transformation and Carbon sequestration -... | ecosystem: Engineered > WWTP > Effluent > Algae... | reverse complement strand
CGGCAGCGTCAGTGCCACGCAAGACCTGTTGGGCAACGGCGCCGGTTTCAGTCTCGGCCTGGGTCTGGGCTACCGCTACCCCATTTCGCAACACACCTACTGGGACGCCTCGGCCGCTCTGGGCTGGAGCAACGCCACCGCACGCCAGACCCACTTTGGCATCAGCCCGCCCGCCGCCGCCGCTGCCGGGCGTGCGCCCTACGCCATCGGCGCCGGCTGGGACAGCGCGACACTGGCCTGGAACCTCACCTCGGCACTGAGCGAGCACTGGGTGGTCTGGGGCGGCCTGAACGTGTCGCAACTGCAGGGCGCCGCCGCCCGCAGCCCGCTGGTGGGCCAGCGCACGGTGGTCAGCGCCAGCATCGGCCTGGCCTACCGCGACCGGCACTGATCGCCCGTGGCGTGGCCAAGGCCACCGCACCGGGCGCAGGGATGCTCAGAACCGCAGGTCCGGCGAGGGGGTGGGGTCCACGCCTTGTGCCTGGGCGGCTTCCCGCTCCACGCGCAGCGCGCGCTGGAGGGCCGGGCGACCCTGCAGCCGCTGCCAGTAGGCGGCCACCGCCGGCGGAAATGGCCCATCCAGACCCAGATGGCGGGCGAGCAGCAGGGCGTATCCCACGGCCACATCGGCGGCGGTGAAGCGGCCCGCGCAGAGGTATTCACTGCCTTGCACGGCGGCATCCACCGCGCGCAGGCGGGCCAGAAACCAGCGGGTGTAGTCGGCGACCACCTGCGGCTGCTGGCGCTCGGGTGGTTCGAAATGGGTGTAACGCAACACCAGCGTCTGCGGGACCGTCAGCGTGGCGTCGCTCATGTGCAGCCAGTTGAGGTAGGCGCCGTGGGCCGGCTCCTGCACCGCAACGTCCAGCACGCCGGGGCTGTGGCGCGCGGCGAGGTACTGGCACATGGCCGCCGACTCGGTCATGCGCGCATGGCCGTCTTCCAGCAGCGGTACCGTGCCCAGCGGGTTCAAGGCCATATAGGACCGGGCATGCACCCGCGGCGGAAACGGCAGCATGCGCAGCTGGTAGCGCAAGCCGAGCTCTTCGAGCATCCACAAGGGACGCAAGGAACGGGCACTGACACAGTGGTGAAGAACGATCATGCGGTATCCGTGGTGCAAGGGGTGGACGACCGACACACGCCACCGATGGCCCGGGCGGTCAGCGGTCAGCGGCGTCTGTCAGCCCAAGCGGGCAAAGGTGTGGCCCGCGAGATGGCGTGCAGCGGTCATCGCGTCGATGGGCAGGAGGCACAGGCCATGCGCCTGGTCAATCGCTGTTTTGAAAACGAGGAAGCGCTGACATCGAAGAAGCGATCCATGCAGCTGGCGCCCGACGCTCTCCGGTCTTTCTGGATTGAAAGCGACCGACTGGAAAACGACAGCGGCCTGTTCAGTGCAGCCTTGAACAGCAGCCGTTGTTTGAGATGAAAAACAGACCCGCGGCAGCATGGCGAGGGGCCACTCACCGCAGAAGTGAGGTGTGGCGCGGCTGGCGGGGATCGAACCCACGACCCTTGGCTTCGGAGGCCAATACTCTATCCACTGAGCTACAGCCGCGCGGTGGTGTCACCCGGGGATTCTCGCACAACGTGGCGAGCGGTCTGGCTGCGTCGGCGGTGGTTGCAGCGGCGCGTGGGCTGTGGGGGGGACATGGTCCGCGCGCCACCTTCGGCTGCCGGGCTGCAGGGGTCAACAACTGTCTGCAGGTGTCTGCAGGGGCCCGTTGCCTATAATCGTGGGCTGTTTGCGGCAGACGAGCAACCGCTTTGCCCCGGACCCACCCTTCAGGCACCGATTTGCCACCCCCAGAGGACCCCATGAGCGACAACGCCCACGACTCCCACACCGGCCCGATCAAGACGCCCGCCCAGTTGCTCTGGACGTCCTTTTTCTCTTTTGTGGTGCCGGTTTTCATCATCATCGGTCTGGTGTACTTTGTGACATCGGCCCAAAAGCCCACCACTGGCACGCTGTCGCAGGCGGATGCCGTGAGCGCCGAGATTGCCACCGCCAAGCGCATCGCCCGCGTGGGCACGGTGGAGTTGCAGGCCAACGCCGGCCCGCGCGTGCCGGCCAACGGTGAGCAGGTTTACAAGGCGCAGTGCGCAGCCTGCCACGACAGTGGCGCGGTGGGTGCGCCCAAGTTTGGCGATGCGGCGGCCTGGTCGGCCCGCATCGGCCTGGGTTATGACGCGCTGCTGAACTCGGCCCTCAAAGGCAAGAACAACATGAACGCCCAGGGTGGCGGCACCTACAGCGACTACGAAATCGGCCGCGCCGTGGTGTACATGGCCAACGCCGCCGGCGGCAAACTGGACGAACCGGCTGCACCCGAGGGCGCTGCTGCCCCGGTGGTGGCCGCAGCCCCCGCCGCGCCGGTGATGGCGGCCGCACCCGCGCCCGCTGCGGCAGCACCCGCTGCCGCCACCACCGTGGCCTCTGCAGCCGACGGTGAAGCGCTGTACAAAAAGGCCTGCATGGCTTGCCACGTGGCCGGTGTGGCCGGTGCGCCCAAGTTTGGCGACAAGGCGGCCTGGGCCCCGCGTCTGGCACTGGGTGTCGATGGCCTGACCGCTTCGGTCATCAAGGGCAAGAACGCCATGCCGCCCAAGGGTGGCGCGGCGACGGCTTCGGATGCCGAGATCAAGGCGGCCGTGGCGTACATGGTCGCCGCAGCGAAATAAGCAGTCGCTGCACAAAAAACCGGTCCTCGTGACCGGTTTTTTTTCGTCCTGTGCGCTCAGGCAGCGGCCTGCCAGGGGCGCAAGCCGGCGCGGCGCTGCGGGCTGCGCACAAAGCCCCAGGCGGCGGGCAGCGCGTCGGCCTGCACCGGCTCGGGCGTCCACTCGCCGCGCTCCACCGCGTCGGCGGCCAGCGCCATGTCGGCGCTGTGCACCAGGCCCACACCCAGGGCGGTGACCAGGTAGAGCCGGCCCTGTTCGTCGAGCAGGCAGTGCTGGACGGCGCCCGCCGCCGCGCCGGTGTGGGCGAGCACCCGGCCGTCGGGCTGCAGGCGCCAGACAAAGGGCGTGGCCTCCAGTTCGAGGTACACCCGCTGCGGCCCGTTCTGAAAATACCACTGGCCCGCCTCGTCGGCTGCGCAGTTGCGGTGGATGAACTCGATGAGTTTGTCGTGCTGCAGCAGCGAGCCTTTGCAGGGCGTCGCCGCCTCGCCCGGCTCGGCCGCAAAGGGGCCGGTGCGCTGGCAGCGGTCGTCGCGCATGAACCATTGGCCGCGCGCGTCCAGGCCCAGCCAGCCGTGGCAATGGGGGACGTTGGGCCATTTGGCCAGCGCGGCTATGACGATGTCGTCCATGGCGAGGCTCCGGTCAGTGGTGTTGCAGCAGCCAGCGGCCCACGGCCTCGGGCATGGCGCGCACATGGCCGGGCAGGCCGATGCGGCCCAGCGACGCGGGGAAACCCACATGTCCGCCGTGCGGCGGTTGCCACAGGCTGACGCACGGCCCCACCTGGCCCGGCCGGGGCAGCGAGGCAGCCGGTACGAAAGGGTCGTTGAGGGCGTTGAGGGCCAGTGCGGGCACGCGGATGGCCGACAACACCGGCTTGGCCGAGGCGCGGCGCCAATAGTCGTCGGTGTCGCGAAAGCCGTGCAGCGGTGCGGTGAACAGGTTGTCGAAGGCGTAGAGGTCGCGCGCGGCCAGCAGGGCCTCGCGGTCAAACAGGCCGGGGTGCTGTGCCAGCTTTTGCAGCGCCTTGGGCACCATGGTGCGCAAAAACATGCGGGTATAGACGAGGCGGTTGAAGCCGCGGCCGATGGCGTGGCCACCAGCGGCCAGATCCAGCGGGGAGCAGACGGCGGCCACGGCGCGCACCACGGCGCCGGCTGCGGCCCCTGTCTCGCCCGCCCACTTGAGCAGGGCGTTGCCGCCCAGCGAAATGCCCACCGCCAGCAGCGGTCGTGCGGGGTGCCGGGCGGCCAGGCGGCGCAGGACCCAGTCGATTTCCTCAAAGTCGCCCGAATGGTAGGCACGGGGCGCATGGTTGAGTTCGCCCGAACAGCCGCGAAAGTGGGGCACCACACAAGCCAGGCCCTGGCTGGCCGCGAAGTCGGCAAAAGCCAGTGCGTAGGGGCTGGCCGATGAGCCTTCCAGCCCGTGGAACAGCACCAGCAAGGGTGCGTCGTCGGCGCTGGTATGGCGGGCGAAGTCGAGGTCGATGAAGTCACCGTCGGGGGTCGGCCAGCGTTCACGGCGCCATTCGGGCGGCGGGCCAAAGTGGCGGCGGGCGGCCAGCGCGGGCCAGATGGTCTGCACCTGCCCGCCGGGCAACCACCACGGCGCGCGGTAGGGCCAGGGTGCCGTGGGGTCCGCGGGTGTGTCGCCGCTGTGCGCCACCATCAGTGCAGCCGTTGGGAGTGCGCCGGGACGGTCGCGGGCTCGTCGGCCATGGCCGCGCTGGCGTGGTGGACCACCAGGCGCCAGCCCAGCGCCGTTTTGACGTACACATTGGTGGCCAGCACACAGGCTTGGACCGGACCGTCGTCGCCCATGACCTCCAGCCGCTCGACCACGCTGTGCACACGGATGCCCAGGGTGGGCTCGATGCTGTGCGGTGGCTGCGGTACCAGCGACAGGCCGCCCTGCGCGAAGAGGCGCTCGAACGAAGCGCGAATGGCAGCATGACCGACCAGACGGGAACCACCCGGATGGATGCAGACGATCTCGTCTTCATCAGACCAGCAGGCCATCAGACGTTCCAGGTCGCCTTGCTGCAGCGCTTCATAGAACGCCTGCTCGGTGTCTTCCGGGGTTCCTGGAAGCTGGAGGGGTTTGGGCATGGAGGGGTGGGGCAACAGAAGATGGCACGGGCAGCTGGCGCCTGGCACGGTCGGGGGGGCCGCAGGGTCGGCACCCTGCGCGGTCATGCGCCCGCATGGTCCTATGATAGGGTTTTGCCAAGGAGAACGCCGATGCGGTCCCGTGTTTTGATGAGCGGTGCGGTGCTGGCCGCGACCTTGCTGACCAGTGGCTGTGGCTACAACGATTTCCAGCGTCTGGACGAGGAAAGCAAGTCGGCCTGGTCGGAGGTGCTCAACCAGTACCAGCGCCGCGCGGATCTCATTCCGAACATCGTGGCCACCGTCAAGGGCGAGGCCAGCTTCGAGCAGGAAACGCTCACCCGGGTGGTCGAGGCGCGCGCCAAAGCGACTTCCATCCAGATGACGCCGGAGATGGCCAACGATCCGGCGGCGATGGCCCGCTTCCAGGCCGCGCAGGGCGAGGTGGGCAGCGCGCTCAGCCGGCTGATGGTGGTGGTGGAGCAGTACCCCAACCTGAAGGCCAACCAGGGGTTTTCTGACTTGCGGGTGCAGCTTGAAGGTACGGAAAACCGCATCACCGTGGCCCGCAACCGCTACATCCAGTCGGTGCAGTCGTACAACGTGCTGGCGCGCAGCTTTCCGAGCAATCTGACGGCCATGGTGTTCGGCTACACCCCCAAGACCAATTTCACCGTGCAGAACGAGGCCGCCATCGCGGCACCGCCCACGGTGGATTTCGAGAAGAAATGACCCTCCCGATGGGCGCCTGGCGGGCGTCCCGCCGGCTGCGGTACCTTGCCCTGGCTGTGCTGTGCCTGTGGACCGTGTGCGCCAGCACGCTGGCGCAGGCGGTGCTGCCGGTGCCCGAGCTGCGCGCGCGGGTGATGGACCAGACCGGCACGCTGGCGCCCGAGGCGCTGTCGGCCATCGAAGTCCGGCTGGCCGCCTTCGAGCAGGAACACGGGGCGCAGGTGGTGGTGCTGATGGTGGCAACCACCGCGCCAGAGGACATTGCCGACTACACCCAGCGCCTGGGCGATGCCTGGAAAATCGGCCGCCGCGAGGTGGGCGACGGGTTGCTGTTTGTGATCGCAAAAGACGACCGGCGCATGCGCATTGCACCCGCCAAGCGACTGGAAGGCGCGGTGCCCGATCTGATGGCGCGGCGCATCCTCGATCAGGCGGTGGCGCCTGCCTTTCGGCAGGGCGACTATGCCGGCGGCATCGGCGCCGGGCTGGATCAGGTGCTGGCGTTGATCGCCGGTGAGGCGCTGCCGGCCCCCGGCGCGCCATCCGCCGCCAAGGGCCTGCCCTGGGAAGATCTGCTGATTTTCGGGGTGGTGGCACTGCCCATCGTCTCGGGCGTGTTGCGCGGTCTGTTGGGCAAGCGCCTGGGCAGCTTGTTGACCGGTGCGGCCGCGGCCGGCATGACGTGGCACCTGACAGCGGTGCTGTGGATGGCGGGCGTGGCCGGTGTGCTGGGGTGGCTGGTGGCGCTGCTGCTGCAGGCCTTGCCGGCGGGCCAGCCGATGCGGCGTTCAGGGCGTCACGGCGGCTGGGGCGGGTTGGGCGGTGACTGGGGTTCTTCTGGCCGTGGTGGGCTGGGTGGCGGCGGCTTCAGCTCCGGCGGTGGGGGCAATTTTGGGGGCGGCGGCGCCTCGGGAGGGTGGTGATGTTGCGACGCCTGCTGCGCTGCTGGCGCCACGCCTGGGCCGACCCGCGCGATAGCGTGCGCGCGGTACCCGACGACATGGCCGAGCGCCTGGAGCGCCGCATTGCCGCCAGCGAGGCGCGGCACAGCGGCGAGATTCGCATAGCCGTGGAGGCGGGTTTGCCCCTGCCGCTGGCCTGGCGCCTGGGGGACGGCGGGCACGCGCTGGCGCGTATCACCCGCGCCCGCGCGATCGAGTGGTTCGCTCAATGCCGCATCTGGGACACCGAGCACAACAACGGGGTGTTGATTTACCTGCTGCTGGCCGAACGGGTGATCGAGGTGGTGGCCGACCGGGGCCTGGCACGCGCCGTGCCCCCCGACACCTGGCAGGCGCTGGTGGACCGGCTGGGCGGGCACCTGCGCGCCGGGCGGGTGGAGGACGGGCTGACGCAGGCACTGGAGGAAGTGTCGGCGCTGCTGGCGGCCCACCATCCGCTGCAGCGCGGCGCGGACTCTGGCAACGAGTTGCCCGACCGGTTGCTGCGGCTGTGACCACCGGCGACCGACCGGCCTGGTGGTCCGCTCCGTTTAGGTCGGCGGCGGGCGATGGGTGCCGGTGCGGTTGTTCATCACCACCTGCATCTCGTCCTGCAGGGCACGGTTCATCTGTGTGAAGGTGCGCAACTTGCGGTTGGTCTCGCGCAGGCGCTGGGCCATGCGGGCAGACAGGGCCAGCAGCAGGCGCGCGGCCACCCGCGGGTCATCGTGCAGCAGGCGCATGAGTGCGCGGCGCGAGAGCACCGCCACCACGGCGTGCGAAGCGGCGGTGCAAGTGGCCGAGCGCGGCTGACCATCGAACAGGCCGATTTCGCCAATGATGTGGCCCGGCCCCACCACCCCGACCACCATGGGTTCACCCGCGCCCGGTGACCGGTTTTCGATCGTGATGTCGCCTTCGAGCACCAGCATCAGCTCCTCGCTGCCCGACACCTCGCCCTCGCGGATGAACACCGTGTCGGCGCTGATGACCCGGGGCTGCATGTAACGCACCACTTTGGCAGCGTCGTGGAGGGTCAGGCCTTCCAGTGCGGTGGGGGTGATCAACAGATGCGCCGCCAGCGCCTGTGGTTGGAGGTCCGGGTTTTCAGACAAGGAGGTGATGGGTGAACCGCGCATGATCTGCCCTTTCTACCAGCCATCGTCCCGACTGCGCCCGGGTGCAGCGCAGCGCGGCACGAAAAAAAACCGGCACGCGGCCGGTCCTCGGGCTGGCAGGCGCACCGGCGTCACTTCTTCTGACGGTACTTGCGCAAGGCCGCAATCTGAGCCGCCATGACCGCCAGTTCCGCCGTGGCCTTGGCCAGATCCAGGTCGCTCTTGGCGTTCTTGAGCGCTTCTTCTGCGGCCTTCTTGGCGTCATTGGCCTTGGCCTCGTCCAGATCGTGGCCACGGATGGCGGTGTCCGACAGCACGGTCACGCAGTGCGGCTGCACTTCCAGAATGCCACCGGCCACAAACACGAACTCTTCGCCGCCGTCGGCCTTCTCGATGCGCACGGCACCGGGCTTGATGCGGGTGATCAGGGGAATGTGACCGGGCAGGATGCCCAACTCACCCGCCTCGCCCGGCAGGGCCACGAACTTGGCCTCGCCGTTGAAGATCGACTCTTCGGCGCTGACCACATCGACGTGGATGGTGCTCATATGTACTCCTGTAAAAAGTCGATGGAAAGCAAGTCATCGGGTGTCCGGCTAGGCGGTGCGCGGAGATGTGCTTGGGCACATTGAGCACACCAACGACGCCGGGCGCCCGAGTACGCCGCTTTACGCGACCTTTTTGGCCTTCTCGAAGGCCTCGTCGATGGTGCCGACCATGTAGAAGGCCTGCTCGGGCAGGTGGTCGCACTCACCGGCGGTGATCATCTTGAAGCCACGGATGGTTTCCGACAGCGGCACGTACTTGCCGGGCGAGCCGGTGAACACTTCGGCCACGTGGAAGGGCTGCGACAGGAAACGCTGGATCTTGCGGGCGCGGGCCACGGCCAGCTTGTCTTCCGGCGCCAGTTCGTCCATGCCCAGAATGGCGATGATGTCGCGCAGTTCCTTGTAGCGCTGCAGCGTGCCTTGCACGGCGCGGGCCACTTCGTAGTGTTCCTGACCCACCACCAGCGGGTCCAGCTGGCGGCTGGTGGAGTCCAGCGGGTCCACGGCGGGGTAGATACCCAGGGCAGCGATGTCACGCGAGAGCACCACGGTGGAGTCCAGGTGGGCGAAGGTGGTGGCCGGCGACGGGTCGGTCAGGTCGTCTGCGGGCACGTACACGGCCTGGATGGAGGTGATCGAGCCGACCTTGGTGGAGGTGATCCGCTCTTGCAGACGGCCCATTTCCTCGGCCAGCGTCGGCTGGTAGCCCACGGCGGAAGGCATACGGCCCAGCAGGGCGGACACTTCGGTACCGGCCAGGGTGTAGCGGTAGATGTTGTCCACGAAGAACAGCACGTCACGGCCTTCGTCACGGAAGGACTCGGCAATGGTCAGACCGGTCAGGGCCACGCGCAGACGGTTGCCCGGGGGCTCGTTCATCTGGCCGTAGACCATGGCCACTTTCGATTCGGCCAGGTTGTCCAGCTTCACGACGCCGGAATCGGCCATCTCGTGGTAGAAGTCGTTGCCCTCACGGGTGCGCTCACCCACGCCGGCAAACACGGACAAGCCCGAGTGCGCCTTGGCGATGTTGTTGATGAGTTCCATCATGTTCACGGTCTTGCCCACACCGGCGCCACCGAACAGACCCACCTTGCCGCCCTTGGCGAACGGGCACACCAGGTCGATCACCTTGATGCCGGTTTCCAGCAGTTCGGTCGACGGCGACAGTTCGTCGTAGGCCGGGGCCTTGCGGTGGATGGAGGCCGTCAGCTCCTGGCTGACGGGACCGCGCTCGTCGATCGGCTGACCCAGCACGTCCATGATGCGGCCGAGGGTGGCCTTGCCCACCGGCACGGTGATGGGCGCGTTGGTGTTGGAGACCACCATGCCGCGGCGCAGACCGTCGGACGAACCCAGTGCAATCGTGCGGACCACGCCGTCGCCCAGCTGCTGCTGGACTTCCAGCGTCAGGGCGGAACCTTCCATCTTCAGGGCGTCGTAAATGCGCGGCATCTGGTCGCGGGGAAATTCCACGTCCACGACGGCGCCGATGCACTGAACAATCTTGCCTTGTGCTTGAGACATGATGTGTACCTTTGAGTTTCTTGAGATTTCAGTTGGGCGCCGGGATCAGACCGCTGCGGCGCCGGCCACGATTTCCGACAGCTCTTTCGTGATGCCGGCTTGGCGCGTTTTGTTGTAGACCAGCTTGAGTTCGCTGATGACGTTGCCGGCGTTGTCGGTCGCGGCCTTCATGGCCACCATGCGGGCCGATTGCTCGGATGCCATGTTCTCGGCCACGGCCTGGTACACCAGCGCCTCGACATAACGCACCAGCAGTTCGTCGATGACGGCGGGCGCATCGGGTTCGTAGATGTAGTCCCAGTCGTTGGCTTTGGCACCTTGCTGCAGCTCGGCCGTCGACAGTGGCAACAGCTGCTCCACCACCGCTTCCTGCTTCATCGTGTTGATGAACTTGGTGTAGCAGAGGTAGACCGCGTTGAGGCGCCCCTGGGCGTATGCATCGAGCAGCACCTTGACGGGGCCGATCAGCTTTTCCAGGTGCGGGGTGTCCCCCAGACCGGTCACGCTGGAGACGACCTTGGCACCCACGCGGTTCATGAAGCCCACGCCCTTGTTGCCGATGGCCACCACCTCGACGCCCTGTCCCTGACCCTGCAGTTCCTTGAACTGGTTGGTCACGGCACGCAGCACGTTGGTGTTGAGGCCGCCGCACAAGCCCTTGTCGGTCGTCACGACCACAAAGCCCGCCGCCTTGGCGTCGTTGCGCTCCATGAAGGCGTGCGTGTACTCCGGGTTGGCCTTGCTCAGGTTGCCCGCGATCTGGCGCACCTTCTCGGCATACGGGCGGGCCGCCCGCATGCGGTCCTGGGCCTTGCGCATCTTGGACGCGGCCACCATTTCCATGGCTTTGGTGATCTTCTTGGTGTTTTCCACCGATTTGATCTTGCCGCGGATTTCCTTTCCTGCTGCCATTGCTGCTCCTTTATCGGGTCAATGGGCGGATCAGTACGTGCCGGTCTTCTTGAAGTCGGCGATCGCAGCGGTCAGCTGGGCTTCGGCGTCCTTGTCCATGGCCTTGTCGTTGTCGAGCTTGGCCACCAGCGCGGCATGCTTGTCCTTCAGGAAGGCGTGCAGGCCGCTTTCGAAGGCCAGCACCTTCTTGACGTCGATGTCGTCCATGAAGCCTTTGTTCACCGCGAACAGCGAGGCGGCCATCAGGCTGATGGGCAGCGGGCTGTACTGGGCCTGCTTGAGCAATTCGGTCACGCGGGCACCACGGTCGAGCTGCTTGCGGGTGGCTTCGTCGAGATCGGACGCGAACTGCGCGAAGGCGGCCAGTTCGCGGTACTGGGCCAGGTCGGTACGGATACCGCCGGAGAGCGACTTGATCAGCTTGGTCTGGGCAGCACCACCGACGCGCGAGACCGAGATACCGGCGTTGATGGCGGGGCGGATACCGGCGTTGAACAGGTTGGTTTCCAGGAAGATCTGGCCGTCGGTGATCGAGATCACGTTGGTCGGCACGAAGGCAGAGACGTCACCGGCCTGCGTTTCGATGATCGGCAGCGCGGTCAGCGAGCCCGTCTTGCCCTTGACCTCACCTTTGGTGAAGGCTTCGACGTAGTCGGCGTTCACACGGGCGGCGCGCTCGAGCAGACGGCTGTGCAGGTAGAACACGTCGCCGGGGTAGGCTTCGCGGCCCGGCGGGCGGCGCAGCAGCAGCGACACCTGGCGGTAGGCCACGGCCTGCTTGGACAGGTCGTCATAGACGATCAGGGCGTCCTGACCACGGTCGCGGAAATATTCGCCCATGGTGCAGCCGGAGTAGGCCGACAGGTACTGCATGGCGGCAGACTCGGAAGCCGAGGCAGCGACCACGATGGTGTATTCCATGGCGCCCGCCTGTTCCAGGGCACGCACCACGTTCTTGATGGACGACGCCTTCTGGCCGATGGCGACGTACACGCAGGTCATGTTCTGACCCTTCTGGTTGATGATGGCGTCGATGGCCACCGCCGTCTTGCCGGTCTGGCGGTCGCCGATGATCAGTTCGCGCTGCCCACGGCCGACGGGCACCATCGAGTCGATCGACTTCAGACCGGTCTGCACCGGCTGGTCCACCGATTTCCGTGCGATCACGCCGGGGGCAACCTTCTCGATCACGTCGGTCATCTTGGCGTTAATCGGGCCCTTGCCGTCGATCGGCTGACCCAGAGCGTTTACCACGCGACCGATCAGCTCCGGGCCCACAGGCACGGACAGAATCTGGCCCGTGCATTTGACGGTGTCGCCTTCGGAGATGTGCTCGTACTCACCCAGAATCACGGCGCCAACCGAATCGCGCTCCAGGTTGAGGGCCAGGCCAAAGGAAGGCACGCCGTCCTTGTTGGCCGGGAATTCCAGCATTTCACCCTGCATCACGTCCGACAGGCCGTGGATGCGGACGATACCGTCGGTCACGGACACCACGGTGCCCTGGTTGCGCACATCGCTGGACGCGCCCAGACCCTGGATGCGGGATTTGATCAGTTCAGAAATTTCGGCGGGATTGAGTTGCATGACTCTTTCCTTCTTTCGTTAAGGGGGAGGAGGGCGCGCCCGGGGTCTGGCCTGAAGGCCTCAGGCCGTCAGCGCAACTTTCATTTGTTCCAGGCGGGCCTTGATCGAGGTGTCGAGCACCTCGTCGCCCACCACCACTCGAACACCACCGATCAGCTCGGGCTGCAGCTGGACCTGCAGGTTGAGTTTGCGGCCGAAGCGTTTTTCGAGCACACCCGAGAGGTCGGCCAGCGCCGTGGCATCGATGTCAAAGGCGCTGTAGACCACAGCGTCAAAGGTGCCCTGCTGGGCATTCTTCAACGCACGGAACTGTGCAGCGATCTCGGGCAAGGCCGCCACGCGGCCATTCTCGATCACGGTGCGCAGAAAGTTTTGCCCGCTGGCGGGCAGTGCGTTCTTGAGCACGCCGGCGAACACGTCGAACACCTGTTGCGCGGTCGACTGTGGTGCGTCGGCGAACTGGCGCAACTGTTCGTTGGCCGCGATGGCAGCCAGTTCGTCAAGCCAGACGGCTGCGCTGGCCGCGTCAGCGCCGGCCGCCTTGAACAGGGCCTCGGCGTAAGGGCGGGCAATGGTGGCAATTTCGGCCATGGTCTACCTTTGGGAGCCGGGTATCAGACAGGGGATGTCGCGGCGCACGGATCAGAGCTCGGTCTTCAGGCGGCCCAGCAACTCGGCGTGAACACCGGCGTTGACTTCGCGCTTGAGAATCTGCTCGGCACCTTTGACGGCAAGGGCAGCCACTTCCTCGCGCAGGGCCTCGCGGGCCTTGACGACCTGCTGCTCGGCTTCCTGGCGGGCGGCGGCAACGATCTTGGCAGCCTCTTCCGTGGCACGGGCCTTGGCTTCTTCAATCACGGCTTGGGCACGGCGCTCGGCGTCGGCCAGGCGGGTCGCGGCTTCGTTGCGCGACTGGCTCAGCTCGGCTTCCACGCGCTTGTTGGCCACGGCCAGGTCGGCCTTGGCCTTGTCGGCGGCAGCCAGTCCTTCGGAAATCTTCAGCGCACGCTCATCGAGTGCCTTGGCAATGGGGGGCCACACGAATTTCATCGTGAACCACACCAGAATCGCAAAGACGATGGCCTGAGCAAAGAGGGTTGCATTGATATTCATCGCAACGCCTTTCTGTGTGATGACAAGAGTGGTGACGCACTTGCTGTGGCGTCGGCAGACAGCCGGCATGCGAACCGGTGGCTACCGGTTCGCCGGAGGCTGCCGCACGCGGCAGCAAAACCCATTAAGCAGCGAGCTGGAAGGGGTTGGCGAAGGCGAACAGCAGGGCGATGGCCACACCGATCAGGAAGGCGGCGTCGATCAGACCGGCCAGAATGAACATCTTGGTCTGCAGGTCGTTCATCAGCTCGGGCTGGCGAGCAGAGGATTCCAGGAACTTGCCACCCATCAGGGCGATACCGATAGAGGCGCCGATGGCACCCAGACCGACGATGAGACCGCAAGCCAGCGCAACCAGACCCAGAACGTTTTCCATGATGACTCCTTAAGAGATTGAGAGTTGAAAAGAAAGGAAGGAACCGAAAGAACTAGAGAGCGAGGTGAAACCGCGCAACTTAGTGAGCGTCATGCGCCTGACCCAGATAAATCAGGGCCAGCATCATGAAAATGAACGCTTGCAAGGTGATGACCAGGATGTGGAACAAGGTCCACACCGTGCCAGCGATCAGGTGTCCGACGAAGAAGAGCCCACCGGACAGCGAGAGGGCAGCAAAACCACCCAGCAGCGCAATCAGCATGAACACCAGTTCACCCGCGAACATGTTGCCAAACAACCGCATGCCGTGCGAAACCGTCTTCGCCACGAACTCGATCATTTGCATCAGGAAGTTGGTCACGCCCAGCAGCAGCGCCCAAACAGGATTTTTGGAGGTACCGAAAGGAGCGGTCACCAGCTCGTGGGCCCAGCCCCCCAGACCCTTGATCTTGATGTTGTAGTACACGCACATGAGCAACACCGACACCGACAGACCCAACGTGGTGGACAGGTCGGCCGTCGGCACGACGCGCAGGTAATCGGGGAAGCCCATCGCCGGGCCGGCGCTGTGCCAGATCTGCGGCAGCAGGTCAACCGGAATCATGTCCATGAAGTTCATCAGGAAAATCCAGACGAACACGGCCAGCGCCATGGGCGCGATGACCTTGCGGCTCTGCGCGTTGTGGATCACGCCCTTGGCCTGGCTGTCCACCATTTCGACCAGCATTTCCACCGCCGCCTGGAAGCGCCCGGGCACACCTGCGTGCGACTTGCGTGCCGCACGCCACAAAATGAAACAGGCCAGCGCACCCAGCAGCGAGCTGACGACCACGGAATCGATGTTGATGACCGAGAAGTCCACGATGGACTTCTGCTTCACATTGGTCAGATGGACCAGGTGGTGACGGATGTACTCGCCTGGGGTGGGTCCTATGCCTTCAGCAGCCATGTCGTATGCGCCAATCAACCGTTTTGTTTTGAACGCCTGGTCCGGATCCAGAATCCGAGCCAGTACACCTTCAGAGTCAACACCAGGCCGGCCAGAAGACCGAGCCAACTGAGTTCAGGGACCGCCATCGGCGCCAGCCACAGCATGAGCACCGCCACGACGATCTTCACCCCTTCCCACAGCAGAAAACCGGCGATCGCAGCCTGCGCCACGCCCGCCAGCAGCCGGGACACCGCACCAGAGGTCATGCCATAGGCCATCAGGGCCGATGGCAGCACCACCGCCGCCGCGCCGTACAAGACCGACCAGGCCACCGCAGCCCGCTGCGTCAGCAGCCAACCCAGCGCACCGGCAGACAGCCCCACCAGCATCTGCACCCCCACCAGCCGCCATACCGACACTTGCGGCTGGGTGGAGCGCCACTGCTGCGCCTCTTCGCGCGTCAGCGGCTTGAATTCCGGTTCTTGCGACCCATCTTCATCCCATTCGTCGCCTGCCCGTGCCTGCTGGGCCGCCGGCTTTTCCCGATCCGGCATTTTGTGCATGGCTGATGACGGGCAGATTACAAATGTGTGCAAGTTCGCAAAGCCCTTCATTATACGTAGAAACCCGCGCCAGCCACAAGGCGGTGCAGCGGGTGCGGGCACCTGCCCCGCTGCGCGCCGGATAATCACCCCCATGGACCTGCCCCGCGACATCCCGCCCGAGCAATCGCTCATCGAGTATCCCTGCCGCTTCCCGATCAAGGTGATGGGCGCCAATGTGGAGGGCTATGTGGCGGCCATGGTGCACGTGGCCCGCTGCTTCGAGCCGGCCTTCGACGCGGACACGATCGAACACCGCCCCAGCCGCAGCGGCAATTATCTGGGCCTGACGCTGTCGGTCTACGTCACCAGCCGCGAGCAACTCGACGAGCTCTACCGCACGCTGACCTCGCACCCGATGGTCAAGATCGTGCTCTGAGGCGCGCCCATGCTCGTCCGTGCCCTGGGGCGTGTCGATTACGCCCCCACCTTCGAGGCCATGGTGGCATTCACCGAGGCCCGCACCGCCGAGACGCCGGACGAACTCTGGGTCTGTGAACACCCGCCGGTGTTCACGCAGGGCGTGGCCGGCCGCGACGACCACTTGCTGGCGCCGGGCGACATCCCGGTGGTGCGCACCAACCGCGGCGGGCAGGTGACGTACCACGGCCCCGGGCAGGTGGTGGCCTATCCGCTGATCGACCTTCAGCGGGCGGGCTACTTTGTCAAGGAATACGTCTTCCGGATCGAGGAAGCGGTGATCCGTACCCTGGACCGCTTCGGCGTGACCGGCCATCGGGTGGCCGGGGCGCCGGGTATTTATGTGTGGCTCGATGACCCGACCAGCCATGCGGCTTTGCCGCAGCGCCCGCAGCGGCGCGAACCGGGCAGCCCGGCGCCAGAGCCGGATTTCACCGGCCTGGGCAAGATCGCGGCGCTGGGCATCAAGGTCACGCGGCACTGCACTTACCACGGGGTGTCGCTCAACGTCGCCATGGACCTGCAACCCTTCTGGCGCATCAACCCGTGTGGGTATGCGGGGCTGCAGACGGTGGACCTTTCTACAATAGGAGTGGCCGTTTCATGGGATGAAGCGGCCCAGGTGCTGAGCCAGCAACTCGGCGCCCTCCTCCGCCCCTGATCGCCAGCTCCAACCCGCGCGCCCGCGTCGCGCCCCCACCATGAACCGCCCAGACACCCCCGCGGCCGACGCCGTCCGCCAAGCCCAGCCCGCCGCCACCTACGACCCGACGGCCAAGCAGAAGAGCCAGGCCAAGACGGCGCGCATCCCGATCAAGGTGGTGCCCGCCGAGGTGCTCAAGAAGCCCGAGTGGATTCGCGTCAAGGCCGGCTCGCCGACCACCCGCTTCTACGAAATCAAGGACATCCTGCGCAGCAACAAGCTGGTGACGGTGTGCGAAGAGGCCAGCTGCCCCAACATCGGTGAATGCTTCGGCAAGGGCACGGCCACCTTCATGATCATGGGCGACAAGTGCACCCGCCGCTGCCCGTTTTGCGATGTGGGCCATGGCCGCCCCGACCCGCTGGACGTGAACGAGCCGGAGAACCTGGCCCGGACCATCGCCCAGCTCAAGCTGCGTTACGTGGTGATCACCAGCGTGGACCGCGACGACCTGCGCGATGGCGGCGCCGGGCATTTTGTGGCCTGCATCCAGAAAACCCGCGAGCTCTCGCCGGGCACACAGATCGAGGTGCTGGTGCCCGATTTCCGTGGCCGCGACGACCGGGCGCTGGAGATTCTCAAGGCAGCCCCGCCGGACGTGATGAACCACAACCTGGAAACCGTGCCGCGCCTGTACAAGGAAGCACGGCCGGGCAGCGACTACGCCTTCAGCCTGAACCTGCTCAAGAAATTCAAGGCCCTGTTCCCGCACATCCCGACCAAGAGCGGCCTGATGGTCGGCCTGGGCGAAACCGACGAGGAAATCCTGCAGGTGATGCGCGACATGCGCGAGCACCACATCGACATGCTCACCATCGGCCAGTACCTGGCCCCCAGCGGCCACCACCTGCCGGTGCGCCGTTACGTGCAACCGGACACCTTCAAGATGTTCGAGGAAAAGGCCTACGAGATGGGCTTCTCCCATGCGGCGGTGGGCGCCATGGTGCGCAGCAGCTACCACGCCGACCAGCAGGCCCACGGCGTGCTCAAGCCGCTCAAGCCCTGAGGCTCGGCGGGGGCGCAAGGCCCGAAGCCTTCAGCCCTTCAGACCGGACAGGCCTGCTCGGGCGGTGCCATCTTCTCCCAGGCGGCCATGGCTTCAGCCGCATACATGAGGGCCGGACCACCGCCCATGTAGACGCAGACGGAAAGCATCTCTTCGAGTTCGGCGCGCGTGCAGTCCAGTTGCACCAGTGCCTTGACATGAAAGCCGATGCACCCCGAGCAGCGCTGGGTGACTGCAATCGCCAGCGCCACCAGCTCCTTGTGTTTGGCGCTGAGCGCCCCGTCGGTGATCGCCGCTTTCGCCAGCTGGCCGAAGCCGGCCATGGCATGGCTCTGGGTCTTGCGAAACGGCGCCAGGCTGGCGTTGATGTCGCGCATCAGGTCGGGGTGGTTGAAAGTGCTCACGGACAATTCCTGTGAATCGAAGAAAAATACCCATTGGAGTATGAACATGCACACCCGCAATGACTTTGCGATGGATCAAGCGCGCGCATCGGCCGGAGGGCACGCATGACCGCCAACCTGCTGGCGCTGGGCGCCATCGGCCTGTGGGCCTCGCTGGCCGCCCTGGGCGTGGCCCTCTCGCATGTGCCGCCCTTTCTGCTGACCGGGCTCTCGCTGCTGATCGGCAGCCTGATCGCGCTGCCCCTCTCTCGCTTTGACTGGCGGCAGTGGATCGTGCCGCCCAGCACCCTGGCCTTGGGCATCTACGGGCTGTTCGGCTACCACTTCCTGCTCTTCATCGCGCTGCGCCACGCACCGCCGGTACAGGCCAACCTGGTCAACTACCTGTGGCCGCTGGGCATCGTGGTGATGGCCCCGATCTTCCTGCCCGGCATGACGCTGACCCGCCGCCATGTGATCGCGGCACTCATCGGTTTTGCCGGTGCGGCGTTGGCCATCCTCAGCCGGGGCGGGGACGGCGAGACGGCCGTCTGGTCCTGGGGTTACCTGCTGGCCCTCGCTGCGGCGTTCATGTGGTCCAGCTATTCGCTGCTCACCCGCCGGGTCGCCGCCTTTCCCACTGCCGCCATCGGCAGTTTTGCGCTGGTCTCGGGTGCGCTCTCGCTGCTCTGCCACGTGCTGCTGGAACCGGCGGCGGTGCTGTCGGTGCAGGACTGGCTGCTGATCGGCCTGCTCGGCCTCGGGCCGCTGGGCGGCGCCTTCTTCCTCTGGGACGCGGCGCTCAAGCGCGGCGATGCGCGGCAAATTGGGGTGCTGAGCTTCATCACCCCGCTGCTGTCCACGCTCACCCTGCTGACGGTGCGCGGCGAGCGGCCCAGCGTCGCGGTGGGCGTGGCGGCGGTGCTGATCATCGGCGCAGCGGTGGTGGCTACGCGGAAACAGTAGCCCCCACGCTCCGCCGCTGCGCGGGTCGCTGCCCCCCGAGGGGGCTGATCCGCCTTGGGGCGGCCCGGCGGCGGATCGTTGAGCCCCCACGCTCCGCCGCTGCGCGGGTCGCTGCCCCCCGAGGGGGCTGATCCGCCTTGGGGCGGCCCGGCGGCGGATCGTTGAGCCCCACGCTCCGCCGCTGCGCGGGTCGCTGCCCCCCGAGGGGACTGATCCGCCTTGGGGCGGCCCGGCGGCGGATCGTTGAGCCCCCACGCTCCGCCGCTGCGCGGGTCGCTGCCCCCCGAGGGGGCTGATCCGCCTTGGGGCGGCCCGGCGGCGGATCGTTGAGCCCCCTTGCGCTCCATCGCCTGCCGGCGCTGTTTCGCGGCTCCGCCGCTGCGCGGGTCGCGCCTTGCAGGCCGATGATGGCCGCGCGGAGGGGGTGCGCTGCGGTACAGCCCCGGCCGGGATCAGTCGGCCATCAGCGCGGCCGGGTCTTCGGCGGCCAGCACGCTCTGCGCCCAGGTGGCGAGTTTGACGGTGTCGCTGCGCAAGATCTGCTGCTTGACCGCCAGGATCTGCGAGGGGTGCATGGAGAAGCTGCGCAGCCCCAGCCCGAGCAGCAGGCGGGTCATGCCCACGTCGCCGGCCATTTCGCCGCACACGCTCACCCCCCGGCCGGCGCTGCGCGCCTGCGCAATGGTCGAGGCCAGCAGCTGCAGCACCGCGGGGTGCAGCGGGTCGTACAGGTGGGCCACGGCCTCGTCGGCGCGGTCGATGGCCAGGGTGTACTGGATCAGGTCGTTGGTGCCGATCGAGAGGAAGTCGAAATGGCGCAAGAACAGCGGCAGGCTCAGCGCCGCAGCGGGCACTTCGATCATGGCGCCCAGCCGCACCGGCCCGTGCACCAGGCCGCGCGCGTCCAGCTGGGCCCGGGCTTTGTTGAGCAGCGCCAGGGTCTGGCGGATTTCGCTGGCGTGGGCCAGCATGGGCACCAGCAGGTTGATCGGCCCCAGCGCCGCCGCCCGCAGAATGGCCCGCAGCTGGGCCAGGAACATGGCCGGGTCGGCCAGGCTCCAGCGGATGGCGCGCAGGCCGAGTGCGGGGTTGAGGTGGTCCTCGCCCGCGCGCGCCGGGGTGCGGTCCAGCGGCTTGTCGGCGCCCACGTCCACGGTGCGAATGGTCACTGGCAGGCCCTGCATGCCTTCGACCGCCCGCCGGTAGGCCTGGAACTGTTCCTCTTCGTCGGGCAGCTGGCCGTTGCGGCCCATGAACAGGAATTCGGTGCGGAACAGGCCCACGCCCACCGCACCGGCCTTGAGTGCGGCGACCGCGTCCTCGGGCTGCTCGATGTTGGCCAGCAGCTCGATGCGCTGCCCGTCGAGGGTGACGGCGGGCGTGTTCTTCAGCCGGGCCAGCCGCTCGCGCTCGACCTCGCCCTGGCGCTGCTTGAAGCCGTATTCGGCCAGCAGGATGGGCGAGGGTTCGACGATGACCACGCCCGCGTCGCCGTCGATGACCACCCAGTCGTCCTGCCGGATGAGCTGGCTGGCCGAGCGCGCACCGACCACCGCCGGAATGTCCATGCTGCGCGCCACGATGGCGGTGTGGCTGGTCTTGCCACCGACGTCGGTGACGAAACCGGCGAACACGCTCTGTTTGAACTGCAGCATGTCGGCCGGGGAAAGGTCGTGCGCCACCAGCACCAGCGGCACCTCGTGGTCGGCGTCGAACCGGGAGGCACTCTCCCCCACGGCGGGTGCGGGCGCCACCGGCGACGCCACGCCGCGCATCACCCGCAACAGGCGCTCGACCACCTGCTCCAGGTCGGCCTTGCGCTCGCGCAGGTAAGGGTCCTCCATCTCGTCAAACTGGCGGCTGATCACCTCCAGCTGCGAGGTCAGCGCCCACTCGGCGTTGTAGTGCCGGTCGACGATCCAGTGTTTGACGCCGCTGGTCAGCTGCTCGTCCTGCAGCAGCATGAGGTGCACGTCCAGCAGCGCGGCCAGCTCGGGGTGCGCATCGGCCGGCCCCAGGTCGGCCAGGCCCTGCTGCACGCGGCCGATCTCCTCGACCACCACCTTGCGCGCGGCGCGCAGGCGCTCGATCTCGGGCTCGACCTGGTCGGCCTTGACGAAGTAGTGCGCAACATCGAGCCGGCTGGCCGCCACAATGACAGCCCGCCCGATGGCAATGCCCCGGGAAACCGCCAGCCCGTGGACGGTAAAGGTCATCTTGCCCCCACGCTGCGCCGCTGATGCGGGTCGCTGCCCCTGGAACCGGAAGGGACCTGGTCCGCTCCCGGCCCGGGGGCTGTCGTGCCCTGGGGCGGCCCGGCGGCAAAACGCGCCTCCATGGCCAGCAGCCGGTGATGCACGGTCACTCTCCCTCGCCGAACTTGTCGTTGATCAGCGCGATCAGCGCGTCCATGGCCTGCTGCTCGTCCGGGCCGTTGGTTTCCACTTCCACCTCGGTGCCCATGCCGGCGGCCAGCATCATGACGCCCATGATGCTCTTGGCGTTCACCCGCCGCTCGCCGCGCGACATCCACACCTCGCACTGGTGGCTGCCGGCGAGCTTGGTCAGCTTGGCCGAGGCGCGGGCGTGCAGGCCCAGCTTATTGCTGATGGTGACGGTGGTCTTGATCATGGGTGTTTCTTCTCGCCTGGTTCTGGGGTGCGGTCACGGCCACCTGGATGACGCCCTGGGTAGCGCCGACGAGCGCGCGCGAGACCAGCGCATCGAGCGACTCGTGCCGGTAGGACACGGTGCGCAGCAGCATGGGCAGGTTGACCCCGGTCAGCAGCTTGCTCTGCACGCCGTCCACCAGGCGCTGCGCCACGTTGCACGGGGTGGCGCCAAACACATCGGTGAGCACCAGGGTGCCCGGTTGCCCCAGCTGCCGCACCAGGGCCTGCGCCTGCGCCAGCGACTCCTCCGGCGGCACGTTGGGCTGCACGTCCAGGGCCGACACCGCGTCGGCAGCGTCCGGGAAGACGTGCAGCACGCAGGCGCGCAGGGCGGAAGCCAGCGGCGCATGTGCCACGATGAGGATGCCGTTCATAGGGCGCAGTTTAGCGGCCGGCCATGCGCCGCCGCTGCGCGCGCCAGAAGCCGGCGTAAGCGAGTGCGGCGGCCAGCCCGAACAGCCCCACCGCGCCCCGCAAGCGCTGCGCTGCGTCCCAGCCCAGCGGGGCCAGCGCGTCTGCCGCCAGGCCGATGGCCCACTGCATGGCAAACACGCCGGCGAAGATGACCAGGTTGTACGCCGAGAGCGCGCGCCCGGCCGCCTGCGCCGGCAGCGCCATGCCCACCGCCGGCTGGGCCAGCGCGCCCACGCTGGCGCACACGCAGAACAGCGCCCACAGGGGCCAGCCGGCCTGCGGCCCCAAGACCACATTGAGCGCCAGCACCGCCAGCGCCAGCGGCACGCCCCAGGCGATCAGCCGCTCGGCACTCCAGCCCCGGCGCGCCAGGTGCGGGTTGAGCAGGCCCCAGAGCCAGAACGTCACCAGCATGCACAGGTTGATGCCAAACAGCCCCTGCGCCGCACCGGCCGCCGTGGTGCCGGTCACCTGCACCAGCCACGGCCCGGCCCACAGGGTCTGGATGGCGAGCATGCCGCCATAAAAGACAAAACCGATGCCCACCATCTGGCGGAAATACGGGTGGCGCGCGATCTGCGCATAGCCCACGGGCGCCGCCGTCTCGCCAGCGGCTGCCGCTACCGGCGCCGGCCAGCCCGGCACCCGCCACAGCAAGGCGGCCATGGACAGCACGATGAGCGCGGCCAGCCCCCAGAACAGCCCGCGCCAGCCCAGCACCGGCAGCAGCCACTGCACCGGCAGGGTGGCGGCCACCATGCCCAGGGAGCCGGTCATCAACATCCACGAGTTGGCACGCAGCAGCAGTTCGGGCCGCAGCCAGCGGCGGTAGCCGGTCAGCGGTGCCATCAGGCAGGCGCTCACCCCCATGCCGGTGAGCACCCGCGCCGCCAGCAGCCCGCTGAACTGTGTGGCCATGGCGAATGCCGCACAACCGAGCACCGCCACACACAAAAACGCCAGGATGACGCGGCGCGGACCGTACCGGTCCAGCCAGCGGCCCATGGGCAGCTGGGTCAGCGCAAAGCCCAGAAAGTAGCCGCCCGAGAGCAGGCCCAGGTCGCTGGCGCTGAGGGCCAGTTCGGCGCTGAGCACCGGCGAGAGGGTGGCGGTGACGGCGCGGATGAGGGTGGAGAAAAAGTAGGCCAGCGCAAAGGCCAGGAACACGCCAACCGCCATGCGCGGCGCCAGCCACTGTGCGCCAGCAGCCGCCGCAGCCGGGGTGGACACCGGGGCAGCAACCGGGGCAGGGGTGCTCATGGTGCCGCCAGGCGCAGCCCGGCAAAGAAAGCTTCCAGCGCTTCGTCGGGCAGCCGCGCGCCGTACACCGCCGCCTGAAAGACCTGGGTGCCGCGGGCGAAATACACCGCCCGCGTCTGCACCGGCTGGCCCTGCGGGTCGGTGCCGCTGGCCTGCACGCCCAGCACCGCATCGGCACCGGCCACCTGGGCGGGCCAGGCGGTGTCGGCAGACGCTGCCGGGGGTGCCGCCCGCAACGTGTGCAGGCTGGCCTGTCGCCAGGCGTCCAGCGCGGGCGCCACACGGTCGGCCGCGCCCGCGTCGGCCCAGGCGACAGCAAAACGCAGGCCGCCGGCTTCGCAGCTGTACAGGTGCAGGGTGGTGGGCGAGTCCTGCAGCAGCGGCACCGGGCGGCTGGCGCTCTCGGGTTTGCAGGGCATCAGCGCCTGCAGGGGGGTACCGTCCAGGGGCAGCGCCCGCCAGTTGAAGGTGGGGCTGCAGGCCGACAGCGACAACAGCAAAGCCGACAGCCCTGCTGCGCGGGTGACGATGGTCAAGGGAAAGTCTCCGGCAAAAGTGGCAAAGGCGGCGACAGGGCGCTGCCGGCCACAGCGGCACAATGGCCGCATGAACGCTCTGGATGGTATCCGCATACTCGACCTCTCCCGCGTGCTCGCGGGCCCCTGGTGCACGCAGACGCTGGCCGACCTGGGGGCCGACGTGGTGAAGGTCGAGCGCCCCACCGGCGACCGCCACCCCGGCGGCGACGACACCCGCGGCTGGGGGCCGCCCTTCCTGCGTGGCCGCGACGGCGCCGACACCGCCGAGGCCGCCTACTACCTGGGCGCCAACCGCAACAAACGCTCCATCACCTGCGACATCGCCACCCCCGAAGGCCAGGCGCTGATCCGCGAGCTGGCCGCCAAGGCCGATGTGTTCGTCGAGAACTACAAGGTGGGCGACATGGCCCGCTACGGGCTGGACTTTGCCGCGCTGCAGGCGATCAACCCGCGGCTGGTTTACTGCTCGGTCACCGGCTTTGGCCAGACCGGTCCCTACCGCAACCGCGCCGGCTACGACTACGCCATCCAGGGCATGGGCGGGCTGATGAGCGTGACCGGCGAGCGCGACGACCTGCCCGGCGGCGGCCCGCAAAAGGTGGGGGTGGCGGTGGCCGACCTGTTCACCGGCCTCTACGCCACGGTGGGCATCCTCGCAGCCCTGCGCCATGCCGAGCGCACCGGCGAGGGCCAGCACATCGACATGGCGCTGCTGGACACCCAGGTGGCCATGCTCGCCAACCTGGGCGCCAACTACCTGGTGCGCGGCCGCGACGAGGGCCGGGTACCCGGGCGTGCGGGCAATGCCCACGTGAACATCGTGCCCTACCAGGTGTTCGAGGTCGCGCCGGACGAGCAGGGCCAGCCGCAGCACATCATCCTGGCGGTGGGCAACGACGGGCAGTTTGCGAAGTTTTGCGAAGTGGCCGGCCAGCCCGAACTGGCCCGCGACGAGCGCTTTGCCCGCAACCAGAACCGCGTGCGCCACCGCGCGCTGCTGGTGCCGCGGCTCGAAGCGCTGTTCAAAACCCGCAGCAAGGCCGACTGGCTGGCCGCGCTCGAAGCCGCCCAGGTGCCCTGCGGACCGATCAACAACCTCGCCGAGGTGTTTGCCGACCCGCAGGTGCTGGCCCGCGGCATGGTGCAGCGCTGGCAAGGCGCGCACGCCCACCCGCTGACCGACACGCTCGACCTGGTGGCCAGTCCGCTCAAACTCAGCGCCACCCCGGTGCGCAGCAGCCTGCCGCCACCGCTGCTGGGCCAGCACACAGCCGAGGTGCTGGGCGAATGGCTGGGCATGGACGCCCCGCGTTTGGCACAACTGCGCGAGCGCGGTATCGTCTGAGCTTCATCAGCAACGGCTGATGAACATCTCCCGAGAGGTTCGCATGAGCTCCCCTGCCGCCGCCGACGCCGGCCTGCTGCCCCCGAAGTCCGCCACCGCGCTGCCCTCGCCCTCGTCGCTGCGCCTGGCCGCACAGGCCGCTGCCGCCCGCGGCGAGCCGCTGGTGGTGATGACCACCCTGGCCGGCTGCCCCTATTGCGACGTGGTGCGCAACCACTACCTGCTGCCCATGCGCCGGGCGGGCGAGGTGCAGGCGGTGCAGCTGGACATCCGCGACCGCAGCAGCAGCCTGCAGGGCTTCCAGGGCGAAGCCACCACCCCGGCCAACCAGGCCAAGGCCTGGAAGACACGCGTCGCACCGACCGTGCTCTTCCTCGGCCCCGAAGGCCAGGAACTGGCCGAGCGCCTGGAGGGCGTGGCCGTGCCCGACTTCTACGGCGAATACCTGGCAGCCCGGCTGACTGAAGCGCGCCGCAAACTGCGGCCCTGATCGGCCACGGGCGCTGCGCCCGGCGCCGATTGCCTTTTGCCTGGGCCTGCTGCCGGGCAAGAGCCGCCGCCAGGAGCTGCCACCGACCAGCGACTCGTTAAACTGGCACGCTCCCGGCTGAACTCCTGCGCGCATGAGGGGTCACAGGCAGGGCGCTGCTGTACAACCGCGCCCCGGCCTTCACCAGCGCAGCCCCCCCAGCCCTGCACGCACGCACCATGACACAGCACCTTTTGCCTTTCACCCTGAACCGTCGCCGCGGCCTGATGACCCTGGGCCTGGCCGCCACCTTGGGCACCAGCCTGTTGCTCGGCGGCTGCGGCACCCGCGACGCGGCCCCGCCTTCGACCTTTGTGCTGCTCGACGGCAGCACCACCACCACGGCCGACCTCAAGGGCAAGGTCATGCTGGTGAATTTCTGGGCCACCACCTGCGTTTCCTGCGTCAAGGAAATGCCCATGCTGGTGGAGACGCACAACAAGTTCAAAGACCGCGGCTACGAAACATTGGCCGTGGCCATGAGCTACGACCCGCCGGCCTGGGTGCTCAACTTTGCACAAAGCCGCCAGCTGCCGTTCAAAGTGGCGCTGGACAACACCGGCGAGCTGGCCAAGAACTGGGGTGACGTCAAGCTCACGCCCACCACCTACCTGGTCGACAAGGAAGGCCATATCGTCAAGCGTTTTGTGGGCGAGCCGGACAAGGAAGCCCTGCACCAGTTGATCGAGAAACTGCTCGCCAAGGCCTGATCCGTCCGTCCCAAAGCCAAAGGCCGACCCATGGGTCGGCCTTTTTCATTCGACAGGGTGGGGTGAGGGCCGCTCAGTCCTTGCGGAAGTCGTCATGGCAGGCCTTGCAGGTCTGCCCGACCGCACCAAAGGTCGCCTTCACACTGTCGAGGTTGCCGGTCTTGGTGGCCGCCACCAGCTTGGCCGTCTCGGCCTGCATCTTGTCGGCGGCGGCCTTGAACGCGTCCGGCTCTTTCCAGATGTCCGGCAGCGCGCGGGTGTCGCCCTTGTCGGTGCCCGGCCCGAAGGCTGCCCAGGGGAGTCGGGCCATGGTTTCCACGATCGCGGCGTTCTCGGCAGCGACCTTGGCATCAAACGGCACACGGCCGTTGGCCATGGCGCCGATGCGGCCGAAGTGCGCCGCCATCACGGTGAAGCTCGCCTTGCGGTATTTGATGGCGTCTTCCGGTTTCTGAAACTGCGCCATGGCAGGCGCCGAAAGTGCGGCAGCGGTCAGCACGAGAGGGCTGAGGCGATGGTTTTCATGGGAACTCCTGGGCTGGGTGGGTCGGGTGGGGTGGTTCAGCCGTTGGGCAGACAACGTGCTACAACCGTTGTCAGTGTAGGGGTTTGGTCGCTGGGCCGGTGGCGCTGCTGCTGCCTTTTTTGTGGAGAACACGTCATGCTGCACACCGTCCGCGTTTGGGATTTGCCCACCCGCCTGTTCCATTGGTGCCTGGCCGGCTGTGTGGTGGGCCTGGTGGTCACGGGCAATGTCGGCGGCAACGCCATGGTGTGGCATGGCCGGCTGGGCTATGCGGTGCTGGCGCTGCTGCTGTTTCGTCTGGTGTGGGGCTTCGTGGGCGGGCACTGGTCGCGTTTTGGCAGTTTTGTCGTGCCGCCCTCGGCCACGCTGGCCTATCTTCGCGGCAAGCCGGGCTCGGGCGCCAGCGTCGGACACAACCCGCTGGGGGCCTGGTCGGTACTGGCGCTGTTGCTGGTACTGCTGGCCCAGGTGGGCAGCGGCCTGTTTGCCGACGACGAAATCGCTTTCAGCGGGCCGCTGGCCGTGCTGGTCTCAGGCGAGACGGTCAGCCGTCTGACGGGATACCACAAAGAGGTGGGCAAGCTGTTGCTGATCGGGCTGGTGGTGCTGCACCTGGGCGCGGTGGCGTTCTACCGGGTGGTTCGACGGCAACACCTGGTGCGCCCGATGATCGTGGGCGACAAGCTGTTGCCCAGCCCGGCGCCCCCATCGGACGACAGCCCGCGCGCCTGGGCGCGGGCGGCGCTGGTGCTGGTGCTGTGCGCGGTGGCGGTCTACGCTGTCGTCGCACTGGGCGGCAGCAGCTGGCTGGCCAGCGGTGCGGGCTGAAACAGCGCGGTGGCCAGCGCGGCGACCGGGATGGACCGCCGCCACGGTCGCTCGGCTGGCGCGTTCCCGGGCGGTCAGCGCACGCGCTGCACCTCCAGCGAGGTGACGCGGCTGGCACGGTGGCCCCAGCTCTGGCGCAGGTAGCTGGCCACGGCGGCGATCTCCGCGTCCTGCAGCAGGGTGCGGAAGGGTGGCATGCCGTAAGGCTGCGGGTGGCCCGGCGTGGCCGGCGCAAAGCCGCCGCTGAGGATGGCCTGCAGCGCATTGGTGGGGTCGTCCATGGTGACCACGCGGTTGCCGGCCAGCGGCGGATAGGCGCCCATGCGGCCTTCGCCCTGGGCACCGTGACAGTCGGCGCAGTGCTGGCGGTACAGCCGCCCGCCGGCGTCGAGCACGGACAGGTCGGCGGACTCGTGGGCCGGCGGCTCGGACGGGCGCACTGGCAGCGCCTGCAGGTAGGTGGCCATGGCGCGCAGGTCGGCCTCGGGCAGGTGCTGGGTACCGTGGAACACGACCTCGGCCATCGGCCCGGCCACGCTCGCGCCCGGCACGGTGCCGTCACGCAGCAGGGCGAGCACCCGCTCGGCCGGCCAGACCTGCACCCCAGCCTGGCGCGGGTCGTGCAGCGAAGGGGCGTACCAGCGGCCACCGGGCAGCCGCTCGCCGCCGAAGGCATCGCTCGTTGCGCCCCAGGCGTTGCGGGTGCCGTGGCAGGCGGCGCAGTGGGCCGCGCCGTTGACCAGGTAGGCGCCGCGGTTCCATTCGGCACTCTGCGCCGCGTCGGGCTGGAAGCGCCCGGGCCCGAAAAACATCATCCGCCACAGGGCCAGCGCGGGCTGGGTGCCGTAGGGGAAGCGCAGGGCGTGCGCCGTGTTCGGCTGGCGCACCGGCGGCAGGCTGCGCAGGTGGGCCCAGAGGGCGTCCACATCCCCGTCGCTCAGGCGGGTGAAGTGGGTGTACGGGAAGGCCGGGTAGAGCAGGCGGCCGTCGCGCGAGCGGCCCTCGTGCAGCGCGCGGCGGAAGGCCTCGGCCGACCAGGTGCCCAGGCCGGTCTCAGCGTCTGGGGTGAGGTTGCCGGCGTACAGGTCGCCAAAAGGCGTGGCGATGCGGCGGCCACCGGCATAGGGCGCACCGCCGCGCGCGGTGTGGCAGGCCATGCAGTTGCCGGCGCGGGCCAGCTCGGCACCGCGGGTCAGCAGCGCCGCGTCGGTGGACGGCGCCTCGGTGGCTGGCGGCAGCGCGGGCGCGCGCAGCTCCAGCACCAGCACGGCGGCCAGCAGGGCAAGGCCAGCGATGAAGACGCCGGCCATCCAGCGCAGGGGGCGGCGTGGGGAACGGGCGCTCATTGCACACCCCCGGGCAGCAGGGGCGTGAAGCCGCAGCGCAGCGGCAGGGGCGCGCTGGCCGGCGGCGCCGGGTGGGTGCTGGCGGGCAGCGGCTGCGCGGCCAGCCAGCTGGCCACGGCGGCAATGTCGGCCCCGCTCATGCGCTGCGCCACATGGGCCATGCAGTCGGGCGCAAAGGCCTGGCGCAGGCCGGTCTGCCAGGCGCCGAGCTGGGCGATGAGGTAGTCGCGCGGCAGGCCGAGCAGGCCGGGCACAGCGGGCAGCACACCGGTCATGGTGGCGCCGTGGCAGGCGGTGCAGGCCGGCAGTTGGCGCGCCGGGTCGCCCCGGCGCACCAGGGCCTCGCCCCGGGCCAGCGTGGCGGCGTCGCCCTGCGGCGGCAGCGGGGGCGGGTAGGGCAGGTCGAGCGCGGCGAAGTGCTGCGCGATGGCGCGCAGGTAATCGTCGCTCAGGTGGTCGAGCAGGTAGCGCATGCCCTCGTTGCTGCGGCGACCATCACGGAAGTGCAGCAGCTGGTGGTAGAGGTAGTCGGCCGGCTTGCCGGCGATGCGCGGGAAGAAACCGCCGGGGGTGGCGCGCCCTTCCTGGCCGTGGCAGAGCGTGCAGGCCTGCACGCGTTGCGCCATGGGATCGGGCGGGGTCTGGGCCTGGGCTTTGGTGGTCAGCACCAGGGCAAGAATGAGGAGCAGGTGTCGCAGCAACATGGGGTCGAATCGGGTGCCTGGCCAGGCCAGGGCCGTTGACCATACCATGGAGGCCATGAACCCTCCCGCCCTTGACCCGCGTCGCTGCCCGCTGTGCGGCCAGGACAACCGCTGCGCCATGGAAATCGAGCGCGCCACCGGCCAGCCCCAGGGCCCGTGCTGGTGCGTGGACGCCCGTTTCCCGCCCGACCTGCTGGCCCGGCTGCCGCCGACGGCCGCAGGCAAGGCCTGCATTTGCGCCGCCTGCGTGGCCCGCTGTGCGGCCGGGGAGGCGGCGTGATGGGCTGGCTGGACCGATTCCCCCTGGGCGTGCTGGCGGTGGTGGCCGCCTGGCTGGCGGTGGCGCCGCTGGTCCCCGAACCGCACCTGATCGAGAAGTGGCGCATGCTGGCCCAGGGCACCCTGGTCCGGCCGATCGACATCTTCGACCTGGTGCTGCACACCGCACCGCTGGTGCTGCTGGCCGTGCGGCTGTGGCGTGACGCACAGCGCCGCCGCGGGCGGGACTGCTGATTCCAGCGACCGCGCCACCACACTCGGCGCCAACAGGCCCGGGCCGGCCGGGATCGCTGCGCCGCAATCCCTGGCGCCTGGGCGGCAGCAGGCATCGAGGCACATCGGGCGGCAGGAAAGCCCCATTCAGCCCTGCAGTTGAGGCCACTGGCGGGTGCCGCAGCCGGACCCGCAAGGTCGCGACGCCCAACCAGCGCGTGGCACACTCGTCGCATGCGCAAGCACCCCCTGCACGGGCTGCACTGGTCGGCCCGCTTCAGTGCCCTGCAGCGCCAGGCTCTGGCCCTGTTGCCCGCCGTGCTGGCCGGCGTGCTGTCGTGGCGTGTCGCCGGGACAGCGGCCAACACCGCTGTGCTCTGTGCCTGGGTGGCCTATTGCGGCACTTACCTGGCGCTGGTGGCGCACCTGGCCTGGCGGCTGGACGCGACCGACACCCACCGCCGTGCACGCTGGGAAGACCCCGGCTCGGTCATGCTGTTTGTGCTGGTCACACTGGCCGCCTGCGCCAGCCTGGTGGCGGTGGGGGTGGCGGTGCAGTCCGGGCAGGGTCTGAGCCAGTGGCCGAAGGTGGGGCACCTGCTGCTGATGGCGCTTTCGCTGGCCGGCGCATGGCTGCTGATCCAGGTGGTGTTTGCGCTGCACTACGCGCGCCGCTACTACCTGCCGCCGCGGGGCGAGAGCGGCCCGGCGCGCGGCCTGGCCTTCCCCGGCGAGCAGGCGCCCGACTACCTGGACTTCTTCTATTTCAGTGCCGTGGTGGGCATGACCTCACAGGTCTCGGACGTGGCGGTGCTCAGCCGCACCATGCGCCGCCTGACGCTGGCGCACAGCCTGCTGTCGTTTGCCTTCAACCTGGTGGTGCTGGCGCTGGCGGTCAATGTGCTGGCGACCACCTTCAGCGGTTGAGGCGGCGGCGCGGCCGCTGCCGTTCGCCGGCCACACCGGCCTGACACCCCGCCGCAGGCGACGGGACGGGGCCCGACGCCGCTGCGGATCCCCGCCAGACCTGCATCGCCCAGCCCTGCGGGTAATCCCTCATGACCGCTCCGATTCAGATTGTTAACAATCTGCAAATCAACCAAGGAGCCGCCATGAACCTGTATGCCGACATCACCGGAACCGTCTGGATGGTCGAAGTGAGCCCCGGGCAAACCGTCGCCGAGGGCGATACGCTGCTGATCGTCGAATCGATGAAGATGGAGATTCCCGTCTGCGCCACGGCGGCTGGCGTGGTCAGGGAAGTGCTGGTGGCCAAGGGCGACATGGTGGAAGACGGCCAGGTCGTGGCCGTGCTGGGGTGAGGCCATGAACCCCGCCGACCTGCCCGCCGACGCGTTCGCCGCCTGGGAAGGCGCGGTCGCCTTCCGCCTTTTTGCCGACCAGACCGACCCGACGCTGACCGTGCCCGAGCAGATCGCCGGCCGCATCGGTGACCGCATCCTCTCCCACCAGATGGCGCCGGGCGAACGCATCGGCGAGCAGGAACTGGCCGCCGCGTTCGCCGTCAGCCGCGGCCCGGTCCGCGAGGCGCTGCGCATCCTGGAGCGCGAGGGCCTGGTCACCATCCTCGCGCGCCGCGGCGCCATCGTCACCGAACTGAGCACCGCCGAACTGCAGGAGCTGATGGAGATCCGCGCCGGCCTGTTCGAGCTGGTGGTGCGCAAGCTCGCGGCCAGCGGCCACCCCGAACTGCTGCCCCTGCTGCGCGCGGGCACCCAGCGCCTGCAGAGCCTGGCGGCCCTGCCCGAAGGCGGCGACGCCTATGCCGAAACCACCTACCGGCTGCTCATCCTGTGCGCGCGCCTGGCGGGCAACCGGCGGCTGCAGCGTATGCTCACCGGCCTGTCGCTGCAGACGCTGCGCTACAGCAAGCTGGGCCTGGCCGCGGTCGAGCGGCGCCTGCGTTCGGCCCGGCTGTGGCAGGAAGCCACCGACGCCATGGCCGCCGGCGACACCGAGCGCATGGTCGCCCTGACCCGCCAGCGCATCGAGGAATCGGCCCGGGAGGCGGTGCGCGTGCTGCAGCAGGCGCCCGGCGAAGGGGGGGCAGCATGAGCCACGACACCACCCCCGATCTGGCCGCCGGCCCGCTGACCGGCCTGAAGGTGGTCGAGATCGGCACCACCATCGCCGGCCCGGCCTGCGCCCGCCTGCTGGCCGACTTCGGCGCCGAGGTGATCAAGATCGAACCGCCCGACGGCGACCCGGTGCGGCAGATGGGCCAGCACGTGCAGCAGCAGTCGCTCTACGCCGCCTCGATCCTGCGCAACAAGCGCTCGGTCGTGCTCGACCTGAAGACCGAGGCCGGGCGCCGCATCGCCTTCGAGCTGATCGCGCGCGCCGACATCCTGGTGGAGAACAACCGCGCCGGCGTGCTCGAACGCCTCGGCCTGGGCTACGAGGCGCTGAGCGCGCGCAACCCCGGGCTGGTGATGGTGCGCATCAGCGGCTACGGCCAGACCGGCCCCTATGCCGACCGGCCGGGCTACGGCGCGATCTGCGAAGCGGTGGGCGGCGTGCGCCACATGACCGGCGACCCCGACCGGCCACCGGCCCGGGTGGCGCTGGCCACCACCGACTACCTGACCTCGGTCTACGCCGCCTTCGGCGCGATGGCGGCGATCCGGGCGCGCAACGTCACCGGCCGCGGCCAGGTGGTCGATGCCGCGCTGTACGAAGCGGCCTTCACCCAGATGGAGCCGGTGGTGCCGGCGCACGAAAAGCTGGGCGTGGTGCCGATGCGCGAGGGCTCCAACCTGCCGTCGATGGCGCCCAACAGCTCCTACCCCACGCGCGACGGCGGCTGGATGCTGATCGCCGCCAACAGCCAGCCCACCTGGCGCCGGCTGGTGGGGCTGATGCAGCAACCCGGGCTGCTGACCGACCCGCGCTTCGAAACCATCCAGGCGCGCGGCAAACCCGAGCACATGCGCGCCATCGACGCCATCGTCGCCGACTGGACGCGTGGCTTCGACGGGACCGACCTGGAAGCGCGGCTGCGCGAAGCCGAGGTGCCCTGCACCCGCGTCTACACCATCGCCGACATCTACGCCGACCCGCACTTCGCCGCGCGCGGCATGCTGGCCCAAGTCCCGCACCCGGTGCTGGGCCACACCACCCAGACCGGCGTCGTGCCGCGCCTGTCGGCCACGCCGGGCGGCATCCGCCACACCGGGCCCGACCTGGGCGCCGACAGCCGCGCCGTGCTGCGCGAGGCGCTGGGCATGGGCGAGGACGAGATCGCGCAACTGGTGCAGCAGCAGGTGGTCGGGGACGCCCGCCCCCCCGTCTGAACACGCCCCTTCACCCCTTTCAGAGGAGACCGACATGCAACACACCCCACCCGCCACCCGTCGCCAGGCCCTGGGCTGGCTGGCCGCCGGCACCGCGATGCTCACCGCCACCGGCCGCGCCCACGCCGCCGGCTGGCAACCCAGCGGCAACATCACCTACAACATCGGCGTGGCCGCGGGCGGCTCGGTCGACCTGTACGCCCGCGGCATCGCCCAGGCGCTGGAAACCCACAAGCTGGTCAACGGGCAGAACGTGGTGCCGATGAACAAGCCCGGCGCGGCCGGTCTGCTGGTGCTGCAGGCCATGCAGAAGGCGCGCGGCGACGCCCACCAGCTCTCGACCTTCCACACCGGCAGCATCGCCGGGCAGGTCACCGGGGTGCTCAAGGCCGACCTGCGGGAGTTTTTTCCGGTGGCGATGATGGTGGAAGAAACCACCTTGATTGCGGTGCGCAGCGACTCGCCGCTGCGCTCGGCCACCGAGATGGTGGAGAAGCTGCGCAAGGAACCGGAGTCGCTGAAGATCGCGGTGGCGCCGCTGCGCGGGCTGAACCTGCACCTGGCGATTGCCAAGCCGCTCAAGCTCGCGGGTGTGGACGTCTCGCGCCTGACGGTGGTGCCGTTCCGCTCCTCCGGCGAGTCGGTCACCGCCCTGCTGGGCGGCCACATCGACGTGGTGATCGCCACCAGCCCGACCGTGGTGCCGCAGGTGTCTGCCGGCAAGCTGCGCCTGCTGGCCAGCTGCGCCGCCACCCGCGGCACCGGCCCGCTGGCCGAGGTGCCGACCTGGCGCGAACTGGGCATTGCCGCCGACTATGTGAGCTACAACGGGGTGCTGCTGCCACCGGCGGTGGACGCCGAGCAGATCCGCTTCTGGGAAAACGCCCTGCGCAAGGTCTCGGAGTCGCCCGACTGGAAGCAGCTGGTCGAGAAGTCGGGCAACAAGCCGATCTTCAAGGGCTATGTCGATTCGCACCGCTACCTGCAACGCGAACTGGAAGAGACCCGGTCGCTGGTGGCAGCGCTGGGGGCGGGTGCACGATGAGCGCCCGTTTTGAACCGGCCGGCGAATGGGCCGCCGAGCTGACCGAACTGCAGACGCGCCGCGCCCAGGTGCGCGCCATGGGCGGCCCCGAGGCGCTGGCGAAATTCAAGGCCAGCGGCCGCCTGAACGCGCGCGAGCGCATCGCGCAGCTGCTCGATGAGGGAACCTTCCGCGAGTTCGGCCAGATCGCCGGCAAGGGCCACTACAACCGCGAGGGCGTGTTCGAGCGGCTGGACCCGACCAATGCCATCACCGGCACCGGCCGCATCGAGGGGCGCAAGGTCGCGCTGCATGTGGACGACTTCACCATCCGTGCCGGCTCGTCCGAAGCCACCATCGCGGACAAGTGGATCTACATCGAGCGCATGGCGCACCAGCTGCGCCTGCCGCTGGTGCGGCTGGTCGATTCGGCCGGCGGCAGCGTCAAGCTGCTGATGCAGATCGGCGGCACCAAGATTCCCGAGTACCCGAGCTGGCCGGCCAACGCGCTGCTCGAGACGGTGCCGGTGGCGGCGGTGGCGCTGGGCGCCTGCGTCGGCCAGGGCGCGGTGAAGGTGCTGTCCTCGCACTTCAGCGTGATGGTGCGCGAGCAGGCGCAGGTGATGGCCGCCGGCCCGCACGTGGTGCAGCAGGCCTACGGCCAGACCATCGACAAGAACGAGCTTGGCGGCCACAAGGTGCACCGCAAGAGCGCCCTGGTGCACAACGAGGCGGACAGCGAGGCCGACGCCCTGGCGCAGGTGCGGCGCTTCCTCTCCTACCTGCCGCGCAGTGTGTTCCACCTCGCCCCCGCCGTGGCGCCGACCGACGACCCGCAGCGCGCCGAGGACTGGCTCAAGGACGCGATTCCGCGCGAGCGGCGCAAGATTTACGACCCGCGCAAGATTCTGGACGCGGTGCTGGACCTGGGCTCGGTGTTCGAGATCGGCCGCTGGCAGGGCGGCTCGGTCATCACCGCGCTGGCGCGGCTGAACGGCATCCCGGTCGGGGTGATCGCCAACGACCCCAAGGCGCAGGGCGGCGCCATGACCGTGCAGGCGGCCTACAAGATGGAGCGCCATGTGAAGCTGTGCAGCCAGTTCGGGCTGCCCATCGTCAACTTCGTCGACCAGCCGGGCAACCAGACCGGGCTGGAGGCCGAACTGGGCGGCACCCTGCTGGGCGCCACCCGTGTCGGCGAAGCGCTGCACCAGTGCCGCTCGCCCTGGGCCTCGGTGATCGTGCGCCGCTGTTTCGGCATGGCCGGCGCGCTGCACGCGCCCAAATACGGCGAGGCGCTGAACTTCCGCGTCGCCTGGCCCTCGGCGCGCTGGGGCTCGATCCCGATCGAGGGCGGCGTGATGGCCGCGCACAAGGCCGAGATCGAGGCGGCCGACGAACCGGCGGCCAAACGCGCCGAGCTCGAAGCCTTCTACCTGAACATGACCTCGCCGATGCGCACGGCGGAGAAGTTCGGCATCCTGGACATCATCGACCCGCGCGAGACGCGCAGCCTGCTGTGCGACTGGGTCGAGGACGCCTGGGAGCGGGTCAAGACCGACCGGCTGCACACGTCCTGAACGGCGGCACCGGGCGGCGGTATCGCCACGGCACAAAACGGTAAGCTCGCCGCTTTGGCCGCCCCGGCATGACACGTCCCGACACCTCCATCACCGCCCTGCGCGCGCAGCACGGCCCGCGCTACCGCTGGTGGCTGCTGCTGTCGGTCATGCTGGGCACCATGGCCTCGGTGATGTCCTCGACCATCATCAACGTGGCCATTCCGGACATGAGCGAGCACTTCACCCTGGGCCAGGAGCGGGCGCAGTGGGTCACCTCGGGCTTCATGGCCGCGATGACGGTGTCCATGCTCACCACGCCCTGGCTGCTCGGGCGCTACGGCTACCGGCGCACCTACATGGGCTGCATGTGGCTGCTGCTGATCGGCGGCGTGGTCGGCGGCTTTGCCAACCAGTACCCCCTGGTGCTGGCCGCCCGCGTGGCCGAGGGGCTGGCCGCCGGTGTGGTGCAGCCGATTCCGGCCATCATCATCCTGCGCGCCTTCGAGCCGCACGAGCAAGGCCGCGCCAGCGGCATTTTCGGCATGGGCGTGGTGCTGGCACCGGCGCTGGGCCCCAGCGTGGGCGGCCTGCTGGTGGACGCCTTTGGCTGGCGCTCGATCTTTTTCATGGTGGTGCCGTTCTGCCTGGCTTCGTTCTGGATGGCGCGCCGCTATGTGCCGACCACCGCCCCCGGTGGCGAGGCGGCCGGCACCAGCAGCGCTACCCTGGACTGGCGGGGCCTGCTGCTGGCTTCGGCCGGCACGCTGTGCCTGCTCAACGGCCTGGTGCAGCTGCACAGCGGCACCGCCCTGAGCGCCACCGCCCTGCTGGGTGCCGCCACCGGCCTGCTGCTGCTCTTCCTCAACTGGCAGCGGCGGCAGTTGCGCGCGCATGGCGGCCACCCGCTGCTGAATTTGCACCTGTTCCGCGACCGGCGCTTTGCCATGGGCAGCATCGTGGCCTTCATCTACGGCATTGCCCTCTTCGGCTCCACCTACCTGTTCCCGGTCTACATGCAAATGGGGCTGGGTCTGTCGGCCTCCTTTGTCGGCACCATCCTGCTGCCGGCGGGGCTGGTGCTGGCACTCACCATTCCGCTGGTCGGCCGCTGGTCTGACCGGCAGCCCGCCCACCGGCTGGTGAGCGCCGGGCTGGCCCTGCTGGCCACGTCCTTTGCGCTGATGCCGACCATCGGCGCCGGCGGGCCGGGCACCACCGTGCCGCTGCTGGTGGCCTGGGCCATCCTGGGCCGCATCGGGCTGGGCTTCATCCTGCCCTCGCTGAACACCGGCGCCATGCGCGGGCTGGACAGGCACCACATTCCGCAGGGGGCCAGCGCCATCAATTTCCTGCGCATGCTCGGCGGCGCTGCGGGCGTGAGCCTGTGCGGCATCGTGCTCGAATGGCGGCTGGCCGCGCACGGCGTGGCCCTGGGCAGCCGGGGCGCCGGCCACCTCGCTCCGTTCAACGAGACCTTCGGGCTGCTGGCCGCCACCTGCGCGCTGGCCCTGTGGGCGGCCTGGCAGATGCGGCCGGCGCACCGGCCCGCCTGACAATCGCGGAATGTGCCAACTGCTCGGCCTGAACTGCGCCACGCCCACCGACGCCAACTTCAGCTTCACCGGCTTCAGCCAGCGCGGTGGCGCGACCGACCACCACGCCGACGGCTGGGGCATCGCCTTCTTCGAGGGCAAAGGCCTGCGCCTGTTCGTCGACCAGCAGAGCGCTGCCGCGTCACCGGTGGCGGCCTTCCTGCGCGCTTACCCGCTCAAGAGCCGCCACGTGATCGCCCATGTGCGCAAGGCCACAGTGGGCAGCGTCTGCCTGGAGAACGCCCACCCCTTCACCCGCGAGCTGTGGGGCCGGCACTGGGTGTTCGCGCACAACGGCGACCTCAAGGACTACCACCCGCCGCTGCACGCACAGTTCCGCCCGGTGGGCAGCACCGACAGCGAGCGCGCCTTCTGCTGGCTGATGCAGGAGCTGGCCAAATCGCACGCCGACCTGCCCAGCGTGCCGGAGCTGACACTCACCCTGCGCGAACTGCTGCCGCAGGTGCGCCGCTTCGGCACCTTCAACTGCCTGCTCTCCAACGGCGAGGCCTTGTGGGCCCATTGCAGCACCTACCTGCACTGGCTGGTGCGCGAACACCCCTTCACCACCGCCACCCTCACCGACGAGGACTGGACGGTGAACTTTGCCGACCTGGCGGGGCCGGGCGATCGGGTGGCGGTGGTGGTGACCCAGCCGCTGACGCGTGACGAAACCTGGACGGCGTTCGCGCCGGGCGAACTCAAAGTGTTCGTGGACGGGCAACCCCTGGTCTGAGCGCGCCGCCGGGCGCCGGGCGCGGCTTCCGCGGGCGAGAGGGAATTGGGCGTCAAGGCGCGCTTGGCCGGTTCCCTCTCACCCTCTCAGAGCACTTTGCTCAGAGCACTTTGAACAGTTTTTCCTGCAGTTCGGGCAGGCGGCGCGAGGCCACGGCATGGTCGCGCATGGTGCTTTCCCAGGCGGGGTAGGCGCGGCGCAGCTCCTCGGTGCCCCGGGCGTGGAAGATGCGCTCGATGAGCGACAGCCGCGTGTGCTGGCCGATGATGCCGTTGACCGAGTTGATCATGAAGTTGCGCGCCATCTCGTTGTCCTGGGCGCTGCGGCTGCTGGCCGGCGGCAAACCGGGAATGTCGGCGCCTGGATCGCCATCGGCTGGCGGTGCCGGGGGGGCTGTCTTCGGGCCGGGGCCCGGGACAGATGTCTTGACGCTGCGCGCCACCGGTTCGACACAACCCTTCTCCAGCAACTCCACCAGCACCCGGGCGATATCGCCCTTGTCGCCCAGAAACACCTGCAGCTCGGCACCCGTGCGCTGACCATCGACCAGCACCAGAATGCGCCGCACCAACGGCGACAGACCCAGGGCGCGCGACTGGATTTCCTGCTGTCCGAGAGCGGTCTTGGCAAATACAGAGGCGTTCAGGTCGATGGCGTCGGTCATGGCGGTCTGCTGTGGAGGAAAGCCCCTCGGGAACGCTGTTCTATCGCAACATCCACGGCGCAGCAAGACCGACAAGCCCTGAACCGCGGCCGAAACCGTGCCTTGTCGTGCCCGGGATCCGGGAACCCGCCCGCCGAGGCGGGCGACCGCAGCCCTTCAGCGGCGTGACCCGGCGAGCGCGGCTTCCAGGGCATCGACAAACATCGCCGGCACATCGAAGCCGGTCTGGTCGTGAATTTCCTGGAAACAGGTCGGGCTGGTGACGTTGATCTCGGTCACGCTGTTGCCGATCATGTCCAGCCCCACCAACAGCAGGCCGCGCGCGGCCAGCACCGGCGCCATGGCCTCGGCCACGGCGCGGTTCTCGTCGGACAGCGGCTGCGCCACCCCCTTGCCGCCCGCCGCCAGGTTGCCGCGCACCTCGCCTCCTTGCGGGATGCGCGCCAGCACATAGGGCGCCACTTTTCCGCCGATCAGCAGCAGCCGCTTGTCGCCCAGGGCGATCTCGGGCAGGTAGCGCTGCACCATGACGCTGGTGGCGCCGCCCTGGTTGAGCGTCTCGATGATGGCGCCCAGGTTCAGGCCATCGGCGCCGACGCGGAAGATGCCCATGCCGCCCATGCCGTCCAGCGGCTTGAGGATGATGTCGCGGTGCTCGGCATGAAAGGCGCGGATCGCCTCCGGCGAACGCGTGACCAGCGTCGGCGGCGCAAAGCGGGCGAATTCCATCAACGCCAGCTTTTCCGGGTGCTCGCGCAGCGCGGCGGGCCGGTTGAACACCCGGGCGCCCTCGCGCTCGGCCTGTTCCAGCAGGTGGGTGCAGTAGAAAAACTCGCTGTCGAAGGGGGGGTCCTTGCGCATCAGCACGGCGTCAAAGTCTTTCAGCGACTCGACGGCTTCGCCGGTCACAGTGAACCAGTCGTGCGCGTCGCCGGTCAGGCGGATGCGGCGCACGGTGGCGTTGACCGTGCCGCCACTGCGCCAGCCCATGTGGCCCGGCTCGGTGGCGGCGATGGCGTGGCCGCGCTGCTGCAGCTCGCGCATCATCGAGAAGGTGGTGTCCTTGTACGTTTTGAAGGACTCCAGCGGGTCGGCAACGAAGAGGATGTTCATGTTGTGGGATTTTCAGGTGGCATGGCGGCGTCTGCAAGGCGAGCGAAGCGGCGCAGGGGGTGTCATCGCCTGCTTATCAACAGCGCGATCGAGCCAGCGACCACGCCCCAAAAGGCCGAGCCGATACCGGCGATCACCACCCCGCTCAAGGTGACCAGGAAGGTGATGAGGGCCGCTTCGCGGTACGCGTCGTCCTGGAGCGCAGCGTGCAGCCCGCCGCCAATGCTCCCCAGCAGGGCCAGCCCGGCGATGGCCAGCACCAGTTCTTTCGGAAAGGCCAGCAGCAGGCCGGTGACCGCCGCGCCGACCAGGCCGATGGCGATGTAGATCAGGCCACAGGCCACGGCAGCGGTGTAGCGCCTAGCCTTGTCGGGGTGCGCCTCTTCACCCATGCAGATGGCGGCGGTGATGGCGCTGAGGTTGAGGGCAAAGCCGCCAAAGGGTGCCAGCACCAGGGTGGCCGCGCCGGTCAGGGTGATGATTTTGGAGATCGGCAGGTCGTAACCCGCCGCGCGAATGGCCGCCACACCCGGCAGGTTTTGCGAGGCCATGGTGACGATGAACAGCGGCAGCGCCAGGCTGACGAAGGCGCTGAACGTGAACTCGGGTGCGGTGAACACCGGCACCGCCCATTGCAGGGTGAGCGCGCCGGCGTTGAACTGGCCGGTTGCCAGGACGTACGCGAGCGCCACCAGCAGCGTGATCGGCACCGCATAGCGGGGCAGCAGGCGCCGCCCCAGCAGGTAGGCCAGCAGCATCAGCACCACCAGCGCCAGCGCGGTCTGCGCAGCGGCAAAGGCCTGCAGGCCAAAGCGCGCCAGCACCCCGGCCAGCAGCGCCGAGGCAATGGCCATGGGGATGCGGTTCATCACCCGCTCGAACAGGCCGGTGGCGCCCGAGAGGATGATCAGCACCGCGCAGGCCATGAAGGCGCCCACCGCCTGCGCCATGGTGAAACCACCGGCCAGCCCGGCGGTGGCCAGCACGGCGGCGCCGGGCGTGCTCCAGGCCACCATGACCGGCTTCTTCAACACCAGCGACGGGATGGCCGAGCACAGCCCCATGCCCAGCCCCAGCGCCCACATCCAGGAGGTGATGAGCGCGGGCGTGGCGCCAAAGGCCTGCGCGGCCTGGAAGACGATGGCGACCGAGCTGGTGAAGCCCACCAGCACCGCCACAAAACCGGCCGTAACGGCAGAAACGAGTCCCCCCCGCGCCGCGCCTTCCGGCGCGTCACCCCACAGGGGGCGATGCGAGTGGCCCGGCGAAGCCGGTTCCACCGCTTCCTGGGTTTGTTCACGCGCTCCAGACATCCAAGGGTCCTCTATATCTCGAGTTTCGAACCGAGCTCGATGACGGCGTTGGCCGGCAGGTGCAGGAATTCGGCGGCCGCGCCCGCGTTGTGGTGCATCTGCGCGAACAGCTTCTCGCGCCACAGCGCCATGCCCTTGCCGAGCTTGGGCACCACCAGGTCGCGCGAGAGGAAGTAGCTGGTGGTCATGGGATCCAGATCGCAGCCACGGCCGCGCAGCGCAGACAACGCCTTGGGCACGTCGGGGTCGTTCTTGAAGCCGTAGTGGATCACCACCTGCCAGCAGTCATGGCCCAGCGGCTCGATCTCCAGCCGCTTGTCCAGCCCGATCCACGGCAGCTCGTGGCTGCGCACGGTGACGAACAGGTTTTGCGCGTGCAGCACCTTGTTGTGCTTGAGGTTGTGCAGCAGCGCATTGGGCACGGTGCCGGTGTCGGCGGTGAGGAACACGGCCGTGCCGGCCACGCGGGTGGGCGGGTCGGTGAACACGGCGTCGAGGAAGCTGTCGAGGTCGATCGCCTCCGCCTGTTGCGCCTGGGCCATCAGGGCGCGACCCTGCTTCCAGGTCATCATCAGGGTGAACACCACACCGCCGATGAGCAGCGGGAACCAGCCGCCCGCGAACAGCTTGAGCAGGTTGGACGAGAAGAACGCCAGATCGATGACGAAGAACCAGCCGGTGGCCAGCAGGCACAGCGCCAGCGGGTAGCCCCAGCCGTAGCGGATGACGAAGAAGGTCAGCACCGTGGTGATCAGCATGTCCAACGTGACCGCGATGCCGTAGGCCGCCGCCAGGTTGGACGAGGACTTGAACATCACCACCGCCAGCACGATGGCGGCGAACAGGCCCCAGTTGACGAAGGGTATATAGATCTGCCCGGTGTCGCTGACGCTGGTGTGGCGGATGGCCAGCCGCGGCAGGTAGCCCAGCTGGATGGCCTGTTTGGTGACGCTGAAGGCGCCAGAGATCAGCGCCTGCGAGGCGATCACCGTGGCCATGGTGGCCAGCCCCACCAGCGGCAGCAAAGCCCAGTCGGGCGCCATGTTGAAGAACGGGTTTTTCACCGCTTCCGGGTCTTCGAGCAGCAGCGCACCCTGGCCAAAGTAGTTGATGGTCAGGCAGGGCATGACGATGCTGAACCAGGCCAGGCGGATGGGCTTCTTGCCGAAGTGGCCCATGTCGGCGTACAGCGCCTCGCCGCCGGTCACGCACAGCACCACGGCGCCGAGGATGATGAAGGTGGTGCCCGGCTGCTCCCACAGGAAGCGCAGCGCATGGTGCGGACTGATCGCCGCCAGGATTTCGGGATGCCCCAGGATGTGTGGCACGCCCAGAGCGGCAATCGCCAGAAACCAGAGCACGGTGATCGGCCCGAAGAAGCGGCCGATACCGCCGGTGCCGCGCTTTTGCACGAAGAACAGCGCGAACAGCACCACCAGGGTGATGGGCACCACATACTGCTTGAAGTGCGGCGAGACGACTTCCAGACCTTCCACCGCCGACAGCACCGAAATGGCCGGGGTGATCACCCCGTCGCCGTAGAACAGCGAGGTACCGAAAATGCCGATGACCAGCAGCCATTTGCGCAATCCGGGCCGGTCCTTCACCGCCTGCGAGGCCAGGGCCAGCATGGCGATCAGCCCGCCCTCGCCGTGGTTGTCGGCGCGCAGCACCAGCGTCACATATTTGAGCGAGACGATGACGGTGAGCGTCCAGAAAACGAGGGATAGCACGCCGTAGACGTTGTCGTGGGTGAAAGGAACGTGGCCAGACCCGAAAATTTCCTTGATGGCGTACAGCACCGAGGTGCCGATGTCGCCATAAACCACACCGATGGCGCCCAGGGTGAGCGCAGCGAGCGACGATTTGCTGTTGGACACAAAGCCGCCCGGGTCTTGTAGACCACGGGTTCCGTTGCCGTGAAGCCCGCGATTCTGCGCCTGCGCCGGTCAGCGCGCCAGCAGGAAAACGGCGCTCCCCCAGGGCGCCAGCACCGGATTGTTGCGGCGCAGCAACTGTTGCGCCCGCCCCGTGCGGTCCAAGCCGCCCGCCCGGCAGCGGCCCGCGCCCGGCCGCCTGCTCAATCCAGGTCTTCGGCCTCGGGGTCGGTCGCTTCGAGTTCGTAACTGGCCGCCAGCATGGCCAGACGACCGATCACGCCGTACATGTAGAAGCGGTTGGGCACGCTGGCACCGGGCTTGGCGCCGGGTTGGGGCAATTGCGCGCCCTGCTCGAAAGCCAGCGGCACGAAGCTGGCCCCCGGGGCATTGAGGTTCTCGTCCACGCCGCGCTGGGCATGCACGCGGTAGAAGCCGCCCACCACATAGCGGTCCATCATGTAGACCACCGGCTCGGCCACGGCAGCGTTGATGCGCTCGTTGGTCAGCACCCCTTCCTGAATGATCACCTCGGTCACCGGCTGACCGGCCTGCGCGGTGGCCATGCGTGCGCGCACCTGGGGGCTGAGCGCATCAATGTCCTTGACGTCGCGCACCGTGACGATGCCCAGGCCACCGGTGCCGCGATCGGCCTTGATGACCACGAACGGCTTCTCGTTGATGCCGTATTCCTTGTACTTGCGGCGGACCTTGCCCAGCAGCGCATCGGTGTTGCTGCGCAGGCACTCCAGGCCTTTTTCGTCGGCAAAGTTCACCTCGCCGCACTGGTTGAACATCGGCGTGATGAGCCACGGGTCCATGCCCAGCAGCTTGCCAAAGCGCTTGGCCACCTCGTCGTACACCTTGAAGTGGGTGCTCTTGCGCCGTGTCGGCCAGCCCGCGTGCAGCGGCGGCAGCAGGTACTGCTCGTGCAGGTCTTCCAGGATGCCGGGCACACCCGCGCTCAGGTCGTTGTTGAGCAGGATGGTGCAGGGGTCGAAATGCTTGAGACCCAGGCGCCGTTTGCCGCGCACGACGGGTTCGAGGGTCACCGACTCCCCGCCGGGCAGGTCCACCGTGGTGGACGCCTTGAGGTCGTTGGACAGCGAGCCCAGGCGCACATTCAGGCCCGCCTGGTAGAAGATGCGCTGCAGCTGCGCCAGGTTGCTCAAATAAAAACTGTCGGTGCTGTTCTCGGGGATCAGCAGCAGGTTCTTGGCCTCGGGGCAGATCTTCTCGATGGCCGCCATGGCCGCCTGCACGGCCAGCGGCATCATCTCCGGCGTCAGGTGGTTCCAGCCACCGGGGAACAGGTTGGTGTCCACCGGCGCGAGCTTGAAGCCGGCGTTGCGCACGTCCACCGAGCTGTAGAACGGCGGTGTGTGCTCCATCCACTCCAGCCGGAACCAGCGCTCGATCACCGGGGTGGATTCGAGGATGCGCTGCTCGAGTTCGTTGATGGGGCCTTTGAGAGCGGTGACGAGATGAGGAACCATGGCCGCAGCTGGAACGTTGAAAACCCGACTGTAAACTCTAAAAGTGCCGGGCCGTTCCGGCACCCGCCGGGCCCTTGGGCCGGTGGAAAACGCTTCAAAAAGGGAATTCAATCATGACATGGATGAAACTGGGTGCGTCGATGCTGCTGGCCTTGGGTTTGGCAGCGTGCGGTGGAGGCGGTGACGACACCAGTGCGAGTGGCAGTGGCAACAGCGCAGGCAACAACAACCCCGCGCCCAGCGGCCTGAGCCAGTACGCTGGCACCTGGGACCCCGGGTGTGTGCGTTCCGACGATGTGAGCAAAGGCGGCCAGCCAGCGTATGAACGCTTGACCATTGTGGCCACCCCCGAGGGGCAAAACCTCAATCTGGCGATCACGACCCGGATTTACGAACCCACCAACACCACCTGCAGCGGGGCCGCCTCTGCCACCCATCAGCAAACCGGCAAGGTGGTGAACAAAGGCAGTCAAACGGTCACCCTCAATGGGGTGAGCCTGACAGGTCAACAGGTCGATCTGACGCTGAACCCGATTGGCGCAGGTCTCTCTGCGGGGGGCACCATCACCCTCAACGGCTTCGTCTATCCAGGCAATTTCTTCACCCGTTCGGAAACCGATTTCTCCTGGTACATCGTCCAGCAGAACGGCCAGATTTACATCAATGACAAGTCCACGTTTGATGCAGACGTGGACCCTTTCGACCTGATCAAGTGAGACAAGCGAGACGGGCCGCGCGTGCGCAGGCAGGCGTGGCATCGCGAAGAAAGGGGCCTCACGGCCCCTTTTGTTTTGGTGTTGAGGTGGGTGCAGACCCAAGCGACAACCGTCAACCCCGCACCTCGCCCGCACCCAGCACCACGTACTTCAGCGAGGTCAGCCCCTCCACCCCCACCGGCCCGCGGGCGTGGAACTTGTCGGTGCTGATGCCGATTTCGGCGCCCAGCCCGTACTCGAAACCATCGGCGAAGCGGGTGCTCGCGTTCACCATGACGCTGGCCGAATCGACCTCGCGCAGGAAACGCTGGGCGTGCACATGGTCGGTGGTGAGAATGGCGTCGGTGTGGTGGCTGCTGTAGCGGTTGATGTGGGCAATCGCCTCGTCCACCCCGCCGACCACCTTCACACTGATCAGCGGCGCCAGGTATTCGGCGCTCCAGTCCTCTTCGGTCGCGACGCCCACGCTCGCGCCCGGCACACCGGCCAGGATGGCCATGGCCTCGGGGCAAGCGCGCATCTCCACGCCCTTGGCAGCGTAGACGGCGCCGATCTGCGGCAGAAAGTCTTTCGCCACACCGCGCGCCACCAGCAGGCTTTCGGTGGCGTTGCAGGGGCTGTACTTCTGCGTCTTGGCGTTGTCGGCCACCTTCACCGCCATGGCGATGTCGCAGGGGTCGTCCACATAGGTGTGGCAATTGCCGTCCAGGTGCTTGATGACCGGTACCTTGGCGGAGGCAGCGATGCGCTCGATCAGGCCCTTGCCGCCGCGCGGGATGATCACGTCCACATACTGCGGCATGGCAATCAGCTGGCCCACGGCGGCGCGGTCGGTGGTGGGCACCAGTTGCACGGCATCGGCCGGCAGGCCGGCGGCCACCAGCGCCCGCTGCACCAGCGCGGCGAGCGCGCGGTTGGAGTCGATGGCTTCAGACCCGCCGCGCAGGATGCAGGCGTTGCCGCTCTTGATGCTCAGGCTGGCGGCCTCGATGGTCACGTTCGGGCGGCTTTCGTAGATCATGCCGAACACGCCGATGGGCACCCGCATCTGGCCGACGCGGATGCCGCTGGGCATCTGTTTCATGCCGGAGATCTCACCGATGATGTCCGGCATGGCGGCCAGCTGCTCGCAGCCCTCGGCGCAGGTCTCCAGCACCTTGGGGGTGAGCTTGAGCCGGTCGACCATGGGCTCGGCCAGGCCGGCGGCGCGGGCACGCTCCAGGTCCTTGGCGTTCTCCACTTGCAGCGGCGCCACGGCCTCGCGCAGCAGCCGCGCCAGCTCGCGCAGCGCCTTGATCTTGGTCGCGGCACCGGCCTTGGCCATCAGCGCCGAAGCGGCCTTGGCCTGGCTGCCCAGGGTGTTCATCAGTTCGGAGGTGGAGGTCGCGTTCATGGGTCGAGATTTTCGCACTTGCACCCGGATCTGGCCGGAGCGCGTGCCTGAAGGCCTAGGAGTCTGCGCGGCAGAAGGCATCGAAGCGAAACGGGTGGGAAGAGAACCCAATTTGAGCCTGCTTTTGAGGACTGTGGCCGGTGCCACAGCCGGAAAAACAGGGTCGAAGTGGGACTCTTGTTCACCCGTTGCAGCCGATGTGCTTCTGCCGCGCAGGCTCCTTGGGCACCGCGGAACGGGCTTTGCCCGGCTGCGGGTGCCGTCCCCCCGCGCAGCAGGGGGAAGCCACGTCAGTGGCGCAGGGGGCAACATCCTGCTCTCAGCGCAGCAGGGGGGAAGCGGCGTCAGCCGCGCAGGGGGGCCAGCGCTTGCGCCACCCGCACCGCCAGGCGGTGCAGCGCGTCCCACGGGTCGGCGGGCCAGTCGGGCTGCTTGAGGCCTTTGACGATGCCGTCCACCGTGTGGGCGTCTTGCAACCACTGGCCCAGGGTACTGGCGCCCAGCAGGGGCAGGGCACGCTCCATGAGTTTTTCTTTCACCCCCCAGACGCGGCTCTCGCGCAGGGCCATGGGCAGCGGCCGGCCGGCGTCCACCGCGGTGCGCAGGCGGTGCAGGGTGCGGATGTCTTCGGCCAGCGTCCAGTGCACCAGCACCGGCGCCTCGCCCGCGGCTTGCAGACCGTCGAGCATGCGCTGCACCCGCAGCGTCTGTCCGCCCAGCACCGCCTCGGCCAGCTGGAAGGCGTCGTAGCGCGCCACATTGAGCACCGCGCTTTCAACCTGCTCAAAGCTCAACTCGCCCGCCGGGTGGAGCAAGCCCAGCTTCTGCACCTCCTGGTGCGCCGCCAGCAGGTTGCCTTCGACCCGGTCGGCAAAAAACTGCAGCGTGCGCTGCCCTTGCTCGCCCGCTGCCACCCGCTGGCCCTGGCGCTGCAGGCGCTGCGCAATCCACTGCGGCAGGGCCTTGCGGTCCACCGGGTCCAGCCGTACCGTCACGCCACAGCGCTCGAGCGCACCGAACCAGGCGCCTTTGAGGGTCATGCTGTCGAGCCGCGGCAGCACGACCAGTGTCAGCACGCCGTCCTGGTCCTGCGCCTGGGTGGCCAGCTGCTGCAAGGCCACCGACCCTTCCTTGCCCGGCTTGCCCGAGGGGATGCGCACTTCCACCAACTGCTTGTCGGCAAACAGGCTGAGCGAGCCGCCACTGGCGAGCACCTCGCTCCAATCGAAGTGGGCGCCCGCCACGGTGTGCACCGTGCGCTCGGTGTAGCCCTGGGCGCGTGCGCTCGCGCGGATAGCGTCTGCCGCTTCCTGCACCAGCAGCGGCTCGTCGCCATACAGGGTGTAGAGGCTGCGCAACCCTTTGTCCAGGTGCGCGCCGAGCTGGTTCGCGGCGACCTGCATGCGCGGCTCAGGGCAGCCGGACAGCCGCCAGGCGGCGCATGGCCTGCTGCACGATGTCGCGCTGCATGTCGCGGTACTGCAGCGCTTCTTCCGCCTCTTTGGACAGGGCGGCGGTCTCCGAATAGCTGATGTCGCGCTCGAGCAGCAGCTCGGTGGTGTCGAGCAGCACCACCCCCTGTGCGGTGGTCAGGCGAAAGCGAAAGCGTGTGCGCAGTTGCAGCTCGCGCACCTGGCCGGTGGCCGTCTGGCCGACGACGGCGCGCTCGCGCTGGTCGGTCAGCACGGTGAGCACCACCTGGCCGGTCTCGCCCTCGGGGTTGGCCGGCAGGGCGCTGGTGAACACCCGCACGCCCGCATCTTGCAGCTGGCGCTGCAGATCGCGGGAAACGGGCGTGCCTTCGCTGCCGCGCACCCGCACCGACTCAAAGGCAAAACGGGCCGCCCCACGCAGGGCGAAGCCGCAACCGGCCAGGGCAGGCACCACAGCCAGGGCGGGCAACAGGCGGCGGCGCGAACGGTTCACCATGTCAGACCACCACGTTGACCAGACGGCCCGGCACCACCACCACTTTCCTGGGTGCGGCGCCTTGGGCGGCCTTCTGGAAGGCTTCGCTGGCCAGTGCGGCGGCCTCGATGGCGGCCTTGTCGGCGCTGGCGGGCACGGTCACGCTGCCGCGCAGCTTGCCGTTGACCTGCAGCACCAGTTCGATCTCGTCACGCTGCAGCGCCGATGCGTCGGCCTGCGGCCAGGGCGCGTCCAGCAGCTCGCCCGCTGTGGCGGCGTAACCGAGTGCGGTCCAGAGCGCATGGGCGATGTGCGGCGTGGCCGGGTACAACGCACGCAGCAGGATGCCGAAGCCTTCGGCCACGGCAGCCGCATCGGCGGCCCCGTACGGGCCCGCAGCGCTGTCGCCACCCCCGTCGCCCTTGAAGTCTTCCAGGGCGTTGAGCATCTTCATGGCGCCCGAAACCACGGTGTTGTATTGCATGCGCTGGTAGTCGTAGTCCACCTGCTTGAGCACGGTGTGCACCTCCAGCCGCAGCGCCTTGGCCGCCTTGGACAGGCTGTGCCCCGACACGCCCGCCGCCAGCGCACCCAGACCGCCGATGGCGCTGAGCTTGTGGCCAAAGGCCCAGACGCGGCGCAAAAAGCGGTAGCTGCCTTCCACCGCCGCGTCGTTCCATTCCAGCGTGGCCTCGGGCGGTGCGGTGAACATGGTGTACAGCCGCGCGGTGTCGGCGCCGTACTTCTCGATCAGGTCCTGCGGGTCGACGCCGTTGTTCTTCGACTTGGACATGGTGCCCACGCCTTCGTAGTCGATCGGCGTGCCCACGGGCAAATCACCCACGGCGTTCTTCAGCTTCGCGCCGACGATCTTGCCGCCCTCGTCGAGCACATGCTCCACATCGTGCGGCCAGAAATACTCTTTGCCACCCTTCTCGGTGCGGCGCGAGTAGATGTGGTTGAGCACCATGCCCTGCGTCAGCAGCTTGGTGAACGGTTCATCGACTTTCACCAGCCCCAGGTCGCGCATGACCTTGGTCCAGAAGCGCGCGTACAGCAGGTGCAGGATGGCGTGCTCGATGCCGCCGATGTACTGGTCCATGCCGCTGCCACCGGTGGCGGCCTTCTGGTCTCTCATCCAGTAGTCGGTGCCCTCGGCGACCATCTTTTCAGAGTTGGTCGGGTCGCAGTAGCGCATGAAGTACCAGGACGAATCCACGAAGGTGTCCATGGTGTCGGTCTCGCGGCGCGCGGGCTGGCCGCAGCAGGGGCAGTCGACCTTCAGGAAGGCTTCGCACTTGGCCAGCGGGTTGCCGCTGCCGTCCGGCACCAGGTCCTCGGGCAGGCGCACCGGTAGGTCCTTCTCGGGCACCGGCACCGGGCCGCAGCGGTCGCAGTGGATGATGGGGATCGGCGTGCCCCAGTAGCGCTGGCGGCTGATGCCCCAGTCGCGCAGGCGGAAGGTGGTCTTCTTCTCGCCCAGGCCCTTGGCGGACAGGTCAGCAGCCACAGCATCTACTGCTGCCTTGTACGAAAGTCCGTCGTACTTCCCTGAATTGATAAGGACACCCCACTGTTTGTCGCCGTACCAATCTGCCCAGACAGTAGGGGAGAAAGGAGAAAGTCTCTCCCGAGAGTCGCGGCTCAGCTGCTCACCTTTGGCAGATAGAAACTCCGCATCCTCGTTCCCATCAACGGCCGGATTCGAGACAACTTGTTTAATCTCAATCCCGTACTTGTTGGCAAACGCAAAGTCCCGCTCGTCGTGCGCTGGCACGCCCATCACCGCGCCGTCGCCGTAGCCCATGAGCACATAGTTGCCCACCCACACCGCCACCTGCGCGCCGGTCAGCGGGTGGGTGACGAACAGGCCGGTGGGCATGCCCCGCTTTTCCTGCGTGGCCAGTTCGGCTTCGGTGGTGCCGCCCCTCTTGCAGTCTTCAATGAAGGCGGCCAGCTGGGCGTTGGACGCGGCGGCGTGTTGCGCCAGCGGGTGCTCGGGCGCCACGGCGCAGAAGGTCACGCCCATGATGGTGTCGGCGCGCGTGGTGAACACATACATGCGGCCGTCGCCGATCAATGCGCCATCCGAGCCCTTGATGTCATGCGTGAACGCAAAGCGCACGCCCTCGCTCTTGCCGATCCAGTTCTCCTGCATCAGGCGGACCTTGTCGGGCCAGCCGTTGAGGGTGGCCTTGTCGTTGCCGATCTGCACATGGTTGAGCAGTTCGTCGGCATAAGCGGTGATGTTCAGGTAGTAGCCGGGAATCTCGCGCTTTTCCACCAGCGCGCCGGTGCGCCAGCCGCGGCCGTCGATCACCTGCTCGTTGGCCAGCACGGTCTGGTCCACCGGGTCCCAGTTGACCACCTGGGTCTTGCGGTAGGCGATGCCCTTGTCCAGCATCTTCAGGAACAGCCACTGGTTCCACCGGTAGTACTCGGGCGAGCAGGTGGCGACCTCGCGGCTCCAGTCAATGGCCAGGCCCATGGCCTGCATCTGCTGCTTCATGTAGGCGATGTTGTCGTAGGTCCACTTCGCCGGCGGCACCTTGTTCTTCAGCGCCGCGTTTTCCGCTGGCAGGCCGAACGCGTCCCAGCCCATGGGCATGAGCACGTTGTAGCCGTTCATGCGCAGGTACCGGGTCAACATGTCGTTGATGGTGTAGTTGCGCACATGCCCCATGTGCAGCTTGCCCGAGGGGTACGGCAGCATGGAACAGGCATAGAACTTCTTCTTGCGCTGGTCCTCGGTGACGCGGTAGGCGTCGGTGGCGGTCCAGTGGGCGTGCGCGGCGCGCTCGACCTCCTGGTGGGCGTATTGGTTTTGCATGAAGCGGAGCCCGGCGGGCCGGGGCTTGGAGATGAATCGGTGGCGGGGCGTTCGACGCCCGGAACAAGCGCCTGATTCTAGTTCCCGCCCCATGCCCGCCTGGCACGTCCGCCCGGCACGCTCAGCGCTGGCGCAGGCCCGGCCGGCGGCGCGCCACGGCCCGTCTCAGGGGGTGACAGCGCCCCCGGAAGCGGCCACGGGGTCGGCCACAAAACCGATGCGCGAGAGCCCGGCCGCCTGCGCCTGCGCGATGACCTGCACCACCCGCCCGTAAGGCACTGCGGTGTCGGCCCGCAGTTGCAGCTCGGTGGCCGGGTCGCGCTGCGCGGCCTGTTGCAGGCGCTGCGGCAGGCTCTCGGGGTCGATCGGCACCGCGTTCCAATAGGTTCGCCCCTGCGCGTCCAGCGTCAGGCTGACCGACGCGGGGGCCGCATCCGCCCCCACCACGGCGGGCTCCACCCGCGGCAAGTCCAGCGCCAGACGGCTGGCCATCAGGGGCGCCGCCACGATGAACAGCACCAGCAGCACCAGCATCACATCCACCAGCGGGGTGACGTTGATGTCGCTCATCGGCCGGTGGCCGGCGGGCTTGTCCAAGCGACCGAAGCTCATGCTTTCTGCCTTGGGAACACGGCACCGGCGCGGTTGTGGCGCACACACACCGTGAAACCGGCTGTGCCGGGCCACAGGTGTCGTCCCCCCACGGGGGAATACGCGCAGCGGCGCAGTGAGGCCTTCATAGATGCACCAGCAGCTCACGCAAATCGCGCGCGAACCCTTCCAGATCGGCCTCGATGCGCGCGATACGGCGGCCCAACACGTTGTAGGCCAGCACGGCCGGTATGGCCACCGCCAGACCCGCCGCGGTCATCACCAGGGCTTCGCCCACCGGACCCGCCACCTGCTCGATGCGAAACCCGGCGCCGTCTTCGCCAATGGCGGAGAGCGCATGGTAAATGCCCCAAACGGTGCCCAGCAGCCCCACAAATGGCGCGGTCGAACCCACGGTGGCCAGCACGGTTTGCCCATACTGCAAGCGGCCCAGCACCGCGTGCAGCGCATCGCGCAGCACCCGGGTGAGCTGCTGCGAGCGGTCACCGGCCAGGGCCAGAGAAGTCGGGGGAGCGTCGGCCAGTGTCTGTGCCGCGTCCAGCAGGGGTAGCACGCAAAACTGCGCATCAAAATGCACCAGCCGCTCGCGTGCCGAGGCCAGGTCGTGGGCTTGCCAGAAGGCAGCGGTGGCCAGTGGCACCGCCCTGGCCGCCTGCTGTAGCAACCAGCCTTTCCAGAGAATGATCACCCAGGTGACCACCGACATGGCCAGCAGCAGCAGGGCCACCCCGATGCTGATGACGCCGCCCTGCAGGATGATGGCCAGCACGCCCATGGCGTTTTCTTCTTTCGCGCTCTTGGTCAGGCGTTCAGCGCAGGCCCAGCACGTCAAACATGTCGTACAGGCCGCTGGTCTTGCCCGATAGGAAGCGCACCGCGCGCAGGCTGCCTTGGGCGTACGTTGCCCGGCTGCTGGATTTGTGCGAAATCTCGATGCGCTCGCCCGTGCCGGCAAACAGCACGGTGTGGTCGCCCACAATGTCGCCGCCACGGATGGTGGCAAAGCCGATGCTCGACGGATCGCGCTCGCCGGTGACGCCTTCGCGGGCGTAGACGGCGCAGTCCTTCAGGTCGCGGCCCAGTGCGCCCGCGATGACCTCACCCATCTTGAGCGCGGTACCGCTGGGGGCGTCCACCTTGTGGCGGTGGTGGGCTTCGATGATCTCGATGTCGTAGCCGGTCGACAGGGCCTTGGCCGCCATCTCCAGCAGCTTGAGGGTGACATTCACCCCCACGCTCATGTTGGGCGCCATCATGATGGCGATGGACTTCGAGGCGTCGGCGATCTCGGCCTTCTGCGCGTCGCTGAAGCCGGTGGTGCCGATGACCAGGTTCACACCCAGCCGGACACACGCGCGCAAGTGGGCCAGGGTGCCTTCGGGCCGGGTGAAGTCGATCAGGCACTGGCTGCCGGCCAGGCCGGCCGCGATGTCGGCGGTGATCGCCACACCGGTGGTCTGGCCACCATAGGCGCCCGCATCACGGCCGATGGCGGGACTGGCGGCGATGTCCAAGGCACCAGACAACACACAGTCGTCGCTGGCCCGAACGGCATCGATCAGCATCTGCCCCATGCGGCCGCTGGCGCCAGCAATGCAGACGCGGTGCAGGGTCGGAGGGCTGGCGTTCACCGGGCGGCCCCTGACGCTTCCAGCGGCGGGTAGGCCACCGGCGGCTGGGCGCCGGCGGCTGCGCCGTTGGTCGCGCTGGCGGGTGCATTGCGTGCGGCAAAGGCCTTGAGCTGCTCTTCGGTGGCCACCAGCGGTGGAGCCTCTTCGGTTGGGCGGCGCGCGTCGAGGGTCGACACCAACTCGGCCTCGGTGGGCAGCTCGTCGGCTTCAACGCGTGCCAGCACATCACCCTGGAAAAACACCGCCACGTGCCGCTGCTGCAGCGGCTGGCCCTGGCGCCTGAAGCTGAAGGCGTAGTCCCAGCGGTTGGCATGGAACACACTGGTCAACAGCGGTGAGCCCAGGATGTCGCGCACCTGCTGGCGGGGCATGCCCACACGCAGCGCCTGCACCTGCTCGCGGGTGACCACATTGCCCTGCTGCACGTCAATCTTGTAGGGGGTGACCACGCTGCCCACAGCGGGCAGGCGATCGCGCACACTGGCACAGGCGCTGAGGCCGAGCACGGCCACAACGGCCAGCCAGCCAGCATGGCGGCGGCGGTAAAACCCATCAAGGGAGGCAGCGTTGGATCGGATCATCGGCATGGGTACAAAGCCCTGGAAAAACCCCGCGATCGGGAAGCGCCCTGCGCGGGCGAGCTGGCCCGGGAGATGGGCTGGCGCTATCATCGAATCATTGTATCCCGGGGTCCTGCCGTGTTAGGGGGGTGTCCCGCCTGTCCACACAGCCCCCTGCCCGCCATGAACAACGTCGAGGAGCTCAAGAGCACCGGACTGAAGGCCACCTTGCCCCGCCTGAAGATCCTGGAGGTGTTCCACAAGGCCAAGCAGCGGCATATGACGGCCGAGGACGTTTACCGCGTGCTGCTCGAAGAGCGCTCCGACATCGGTCTGGCCACCGTGTACCGGGTGCTCATGCAGTTTGAGCAGGCCGGACTGCTGCTGCGCAGCAACTTCGAATCCGGCAAAGCGATTTACGAACTCAACGAGGGCCAGCACCACGACCATCTGGTCTGCCTGGACTGCGGCCGGGTGGAAGAGTTTTTTGATCCAGAAATCGAACGCCGCCAGCAGCAGGTGGCCGAATCGCGTGGCTACCGGCTGCAGGAGCACGCCCTGTCACTGTACGCCCAGTGCACCAAATCCCCCTGCCCGCACCGCACAAAGCAGAAGAACTGACGCTGCCACGCAGCGGCGCAGCGTGGGGGGCGCCAGCGATCCGGCGCCGGGCCGCCCCAAGCCGGATCAGCCCCCTCGGGGGGCAGCGACCCGCGCAGCGGCGGAGCGTGGGGGGCGC
>Ga0209278_1000234_pt1 | contig 55575 bp, 34 predicted proteins | sample JI81BgreenDNA_FD_187504 | JGI IMG/M metagenome (GOLD analysis project Ga0209278, IMG submission 187504) | Wastewater effluent complex algal communities from Wisconsin, to seasonally profile nutrient transformation and Carbon sequestration -... | ecosystem: Engineered > WWTP > Effluent > Algae... | reverse complement strand
GGTTTCAGGGCGTCGATCTGCGCCACGGTGAGCTCGTCGTTGCGGACAACGCGGACGTCCTCACCCAGCTCCTGCAGGTACTGCACGAGGTTCCAGGTGAAGCTGTCGTAGTTGTCGATCATCAGCAGCATAAACGCATCAAGTCCTTGTTTTCATTGGGCTTGATGACGAGCTTTCGGCATCCGTACCCGCTTGAGTACCCGCATTTCGAAATGGTACCGCGAGGACCAAAGAGGGCCAGAGTTTACCGGAGATGGCGATTCAGCCAGCGAGCAGTCGTACGCGATTGCGGCTTGCGCCGAGCAGAACCCGCTGGGTCGTTGCTCCTCGCGACGCAGCGGGATCAGCGCCGGCTCACCGGCTTGGCCCTGCCGCGGGTTGGTGATCCACTCGCCCAGCAGACGGCCTCGCTCGTCGTAGCGCGGCTCGATCGTCGTAACGATCCGCACATCCCCCACCGGACGGCCCGCGGCATCCAGCTGGCGCTCCACCCGCTGCTCCGAAGCCACTTCACCCCGTGCGGTGTAACTGATCCGAGCCGAGTCTACGTTGTTGTTGTCCACCACCACCGTGCCGCCCGACAGCGCGCTCTGGCGCACCAGCACACGGTTCGCCGCGTCGTAGCTGAACCACTCGTCGGTGATTGACGGAGGCGTCGGCGTGGGGGTGGGCGGCGGCGTGGGGACGTTTCGGGGAATTGCACGACTTGTACAGTCGTGCGCTACACGCGAACCGTTACCTGCACTCTCTCGCAAGCATACCCCGCCGCTCCCTCTCTTCATCCAGCATCTGGTGAAGCTTCAGTGCTTCATTCCGAATGTACGTAAACGAATGTTGCGTGAGGAGAATCTGACGCTCTGTCCCAAGTGAGGATTCAATCAGCGCCGAAACTCCACCGCATGCAGCCACCACGCCAGTGTCAGTCAGCGACGCACGGGCCTCCGGGCTCGACGACAGAGCGTGCATGCTCTCACCAGCAATCTGCACGAAGTGCGGTGCCCATCGTTCACAGCCTTCACTCTGCTTATCGCAATTCTCGAAAAATGCTCCAGACTCAGCAACTGCACCTGCTGCCGAATCAGCCAACTGCTGAAGTCCTGCTTTATTCGTTGACATGCACGAAGCGACGAAAAGAAGCATGGGCATGCCTAATGCGGCCCGCCAATGCAGTCGCCCCATCGGCAAAGAAAGGTGCTTAGCGATTGATGCCATAAATACTCCGATAGAGCGGGTTGTTGGTGATCCTGAACGACGACAAGAAGCTGAAGTTATCCGGCGAGATTCCCGGCACGGATCCAAACAATCGAACATTCATGCTTTCCCGCGAAAAGAGCAGATGATTCTGCGGAGAAGCCGTTACTGCATCGGGAATGTCCTCGGAGAAAAGACTAACCATATCCGTAGGGGAGAAGTCCTTAGCCCACGGGGATACGTTGCGCCCCAGCGCCGCAGCCAGACTTCCCACCGTCACCTGTCCGGCCAGAACGTTGTCGAGTTTCCCCGCCGTACTGTCGTCAAATGCCTTCTGAGCAAAGTCCGCATTCCATACAGGGCGTGCGACCCGATCAAAGCCATCCCACAGGGTCTCAAACATTGCCCGCTTGGAAACGACGTCATCAGGTACACGCAAGGGCCCGAGGGCATCGGAGTACTTCATGAACCGCTCGAACTCCAAAGGAAACCTTCGTCCATAGGCGCCGAGAAAGTCGTCATTGAAGAGATCGGAAAAACTCGGCTTGTCTCCAAAGAGGGGCAGTGACGCGCGGAGTCTCAGCATGAATGTCTCCGGCGCCGAATCCCAGTCAGAATGATTCCAGTCACCGAAATCACGGACCCGACGGCCGCGGAAATTTGTCACGTCGATGTACCCGCCGCGCGGGCCGCCCGATACGGTGCTATGCCATGCATCTCGCGTGCTTTCGGGGTTGCGGATGAAGTGCTCCAGAGCTTCCTCAGGGTAGGCGAAGGCATCCCACATGTGCGGCTTGAGTACACGAGCAGCACCTCCCACAAGGAACTCAGGGAAAAGCCTACGGTTCGCAGTGCCGACTCGCTTCCCATCGAAGAACTCCGACTGCCAGTCGTCGAATCCGTAGGGATGATGGATTGAGTCCCAGACATCACTTCGAATGTCCGGCCCGCCAATCCCCGCATTCGATGCAAGCCATGTCTGCATCGTGGAAGGCCGGTGCAAAAGAATCATCAGCTGCCTTAGTGCCATCTCGTTCGGCTGTTCAGCGTCAAAGGCCTTCTGACGGAGCTCGACAGCGCGAGCTGCGCGCTGAGCTGGCGATAGCCCGACTCCTCGACCGTATACATTGCCGTTTCCGTCAGTAAAGCTTCCGTCGGGATTCTGATGCGATAGGTGCTGAGCACGTTCGCTAAAGAGTGCCTCTCGACTCGCTTGTTCAATGCGAGCTCGATGCTGCCCCGTCCACCTCCCGACCAAAGTGTTGCCGAGTGCATCACCAAACGCACTCACGCCGTCGATCCGGCTGGTGCCCGTGCCCAGCTGGCTGCTTACCGCTTGGCTCACCATCCCGCCCGCCAGCTTGCCGGCGAAGTCCGCCGCGAACTGGCCAAGGTCTGACGTGATCCCCTTGCCGAGCGCACTGCCAAGACTATTGCCGACGCTGCTGCCGATCGCATTTCCGATGACGTTCGCACCGATCTGCCGCCAGCTGAAGCTGTCGCTCGCCGCGCCGCCCACGATGCCGCTTCCAAGGCCGCTGATGCCACCCTTGGCGAGTTGGGCCCATCCCGCGCCGTCTTTGATGCCTTTGGCCAACGTCGTACCGAACTTGCCCAGCGATGCCGCGGTACCCAAGCCCGCGCCGGCGCCGGCTGTGAGCGCACTCGTTGCCACGCCGCGCCAGCTGAAGCTCTGCACGTTGCCGGTGGCCATGCCCACCGCTTGGCTGGCGATGCTGCCCACTGCGCCGCCGATGGCACCGGCGGTGAATGCTGCGCCCGCCGTGAGCGTGGACGCTCCGCTCAGAACCGTTGCGCCGGTGCTCAGGGTTGCACCGAAGCCAGCGCCCGGCGCGAGTAGTCCGCTTGCCGCTCCCGCTGTGTAGATGGTGGCAATCACCGCCACCACCACCATGATCAGCTGCCCCACCACGCCGCAGCTGTTCGGGCTCGGTGCGATGTACGGCAGCACCGGCGTGCTCGGGCCCAGCGCCTCGTTCGCGTCGTAGGGCTTGAACGTGCTCGCGTCGTTGCGGCTCACGCCCACGCTCGGCACCTCCAGCAGCGTGCCCGCAATGAGCGGCTCGTCCGGGCTGCCCACGCCGTTCGCGTCGGCCAGCACGTACCAGTAGCTCGCGTTGCCGTACACCCGCTGCGCGATGCTCGACAGCGTGTCGCCTCCTTGCACGCTCACCTGCCCGCCGCCCGCCCGGTACGGCGTGCTGCCCGCCAGCTGCTGCAGGCCCTCGATCGCCGGGTCGTCGTTGCGCGCCGGCGCGCCAATCGTCAGCTCGGCCACCTGGTTGCCGTTGCTCATCACGAACCGCCGCTCCGGCATCACCGTCTCCGGGGCCCAGTTGCGGTCCGCGCCAATCGCGGAATAGTCCTTGCGGCTGATCACCTGCCCGTCGGCGTTGTACGCATACCCGCGCACGCGGTGCTGGTTCTTGCGCTGCGTGCCCGGGATGTCCAGGTACTCGTACTGGTGGCTCACCCGGCCGAACGCATCGAACAGCCGCGAGACCGTCGTGTCGGCGTCGTCGTTGCTCGAGTACGGGATCCGGTAGCCAGCGTTGTAGGCCCCGTTGAAGCGGTTGCCCACCACCCAGTCTTCCTGCCAGCCCCCGCCCGTGCCCGCATACCCGCGGATCTCGTGGTACTGCACGTAGGGCCGGAAGCCGGTGTTGTCGTCGAAGTGGTCCGACGCCTTCTCGCCAAAGCCCAGCGCCAGCACTTCATTGGCGTAGCGCGTCAGACGGCCGTTGGCCGGACGGTTCGGGTAGCCCGGAATCTCCGGCATGAACGCGTCGAAGTGGTAGTGCGTGCGGCTCAGCAGCGTCAGCTGGTTCGCCAGCGACGCGCCGTCCGAGGTGCGGCGGCCCGACGCATCACGCGTCAGCTCGTCCCACCACGCCGCCAGATCCTGCTCGTACCACGCGTTCGGGTCTTCCGGCTCGATCACCGGGAACTCGGGATTCGGCTCGCCCGTCTGCGGCGGCGGCGGCACCGGCATCGGCCGCTGGCCGAAGCGGTCCTGATGCGTCACCCGACCCTCCGCGTCGTAGGTGTACTGCACCACCTGCGAGAGCGCGCCCGTCAGCAGCCCGTCCACGCCCTGCGGCGGGTTCGGCGCGCTGATGCCGGCCCCGAAGTAGTGGATCTCTGATTTCACCTTGCCGCGGCTGCCCGGCAACGCGTCGTCAGCGAAGTACTCGATGCGACGCAGCGGGATCAGCGCCGGCTCACCGGCCTGGCCCTGCCGCGGGTTGGTGATCCACTCGCCCAGCAGACGACCACGCTCGTCGTAGCGCGGCTCGATCGTGGTAACGATCCGCACATCCCCCACCGGGCGACCCGCTGCGTCGAGCTGACGCTCCACCCGCTGCTCGGATGCCACTTCACCCCGTGCGGTATAGCTGATCCGCGCCGAGTCGACGTTGTTGTTGTCCACCACCACCGTACCGCCCGACAGCACGCCCTGCCGCACCAGCACACGGTTCGCCGCGTCGTAGCTGAACCACTCGTCGGTGATTGACGGAGGCGTCGGCGTGGGGGTGGGCGGTGGCGTCGCAGATCCGTTCACCCGGATGAAGAAGTCCGTACTCGCCACCGCGCCCTGCGCGTCCACGCCCAGAAGCGCCACGTGGACTGGCCCGGAGTACAGCCGACCGCTGAAGGTGCGCGTCGCCGCGTCGAAGTTAAACCCGTCCGGCAGCGACACCCAATCCCACACCCCCGGCCGCACCTCGAGGATGCGGAAGGCCTGCGTGTATGTAATGGCGCCACCGTCGGGGTCGATCAGTGCATTGGCAGGCGCGGTGAAGGTGTACGGCTGGCCCGCCGAGGCGTTCTGCCAAGGGATCTGTGGGCCGCGTGTCGGCGGGCGGTTGGAGCCGGCGGCACCCTGCGCCGCGAGCTGCGCCATGATCGTCGCCTGGTCCCAGACCGTGCCGTTGGCGAATTCGATAGCGTTCACTGCATGCGCCCAAGAGGCATCGCTCGCCTGTCCGCCGAGGATGATGAGGTCACTGGTCGCCGCCACAGTGAGATGAAGATCACTGCTTCCTACGGGATCTCGTCGAAGCAAAAGATCGGCAGGCCCGATGCCATGACCGAAGCGAAGTACATCGTTTCGCCCAATCGACGAGTCGTATCCGTGGATGGTTATGCTTCCATCACCTAGCTGGTAGAGGTACACATCGCTTCCAGCGCCACCATCCAACGAGTCACCACTGTTGGCTCTTAGGATGTCATTCCCGAGTCCGCCCAGCAGTGTGTCCCTCCCGGCGCCGCCTGAAAGCAGGTCGGCACCGTCGCCGCCCTCAAGGCGATCGTTCCCCGCTCCGCCATTCAGAACATCATCGCCACCATTGCCGAACAGTTCATCGTCTCCAAAACCGCCACTGATGACATCGGAATCGTTGTAACCGACGAGCCGATCATTGAAGTTCGTGGACTGAGCTGCCGCAAGGCGCAAGGCAGTCTGGTCCCATACGACTCCATCCTCGAAGACGACACCATTGATCGCAAGCTCACCGCGACCCGTACCGTCCTGAAAGTGTCGATGAACCAGCACGCGATCGCCGGAAGAGAGCACGGAAAGCAGCAAAGAATCGTATCCGTCATGCGTACGCTCGACGCGAACGTCCGCCGGCGTGATGCCAGCGCCGAAGCGAACGACGTCAAAACGCGCTGACGAATTGTCAAAGTTATTGATCGTGACGTATCCAGCACCACGATCAATGACGTAGGTGTCGCTACCGTCACCACCGTTCAGCGTGTCATTGTCACTGCCGTAGAGAGTGTCGTTGCCCGATCCCCCATTGAGCTCGTCCCTACCACTACCTCCGATCAGCACATCGCTGCCCTGCTGACCCCAAAGAACGTCATCACCCGCACCGCCAAGAAGAGTGTCGCCCCCATCACTCCCGTTCAGTACGTCGCTGCCACCGCCACCATTTAGTGTTGAGCCACTGGAGAATGCATTCAGCGAGTCGTCTCCTGACGTGGAGACAACAACAGCATCAACAATGAATGACCGCTCCCACACTGAGCCGTCAGAAAACTCGATTGCATTGATCGACGAAGATGCATTGGGATTCCCGAAGGTGAAGTTTCCTTCGACAACAATTCGATCGCCGGCGAGGTCGATATGAACGACGAGGTCACTCGCATTTCGGCTGAGTCGCACGTGGTCAGCGCTGATGCCTGGGCCTAGCTTGATGACATCGCGACGCCCTGCTGACGCGTCCTCATTCCTGATGAGAACGGCTCCAGCACCACGCTCGAACACATACACGTCGCTGCCAGCCCCGCCGTCGAGCACATCCCCGTCGCTTGCGTGGAGGATGTCATTTCCACCGCCGCCATAGAGAGCATCGTTACCACTGCCACCGCGTAGCACGTCGCTCCCCTCATCGCCTTGCAGAGTGTCGGCGCCCATGCCCCCCTCCAAGACATCATCTCCGCCAAGCCCCGAAAGAAAGTCGTCGCCAGCGCCACCATTCAGCACTTCAGAGACATCAGTTCCACTAAGGGCGTTCCCGAAAGGCGTTACCCAACTCGCCATTGTGGCGAGAACTTCTGCTGTCCATACCGCGCCATCTGCGAACTCAACTGCATTAATCGCGAACCTCGGCTGAAAGAAGTGCGCGGTAACGCGGATACGCTCTGAGGGCGACCCTAGAATGAGGTACAGGTCATTGGAGTCGCGACGGACTGTGACCTCCGAAGGTGAGATGCCAACGCCCATGCGGACAACGTCGCGCCGGTTCGCTGAGAAGTCATCATTAGAGATCGTGACGGTGCCATCCCCTCGCTCGTAGATGTAAACGTCACTGTCGTTGCCGCCGATCAGAATGTCGCCATTGCCAGCCCGAAGAATGTCATTGCCGGCGCCACCACGAAGCGTGTCGATACCCGTGCCGCCAAACAGCTGATCGTTACCAAGACCACCGTCGATCGTATCGTTCCCGCCGCCGCCGCTTAAAACATCGTCGCCAGCTCGTCCGTCTACGGTATCGTCGCCCCAAGACCCATTGACGACGTCGTTGGTAGTGAATCCGCTAAGTGTGTCGTTGCTGGCACTGCCAATAAGTGCAAGATCGCGAAGTTGCTGTTGAGTCCACACTTCGCCGCCGTCGAACTCCACGGACGTTATCGACGTCGAGAGACTTCCAGAATCATTTATAAAGTGATTCAGTACACGCACTCGCTCCTCACCTAATCGGCGCACCAGAAGGAGATCGTTGCCGGATCGGCTTACGCGAATGCTCTCTGGGGCGACACCGCTTCCAAAGCGGACGACATCAGTGCGATTGGGCCCGATGTCATTAGCGTCGATCGTCACACTTCCGCTGCCAAGCTCGATCAGATAAACGTCGTTTCCGGCATCGCCACGCAAAAGATCTCCATCGCCTCCCCGGAGGAAATCATTGCCGTCACCGCCATACAAGAAGTCGGCACCCTCGCCACCAGAAAGGTCGTCATTCCCATTGTCGCCGTAGAGATGATCGCGGCCGCCGCCGCCAAGCACCACGTCGTCACCATTCAATCCATGAATCCAATCTGATCCGAGCCCGCCTTCGAGCCGATCCGAGACCGCCTCTCCCTGGAGAATGTCATCTAAGGGTGTTCCCTGTCGTGCTGGGCGGCGAAGCGTTTCGTTATCCCAAGTAACTCCTTCTGCAAACTCGACCGCGTCGATCGACTCTCCTCGCCCGCGAATCACCAAAACATCGTTCTGGTTCCCGAAGGTGAGAATCAAGTAATCAAGCCAAGCGCTTACAACAACAGTTTCGGGGCGGATTCCTGCCCCGAACCTCAGTACTCCGCGCTCTCCTACGACGGACGATTCGTCGTTGATCTCCACTCGGCCATCGCCGAGCTCATACAGGTAGGTATCGTCGCCTCGGCCGCCGTACAAGAGATCGGAGTCTCCGCCTCTCAGTACGTCATTGCCATTGTCGCCCGATAGCACGTCATAACCCGCGTCGCCGAAAAGATGATCGTCTCCGTCACCTCCGTAGAGTGTGTCATTGCCTGTTCCTGCATACAGGATGTCATCACCAGCCCCCCCGTTGAGCACGTCATCCCCGCCGCCGCCTAGAAGGGTGTCGTTCCCACCACGTCCATCCAGGGTATCGTGACCCCCACCACCGTTGAATGTTTCGGGAGCGTCTGTGCCGGTCAGCATGTCGTTAATCGCTGCGCCAGTGAAACTCCAATTGCCCCCGGCATCGACAGGAATCGCCCAGCCACCATTCAACTCTGATTGCGATCGCACGCGAACGCGATTGCCACTGAGGTCGTAGTCGTAGCTCGCTTCGAAAACCCGGCGCCAGCCATTCGGCTTGTTCTCGTCTTGCGAAACACGCGTTAGGCGACCCAGTGCGTCGAATGCGGATAGCGTGATGCCTTCATACTCGCGCCCGGCAGAAGGCACCGGTCGAGTACTCGGGAACAGCGCAGCGGACGCGGCACGCGTCAAAACGCTCTCGCGAACGCGCTGGCCTTCTGCATCGTAGTGGTACGTGTAGACGCCAACGGGCTGTGCCGACGCGCCGAGACCGACTTCCGTCTCGGTGATACTCCTGATCAAGCCGTTCGCGTAGTAGGAAAAAATCCGGCGGCCACGAATCGCCACGTTCGGCGTACTGATCTCCTCAGCAGTTTTAATTCCGTTCGTATACGTATAGACCGTCGTCCGTCCGCCGAAGTCGGTCGTCTCACTCAGCTGGCCGTTGGCATTCCAAGACCAGCTTTGCGAACCGGGACCATCGGTCTCGTAGATCTTCTGTCCGTTGCCACCGTACTGGGTTCGGCGCTCGACGCCGCCCGACAGGACATTGACCACACGGCCCAAACCGTCGTGCCGATATCGCTCGACCGTTAGGTCGTCATTCGTTACCTCGATGCGCTGGCCAAGCTCATTGAGAGTGAAGGTCTGACGGTGGCGAAGCGTCCGATTGGCACTACCCGCTACGGGCAAAAGGTCAAAGTGTGCAGACATCGCCCCGTCTTGACGGTAGCGGAACCCCTGAATTAGCCGTTGATCCGTCAGCGTCGCTGCAGCGTCACTGCTCGGCGAGACGCGCTCATCGCGAACCTCGACAAAACGGAGGCGTCCGAGCAAGTCGTAGGCGCGACGGCTGACAACGCCAACGGCATCCGTCGACTGTAGAACTTGCCCCGCGCGATCGGTTTCTTGACTCTCGGTCGCCAACCCGCTCCCGGCCGCATTGCGATTCGCGTCACGGAAGTCGACCAAGCTCCCCCACGCGTCATAGCTCCAGGAGCGAATCGGTGTGCGCGGGAGCGCGCCAGCATCTAGGATGCCTTGTTGAAGAACGCTCACTTCAGGTAGGCGTTCTTGCACTAGACGATTGGCCGCATCAAAGCGCCGATAGGTCCAGAAGCCGAGTGCGTTTCGACCAGCGATCTCATTGCCCCAGCGGTCGTACTGGCTCTGGCGTTCGGTGGCTTCAGCGCCAGCCTGATCGCTGCGCGGCAGAGCAACCCTGGTCGCACGGCCCAGTAGATCGACGACGGAGACGGTTGCGGCCGGCGTTGCCACGCCGGGAATGGTCCGTCGCTCGATGACTCGGCTCCCCGCTAGGGTGTAGCCATAGGTCCTGGGCGCGCCGTCGCTACTGATGCCAACACTCAACCTTCCCAGCGCGTCGTAGTCGACGCTGGTGCGATCGCCGGCGTTGCCGTCGAACCACTTGGCCGTTACCTCGCCAAACGCGTTGAACTCTGCGTCCTGACGATAACCATCTTCAATGCTCTGGGTCTGACGACCTTGGGCGTCGTACTGGAACGTGGAGACGACTTCGCGCGTGAGCGTGCCGCCATACGCCGCCCGGAGTTCCTCACCCGCATAGCCTTGCGTCAGCGTGAATCGGGACTCGACCAGGCGGTCCATTGCGTCATAACGCATCCGCGTGACGCGGCCGCCCGCGGCGTACTCCGTCGCCACGCGCCCCTGAGCGTCACGGTGGTAGCGACTGATCTCGTCGGCGTCATTGGCCGCGATGTCGGCCCAGCGCGTCGACTCGCCCGCACGCCAGCCAGCCGCCACGCGCCGTACGGCGACCGCTTGGCCGAACGCGTCGTAAGCGGTCAAGGTCAGCGGGGAAGCGTCGGTATAGAGCTGACTCGACTCGAGTGTCGCGCCGGCGAGCAGGCGAGCTTCGGCGTCGGCGCGCAGGGCGCGCCGCGTGGGTTCAATGACCGCCACCAATCGCCCTGCCGCGTCGAAGCGCTGCTCTGTCCGAGCGTCCACCCACTGCGCGGGCTGGCCGGAGGCAGCGAGATTGTCAGCCGCCTTGCGAGTGGCCGCCGTCTGGCGATTCTCGGCGTCGTACTCGAACTCGGTGACGGCCCCCGTCGCGCTGGTCTCGGCCACTCGGCGACCCAACGCGTCATACCGATAGATTGTGGTGCGGTCCGCGCCGATCCGAAGTGCCTCTTCCGGGGACGGCGCTTCCAGCATCGGCAGCGGCGGCACCGTCCCAGACACCGTGGGCAACCAGCCCACGATGGCCGCGGCGTGCTCTGTCACGGTGAGCAGATCTCCCGTCACGCTGTAGGTCATGCTGGTCACATGGCCCATCGCGTCGACGCTGAGCGTTCGGCGCCCCTCGGTGTCGTAGTAGTGCGTTGTAATCGCCCAAGTCTGGTCCGTCAGCTTTACCGATTCCTGAAGCAAACGGCCAGATGCGTCATAGCGATAGCGTGTCTCCGGACGCTGCGTCCCGAGGCTGAGGCCATTCGTATCGAACGCCTCAACGGCAGCGCCCACCACGGAACTCAGACGTCCTGCAGCATCGAAGCGCTCGGTCTGATCACGCGTGCCTGATCGCGGCGTGGCCACCCAAGTCGCGAGCGCCGTGGTCGCCACGGGAGCGTCGTCGGAAGGCAGCGGATAGCGAACGGCATAACGGAGGGTCTCCACCCGCATGCCGCCGTCGTGGTAGCGCATTTCCGTCAGTGCACCGTCGGGAGCCACGGTGAAGCGGAGCCGCCCCGCTGCGTCATAGGCTTTCCGGGTGACGGCACCCGACGGGTCCACGTTGACCACCTCGCGACCCTGAGCGTCGAACGTGCTGCGACTCCGGGGTGCGCCTCCGGCATTGGCATCAAAAACGCCGTTGACCCAAGCCCCAGCCACGGGGAACGTCGTCGATGCAAGACGGCCGGCGCGGTCAAAGGCATAGACCGTCGTTCGCTCACCCGATGTCCCCGCATCCTCGATGCGCGCTGTCGTGCGACCCGCGCCGTCGAGCCGGAACCGCGTCGTGATTGAACGTTCCACTGACGCCAAGCTGCCGTCGGGCAGGACTCGGCTCACCGTCACCGAAGGCGACGCCTCGGCAATGAGACGTCCAGCCGCGTCGTACTCGTATCGCCACGTTGCGCCGGCGCGATCGATTCGCGCAACCCGCTCGCCGCGGGCGTTGTACGCAAAGCGCTCGACTTGGTTCAGGCTGTCGGCTACAGACTCGAGCTGCCCGTTGGACCCGTAAGTGTAGATTTCCTTGATCGCAGAGAGCCCAGATAGTCGCGAGGTCAGCAGCGTTCGAGCTCCGCTTGGCGCATTCGCTTCGAGGCTGTTCAGCTCGGCCGCACTCAGCGTAGCGGCTTGGGTGTACCGCCGAGCCTCAAGTTTTCGCCCAGCGGCGTCATAGCGCGTCTCCTCGACGCCATTGAGCGGATCAACCACAAACCTCAACCGGTTATCGGCGTCGTAGACGTAGCGGGTGGTGTGGCCGGTGGGGTCGACCTTGGCCACGACGTTGTCGTTCAGGTCGTAGCGGTAGACCGTGCGAAGGTTCAGACCGCTCGGATCCACGCGCTCTTCGGTACGCCGGCCCAGACGGTCATACGCGTACTGCGTGACCTTCAGATTCGGGTTCGTCGCATCGCCCTCGCGGACGACCACCGTCTGGCCCAGCGCGTCGCGCTCGATCACCGTCTGCAGCTTCAAGCCGGCCGGATCGACGATCAACTTCGTCTGCTGACCCGCCCGGTCGTACTCGTAGCGCGTCACGGTGCCCGCACCGTCCGTCATCTCGACCGTTCGACCCTGCCCGTCCACCCGCATCTCGGTGCGGATCCGCAGCGGCTGCGCCGAATAACCGATCAGCACAGGGATGCCGAAGGCCGTGGCGTCCGCTTCCGCCGGATCCAGGATGCTCTCCAGCTGCCGGCCCGCCGCGTCGTAGCGGTAGATCGTGCGACGGCCGTCCGCATCGGTGCTCCAGACCATCAGCCCACGAACGTCGTAGCCGCTCTGGGCGGACTGTCCACCGGCCTGATCGTCAACGCCCTTGCGCGTCGTCCGGGTCAGACGACCCGAACGGTCGTACTCGAACACCGTCTCCTGCTCGGCCACGGTCGTCGTGATGCCCTGATGCGTCCGGCTGCCGCCCAGCACCTTCACCGACACCGTCTCGCCGTGGCGGTTCGCCGTCGTGGTCGTCGTGACCCCGTCGCCGGTGCTGACCGTGATCGTCCGGGCGCTGTCGTTGTAAACCGTCGTCGTGGTGCGGTTGCTGGCGTCGGTGTGCGTCAGCACCCGGCCCCACGCGTCATACGTGGTCGTCGACATGCCGCTGCCCGCCGCCCCGGTGCTGCTGTCCATGGCCTTCGTCAGCGTCAGCTGCCGGCCCAGACGGTCGTGCGTCGCCGTGGTGACGACGCCGCGGGCGTCCGTCCACTCGTAGGCGTTGCCGAAGGCGTCGGTCTTCACGCCGGTGGTGCGCGTCAGGCCGCCGCCGGTCTCACTCGTGCCGCTGACGATGCCGCGGCGGTCGTACGCGAACGTCGTGCTGCGCGACAGCGTGCTGATGCCGTCCGCCACCGTCTGCGTGTTCACCTGCCCGAAGGCGGTGTAGGTGGTGCGCGTCCGGGTCTCGCTGGCCAGCACGCCGCCGATCGCCCGGGTCAGCAGGGTCTGCCGGCCCGCGCGGTCGTACTGGATCGTCGCACTCGCGGAGCTGGACTGCGCCGCGGCATTCGTCAGCGCATTGCCCCAAGCGTCCCGCCAGGCGACCGTGCCGCCCGGGTCGGTGCCGGCGTTCAGGCTGTCGACGATGGCCTGGGCCGACTCGCGGCTGTTCGCCGTGCTCAGCTGCCCACGCGCTGCGTAGCTCGTCGTGCCGCTGATCTGGCCAAACGCGTCGTAACGGGTCTGCACGATCTCGACTTGGCTGTTTCCGGCGATCCCCGTCAGGGTGTGGCTCAGGCGGCTCGCCGCGTCGTAGAAGAACCACACCACCGCGCCGCTGGCGTCGCAGGTCTCGGTCTTCCGGCCCAGCGCGTCGTAGGTGTGGGTCGTGCCGAAGCCGCCGAACACGGTGTTCTTCGTCGCCTCGCTGGCGCCGTCCAACGCCGCCGCGCTGCCCACGTGCCCCGCGGCGATCGCGCGCTGCAGCGACTCGCCGCTGATCTCGCCGATCACCTCGCCGAAACTGTTCAGGCGCACCACGCTGTCGCGCTCGCCGCCCTCGGCCAGCGTGCTGCCCGACGCTCGCGTGGTGCGCGTCAGACGGGCCGCTTCGTCGTACTGGTAGGCCGTCGTCGTGCCGTGGACGTCCACCGATGCCACCAGCTGGCCCAGCGCGTTGTAGCGCTGCCGCGTCTCGCGGACGTCGGCCGCATCGACGCGCTTGGCCAGCACCATCGCCAAGGTGTCCGTGTCTACCACCGCTGACGATAGCGTCTTGGCATACCGGCGCTCCGAGCGCTGGTTCCCCGCCTCGTCGTACACCCACTCGGTCAGATGGCCCTGAGCGTCCACCTCGGCGACCTTCTGGTCGCGCCCGTCGTAGTAATGCCGCGTGACGCGGTCCTTGCCCGCGTTCGCCACCACGGCCAGCGCCGAAATTGTCGCCCCCTCACGCTTCGATGACGATACGGCCGTCGAGAAAGATACCGACTTGATCATCCGACCCAGGCCGTCGTAGCTGTACTGCGTCAGGAAGCCTTCCGCATCAAGCACGCCAATCTGGCGATCCGACTTGTCGTAGAAATAGCGCGTGATGCGGTCGTCCGTCGCGCCAGCGGCGCCGGTCTCGATGCGGCGCTCGATGCGGCCCGCCGCGTCGTAGCGGATCTCGACCCGGACGCCTTCGCCGTCGACCTCGGCCGTCTGCCGGCCGGCCAGGTCGTACTCGCGCATCGACACCTGATCCCGCGTGGCGTCCGGCTGGATCGCGAACGATGTCGGCAGGCCGTCGCGGCTGCTCGGCCACGTCGGCAGGCTCACCCGGTTCGCGTAAGCGGTGGTGCTCGTCCGCTGGCCGTTGGCGTTGTAGGCATAAGCCGTGACCGCTCCGGTCGCGTCCACCTCCGTCGACAGTCGACCGTCCTCGTCGTACAGGAAGTACCGTGCCGCCCCCGACGCATCCCGGCTCGCCCGCAGCTGACCTGCCGCGTCGTAAATCAAGCTCGTCTCGCGCTGGCCGGCCGTCACCCCCGACGCCGACTGCAGCGTCGACGACACCACCCGGCCCGCCGCGTTCCGAACCTCGGTCTGCACCGCACCGCTGTCCATCGTCGTGACGATCGTCCGGGCGCTGTCCAGATACGCCACCGTCGTCGCGACGGTCTCCGCATCCCCCAGCCCCGACGTCGCCGAACGACGGGTGGTTCCCACCAATCGACCCATCCCGTCGTACGCGTAGCTCGTCAGCTCGCTCGTCGCGTCGGCCGCCGTCCCCGCAAGGTCACGGCCGCCCCGCAATAGGATCGACTGACGCAACAATCCCTGAGCGTCATACGTAAACCGCGTGATCTGCGTGCCCGCGTCCAGCACGCCAACGCCACTGCCATTCACCGAAGAGAAATCTCGCTGCTCCGACACGAGGCCCATGGCATCGTGAATGAAGTCTGTTCGCGTCGAACGGCTGTTGCGGACGGAGTTCGTCGCCCAGGTGTTCAGGGCCGACGTCGTGAACGTGGTCGACGTGTATCGGTCTTCGAAGCGACGGATCGAACGGACCAGCCCAATACCGCCGCCGGTGGTCTGATGCAGATACTCGGTGACTCGCCCCTCAGCATCGATCACGAAGCGGACCTTGTTGCCGTTGGTCGTCGTGCTCGTCGAGCCGGTGATGCTGTCGTACAGGTAGCGGACCGTGCGGCCGTCCGACGTCGCCGGGTTCGCCGCGCCGCGACCATCTGTATCAAACGTCGTATAGGTCGTCTCGGTCAGCAACTGGTTCGTACTGGAGTACGTCCGATCGACCCGCTGGCCACGCCCAGTAGCCGGGTCCAAGACCAGCCACTCGCGAGTCAGATTGCCGCGCGCGTCGTACTCGAGCTCTTTGCGGCTGACTGGATTGGCGCCATGACGTACGTCGATCGTCGTAACCAATCCAGCATCAGTGGAATCCGCATAGCTGTAGATCGCGACGTCCCGAACGCCCTGTTCGTCCGCAGGAAAGCGAACCTCCTTCAACCGGTTACCGGCTGCGGCGTCCCAAAGGTAAGTCGTAGTCCGACCCGCCCCATCAGTAACGTCCGTTTCGCCGACACGATAAATGAACGTGAGAGTTTCGCCCAACCCGTCCGAGTCATTAACGTTGCTGTCACCTCGCGTGATTGAGGCGATCTTGCTGGTCGAACCGACATACCCGTAGCTGACCACCGTGCCGTCACTCTGCGTGATCGAAGCGATTCGGAGATCCCCGGCCGATGCAGAGACATAGTTGTAGATGGTTCGATAAAGGTGCGAATCAACATTTCCAGATAGCGCACCCGCCTCACGTCGAGCCATCAGCGTTGTCGATCCGGTGACTGGATCGGGCGTCAAATCAGTCGTGACGGACAACAGGCGGCCGAACGAGTCATAGGTGAACAGCACCTGAGAACGCATCGAACTGGCTTCGCGCGAATCAATCGAGAGGAGCCGGTCAGATTCGTCATACACAAAGAAAAGACCATCGCCGTTTGCCAACGACGACACCACACTTGTGAGTCGGCCGCTGACATAGCTCAGGTTGTAGCCTGCTCCACTCTTGACATCGAGAATCGTCATCAAGCGGCCGCCGCTCGTGCCCGACGCATCGTAGATCTCCCGCTGAAGAGACGAGCCTTCCGTCCACGTCCATTGATTACTCGCGAAGGTCAGCGTGTCGTGGGCTCCACTGCCGCTTGTCGACACGTACGCGCTGGAGCCCGTATCCCAAGCGAAAACACTCTCGGTGCCATCCCCCAGCACCCGACGGACCGTGCTGCCGGCGGTGTTGACCGTGCCCGTCAGGCCAGTGACGCGGCGCTCGAAGCCATGCAACCAGCCGTCTTGGCCGACACCGCCGACCGTCCCGAGGCTGTTGTAGGTGCGAACGAAGCTGATCGGCAGCCCGCGGGTCAGGATCGACTCGTCCTGGTCTTGAAGGACCAGATTGCCGGTGGCGACGTTGACGTACTGCCCTTCGAGGGCCTGACCGACGCCGGCCTGGCCGCCATGCGAGTGCCCGATCTGGGCAAGGGACGAATTGAAGAGACCGAGGCCGGAACCCGAAACCACCGCTGCCATAACCGCTCCTGAGACTGGGGGGACGGAGCTCCTGCTCCGCACACCCTCATCAATCCCAGAAAGCCGAAAAAAGTTTAGGGCGAGTTTCGCGTCTGGGGCGCAAGTGCAGCGACGGCGCCCTCCCAGAGTCCGGACTGATGGTCCAGAGCATCGTCCAGAGCACGGAGCAAGGTCGGAAACTCCGGATGCCGGGTGATCGCCTCACCGAAGGCATCGACAAGAATGGCCTGCACAAGCACCGGACGAAGTCGCGCCCAGTCCTCAGCGGTTTGCGGTGCTGCTTTCGAGACCAAGGCAGTCAGTCGCTGGCGGATCGGCGGCGGCGCTGAGATCGGCGCATGGCCATCCGTTGTCGCCCCGCTGCTCGACCGGCGCGGCAATAACGAGGCCCGCATGACGGCCAGCAGGTGGTCGGTTCCAGGAACCTTCCCGATGGCCATGGCGAATCAGTGCTTCCCGTATGCGTCAAGGAACGCCCGAGCCGCGAGCGGGTCTGCGACGGGACCAGACGGATCGGACGCGGCCGCCGTTGTCCAGCGTTCCAGCAGGCGACGCATGTCGTTGGCCAAGGCGGGAATGGACTGCGGTGCGTTCAGAGCCTGCGCCATCTCCGCTCGAGCGGATTCGCCCCGACCGCCGGCGTCCAAGACCAAAGCGCTGGCGTAGCCCGCCAACGAAACGTCGTCCGCATGCTGCAGCGGCGCGAGGATCTCCCGCGCTTTGGCGAGTTCACCTCTCGAATGCGCCAGCAAACCCCACTGGAATCGCGCCACCAGCAAATCCGGCGCGAGTTCCGTCGCGCGACGGAAAGCAGCATCGGCCGCAATCCAATCCTGATCTTCTGCAAGCTCTGCGGCAATGAGGAGGTGCACCTCAGCGACCTCTGGATGGGCGTCGATCAGCGCAGCCAGCAATGCGCGGCCCTGATCGGTTTGACCAGAAGTCAGCCACTGTACGGCTTGGGCAAGGGCATCGGCGATGGTGGGCGGTGCGTCGTTCGAGTTCATGGCTGTAGGGTAAGCGAAGGCGAGCGATGGTCTTGCGGAAACGATCCCATCTCCGGTCGGAGACGATCTCGGAGGCGGCGAAGGGCTTGGTGGTGCAATTGCGAGACGCGGCCTTTCGTTAGAGAGAGCGTCTCGGCAATGTCTTGAAAGGGAACGTGGTTCATGTAGTGGAGCTCGAGGATCAGGCGCTCGCGCTCGGGAATCTTGCCCATGGCGAGGTGCAGGGCGCGGTGCAGTTGGAAGCCCTCCATCGAGTAGGCCGGATCAGTCGTCTCACCCTGCCCGGCCTCGTGCTCGAGCAGGAACCCGACGCCCAGACTGACGACAACGTTGATGAAGGCGTCTAGGCCACCCGACTCCGATTCCCCCAACAACCGGGTGCGCTCCCCCCAACGCAGCGCCCATGCCGCCTTGCCGCGGTCACCGCCGCGGTCGCACAGTGCTCGCAGGGCATTGAAGACCGCGCCGCGGACGCGAATCCCCGCGAAGGATTCGAAGGCCAATCCGGTGGCCACATCAAAGCGGTCTACCGCTTCGATCAGCCCTTCCGTCGCGGACTGCACGTAATCGTCCCAGTCCATGAGCACATGCCCTGTTCGCCGATACACCGCCTTGGCTTGCCTTCGAGCAAACGGCAAGTAGGACTGAATAACGTGATCACGGACGACCCGATCCCCTAAGGACAAGGCAAGCCACGTATCGACGTCGACCAACGCGCTCATCAGCTGGACTGGAAGCTCGACAGCAAGGCCTGAATGAGCAAGGCCCATCCGTCGACCAACACGAAGACCAGAATCTTCAAGGGCAAACTGATCGTCGTAGGCGGCACCATGATCATTCCCAGCGCCATCAGCACCGCCGACACCACAAGATCAATCAGAAGAAACGGCAAGAACACCACGAACCCAATCAGGAAGGCGGTGCGCAGTTCGCTGAGCATGAAGGCCGGAATCAAGTGGACCGCCTCGATCTCCTCGACCCGCTCAGGCATGGGCGCCTTGGCGATGTCGAGAATCACGGCAAGGTCCTTCTCTCGGGTCTGGCTCACCATGAAGTCCCGCAGAGGACCGTAGCCGCGACTCACCGCCTCAGCAGCCCCGATCTCCTCGGCGATGAACGGTCGAATGGCCTGCTCATGCACCGGCGACATCACGGGCGCCATCGTGAAGAGCGTCAGAAACATCGCAAGACTGACGAGCACGATCGTTGGCGGCGTCTGCTGCAAACCCAGCGCATGCCGGAGCAGCGACAGCACGATGATGATGCGCAGGAACGCCGTCGTTCCGATCAGCATGACCGGGATGAAGGACAGAAGCGTCAGGGCGATGAAACCGCGAAGCAGCGGCGAGTACTCGCCACCATCGACGACCGTGCCGATGGTCTCAAGCCAAGGCCCACTGGCCGCCGTACTGATCACCGCCATCAGGCTCATGGCGCTGATTCCGGCAGGACTCCGGCGGGCACCGACTCCGAAATCGTCGACCACGCGGTCACTCGCGAGCTTTCTGACAGTAACCAGCGCTGATCGCCGCGTCGAAGCACGAACACTCGTGTCTCACGACTAACCGAAATCACCTGCTCCACCACCAAGGCCGCGTCGTCAGCCACACCGGACGGAGCGATCGACCAGCGTCGCCACCAGCCTCGCTGGCGGCCGATCCAGGCTGCCGCGACAAAGGCGACGAGGACCATCGCCGTGACGCCGAGCGCCAAGGCAATCGACTCGACGTCGGTCGATTGCTGCTGCCGAAATGGAATCGCAGTGGCCAGCATGCCGCTCATGCCACGTCGATGATCCGCACGCCGAACTGATCCCCGACGGCGACCAGCTCGCCGGTCGCGACCGCCCGGCCGTTAAGGAGAACGGTCAGTGGCTCGTCGATGTCCTGAGTCATGGCGATGACCTCGCCTGCCTTGAGGGCGAAGAGGCGCTCCATGGTGATCTGCGCCTCACCGACGACCACGCTCAAGGTGACCGGAACGTGGCCAACCAGCGCAAGATCAGGCTTCGACAACGCTGGGCCCGCAACCTCTGCGGGGGACGCCTCATCAAGTTCAAGGCGCTCAATCTTGGGGTCCATCTTTTTTTCTCAGGCTTGGGCCACGGCCGCAAATCGACGGCCCTGACGACTCAGTTGAAAGGAGTGCGGCGTGGTGGATTCACCGACGCGGCATTGGAGAAGCGCATCCAGCGTGGCTTGGCCGACCAGCACGTCTCCGGGTGCCAAACCCAACACATCGGCCACTGGCACGCTGCCCAAGTTCAGGGCGAACCTGCATGCGACCGGAACGCCTGCCACAGCGTCCGCGCGGGACGCGAGGGGCCGCTTGGGGGCCTTGGCCGGAGGCGCCAGTCGATCCGCAAGCACGCGGTCGACGATCACTCGAAGCTTGAAGCCGGCGTCGAGCCCCACGATAAAGTGAAGCCAATGGCGATTCACCGTGCCTTCGGTCCGATCAGCGATCTTCGCCCCTGCGCCAAGCAGCTGTGCTCGCAGATCGTCGATTGCGGCCACCGCCAAGCGTGCCGGCAGTCCCTGGCCACCCGTTCGTGGCGCTTGCGCGAGCCATGCCCCGAACGTGTCGTCGTCGGCCTCGATGAGCGACACCCCGGCTCGACCAGTGGCTTGGCCGGCGATAACTGCATCGCGGCATTCCGTCTCCCAAGGCACCCGCTGCACAGAGATGTTGGACGCGCCCACGGCCCAGCGACGCAGCCACGCCTCCACGCGCGACGTCAGCGTCGCACTGAGCTCGGCCACTCGACGCTCGCCAAGGGGGCGAAGCGGAACCGCATCCATCAGCGGCCTCGCGTGGCGTCGAAGAGGTTCTGGAGCATTTCGTTGGTAACCGTCATGACGCGCGAGCTGGCCTGATAGCCACGCTGGATCACGATCATGTCGGCGAACTCCTGCGTTAGGTCGACGTTGGCCAGCTCCAAGCTGCCGCCGCTGATCTTTCCGAACTGCCCCTCGCTGGCACGGCCAAACTGCACGTCGTTCGGGCGAACGCCCGACACCAAACGACCTGACTCCATCTCGAGATCACCCTCGTTCTGGATGAAACCCAGCGCGATGCGCGGACCTTCGCGGCGCTCGGAACCGTACTGGTACTGGATGCGACCTTGGTCATCGATGCTCACGCCCGTGCGCGCCAGCGCTTCGCGACCGTCGGCTGCACGCGCCGCGGGCGCATTGCTGAGGCCCGAGATCTGCGTGAGGCCCGTCGTGGTTCCCGGATCACCGAAGTTCACCGTGACCACCTGTCCCGAACCCGGCAGCGTCACCGTGACGGAGTTGGCCCCCGTTGCCGGCAGACCGGCGGTGAAGCGGATGGTCCCGGTGCCAACGGTCGCGCCCGCCGCATTGGTGATGTTGACCGACCACGAATCCGGCGTGGTGGCCGAGGTATTGGTGAAGGTTGCGGACAGCGTCTGCGCCTCGCCGTTCGCGGAAAACACGCGGATGTTGGACAGCGGCACCGTCGTTGCGGAGGGCGACAGGTTGCCAGAGACATTGACCCGCGTCGTCGCAACCGGCGCCAAAATGTTGGCGCCTTGGACGTTGATCGACTCGAGCGTCCCGTCATCGCGGATCGCCATGACTTCAAAACGGGTGACGCTGTCGATCAGCACGCCGTTCTCGTTGAACCGGAACTGGCCGGCCCGCGTGTAATGCAAACGGCCATCGGGGTCACGAAGCACGAAGTAGCCAGAACCATCGATCGCGAGGTCGGTCGCGTTACCGGTCTGGCGGATCTCGCCGGGCCCGGTGCGCAGTCCGTCGGACGCCACGCGCGAGCCGCGGCCCTGGCCGACGCTCTCGAAGAAGGAGTCGGTGCCGCGAAAGCCCGGCGTATTCATGTTTGAGATGTTGTTGCTGACGTTGTCCAGCCCGCGCGAGAAGCTGAACATGCCGGAGAGGCTATTGAAGAGGGACTGCAGCATGGGGGACTCCTGGAGGGGCGATCAGGGACGAACGAGAACGATTTGGGGAAGCCGGATGCCGGTCAGCACTGGGCCAGAGGTCGGTGTCACGGTGAGCTCGGGTCCGGCTTCGGTGAAGCGCACTGCGGTGACCGTCCCGGACGTGGTGGTGTTGCCTTCGCCCAGCACTTCCACCGCGCGATTCAGCAAGCCGAAGGCCTGCTGACCCGAAGTCATGAAGAGCAGGCTCTCGATGCTTTCGCCGGTCTGGCGCGACGTCTCAAGACTCGAAAACTGGGCCAACTGAGCAAGGAACTCGCGGTTGTCGACGGGTTCGAGGGGGTCTTGAAACTGGAGCTGGCTGGTAAACAGTCGGAGGAACGATTCCTGGTTGATGCTGTTGTTCGGATTCAGCTGCGTGTCGCGTGCGTTCAGCACGCTGCCGATGGCGTCAACGGTCATGGAGTTCTCCGTGTTGAACTTCGTAGGGACGCCCGTTGATCCACAGGGCGCGGAGCGGTTGATGCATGGACTGATACGCGCTCTTCAGCGACGCCGCCCAGTGGGCTGCTTGCACATCGTCCATCGTGAAATCGCGAGCGAAGAGGTGGAGCCCGCCGCGGCCATCCTCGATGAGCCGCACTCGACGTCGCTCCAGCAGTTCACGAAGCTCGGCGGGCAACGGCAAAGCCGCGGCGTTCAGGTCGTGAACCTCAGGCGTTGTGTCGGCCAGTGAGCCCGAGTCCATGGCGCTGACGCGGAAGAACGAAGCTGGAAACGCCAGCTGATCCGACGCGCCGGTGATACGCCCTTGGGCCGGGGTCGCAGCGGCCGCGTCCGCCTTCGTCGGCGCCACGTGCAAAGCAGCGGAGGTACCGATTTGGAAGGCGTCTGTAGAAAATACGGCGCTGGAGGTCGGCCGGTAGGACAGACCGCCCGTGGCAATGGCGAGCCAAGGCCAATCGATGCTGGCAACCGACGTTGGCTCGGATGGCGCTCGTGCGTCGCCCATCGCAGCGCGTCGGCCATCGGCCGGCCGATGTGCGCCCACGTGGACCGCTACAGCCGCGCCCGATGACGGCTCTCCTGCAGCTTCTGTGCGAAGGCTCTGCCCAGATCCTGAAGTGGTCGGAGCGCCTGTGCTCGTTCTCTCTCGCAAGTGCGAGAAAAAATCGAGCGCACTCGACGGCGGACCGCCCGCACGCGGCTTGATCGCCCTCGCCCCGTCCACGCCCGCGTTTGCGCTCGACGCTGGGAGGGCCTCCGACGAGAGTTTCATCGTTCGGCCCTCGCTGCCAGCACGTCCAATGTGGCGTCTAACCGAGCAAGCTCGACGTGGTGAACTTCCGCGCGCTTCGCCTCGCTGTGGCGGGCTTCCGCCAGCTCCACGCGACGATTGGCGGCAACCCACGCGCTACGCGCGGCCTCCGCGATCGACTCGGCGTCGCGAAGAGCGTCGGTTTGAGAAGCCAAGGTGGCCGCCACCGCTTCTTCCGCCACCAGCGACCAGGACCAGCGATCGAGGTCGAGTGCTTTTCCAGCGCTCGACGTCATCGCGCGGGACGCCACAAGCTGTTCGAGGTGCTTCTCGGAGGATTCGACGTCATCTTGACTTTGCCGTCGGGCGTTTTCGGCCGAGCGCCACGCGCCTTCGCGAATCACCGAACCCAGCGTGGCCACGCGCAAGGCGACGGACCGGCGACGACGAGCGTCAGTGTGTTCCGTCACGGGGTTCCTCCTTCTCCAAAACGTCGTTCAAGCGTTGTAGGGCGGCAGGCCGACCGAGTCGTTCCTCGGGTCGTTGCCGCAGTAAAGCGATGAGGTCGGGCTCCACGGCCAGCGCGCGATCCAGGGTCGGGTTCTGTCCCGGGGCGTAGGCACCCATGTCGACAAGGTCCTTCGATGACGCCAGCGTCGCCAGGATCTCGCGAGCTTGATCCACGGCGTCCTGTTCACTGCGCGTCGCAACCCGACTGATCAAGCGACTCGCACTGTGGAGGACGTCGACGGCGGGGTGCCGCCCGCGCGCGGCCAGTTCACGGCGCAAGACAATGTGTCCGTCAAGGATGGCTCGCATGTGGTCTGCCACGGGCTCATTCATGTCGTCGCCCTCCACCAGCACGCTGTAGACCGCAGTGATGGCGCCTTTGCCAGCCACGCGACCGCAGCGCTCCAGCACCTGGGGCAGTTGTGCAAAAACCGAGGGGGTGTAGCCGCGATAGGTGGGTGGCTCGCCGATCGCGAGGCCGATCTCGCGCTGCGCCATGGCGAAACGCGTCATCGAGTCGAGGATCAGAAGCACCGACTGCCCCTGATCGCGAAAGTACTCCGCCACAGAGTGTGCGGCGTGGACCGCGTGAGTCCGCACGATGGCGGGCTGGTCAGCGGTGGCCACCATGACGACCGCTCGCTTTCTGCCCTGTTCCCCGAGCGCGTCGGTCAGAAAATCGCGGACTTCGCGCCCACGTTCGCCGACCATGGCAATCACGATGACGTCGGCACTGACGTGGCGCGCCAGCATGCCGAGCAAGGTGCTCTTGCCAACACCACTGCCGGCGAAGACGCCCATGCGCTGCCCGACGCCCAGCGTGGTGAAGAGATCAATGACCTTGACCCCAGTCTCGAGCGCTTCGTCGATCTCGTCCCGCGCCATGGGATTGATGGGCGACGGCCGAAGCGGGCGCCGATTCGGCAACGCGAGCGGCGGGCCGTTGTCGTACGGCGAGCAGAATGCATCGACCACACGACCGAGCAGCGCTTCGCCAACGGGCACATCGAGGAACCGACCGGTGGCCCGTACCCGGCAGTCCAAGGACACGCCGGACACATCGCCATAGGGCATGAGCAGCACGCGCCCTTCGGCGAAGCGAACCACTTCGGCGGTGATGGACGCCCTGCCCGACCGCGGCAAGATCTCGCAAAGCTCGCCGACGTGGGCATCGGGGCCCGTGGCTTCCACCACCAAACCGTTGAAGCCGACGATGCGACCGTAGCGCTCGCCCATTGGGGCGTGCTCAATGGCATCGCGCATTCGTGCAAGCCGGTCGGCGATGGGGCTCACGACTGGATCCCCTGAATGAAGGCTTCGCAGATCGCCCTCAGACGGACGGCGACGCCGCCATCGATGTCACCGCGAGACGTTTCGATGATCTGCTGGCTCTTGGCCAGATTCGGGTCCGGCACAAAGGTCACGCCGCTCAGCGCGGGGGCATTGGTGATCAGGTCTGGATGCAGGCGGAGCGTCAACGCGGGTAGGCCCTGCTCTTCCGCTAGAGACTCCGCGATTGCTCGGACAAGCGCCCCATCGGCATGGGCTTGGCCGACCAAACGCACCAAGGCTTGGAAGCCAAACTCCGCCGCCCACTCAAGAGCTTCGCTTTCGAGGCGCTGGCGCAAGCCGGCGACCTCTTCGGCCAACAAATTGACCTCTTCGGCGAGGCGAGCCCGCTGTCGCTTGGCCTCATCGACCAATCGCTGCTTCTCCGCCTCCATGGCCTGCTCTAGCGCCTGCGTCTTCTCGGCGAACTCGCGCTCGAGCGTTTCCCGCGCTTCGGCGAGCGGATCGACGGCGGGCAACGCGTCGGCATTCGACTCATCCATGCCGGTCGACAAAACGGGCGGTGGGGGCATGCCCTTTTCCATCACCGCGGCGCCCAAACGGCGGGCGCCAAGCGGCACGGACGGGGTGCCGACTCGAAGACGAGTCATGCGGCGTTGTCCTTGCGCGTTGAGCGCGCGTCGGACAGCTCATGCTGAAGGAAGGCCTCAATCGCAGTGGGCAGCGTCGGGTGAGCGGTCAGCTCCGACTGCAGCACGCCAGCGCGATCCGCCGGCAGACTGTGGATGACCGCCTGCGCGTTCGGGCTTCTGGCCGCCGCGAGCATTCGTGCTGCCCACGCTGGACTCAGCCTTTCCATGGCCGCCCTGAGCTCACCGAATTCGGGGCTGACCCACGGCGCCGTTCCGCGTTCAGCCATTGCCATCGCGAGATCGGCCGGAACGCCCTTCGACCTCAATTCGGCCAACAACGCGGACACTTCGCCGCGAGCAGCGTCCGGCAATTGCCCCAAGGCCCAGCGCTGATCGCGCGGCGATAGCGCGTGTAGCCGGAGAGCAAGCCGTCGGGCAAGCGAGTTGCTCATCGCGCCGCCCCGGCCTCGTCCATCCACGCCTTCAGCTGCGCGGCCAGTGCTTCGCGTTCGCGAACGCTCAGGTTGGGCGTGCGTGGGCGCGTCGCAGCTGCGGCGAAGATCAGCAGAGCCAGCAGCACGCCAGCCGCGAGAATCACAGCGTTGGTCGGGAACGAACGTGGCGCATTTGCGGCAGAAACAGACGGCGACAGAACCTCGGTGAGCGGCGGCGTGTCGTTCTCCAGCGCGGGCGATTCGTCGGCACTGGACGAGGTGGCCAAGGGCGCAGGCACGTCCGGACCGGCAGCGATCACTTCGATGCGGTCGCCCCGACCCTCATCAAAAGCGACCGCGGCCGCCACGGCTTTCCGAAGGCGCTCCAGCTGCTGGGCCGTCGTGCCCATGGGGACGACCAAGGCGATCGACAGGCGTGCGATGCGGCCCGGGGCAACGGCGGTTTCTTCGCGCTCACGTCCGTGCGCCCATTCCCGCTCCTGCACGCGCGACTCACCGCCAGACGCTCCCTCATTGCCAGGCGTCCGGCTGTTGTCGGTGCGATTTCGGATTAGCAGGCCATTGCCCTCCGAACCTTGCTCGAGGAGGCGTTCGCTCACCCGGGACACGCGGTCGAAGTTGAGCTCCGCGTCCACCGTCAGGCGGTAGCTGGCGAGAGCAAATCCATTGCGCAGAAGATCGTCCAGACGGCGGCGAAGCCGCTCCTCGATTCGACCCTGCTCATCGAGCTGCGCCGCGAGGCCCATGCCGCCAAAGCCGGCCCCTGTCAGCATGCGTCCGTTCTGGTCCACAACGACCACCGACTCGGGCGGCAATCCCTGCACGGCCGATGCCACAAGATTCTGGATGCCGGACACCTGCGCGCTGTTAAGCGCGCTGCCCGGATGCAGCGCGAGGGCGACCGAAGCCTTGGCCGACTGGTTGCCACGCAGCAGGCCGCTGGTCCGCGGCAGGGTCAAATGCACACGAACCGAAGCGACTTCTTGCAGCGACGCGATCGTCCGCTCCAGTTCACCCTGCAAGCCGCGCTGGTAGTTCACCTGCTGGGCGAACTCGGTGACCCCGAAGTCCGCGTCCTTGAACAGCTCGAAACCGACCCGGCCGCCGCTCGGCACGCCTTCCGATACCAGCCGCATGCGAAGCGCATGCACCTCGTCCTGCGCAACCAGAATCTCGCGTCCGTCCTCCGAAAAGCGATGCGGTGTCTTCCACTCTTCCAGCTTTGCCGCAATCTCGGCCGAGTCGGCCTGCGGCAAATCAGAGAACAGCGCCGCTTGAGGCGCGCGAAGCACGTGCCAAGCCGCGAGCGCCGCGCCGGCAAGAATGAGCACGACGCCAAGCGCCAAACCGATCAGGGCGCCTGCGCTCTTCCCGTCAATGAATTCCTTCAGGCTGTCCATGGTTTAGAGCTGCATCCTCATGAGTTCCTGATAGGCCTCGACGACCTTGTTCCGCACTTCGACAGTGAGCATCAGGCTCATCTGTGCCTCTTCCATGGCGATCATCAACGTGTGTGGCGCGACGTTCTCTCCGGCGGCCGCCTCGCGCATCAGTTGATCGGCTCGCTGCAGTTGCACGTTGACGTCGCCCAGACCCTTGGCGATCTGGTCCATAAAGGCGGGGGACGCCACCTCTCGGGTAGCCGAGAGCGCAGTCATCGGCGCCATAGGCGCTGCCTGGCCGACCGCGCCCAACGCCGCAATGGCCTCAATGCTCATCGGCGGCCCCCGATCTCAAGGCCTTTGAGCGTCATGGCGCGGAGCACGTTGAACGCTCGGACGTTCGCCTCGTAGGCTCGGCTTGAAACCAGCAAGCCCGTCATCTCCTGCGCCAGATCGATCTTGGGGTAGCGGACCATGCCGCTCTCGTCCGCCTGCGGATGACTGGGGTCGTGCACGGTTCGAACGGACGCCGCCACCTCGCCTGGCGCAACACCCATGGCGCGCGCGAATGCGGAGGTCTCCGCTTCCGTGGTGCCCAAGGCCGTGTTCGCCATCGCGATGCGCTGTGACGACGCCTCGATGCGAAGTCGTTCGACGTCAAGCGCCTGGCGGGTGACCGCCATCAGTGCATCAAGGCTCATGCCCCCGCCCTCCCGCTCAGGGCCAGCCGGGTCAAGGCGAAGTGCCGATTCACGGCTTCCGCCAAGCTCTGGTACTTCAGCTGTGCGGTCGCCATTTCAGCCACCTCATGATCCAGCGAGCTCGGGGCAGCCTCACTGCGAAGCGGCGCGGACTCGACCGCTGCCTGCGTGAGCGCCGACGGCGACACCTCGCCCCCACGCGCGACTCGCTGGAGCAGGCCAAGCTGTTGGCTGAAGTCCACACGTTGCGACGCCCGCGCGCCATCGCCTCGAAGCGCAATGTTGGTTGCGGCGACTTCTGCGCGCCGTTGCGCCATCGACAGACCGAGACTTGCCGCGTGGATGGCTTCAGTAGGGGAATAGCTCATGGCTTACTCGATGATCAGTTCGCCGTGCAGCGCACCGGCGGATTGGATGGACTGGAGGATGGTGATGAGGTCACGCGTGGACAGGCGGATGCCCTGCAGTGCCGCGACGAGTTCACCGACGGTGGCGCCGTCGTCGAGGGCGAGCGTGGAGGGCCGATCCTCTTCCACGGCGACCGTGGCGTCGGGCACTACCGCGGTACCAATGCTCCCCGGCGTTTCGATGAACACGCCGCTGGGTTGCGAGATGAGGTAGTCCGTCGAAACTTCGACGCGCAGACCGGCATGCGCGATGCTCACCGCGCCGATCCGTACGTCCGAGCCGGCGACGACCGTGCCGGTGCGCTCATTGATGACCACGCGCGCCACACGGTCCGGCCGGACACTCAGGTTTTCGAGCGAGGCGACCAGCCCCACCAGGTCCGTGTTGGACGGCTCGAACGTCACGTCGACGCGACCGGCGTGCACCGCGCGGGCACCAGCACCAAGGCCTGCGGCCTGCACCTCCGAGGCGATCCGACGCGCCGTGGTGAAGTCCGCCTGCTTGAGCAGGATGCGGAGGCTGCCGCTTGCCGGATCAATGCCCATCGGCGCGGGGCGCTCGATCGTCGCACCTCCCGGGACCCGCGCAGCGGTTGGATGATTGCGCTGCAGGCTCGAGCCGGGCGCCTCAAATTGGTAGCCGCCAACGGACAGTGCACCCTGTGCCAAGGCATAGAGCTGAGCGTCTGGCCCCTGCAGCGGTGTGGCCACCAACGTGCCACCGCTCAGGCTGCGGGCATCGCCCAACGAGGCCACCTGCACGTCGATGGTCTGCCCCGGTTCGGCGAAGGCCGGCAGCGTGGCCGTCACGAGCACCGCCGCGACGTTGCGCGACTGGATGTCACCCGGCACCACGTTGACCCCGAAGTTGCGGAGCGTGTTGACCACGGATTGGACGGTGGCTCGGTTGCGCGACGAGTCGCCGGATCCCGCCAGACCGATCACGAGGCCATAGCCGGTGAGCGCGTTCTCGCGAGCGCCTGCCACGCGGGCCAGCTCCTTGAGCCGCACGTCGGACGAGGACGCCCCCGTCGCCGCGAGGGCGCCACCCGCGACGGCAAGGGCGATGAGCAAAGTCAGGAGGTGCCGCATCAAAGCACTCCCAGCCAACGCAGCACGCGCTGGAAGACGTTCCGACGCTGGGTCTCTGAAACCGAGCCCTGGCCGGTGAATTCGATGTCCGCGTCAGCAATGCGGTTCGAGGGAATGCGGTTGCCGGCATCAATGTCTTCCGGTCGCACGCGGCCCTGCAGCCGGATCTGCTGGCGCTCACCGTTGACGACGAGGTTTTGCTGACCTTCAACGCGGAGCATTCCGTTCGGTTCGATGCCAACAACCGTGACCGCGAGCTGTGCGGTCACGATGCCCGAGCGCGACGTGCCCCCAGTGCCCTCGTCGGAGCCGGACACCCCCAGCCCCGCGCGACGGCGACCTGCGCCATCCTCTCCCTCGACCTGAATGTCCCAGTCGGTGGCGGTGGCCGTGCCAGCGCGAGAACTCGCCTGCGCGGACTCCATCACGATCACCGTCAAGGCGTCTCCCTCGCGATGCGCGCGATGGTCCGCTGCCAGGCCTCGATACCGCTCCGGGTCGACCAGCTGCGCCGACACCATCATTGCCGGGGCGAGCAGAAGCACTGCCACCATGGATCGATCAATTCGCAAGTTCCACCTCATTTCCCGAGATCACGCGGGCACGCACCGGGTCGCCGGTGCCCAAGGCCTTCACGGTGATCCAGTCACCAATCCCGCCGTCCTGCTGCGCAACGACTAGCGTTTCGATCCGGATGCCGCGCGACGCAACGTTCAGCGTGAGCGTCTGGTCACGAGCGACGGCCGGCACAGGTTCGAGGTCCGCGCGACGGACCGGATCGCCCTCGCGAACGGCTCGAGCCAGACGCGAGCCCGCGACGTCCACGCCCGCAAGGTCGTCGGAGGCGCGTCGCGCGACGTCCACCTCGCGATCGACCGAGCCGACACCTTCGACGCGCTCACCGGCGCGAGCGCTTCGCGCCCACACCGGCACTTCGCGGAACGCCTCGACGGCGAACCACACGAGCGCCTTGCCCTCTCTGCCCGAAGCGTCACGCCACCTCACCGGCACGGCCACGCGAGGCCGCGGCAGGTTCACTGGCAGGGGCCCGACGGCGGTGACGTCGAAGGGCCCCTCGACCGGAGCGGGTGCTGCCACAAGCGTCAGCTCGAGCCGCTGTTCGGGATGCGCCAAACGCTCGCGCAGCGCCGATTCGGCCGCCGACACGCGAGCATCGGGAGCCAACGCGGCACCCAGTGCCGAGGCGAGGACGAATGCGGTGATCATCGGCGCAGGTTGTTCAGCGTCTCGAGAATCTGGTCGGACGCCTGCAGCAGTCGCGCATTGAGCTGATAAGCGCGCTGGGCCAACACGAGCGCCGTCATTTCGTCGACCATGTCGACGTTCGACGACTCGAGATAACCCTGTTGCAGCGTGCCCACGCCGGCGTCGCCGGGGCGACCTAGGGTCGGCTCACCGGAAGCTTCAGTCAGGGCGAAAAGGTTCTCGCCCAACGCCGTGAGGCCCTCCAACGAGGGAACGAGTGCGAGGTCGATCTGACCCAACGGAGTGTCCTCGTCGCTGCCCGACAGGCGTGCAAGCACCTCACCGTCGCGGCCGATGCGAATGTCCGTCGCGTCCGGAGGAATCTGGATCGCGGCGCTCAACCGGTGACCAGACGGGAGCGCGAGAAACCCCTCGCCATCCACCACCAGTCGGCCCGCTCGGCTGTATCGGCTTTCTCCAGCCTCGTCGAGGACCTCCAGAAGTCCCGGGCCGTCGATCGCGACATCCAGCGGGTTGCCTGTTGGCTGCAGTGGGCCGGCGGTGAACACGGTGCCCACCGACAGAATGGTGGAACCGAGCCCCGACGCTTCGGCGCTGGTGGTGCCCTCGAGCGGCGTCTGCGTCATCGCGGCAAAAACCACGCGCGCCTTCTTGAAGCCGGGCGTCTGCAGGTTGGCGACGTTGTTCGAGATGACGTCGATCTGCTGCTGCTGCGAACGCAGCCCCGTGGCGGAGATAAAAAGTGCGTCGATCATTGGATCAGTGCTCGCCCAGTCGGTTGATGCCGGAATCCAGAAGTCGGTCGTAAATGGCGACCGCACGCTGGAGGGTTTCGGTGTGTCGGGTCAGCTGCATCAGAGCCACGGTCTCGCCGACAGGATCGACGTTCGACCCTTCAAGGCTGCCCGCCATCACGCGTGCTGTCGTGGATGGCGTGAGGGACGCCGGCGCACCAATGCCGCCGCCGGCGGTGCGCTGCAGGTCCGCCTCGGTGGCATCGACGATCAGCGGTGCGGCGAGGGCCGTGCCCTCGGCGTCGACGAACTGCCCGTTCCGCCAGGACACGGCGCCAGTGCCCCATTGCAGCGGGCCCGACTCGCCAAGCAGCGTCTGGCCTGCGATGTCGCGAACGACGCCATCCGCATCGACGCGGAACGAGGCCGTTCGAACCAGCGAACGCACGCCATCGGGACTTTCGACCACAAACCAGCCCGCACCATCGATCGCCAGATCAAGCGTGCGGCCCGTCATTTGCCGTGCGCCGGCAGACAGATCGACGGCGGTACGCGCCACCTCGTCGGCGAACGTCGGCGCCTTTCGTCCAGCGCGGTAGCCCGGCGTCGAGGCGTTAGCCACGTTCTGGCTGATCTCGGCCAGTGCGTCGAGGTTGGCCGACAGTTGCCGGCCGAGCGAGTGGATGGGATCAGTCATGCGGCTTGGGGGGCGTTGGCAGGCAAGGAAATCTGGGCGAAGGCGCGGACGGCCATCGCCGAGGGCACTTCGGTGACGGCGACGACAGCGACGAAGGGGAAGGCGCGCTGCAGCAGTTGGCGCAGCGGGCGACGGATGGGTGAGGGGCACAGCACCACCGGCGCGTGATGCGCAGCGACCATGGCATCGACCTGCTTGGACAGGACGCGCATGAGCTGATCGAGCTGCGTCATGTCGAGCGGGAGGCCGCTCTTCGTGTCCCCGCCATTTCGCGTGGCCAAGAACTGCCGCTCCAAATCCGGCGCAAGAGTCAGCACGTGGAGCTCCCCGCTCGAATCGGCCAGACGCTGGCACAGTGCCGGCCCAAGTCGCTCGCGCACGCGCTCCACGAGATCCTCGGTCTGTTTCGACTGCTTAGCAGCGTCGGCGAGCACTTCGAGGATGCCGTCAAGCGCACGGATGCTGACCTGTTCACGCAGCAGCCCTTGGAGCACCTTCTGCACTTCGGTGTAGGACAGGAGTGCAGGCACCACTTCGTCGAGCAAGGAGGCATGGCTCGCCTTGAGGCGCGCCAGCATCTTCTCAGTCTCAGCACGCGACAAAAGATCGGGCACGTAGCGCTTCAGCAGCTCGTGCAGATGCGTGATGAGCACGGTCTCCGGGTCGACAATCGTGAACCCCGAGGTACGGGCGAACTGGCGTTGCGCCGGGTCGATCCACGTCGCTGGCAGGCCGAAGGCCGGATCCCGCGTCTCCTCGCCCTCGAACTTCGCTTTCGCCTGTCCCGGGTTGATCGCAAGGATGCGTTCGAGGCGGATCTCACCCGTACCGACGCGACCGCCGTTGATCCAAAGCTCGTAGCGGTCGTCCTCGAGACCCGCCATCGGCACGCAGCGAAAACGCGGCACCACCACGCCGAGATCAATAGCGAACTGCTTGCGAAGGCCGTCGAGGCGCTCAAGGAAGGCCGGCTGCTGGAGGAGCCCGCTGACAATGCTGGCTCCCGCGCGGAGCTCGAGCGGCTCGACGCGAGCCAAGGCGTAGAAGTCTTCTTCGCCGCCGTTCGCACCGGTGGCCGGCTTCGGCGAGGCAGCATCCGACTCGAGCTCCGTGGCTTCATCGCCTTCCGAACCTCGACGCCAAGCCCACCACAGCATGGCCGCGACGACGCCGAACGCCAGGACCACCGGCATGGCGGGAAGGCCCGGAATCATCAGCAGACCGAGCAGCGCCAGTCCAACGACCAACAGTGCCTTCGGGTTACCGAACACCTGCCGTGACACTTCACCACCCAGCTGACCGTCGCTGGCCGCACGCGTGATGATGATGCCCGTCGCGACGGCGATCACCAGCGAAGGAATCTGGGTGACCAAGCCATCGCCAACGGTGAGCAGGGTGTAGCGCTGCGCCGCTTCGCCCCAGCTCATGCCGAGCTGGATCATGCCGATCGTCAAGCCGCCAACGATGTTGACCAACGTGATGATGATGCCGGCGATCGCATCGCCTTTGACGAACTTGGAAGCACCGTCCATGGCGCCATAGAAGTTCGCTTCCTTTTCGATCTGCGCGCGCCGACGACGGGCCTCCTTTTCGTCGATCAGCCCCATGTTCATGTCGGCGTCGATGCTCATCTGCTTGCCGGGCATGCTGTCCAGGGTGAAACGGGCGGCCACTTCAGCGACGCGCTGCGCGCCGTTGGTCACGACCACGTACTGGACGATCACCAGGATCAGGAAGACCACCAAACCCACGACGTAGTTGCCGCCGATGACGTGGTTGCCCATCGCCTCGATCACCTCGCCCGCATATGCGCCATCCAGCACCAATCGGGTCGACGCGATGTTCAGCGCGAGGCGGAACAACGTGGTGATCAGCAGCAGCGACGGGAACGTCGAGAACCGCAGCGGCGAATCGGTGTAGAACGTCACCAGCAGCACAAGCAGCGCCATGGTGATGTTGAGGATCAACAGAACGTCGAGCAGCGGCGCCGGGATCGGCGTGAAAAGCAGGAGCAGGATGCCGACGACGCCGAGCACCAGCGCCAGTTCGCGCTTGCCCTCCCAAAGGCTCTTGAAGGTGAAAGCGCTCATTCAAGAATCCGGCTGCCCGGCTCCTGCATCAACCGGCGGTAGATCGGAGCGAGCTCGGCGTACAGCGCTTCGGGCACTGACCCACGCAGCGCCACTTCGGCATAGAGCGCACGCGCCAGCGCGGGGTGCCGTTCGATGCGAACGCGGTGCTTGCCCGCGGCCGCACGAATGCGGGCGCTGAGGAAGCCACGCCCTTTGGCGACCACCTCGGGCGCCTGCATACGGCTTGGCCGGTACCGCAACGCAACGGCGTAATGCGTCGGGTTGGTGATGACGATGTCCGCGTCCTTGACCCGAGCAACGGCGGCCAGCTTCTGCATCAGCTCTCGCATGCTGCGCTTCTGCTTGGCGCGCACTTCGGGATCACCTTCGCGACGCTTGTGCTCGTCCTTCATCTCCCGGCGGCTCATCCGCAGCTTGCGCGTGTACTCCCACCGCGCGAAGGCGAGATCCATCAGGGCAAGCAGCAGCATCAGCAAAAGCGTGGCAAGGGAGGCCCAGAGAAACACGTCACCCAGAAGCTCCGGGACCTGCCGCGCTTCAACGCCCGCAAAGGTGCCCGACCAGCGTTCGGCCTGAAACAGGAACAGGGCGAGAAGCACACCGAGTCCCGCGAGCTTTACGGTGAGCTTTCCCAAGTCCCACAGCGTGCGAATGGAGAAGAGCCGCTTGAGCGCGTTGGACGGGTTCATGCGGTTGAAGTCGGGCTTCAACGGCTCGGTGGCGAACACGAAGCCGGTCTGCAGCACAGCGCCCGCAATGCCGACAACGACCATGGCGAAAAGCGCCGGCAGAAGCGCCTGCAGCACCGGCTGTACCGCCTCACCCATCCAACGCGCGAGGTGCGCGTCGAGCACCGGGCCGGCACCGGCCAGCTGCCACGTCGACTGGGTCGCCCGGGCGACGCTGGTGGCCAATGCCGTAGCCATCACCACCACGGCGACCGCGAACGCGCCCATGACCAACACGCCGCCGAGATCGGGACTCTTCGGCACCTCGCCCTTGCGTCGCGCCTCCTCCAGCTTGAATGCGGTTGGCTGCTCGGTCTTGTCCTGGTCTTCGCCGGACATGTCAGGCTCCGAGCACCGAGGCGCTATCGGAGAGCGCCGTGCGGAACAAGCGCTCCACAATCGCCGGCGCAGCCTTCAGCGACATCGCCAGCAGCAGCAGGCCAGCGGCGATCTTCAAGGGCAGCGACAGGAAGTAAACGTTCGCCTGCGGCATTGAGCGTGTGGCGTAGGCCACAGCGAGATCGATGCCGAACAGCCCAAGAGTGACGGGGGCTACGAGCAGGAGCGCCAATGAAAACGCCTGCCCGAAGGCCTGAGCCACGGCGGCAGGACTCATCTCCACGGCCGACTGTCCAAGCGGCAGCAGCTCCAGACTGAGCATCAAGGCGCGCAGCAGATCGTGATGCAGGTCCATGGCGAAGAAGAGCACCGTAAGCAGAAGGCCCAACGCGACGCCGATCAGGGCCTCGCCTTCGGTCGAGGCGGCCGGATTGAGGATCGCGGCCGCGCCAAAACCCGCTTGGACGTCCACCACCTTCCCGAAAAAGCTGACGGCGGCCATCGGGAGCAACACGGCGAGTGACAGCGTCAGCCCAACGAGGGCCTCATGGCCTATCGCTGGCACCCAGTCGATGCTGGCGAACGCCTCGGCAGGCACGGGGGCCATGAATGCCGCCGCCAGCGAAAGCGCAACCAGCAATACGACACGGATGCTCATCGGTGCCCACGCCAGCGGCGAGAGGCCGGGCAAGGCCAGCACGAGCGAGAATCTGAGCGCGGCCAGCCCAGCGGACGCGGCAAACCGTTCCATGGCGTCCATGCCTACATGCCCGCAATGCTGGTGAGGACCCTTCGCGTGAACTCGACCACAGTGGCGAGCATCCAGCCCCCGGCAAAGACCAGGACGGCCGCGACGCAGAGGATCTTCGGGATGAAGGTCAGCGTCATTTCTTGGATCTGTGTCACCACTTGGATGACGGACACCGCCAAACCTACGACAAGAATCACGCCGAGCAACGGCGCCGACACCTTGAGCGAAACGATCAGCGTGTCCACCAGCAGCTGGACCGCCTGATCGGCGCCGAACGCTTCGGTCACGACGCACGCTCCTTTTTCTGGAGCCGCGCTTGAAGGCTCTTCAGCACCGCCTCGGGCTCGATGTCCGTCAGCTCGGGAAGCTGGCGCATTGCGCCAACGAGCGCGGTCGACGCCGCGAGTCCTTCGGCCGTGTTCGACTCCAGCACCAGTCGGGCGAACTGCGCCGTTGAAGACCCGGGATCGAGGCGAAGCGCCTTTCGCAGCGCGACTTGGGCTTCTTCGCGTTCACCCCGGACAGCGTGGATCAAGGCCAGCCCACCGTGCGTCTCCCCGAAGTTTCGGTCGATCGCATACGCACGCTCATACGCCACGTGCGCTTCGTCCACTTCACCGGCGAGCAGGTGCACCCACGCCAGCACATGCCACGTACCGATGTGGTCAGGCATGTAGTGCACCGCGCGCAGAAGCGCCTCGCGGCCCCCCGCTTGGTCGCCTAGCAGTAGGAGCGCCTGGCCAAAGACGGACAGCGCACGGCCGTGTCGAGGCTGAGCTTCGACCACGGGCGCGATGTACTCAATGGCGCGCCGACCGTCCCGGTCCACCAGAGCCGCGCTCGCGAGCACGAGACGCGCGTCGGACTCCCGAGGCGAGGCGTGTAATGCCCGTTCGGCGAGAGCGATCGCCGTGTCGTTGTCGACGTCGTCCCAGCGAATCAGGGACTCGAGGGCCAACGCAGACGACAAGCGGCGCGAGGTTTCGCTGAGAGCGTCGAGGCGCCGCAGCGCCTCGTCGTTGTCGCGCGCCAAGTAAGCGCAGCGCGCCCACAGCACACCGAGTTCCGGAACATTCGAGAACTGTTCGCGGTGCGCTCCGAGCAGCGACTCGGCGGTCGCAACGTCGCCGCGCAACAGCGTCAGGAAGGCGAGGTCGTGAACAACGGCGCCGTCGTTGGGATCGCCCACCAGCACCGCGCGGTACGACGCCTCGGCGTCGTCAAAGCGGCCCGCCAGAAGATCGACGCGGGCAAGACGTCGAAGAAATCCCGCGTCGGCCGCATGCCGATGCCGCAATGCCTCCACGGTATCGCCGGCGCTCGAAACGCCGCCTTTCTCCAGAACGGCGTCGAAGAAGTCGCAGGCCAGCAGGAGGTTGTTCGGATCGCTGGCCACGAAAAGGGCCAGACGGGTGACGCGATCCATGCGGTGAAGCTCCGGTGATGTCTCGAACTCGGCGCAGGCTACCCGAATGCATTCGAGTCACAAGTCGAAACGCGAGCTGAACGTTCAACAAAACACAAAAAGGCCCAGCAATGTGACAGGAACCTCATTTCTTCCAGATCTAGACCCTAAACCGCTTCACATCTGTGAACGCCTATCTGCAATCCGCACGAAACAGTGATTTGGGTTACGACGTCGACTTCACGCGGTAGAACCCGAGCGGGACCACCTTGACCAGCTCACCTTCACGCCGGCTGATCAGCCCGCCTTCCGCGTCATAGGCGAAGTAGCGCGCACTGCGCAGCGTCTGCCTGAAGTCCCGAAGGTTCGTGCGCTCCTCCAAGCTCGTCCAACGGCCCCAGCCGTCATAGCGGCTCAGCGTCTCCGACGCCCGGCGGTTGCAGCCGAGCGTCAGAGGCGATGAGAAATAGAATCAAAAGTCGTCGGCGCGAACGCGCTGTTTAGCAGCAGGAACATCTCCAGAAATACGAGGAGGTGGACCGTAATAAAACCTGGACCCATAACGACCTCCGGCATCGATTTGAAGCTTAAGTCCCGTCCATGGACTAGCGTCAGACGCCTGACTCTCAAAAGCTTCGCGCAACAACAACTCAATCTCGAATGGCGGCAACAGATCCAACTTGCGCCCCGCGGAATCGACACAAGATGTGATCGACACTTGATCTACGTCGTCGTCGAGCTTCGCGAATTCGGCGTAATAGACGATTCGAACCCAGCCACTAGGGGCCGATTCGGCAATTACGCCTGCACATGTCGAAATGAGGCCCTTGATATCGCCAAACTGTGTCATCAAGTTATCCCCCCGCTCGATTTCGGAATATCTGCACGGCGCGCTCCCCATCAGCGTCAATGTAAGACGCTCTGAAGAAGTCGGGTCGAGTAGTAGTGTTTCCTCGATTGTATTGAAGATCAACGCGAACGTTCACCGGCCTACCCAATTGATTGGAAAGGTCCGCAATTTCAGCCTCAAAGCGCGCATACAGGCTCTGGTTGAGGTTCTTCAGCTTGCTGCCATCGGGAAGCACTTCGGATCGACCATTGCCCGGAACGACGTTGAGCCGGTTCGTCGGACCACCTAAACCATGCGCTTGGACATGGAATCCAACGTCGCCTGGCATTCCCGAGCGCCCGATCGCTGCCTGCAGGCTCCTAGAGGTTCGCTTTGTTCCCTGCGTGACCACCCAACTGCCTTCATGGCTGGAAAGTCGCCCCAACGCATCCGTGGTCCAAGAGCTATCGCCGAGGACGTATCGTGTGTTCGGCTTGGCCATGTTTGCCGCGCGATTCAGATCCTTGAGATTCTGAAATACCAGCTCCTTCACACCGGGCGTTCCAGCGCTCGTCGCTGAAGCTCGTTGTGCGGCTTGAGACTCAAGTCGAGTAACCGCTCGCCGCTCAATGAATGCAACTGCCGGGAACCGATCCACGAGATTGAAGCGCATAGCTTCCAACATCGACGGAACGCGTCCGATGGCGCCAATGCCCCGATCAGCGATCACACCCATCGCGACACCGCCGGTGAACTGCCCTGCGCCGTAGGCGCGCTGCTCAGGGGTTCGGCTCTCCCACCATTCGCTTGCGGCGTCCAAGAGCCCGTAAACCAAGAGCTCAGGATTCTTGACGAAGAACTCTGCCGTACGCCCCGAGCCGGCAATGAACTTGGCTGTCCGCGTACTTCCGATACCGTCTTCGTGCGCCATGGCGAGTTCGGAAATCGCGAACGCGCCGAACTGAGTCATGCCCATCGCGAGATCCGAGTTCTTCAGTTCTCCAGACGACAAGGCCTCGTACTCATCGAGCGTCCATTGTGTCGCTCGCGCCAACGCACCCGCAGTGGTGTTCAGGAACCCCCGGCCGTAAGCCTGCAGCAGCCCCGGTGCTCGTCTGATTTCTGACATGGATGGACCGAAGTAGTCCATCGACACACCACTCTCGTCAATGTTCATCCTCATCAGCCCGAGGTTGACGCTGACGTTATCGCTGTCGTCATGCACGCCGTCCATGTTGGCGTCATACGGAGGACCGATCGACGGATCGTGGGTCAGAACACGATCAGGTTGCACGCTCTTGTGAGCCGATAGCTCGCGACGAACCCGCGCTTCGAGTGCCTTCATTTTCTGCTGCGCGCGCGCGTCGAGAATCTTCCCACCCAGCGCATTGCCGACGGCGTTGCCAAACGCATCCAGCGCCAAGCGGCCTTCGTTGATGCTCACATCGGCACCGAACGCCTTCTGGGTGTGCGCGCTCACCAGCCCACCGACGAAGCCGGTCACGGTGTTCTGCAACACCGAGCCGCCCACTTCGAAAGCGCCGAGCTGATCCCAACCCGCCGCGTTGAACGCGCGCGCCGTGATCGTGCTGCCCACCGCACTGCCCGCGATGTTCCGCCAGCTGAAGCTCGTGCCCTGCACGCCAGCCACTTTGTTGCCGATGTAGCCGGCGGCAGCATTCGTCAAGGCCAAGCCTGCTGCCGCGATCGGGCGGCCGGCATCAAGGAGCCTTCCAACGCTTGCCGCTTGCCCGCCAACAGGCCCAATCGCTGCACTGACGCCGGCGGTGATCGCGCCTGAGACAGCACTCGACGCAACGTTCCTCCAGCTAAAGCTGGACAAGCCAGACACGCTTCCCACCGCCTGGCTCGCAAGTCCACCGGCGGCACCGGCGATGAATCCGCCGGCGATGTTCGAACCGATAACGCCAAGACCCAATGTCTGTGCACCAAACGTAACACCTGCGCCGAACGAAACGACGCTGACGGCCACCGCCACAATCACCATCAACAGCTGCGCAATCGGGTTGCAGCTGTTCTTCGGCGCCGGCGCGATCGTCGGCAGGCTCGGCGCCGTCGGGCCGATCTGCTCGCTCGGGTCGTAGGGCTTGAACGTGCTCGCGCTGTTCCTCGTGGTGCCCACCTGCGGCACCTGCAGATTCTGCCCCTCCGCCAGCCCCTCGTCGCTGTTCGTCAGCCCGTTCGCGTCCGCCAGTACGTACCACAGGCTGCCGTCGCCGTAGATCCGCTGCGCGATGCTCCTCAGCGTCTCGCCGCTTCTGACGACCACGGTGCTCGTGCCCAGGCTGCTGTTCTCGAAGCCCGTCAGGCGGTCGCCCACCGACATTTGCCCCGCCTCGCTCACGCTGCCCAGCAGCTGCCCGTTCGCAAAGCTGTAGCGGTGCGTGTTCGCCGCACCCGCCCAGTACTCGCGCTGGCTGGCGCTCATCGCCGTCCACTCGTCCCGCGTGATCAGGTTCGGCACCGGGTTGAAGTTCTTGAACCCGCCCTCTTCCTTCCGCGCCTGGCGGAACTGCAGCGGCTGATTCCGCACCTCGACCAGCTCACCTTCACGCCGGCTGATCAGCCCGCCTTCCGCGTCATAGGCGAAGTAGCGCGCACTGCGCAGCGTCTGCCTGAAGTCCCGAAGGTTCGTGCGCTCCTCCAAGCTCGTGCGACGGCCCCAGCCGTCGTAGCGACTCAGCGTCTCCGACGCCCGGCGGCTCGCGTTGCTGCTCGTCCCCGCGACCCGCGTCTCCAGATAACCGTCAAGCTTCGCGTACTCGTATGCGTAAGTGTCGGTCCAGCGACCGCCCTCCTTCACCGTGTAACCCAGCAGGTTGCCCGCGCCGTCGTAGCCCAGCGCCGGCGTGCTCGCGGTGATCTGACGACCTCGCCAGTCATAGCGCGCACCCGTCGCCGGACTCGAGGCAAAGCTCGTGACCGTGGACTCCGACAGCACGGCCATCCGGTTCTGCTCGCGGAACTTCACCTCAATCTCGGCCGTGGCGCCTCGCTGGATCTCCTGATACGCCGCTTCCACCCACGCCAGGATTCCCGTGTCGAAGGCCCCGCTCCGCGCCCCTGTCCAGCGCTGCACCGTCGCCGTGTCGCGCCGGAAGCTCGACTGCTCCAGCATCCGACCGTCCGCGTCGTATGCAAACGTGCTCGCCTGGCTCAACCAGCCCGAAACGTCCAGCTGCGGCATCGCGCCGTCCGGACCCACCGATTTCGGCACCGTGTTCGGGTCCGTCGGGTCCCGCACGAACGACGAATCCGCGGGCCACTGCATGCCCGGCGGGAACATCACCCGCTCCTCCACCAGCCGCCCCAGATCGTCGTAGCGCCGCAGCGTCGTCGCTTCCGGTGCCCGTTCGCGAAGCGCCATGAAGTACGCCGTGCGAGCATCGTGGCCCTGATCGACATGGAACTGGATGGCGGTCTCCAGATCGATCAGCGGCGTACCCGCCAGGCTGTCCGCCGTACCCTCCGCCACCGCGCGGCCCCGCGTATCGAAGACGAAGCGCTGCGTCTCCTGCACCGTGACGACAGGACTTCCAGGCTGCGTGTAGTCGGGACGCGTCGACAGCGCCTCTTGCGCCACCAGACGACCGGCCGCGTCGTAGACGTTGCGGTGAGAGCGACGGCTCGACCAGTAGTCGGCCTCGACGAGGCCGATCTCGCCATCTTTCAGCGCGCCCTGATTGATCACCACGCGGTTCAGCGCATCGTAGGTAAACCACAGCGTCTCCAGATTCACCTTCCCCGGAGGCATCGGAGCATCCTGCGAGGCGAACCGCGCCGCCGCAGCGCGGAAGGTGGTTGCCGGGCCGTCGCCCATCGCGGTCCACGCCGCGAGGTCCGGCCCGCCGTGCAAGGTGAGCGCGAGCGGATTGAAGGCCACGCCGCTCGGCAAGGTCCCCGGTACGCCGACCGTGCCTGTCGAGGTGGAGGGAGCGCTCTGCACCTCCAGACCGAGCGTGAGTTGATTCGTCTCGTCACCGGATCCGGAAACGAATTCCACGCGGTACTGTCCGGTGACCGGTGGCGTGCCTTCAAGACGACGGAGGTCGCCGGCCCAATGCAGCCACGAAGCGAATTCAACGGGCTCCCAACGCTCATCCTCCGTCTGGCGCATGACGCTGCCAATGCGGACGTCGTTGGCCCCAACGAAGTTCGTGGCCGGCATCACCCAGCGGAAGTAGCGACCGGCTTTGGCCTGGATGCCCTGAAGGTCAGGGCCAACGTCCGGGTTCGAGCCGCCGGCGTCCGTGACGCCACGCACATTGAGCGTGAAGCTCGGCAGCACTCGAGCAATCGTTCCTTCCGGCGTCACCTCATCCACTTCGTAGGCCAGCGTGATACGACCCGCCGTTTCCGGGATACCTTCGAGGCGTCCGGTCGTCGGGTCGACGGTGATCCACGCGGGCGCCGTCGTTGATTCCCAGCGGGGTGGCTCCGCCGGGCTAAACGTCGTCGCCGGCCGCCCCGGAATGTAGAGGCGCTGCACCAGGCGATACGGTCCGACCACATCACCCACCTGGGCGGCACCCGGAAGAAACGCCCATTCCGTACCGACGCGCGGCGAGAGGCCGCCGGCGAACGCCTCGGCCCTAATGATGACGCTCGCACTTCGCGACACCCCGGAAAGCGAGTCGGTGATGGTCACAAACAGCCCGACAACGCCCCCGACCTCGTCGATCTGGCCTTGCACGCGGCCGCTCGGCGTCAAGGTGATGCCGGGTGGCAACGTCTCGGCACTGAACCGCGGCGGATTCGCCCAGCCGGCATCGGGATCGACGAACGTGCTGAGCGGCAGGTCGAAGGGCGTGCCGGCCGTCACCGTCGCACTGAACGGCCTTGCTTCTGGCGGCGCATTTTCGAAACGGATGTGGCGCACCACGCTGACCGCGAGACCTTGGGCGTCTCGCCCGTTTGCGACGACTCGATACTCCCCCTCTTGGCGGATCACACCGTTAACCGTACCGACGTTATCGTTGGGCCGGAAGATCGCGCTCGCAAAGTAGCCGCCATCCAAGTGCACGGGATAGGGGACGAAGTTGCCGCCTTGGCGCCGCTGAAGCTCGACGGTATCGAAGCGAACCGCCCCGCGCTCAGGGTCAGTGACGTAGCTCTCCGCGCTGAAGCTGAAGCCAAAATTCCCATTGAGCGGACTCAGCAGGATGGTGCGGTCGAACCGGGACTGGAACGGCGTGTTCGTGGCCGGCGGACGAACGGTGATCTCGAAGTCGTACAGCGGATCGTAGTTGGTGTCGGCCTCAGAGCCGACGCCGCCGCTGGCGTCTTGAGCGCCCAGACGCAGGCGGAAGGAGTGCCCCACCTTGTCGGCGGGCGCCGTGCCCCGGATCGTTCCCGTTTCCGGATCGAGCGTCATCCAAGATGGCAGGGGGCCGAAGCGCCCTTGGACGGGTCGGATTGGACCGCCGCCGTCGTCCGGGACGTCCGGAACATCCGGATCAGGCTCGGCGGGCACAAAGTACAGCCGAGCGGACAGCGTAATCGGGTCGAAATCAAGGTCGCGGAACAGGCCTGGCGGCAGCGTGAACTCGAAGGCCGATCCGGCCATCACCACGTAGTCCGCAAGCCCGATCAAGGGCTCACGAACGGGCGGAAGTTCGACGCGCTGGCGGATGTGGAATCCGCGCTCCGCCAATGCGAAGCCGCCGTCAAAAAACGCAAGGCTGAAGTAGGTTGATTGACCGATGCTCGTCGGCGGTGGTGTGCCGCGCAAGCGAACACGCTGGCCGTCCTCGGTAAAGGTTGCCGTTAGCCAGCCGGAACTGGCCCCTGGCGGCAACGCCGGGTCTACCGGAAACGGCGAGCTGGGATAACCATCGCCGTAGCCATCACCCCCATCGCCGTACCCACCGTAGCCATAACCGTAGCTGCCGTAGCCGTAGCCAGACCCGCCGCCCACCAATCCACTCCGCAGCAAAAGGCGGCGCTGCTCTTCGGGCACGGCGTCGTAGTCCTCGAACAACGCGCTGACCGGAATCTCGACATCCAGCGGGCTATCGCGGCGGACGCTGATTTCGCCGCTGAACTCCTCGACAAAAAAGGGCTGAGGCCGCTGGTTCGATCTCCCGACAAAAATGATGTTGGTGGTCGCTACCGTTGTACCGAACTCATTGGTCCCACTGACTTCGACCGTGACGCGACCACGACCGTCCTCATCACGATCCACGTAGCCACTGAGATTCAACCACAGGCTGCCGTCGTTGCTGCCGCCAAGCTCGCTGTTCGCGGATACGTATCCCCAAATCTGGTCCGTATTTGACCCCGAGACCTGCAGCGTCGTTTCGTCGAACTCCCCGCCGAAGAGGAACTGAACGGGAACGCTGGTGTACAGCATTCCCGCACCGTCGAGCTGCCATTGCTCAATCGCGATCTCGATCGGTGGGCGGGCGACAATCACCGGACGCCCGTCTGTAATCTCGATCACCAACTCCTTGACAACGCTGGTGTTCCCGAAGCGGTCTGTGGCCGTCAGCTCCAGAGTCGTGCGGCCAGCACGAGGCTCACCCGTCAATCGAAGCATCGATGCGCGATCTGCATCGCGCGCAATCGCGAGCCATTCTGGCCTCTCACCCTTGACGCGATAATCAAGGCGCATGATCGCATCGCCTTCGTCGAGGTCGACGAACAGCGCTTCGGCATCAATCAGCGTCGTCCACTCTTGTCCTTCGCGCAGCGTGCGAGTGTCAAGCGCGTAAACGTCGGGCTCCGACTTGATCGGATCGGGCGCAGCATTGGGCCCAACCTTCAGAATGAACTCTGCCGAGATGAACTTTCTCTGCGCCTCGGTAGGCGCATTGTCCTTGGCGCTCAAGCGGACGACCATCTCCGCGGGAATCGTCGTCGCTGCGGTGTTGTAGGTGAACACGAGCTCGCTGGTCACGCGGTCGTATCTCGCCTTCAACCAGCCGGTATCCTGGTTCAAGGTGCGCAACAGCTTGCTGCCGTTGCGAGCCACGGTTTCCAACTGGAACGTGAAAGCGTCCTCTGACCATCCCAAACCTTCCGGGTCGATGAAGTGCTCATCGACGCGGAGGCGGAACGTACCCGTTGCAGCCCGTTGAACGCGGCGCGAAGGAAGAGGCGCCGTCGTGTAGGGCCTCTCGTTGTCGATCTGAGGCTGAACCACCCCCGGCCCTTCACCCGACTGCGTGATCACCCGTCGCCGATTACCAACGGCGTCGTAGTCATAACGGACGTCGAGAACGACCTTGCGGTCCGCACCATCGGCACGCGGTACGAGGTCGTAGGTCGTGGCTCGTGCCAGACGATTCTGGGCGTCGTAGCGCAACTCGGTCAGCTGATGAATGACCCTCGCCCCGCCGCCCAGCACCGGCGACTCATCGATAGTGCGCGTTTCTTCGGACGTGCGATTTCCGAAAAGATCGTACGTGTAGCGCGTGTAGTTTCCGTTGGGTTCCCGAATCTCGCGGACCAAGCCGTTCGGGAAGTACAGGAACTGACGCGAAGCGACGCCGGACGCTGAGGACTTTGGCAAAAGTACCGTGCCTGAGTCCCCTTCCGCCACGACGCCTGTGCCCGGGTCTCCTCCCGGGCCCGCGTCCCCGCCCTCGCCGACGCTGAAGCCAAAGCCGCCACCGCGACTCTCGGAGCGCAACAGGCCGCTGTTCGCATCGACGCTTAAATCCACCCTCGTGCCGGACAAATCGGTTCGGGAAAGCAAACGCCCGCGGGCATCGAACGTCCATGTGCGTTCGTTGCCGTTTCCATCGCGCTCGAGCACCTTCCGGCCTTGGCTGTCGTACCCATAGGCCGTTCTGATTCCCAAAGCGGAAAGGCGTTCGAGGACGCGCCCTTGGCTGTCGTATCGGTAACGCGTGACTTCTTGCAACGCGTTCGCCACCTGAACGCGGTCACCGTTCTGGTTCAAGACGTAACGCTCGAGTTCTCGGCGCTGGAGGTTGCCGGACGCCCCCATCACGTACTCGCCGCGTACCTCGACGCGACCCATATTGTCGAAGTCCTGATAGCTAACGTATCGCCCGTTCGCGCCATTAGCGCGGTCCGAGAGCCGCTGGTTCCCGGCGCTGTCATAGGCGAACCGCGTCACCTGCCCGGCAGCATCGACCTCCTCGATCACGTTGCCCGCAATGTCATACACCCGGCGGGTGGTGTATCCGTTGGCGTCCGTCGTGGTCAGCAATCGCCCGTCGAGGTCATAGCCGAAGTGCGTTTCTGCACGCATCCAGCTCTCACTGCCGTCGTCGTTCACGACGCGAACCCGCGGCTTGACCTCGATGTTGACTTGATTGCGGTCGTCGTACCGGTAATCGGTGGCATTACCCCGAGCGTCAATCACCCGAAGGGCATTTCCCCAGCGGTCAAGGACGCGATGCGTAATGGCGTTACCCGCTGCCGCGGTTCGATTGATCTCAACCGCGCGGCCAAGGCGATCCGTGCGGTACGTCTCGACCATCTGTCCGGCGTCCGCACCGACAAGCGTGGCTTGCTCCACCGCCACCACGTAGCCTGCCAGATTGTACCGGTAGCGGCGTTCCGCGGTTCCCTCAGCGGTCGTGAAACGGACTCGGCCGGCGTTGTCGTAATCGAAGCGAACCGACCCGGACACTCCAGAAAACGATTTCCCAATCACTTCGCCAAACGCGTTGTAGCCCACCGTCTCGTCAAGATCCACGCGCCCGGACGACGAAACGTTCAATCCGGTTTGGCGTCCGGTCGGATCGTAGGAAAACGTGGTAATGACGTTCGAAGAGCCACCCACGCCGTCGCTGAGCACGTGTTGGGAAGCGACCCGCCGATCCATGTCGTCATAGGTGTGGTACAGGGCGTGGCCAACGCTGTCGGATTCCTTGACCATTCGACCGCGGCCGTCGTACCAATGAATACTCGCTTGGTCGCCCCAGCCGCCCGGGAGCCCGCCGTCACGGCGGCTGCCGTCATTCGTCCCTCGCGTCCATCGATAGGTGACGACGACGTTGCCGAACGCGTCGTAGGCGAACTCACTCAGCGGAGAAACGGTCTCATAGAGACTTTCGTTGTCGAGGCCGCTGTTTCCACTCGCCCCAAGCGTCTGAAGGGCGTCACTTCGAACAACACGCCGCGCGCTCTCGATCATCGCGACGACGCGTCCAACCGCGTCCAGTCGGCGGGTGCTGCCGACGCCGTTGATCGACGTCCCAATGACTCGACCCTCGGCGTCGTAAGCGGTCAGAACATCACTTGCGTCCGTAGAAAGTGAGCCATTGAGGTTGTAGAAGCTCCGTCGCTGAGTTTCTTGCACCACTCGGCCCATGGCGTCATAGCGACGCTGGAGGATGCGGTCAGCGCCAGTATCGGCGTCACCGGGCGCCGGAAGGGCCGGGCGTACGGCCTCGGAAACGGGCACACGGATCCGGCGGGCAAACTCGACCTGTTGCGTCATGCGCCCCAAAGCGTCGTAGTTCCACGCCGTTACTTGGCCTTCCCCATCCACGCTCAGGACACGCCGGCCCATCTGGTCGTAGTAGTGGACGGTGTTTGCCCAAGTCTCGGTGCCGTCCACGGCACGATCGAGCAACACGGCCTCACGGACAAGGTCGCCGCGAGCATTGTAGAAGTTGCGTGTCGAAGCACGCCCCACCCGGTCGATCGCGTCGGCGCCCCGGTACTCTGCCTCGGGCTGCAAGGTTTCGATCAGGCGCCCCGCCGAATCGTACCGGTAGGCCAGGGAACGGCCAGCCTTGCCAGCGATGGCCGCCTCGAACTGCGCCAGCGTCGGAGTGGCGGCAAAGCCAAACGACTCCGCGAGGCGCGTGGTCTCCGTCCGCTGCCCGAAGGCATCGTAGTGATGGACCGACACTTGGCCCAGCTCATCGATCTCTCCGACCAATCTTCCTGCGGCATCGTAAACTCGATAAGACCAATCGCCAGCAGCGTTCCGGTTAGCGACAGCGCGACCGAGTGCGTCATACGAGGTCTCAACGCGGGGGCCCTGACCGATAACGCCACCGCCAGAGAGCACGGTACGATCTGGATTCCACGTGCCCGCACCCGGAAAGACAATCGCGACCTGCATCCCGCGACCGTCGTACGCGTAAGCGGTCGTCCGCGACTGGCCCGACGGATCGGCATTTTCGGTTCGCGTCAGCAGGTTGCCGCGACCGTCGTAGCTGAAGCGCGTCACGACGCGCTGCCGTTTCTGATCGTTCAGCAACCTGCCGGCCGCATCAAACTGAGCGGTCAAGATTTCCGGCGAGAACTCGGCGATTTTACGGCCGGCCCGGTCGTACTGGGCCTCGAAGCGATGGCCCAGACGATCAATGCGTGCGATCTGATTGCCTGCTGCGTCGTATTCGAACGTTTCCGTGCCGTCAGGGTTAATCGACTGGCGCAGCCGACCGGCATCGTCGTATACCGAGACCAACTGCGTTCCAGTCGGCTGGACCACTGTCGTGCGGCGGCCGATGGCGTCGTACCGATAGGACTCGACGACCTGGATGCCGTCGACGAGCATCGTGCGGCGCTCGAGTCGTCCCGCCGAATCGTACTGATACTGCGTGATGCGGCGCTCGCTGGCCGACGTCGTCAGTAGGGCCGCCTCCATCGCCGCGGCGGTCGATGGCGGTGTGGCGGCAGTAATGGGTGCGCCATGAACGATGTCTTCGAGCACTCGACCGGCGGCGTCGAAGCGCCTTTCCGCGACGAGCCACACCATCCGGGTGCCGGCTTGGTCGCGAGCTCGAGTCAAGACGAAGCGCTCCCTCCCGGCAGCATCGCGGATGATCCGGGTTCGCTGGTCGCCGTCGATGCTCTGGGCAGGGCGCAGCGCGAAGTTGCCGGCATCACTCTTGAAGATGGTGTCGGAGAACGCATCGCCCGCCAGCAGTGCGGCGTCAACGGCCGTACGATTGCTCAGGGGTAGCTGATAGCGACGCACCTCGATCGCCTGGCCGGCTGCATCAAAGATCGTCTCCTCGAGCGTGTTGTTCGCGTCGAGCGTGTAGACCAGTCGGCCATCCCGGTCGTAGACGAAGCTCTGGACCTCGTCCGCTCCCATGGCGGCGACGAGGGGCTGGGCTTCCGCGAGCGACTTGCCCACCAAACTAGCGGCGACGCCCTCACTCAGGCGTGCTGCGGAGCGCACCGTCTGGATGCGGCGACCGGCCAGGTCGTACACGTGGCGGGTCAGTCCACCCTCGCCATCGACCTCCATCGCGAGGCGCCCCGCATCGTCGTACACATAGCGCTGGCGAACCGGTCGTTCCGGACGATCGTCCGAACTGATGCGCTCGATCAGACGATCGTTCGCGTCGTAGACGTACTGTGTGCGAATTGCGAGTCCCTGGGGGTCGACGACGTCGGCCGTGCGCCTCCCAAGGACGTCGTAATCGAATCGGGTGGTCTGAGCCTCAGCCGTGCCCGCACCGCGGGTCAAAGTGAGCTGCCGGCCTTGGGCGTCCCAGGTGAATTCAGTGCGCAGGGCCAAACCGTCCGGATCGGCGATCTCGGCGGTCATCCGGCCTTCCGCGTCGAACTCGCGGGCGACGACCTCGCCTGCCGCGTTGACGCTTCGGATGTTGCGACCGCCCGCGTCGTAGGCGTGGCGAGTCATGGCGCGATCCGGAGCCTCGATCTCGATCACTCGCGACAACGCGTCGTAGCGATAGCGCGTGATGCGTCCCGTGCCGTCGTCCGCGGTCTGTAGTCGACCCAGCGCATCGTACGTCCGGACGTCGTTGCTCACGAGTGAGCCGCCAAGGTCAAAACGCGCAACGCGCTCAACGGCGCCGTCATTGTCGTACGTCGTAACGGTTCGGCCAGCGGCATCGCTCACTTCTAGGACTTCGCCGTGAGCATTGACCTGGCGGGTGAAACGGATTCCTTCGGCAGTCGTGACTTGGACGGAGCGCGTTTCCGTGAGGTAGGTGTAGACCGTACGGAAGCCCGCGGCGTCAGTCTCCGAGGACACGCGATCAAAAGCGTCGTAGGTGGTGCGCCGCGTCTCGGCGCGGCCATCCACCGTAGTGCTCACGGCAACCACGCGTCCGATAGCGTCGTACTGCGTGGTTGTGGCCGTTCCCAACGCGTCGCCGCGCTCGAACTCGCGCCCGAACGCGTCGAGGCGACGGTACATCGCACGCTGAACGCCCGATCCTACGCCGTCGATCCGATCCGTGAGCGCGCCCCGGCGATCGTAGAACAACCGGTCCGTCCGCTCCGTCGTCCCACCCAGATCCGTGGTCTGCTCGATGCTTTGACCGAAGGCGTTCCAGCGCATCGTGTCGACGCGTCGCTCGCCGCTCGTCGTCTCCATGAGCCAGCCGCGACGGCTGTATCGCATCCGCATCTCGGAGCGCCGCGGAGCACCGTTTGCGTCAAACTGAGGAAGTGAACGGAGAGCGACCAGCGTGTCCAGAAGGCCAGTGCGAACCGTTTCCGCGGAACCCATCGTCAATGCGATATGGCCGAGGTACTGAACACTTGTCTCGATTTCGCCGAACGCGTTGTAGCGAGTCTCCGTCACTTCCCCGACGGCGTTGCGCACCCCCAAGGCATCAACGTTGCCACGGACTTGGAAGATCAAGCGGTCGGCAGCGTCGTAGAAGTAGTGGGTGTGATTGCCTTCGGCATCGATGGAAAGAATGCGGCGACCCGAGAGGTCGTAGCGGTGCCGCGTGCCGTGGGAAGCGTACAGCGCCTCCAACGCATCGCGATTTGACGCCGGGTCGACGGCCAAGGCGCGGGCTTGAGCGCGCACCGGCTCGCTGGCACCGGCCGACAATTCACCCCGCAGTTGGCCAAAGCCGTCGTACCACGCTGCGACTGAGCGAGCCTCCTCGAGTCCGGCGCCTCGCACCGTCCCAATGAGGCGACCTGAGCCGTCGTACTGGAAGATGGTCTGGGTGACAGCAACTGGAAAGATTGAGGGATAGCCGCTGGCGAGCGTCTCGACCAGCATTGCCCTCGTTTCGCCGGTCTTCAGACCGCGAGCGTCATACGTGTGGCGAACCTCACTCGCGACGTCGACGGCGGCGCTGAACCCGGGCTTGCGGAGCGTTTCACGGGCGGCGGTGAGTGCTTCCGCGAAAGAGGACGTGTTCGGCGCGGTTGCGCGATAAAGCCGTTCGGCACTGAGCCGTCCCGTCCCGTCGTACTGATACTCCGTCAGTTGCCCATTCGGTGAGCGAGTGCCGATGCGCTGACCTGCGGCGTTGTAATAGTGGCGGGTCTGGAGAGCGCCGGTCGCCGACGGCAGCGGAATGGTGGGCAACGTCCGGTCCGATTCGGCGACCTTCACCGCGTAGCGCACTTCAAGAATGAGTCGTCCGCCGGCATCGTAGTCAAGGCGCGTATAGGCGCCTTCGGCATCCAGCACGCCTACTTGCCGGCCCTGCTCGTCGTAGAAGTAGCGTTCGATACGATCGTTGCGACGGTGCTCGATGAGGCGGCTCGCCCCGTCGTAGATGAAGGTCTCGACCAGCGCCTCGTCGCTGTCGCTGCCTTCCACGCGGCGGCCGGAAATACGGCCTGCGAGGTCATAGGTCGTGCTCTCGACCCGGTCGTCAGCACTGGTGATCTGGCGATACATGCCGGCGAGGGGCGAACCGCCGCCAATGCGGAACGTACTGAAGGCGACATTGCTGCCGTCCCACCAGGTGCTTGTATTCGGCTTGACGGCGTGGCGGACGGTGCTGACGACCCGCCCCAGCGCATCGCGGCCGTAGCTGGTGACGCTGCCGACGTCATCGACCTCGCCGATCAGCGCCCCCTCCTCGTCGTAGAAGAAGTAACGGCGCCCGCCCAACTCGTCCTGGCTCATTCGCAGGCGACCAGCCGTGTCGTAACGCAACGCCGTCTCGCGCGGGCCGGCGCTACCATCGAATGCCGATGTCCGACGGCTGACCAATTCGCCCGCCTTGCTGTAGGTCTCGACGATGGACAGGCCGGCGTCGGTCGTGGTCGTCACCGAGCCATCGAAATCGTTCCACACCGTGCTGGTGACCGTGGACGAACGCGGATCGCCTTCGACGCCATCGACGGTCAGAATCAAGCGCCCGAGCCCGTCATACGCGAAGCGCTTGCTCTCTGACCGATCCGACGCGACCCGAGTCTCGAGAACGAGGCGGCCTTGGGCGTCGTAGGCAAATCGGGAGACGCGCTCGTTGCGACCGGAGATGCCGCTGCCTGCGGCATCCAGCTCAGCGAAGTCGACGCTTTCCCGCAGGCGACCGAGGGCGTCGTAACGAAAGACACTCAGCTCGCTCGTGGCCCGCCCCGTCGACGCCCAGCTGTTCAGCTCGTCGATGGTGGGATGGGCGCCGGTCGCTGAGAAAGCGAAGACACGATCGGTGTAGCGGCGGCGGCTGGCCAACTGGCCGCGCCCCGGACCCCCGTCGTCGTAAACGAACTCAGTCACCTCGGCGATTCCGTCAGCAACCACGGTGGCCGTGCCGGACTTTGCGAAGGTCGTGGCGCTTCCCACGCTCGGCGTGAGCTGGAAGCGCACACGGCCCTGCGCGTCGTACACATAACGCGTGACCAGCGCGCCGGACGGCGGCGTCGCGTCCAGCGGGTTGGCATCCAAACCGACATAACGCGTTTCACGCAGCAGGCGATTCGTAACGGCCTCGAACTGCCGCCAGAGGGATTGCCCGGTCCCATCAACTTCGCGGGTGCGATTACCGTCGGCGTCATAGGCATAACGCACCGACGACACCGGCACTCCAGCGCGGGTTGTCTGGATCGTTTCCACCTGACCGCGGTCAGTCCAGGTGTACTGGGTGATATCGCGGAGACCGTCGCGAGCGGGCTCGTGGACCGCGGTCAAGCGTCCTGCTGCATCATGGAAGTACGTCCAAGAGTGCCCCGCCGGGTCAGTCACATCCGTTCGGCCGGCGGCGTATTCGTAGCGGTACGATCTTGCCGCTCCCCCCTCGCCTACCGTCATCTGTCTGACGCGACCAGAGGGCTCGTAGTCAAACGCGAGGGTGAGACCGTCAGACTGCTGGACTTTCGAAAGCTTCAGGTCGCCCGCGACCATGCCGTCGTATGCATAGCGCGTCCACGCCCAATCTGCGCTTCCCGGCGAGAAGCTCCCCGCGTTCTGGGTCAGGTCCTTCTGATGGGCCACGTATTCGAGACGCCCCAGACCGTCGTAGCGGTAGACCGCTTGAGTGACATCTCGCCCCCCTTCACGGGTCGAGACCTGCGCGAGGCGCCCCAGCCCGTCATAGCTGAAGACCAAGCCTTCGTTGGCATCGTTCAGTAGCGAGGAAATCTCATTTCCACTGCGCTGGACCATGAAGCGGCTGCCCAGGCGCTCGTCACCCACCGCATTTAGACGCCACTGACCGCCGTCCTGCGCGTACTGCTCAAAGCGGCGGCTGGTTCCTTCGGTCCACGTCCACACGCCGTTGGCCAAGACCAACGTGTCGTCGGCATCGGCGCCGTCCCGCGACACGAAGGCCTGGCGGCTGCCCGACCAAGTGAAGAGCTGCTCGCTGCCGTCACCCAAGATCCGGCGGACCTGCGTGGGCGGGTTGCCCTCGACCTCGAGACGACGGTCTAAGGACAGCTGCCAGCCATCCGCTCCAGCGATACCCACGCCGGCGGCACTGTTGTACGTGCGGACCAAGCTGGTCTGGAGGCCTTGGCCTAGGAAGCTCTCGTCCTGGCCCTGCGTAACCAAGTTGCCATTGGCGACGTTGACGAAGATCCCGTCCCGGAGCCTTGCGATGCCGGACGAGCCCGAAGCGCTACCGCCCAGCTCCGCCCACGTCGAAACACCCAGCCCCAATCCGTTGCCCGAAATCACCGCTGCCATGGTCTCGCTACTCCGTTCGTGCATCCCCAAGGCTGTGCGCCGGGGTTCTACACTGCTAAATCCGAAGAAGCGCGAAAATGTTTAGGGCCAGTTTGCGGCGAAGTGACTGTTACTGGCGTTCCGGGGGGTTGCGCACCGGACGCCGAACAAGCGTTTGCGAGGGCGATTCCGGGGATCTGAGCCAGTGGTAACCGATCTCCGGCACTTCGAGACGTGGAGTAATCGCGTGGATCGGGCCTTCGCAGTAGTGCGGACGCCGCCGAATCGCTTCGAGCCGCTCCATGACGACCTCGCGACGCGCGATCAGCGCGTGGTGTGGGACACAGATCCTTTCGCGGTGCCCATTGGTGATGTCGATCGCCCACTCATGACAGAACACCATCAGCGCCTCCGGAGCAGCCGTTGCGGCAGCAAGCAGCATTTCGAAAACGCCCGGCTCGATCACATCGTCAGGATCTGCCCATGCTACCCAAGGCGCTGATCCCTGCTGGAAGGCCATGGCTCGGGCTTGACCGATATGTCCGATAACCCCCGGGCAGATGAACAAGTTCACAGGCTCCCGGCGCAATTGCTGGACGATCCGGGGGAACGGCGTGTCTTTCGGGAGGGTCAATACATGAAGGTCAATCTGATGAGCCATATCAGGAAGGAAGCTTCGATAGACGGCTGACACTACTCGAGTTTCTGAAAACTTCGGCGCAAGGCCGGAGGGACTGGGACACTGCGTGGACCTGCCTTCAGCACTAGGCCCATCGACACTCTTGCCGTGGTGGTCTTTCCATGACGTTAGCGGAAGGCACCCTAAAGGCCATCATTGGACCTTGCGGCTTAGGTTGCCCGAGAATCGAGGCCTAGGGCAGCTAACCCCCTCGGCGCCGCCTGCCCACTATCTCGCCCCAGTCAATACCAAGGAAGACACCATGACCAGCATTACCGAAAGTCGCCGGAGAGATGAACCCACGAGCTACTTCATCTACGAGCAACTGGGCGAGCGCGCGGTAGACCCGCAGACGATGATCGACAGTGCGCTGGACCTCTGGGTTCAGTGCGCAGCGGACTATGGCGTGACCGAGCTTTGGGAGATCGCCCAAGAGCTCTTGGATGCGCAGACGTTGTCACGGGAGTTCTCATGGGCGGAGCACTTGCGGATGTCCATCATCATGGGCAGCACTGTGCCGCGCGGCTGGAAGGACGCGTCAACGTTTCCCTTCAAGGGGCTTCTGATCTCGGCGATCTACCTCAAGGAGGCCGGACGCGCTCTGACGTCGCCCACGCCTGACCGCGCTTGGCACCTGATCACCCTGGCCTACTACCACCTCGGATTGAACACGACCGAGTCGGAGCCGATGGCCCAGGCGCGCAAGCTGGCGGAGAAGAACGCCGCCGTGACGGAGGAGGCTCGAGGGCTCGTGCTGGGTGCGCTTGACCTCATTGCAAAGAACAAGAGCCCGAAGAGTATCGCTGACGCGCAGGACATGGTCGTCAATCTTCTTGAGGAGAAAGGCGAGGCGATCGACGAACTCTTGCTGGTCTACGCCGACAAGGCAAAGATCGA
>Ga0209278_1000232_pt1 | contig 55856 bp, 41 predicted proteins | sample JI81BgreenDNA_FD_187504 | JGI IMG/M metagenome (GOLD analysis project Ga0209278, IMG submission 187504) | Wastewater effluent complex algal communities from Wisconsin, to seasonally profile nutrient transformation and Carbon sequestration -... | ecosystem: Engineered > WWTP > Effluent > Algae... | reverse complement strand
AAGCGGTAAGCAGGCAAAAGAATGCCGTCTTCGGGACGGATACTGCGGGTGTCGCTGTTTGGATTGAGGTCTTTGCGGGCCTTTTTCACTTCGGGCTGGTAAAGTCCGGCATAATAGGCACCTGTATTAAAGTTCTCTTCACCGTATTGGTTCGGATTGGCTTTGATGTAGCCACGATCTACCAGAATTTGCTCGTTCACACGGTCGGTACGCCAAACACAATAATCACTGGCTTGCTTCCAGCTAACGCCCACTACCGGATAAAGCTGGTAGGCGGGGTGACGAAGGTAGTTGTCAACATAGGGTTCGTTGTAGCTCAACTCACTGCGCCAAACCGTGGTGTCGGGCAATGCAGCATTGTATACCTCGGGATAAGTTTCGCCAAAAACACGACCTAACCAGTACAGGTATTCCAACCAATCGACGTTCGACACTTCAGTTTCGTCCATGTAGAACGAAGCCACCGTTACGCGGCGAGGTGTATTGTCGTAGTCGTGGGCAATATTCTGCTCGGTGGCACCCATCACAAAGGTACCGCCCTGAACGAGCACCAAGCCGGGGCCGGTTTCCTGTTCAGAGTATTTCACTACTTCGAAACCACCATTTTTGGGGTCGTTGTAGTTCCAGCCAGTTTTGCCGGATTTTTGAGAGCATGACCCCAAAAAGAGGGTGGCTCCAAGGGCTGCTACAGAGAGCGTAAGCACGTTGCTTTTCATTGGCGAAGCAATTTTTATATCAAGCGGGGGCTAAATTAACTAAAAAGTAGGGCATTTTATTTTAACCATCTTGCGGCGAGGTATCCTTTCTTTCGATTCGAGCTGAATGGCGAAAGAAATTTCGTGGCTGCCCAAGGCCGCGGCACGCAAACGCGAGGTGGTAATGTCATAGCTGTATCCCATGCGGAAAACACCCTGCTGAAGGCCGAGCGACACGATAAATGAGTCGCCAACCCGGTACCACAAACCACCTACAATAGGACCGCGGGTGATGTAAGAACCGATGTTAACCTGGGTGGCAGGACCTTGAAAAATAGCGATGATGTTGGGTGATAAGGTTGTTCCCGGCATGTTGCGACTGCCACGTACGACTTCAAAGTTGGCTCCGGCATGCAATGTGGTACGCAAATTCCAGGGCACAACGCCAGGAGGGATGAGCGATTGGTTGGGCTGGGTCAAATGATGCACCGCAAATCCACCATAAAACTGGTCGGAGAACAAAATGGCACCGGCACTGAAATCGTGCATGTTGGCATTGGTCACGTTTTGAAAAGGCAGGATTTCCTGGGTAGTACCTGGTTGAATGCCTAAACGCGCATCAATTTCATCAGGGAATACAAGTCCGGTCCAGTTCAGAGAACGCTGGGCGAACATGTACTGAAAGCCCGTTTTCAAAACCAGATTGCGGTTAATGGTCAGGTTATTCGAATACATGATGGCCACCTGGTTGTGCTGGAAGTTGTTGTCGCCAATGTGGTCCGACAAAACCTGAATTCCCACGCCACCACTCAAAGAACTGAAATATTGGTCGTAAGACGCCGCATAGGTTACAAAGTTACCAGGCAAGCTTGGCCATTGGTTGCGGTAATTCAAAATGATGCGCGGACCCACACCACTGCCCGCAAAAGCGGGATTGAGGTAGAGCGGATTGGCGAAAAATTGAGAAAACGCCACATCCTGGGCCTTGGCAGGAAGCACAGTCCAACTAATAAGAAGCGCAAGCAGAAGCCTTTTCAGCATTTTTACAGATTATCGGAAATGTAAATTTTATACTTTTTGAGTTATTAACCAATTCTTCGGACAGCTTTTTCAGATTTTAGCTGAAATTTAATCCAAACAGCGGTCGACAAAAATGCGTTTTTACATACTACAAACCAAATGCATGAGTTATTACATGGTTAAACTTACTTTTGCCTGATGATGAACCGCGTTGCGCTTTTGTGGATATCTCTCTGTGCGCTTCCCATGCTGGGAACAGCTCAAGAAGTGGTCGAGTTGCGCTGGGGCGCCCCTTCTGTACATGAGGTTGACGACCAAAACCGCTTCAAGCGCTTGAATTGTCTCGACTGTACCTATGCCGATTCGCTCGCTTCTACCCCTGTATACAATGGTGTATTGCGGGGCTGGCAAAACCTCGAACTCGAAGTGTTGGAAACGGCTCCCTTACGCGCCGATGAACTCACAGCTTTCATCAAAAATGTTTGGCCTGCCAATTTTGTGGTCAGCAGTCAGCAAGTAACGGTCCGCAAACAGGCCGAAACCCACTATCAACTGAATGCCGTTCGCCAACTGCCCAATGGTTCGGCTGAACGCCTGGTGCGATTCCGGCTGCGTGCAACGGGAACTTCAAGCCCGGTAAAACCCCAAGCACCGGCTTTCAGGGTAAACAGCCAAAATTCTGTTTTGGCAACAGGCGACTGGTACCGATTGGGCATCGTTTCCGACGGTATGTACAAAATCACGCCTGAGTTTTTGACGAGCATGGGCATTCCGGCCGCGAGCGTTAATCCGAACAACATCCGGATATATGGTAATGGAGGCGGGATGCTGCCAGAGGACAATGCCGCATTTCGTTACGACGACCTGGTAGAGAACCCCATTGAAGTGGTGGGTGCTTCCGACGGTCGATTTGACCAGGGCGATTATGTGCTCTTTTACGCCGAAGGACCGAATAAATGGCGATTCAATGAAAGCACGCGGCAGTTTCAACACGAGCTCAACCTCTACGCCGATACAAATTACTACTTCCTGACCGTAAGCCTGGGTCCCGGTCGCCGGATTGATCCTGTAGAACCCGCTCCGGCAATCACCCGTACCGCTACCAGTTTTGACCTGCTGCTCTTCCATGAAAAAGACGAAGTAAACCTCATCCGCAGTGGCCGGAAATGGTATGGTGAAAGTTTTGACCTCGTCAACTCGCGCGATTATACCTTCAACCTTACCAACCGGGTTGCCGGTTCGCCAGTTCGCATCAGGGCCGGGGTTGCCGCCCGAAGCTTGGGCGTTGCCTCCGATTTTCAATTGCGTTCAAATGGCGCATTGCTTACAGCCATCAACATTCCGGCAACCAGCAGCTATTACCTCGATTTTTATATGCGTGATGGTTTCGTTGACCTGATGCACGCTCCTGCAGGAAACAGCCTCACGCTGAGTTTGAGTTACGCAAAGCCCAATAATTTTTCGCTCGGTTGGCTCGATTACCTGGAAGTCCATTGCCGTTCCGACCTCAACCTGGCAGCATTTGGCAATCAATTGCTGTTTCGCGATGGAAACAGCGTTGAAACCGGCGCCGTAACCCGTTTTGACCTGGCAGGTATTGCGACATCCGATCAGGTTTGGGATGTAACAGAACTGAACAACATCCGCCGGATGACACTCAGCGCAAGTGCCCGAGGCAGCTATTTCGACCGACCAACAGATACCCTCCGAACATTCATTGCTTTCAGTGGAAACAACTTCCCTAGTCCCCTGCCCATGGGTACGGTGGGCAACCAAAACCTACACGGCATTGCACAGGCCGACTACATCATTGTGAGCCATCCCGCGTTTTTAGCTGCTTCCAATCGACTGGCTGCGCTGCACGCAAGCCGTGAAGGAATTACCTCTGTGGTGGTCACACCACAACTTATCTACAACGAATTTTCCTCGGGCCGTCAAGACATCACGGCCATCCGCGCATTTGTAAAACATTTGTACGACAAGGCGCCCGCCGGTCAGGAACCCCGATTTTTACTGCTGATGGGGGCCGCTTCCTTTGATTTCAAAAACCGCATTGCCGGCAATACCAATTTTGTTCCCACCTTTCAAAGTCCGAACAGCAACAACCCCCTCGATTCGTACTGTGCCGATAGCTATTTTGGCTTACTCGATGATCAGGAGGGTTCTTTTGCCGTAGGTGGAAACGACAGGATGGACATTGCCATTGGTCGCATGCCTGCCAAAACAGTGCAGCAAGCCGAAGACATGGTGAGCAAGGTAGAAGCCTACCTCGACGGCCGCAACCACGGTGATTGGAAAAACCAAATCATGCTGGTGGCCGACGACGAAGACAACAACCTGCACCTAAACGATTCGGAGGTAATGGCCAACCACATTGCAAGCCGCTATCCCAATGGCATCGTTAAAAAGGTGTTTTTTGATGCTTACCGCCAGGAATCACGCCCAGGCGGCACCCGTTACCCCACGGTGAACCGCGACATCAATGCGCGGATGAACCTTGGTGCCCTGATTGTGAGCTATATGGGTCATGGTGGCATCAACGGCTGGTCGGAAGAACGCGTACTTACCATTCCCGAAATTCAAGCATGGAACAGCGGGGGCAAGTTGCCCTTGATGGTGACCGCTACCTGTGAGTTCACCCGTTACGACAATCCCTCCTTCACCAGTGCCGGCGAGTGGGTGCTGCTCAACCCCCGTGGAGGTGCCGTTGCTTTGATGACTACAACGCGGGTTACTTTTACCAACTTCAATTTTTCGTTGAGCACGCGGATTTATCGCGACGAGCTTTTCACCAAAGTAGGAGGGAAGTACCAAACTTTGGGCGAAGTGTTTATGCGGGCAGCAAATCCTGAGCTGAGCAATGTAAACACGCGAAATTTCTGTCTTTTAGGCGACCCGGCGCTTACGCTGGCTTTTCCTGAGCAAAATGCCGCTGTAACTCACATCAACAATGTGCAGATTTCTGCTGTGCCAGACACGATCCGCGCCCTCGCTCGTGTTCGCATCAGCGGCGAAATGCGCGATGCTGTTACGCAGCAAAAACTCACCGGCTTCAACGGCATCCTTACGCCTACCGTCCTCGACAAGCCTTCCAACATCACTACCCTAGCAAACGACGTGAATTCGTTCGCTCGCAATTACGATGAATTCCGAAACATCATTTACCGTGGTAGGGCAACCATCAGCAATGGCGAATGGAGCTTTCAATTCATCGTTCCACGCGACATCGCTTACAACTTCGGTCAGGGCCGCATCAACCTCTACGCCACCAACCAGCAAACCGATGCAGCGGGTGATTTCAGAGAGGTGATTGTGGGCGGTACCGATACCAACTTTGTGCCCGACAATACCGGACCACAGCTCACCCTTTTCATGAACGATCGCTCTTTTGTGAACGGCGGCATTACCGATCAGAATCCGGTTTTTGTAGCACAACTCATGGATAGCAGTGGTATCAATACGGTTGGTTCGGGCATTGGGCGCGACATCACCCTCATTCGCAACAGCGAGGTGAACAGCCCCATTGTACTCAACGAGTTCTACGAGGCTTCGCTTGACGATTATACACGGGGTGAAATCCGTTATCCATTCTTCCGGCTCGAGCCAGGCAACTACAACCTGCGCATGAAAGTGTGGGATGTGCACAACAACTCAGCCGACGCAGGTTTAGACTTTGTGGTAGCTGAAAACAGCAAGCTGGCGATTGCCAATTTGTTGAACTATCCCAATCCGTTTACCACGCACACTACTTTCCATTTCGACCACAACAAACCCGGCCAGCCACTCGACATCATGCTGCAGGTGTACACGGTAAGTGGCAAATTGGTGAAAAGCATGGCGCAAACCATCAGCACCAGCGGCTTCCATGCCGACCAGTTGCATTGGGACGGCCTTGATGATTTTGGCGATCGGATTGGCCGTGGTGTGTATATTTACCGCCTAAGGGTACGCAGTGCCGATGGAGAAAGTGTGCAAGACACACAAAAACTGGTAATTTTACGTTAACCCTTGTCTGAAATCCGAATCCGCTATCTTTGTCCTCTTCAATAGAATGAATTCCATGCAGTTGAAATCGCTCACCATCACCAGTTTGACCGCTCTTGGTCTGCTCGCAGGCAATGCGCAAGCCCAGATTAACCAAGGTCAACTCGGCGGTGCCAACCTCAATACCATCACTACAGCCGTGCCCTTTCTCATGATTTCTCCGGATGCCCGTTCAGGAGCCATGGGTGACGTGGGGGTAGCTATGGCACCTGATGCCAACAGCATTCATTGGAATGCCGCCAAACTGGCATTTGCCAAAGACAATGTAGGCCTTTCGCTCAACTACACGCCCTGGTTGCGTAACCTGGTACCCGACATTTCGTTGTCTTATCTTTCTTTTTACAAGAAAATCGACGATCTCCAGTCATTCGGTGCTTCATTGCGTTATTTCTCTTTGGGCGACATCACCTTCACGAACATCAACGGTGAACAAATTGCCACCTACCGCCCGAATGAATTCGCCATCGACGGTGCCTATGCCCGCAAGCTGAGTGATAATTTCAGTATCGGTGTGGCTTTGCGCTATGTGTATTCGAACCTGGCAGCAGGTCTCGACCAAAATCAGCAAACCATCCCAGGCCAGTCATTTGCCGGCGACATTTCGGCCTACTATGTGCAGCCTGCAGAGGTCTTTGGTAAAAAGGGCGAAATTGCCTTTGGAGCCAACATCAGCAACCTGGGCGCTAAAATTGCCTACACCGAATCGGGTAACGCCAACTTTTTACCCTCCAACATGCGTTTGGGCGGTTCGGTAAAATCGCAAATCGACGAATACAACAGCATCACCTTTTCACTCGACCTCAATAAGCTGCTGGTTCCTTCGAACCCCATTTACCAGCGCGACAGCCAAGGACGCATTTTGTTTGACCAACAGGGCAATCCATTAATTGCGCAGGGTGAAGACCCTAACCAAAAATCGGTACTCGAAGGTGCCTTCAGCTCGTTTGGCGATGCTCCGGGCGGTGCCTTGGAAGAACTGCGAGAGGTGAACATCGGTGGTGGCTTGGAATATTGGTACAACAATGTTTTTGCCCTGCGCGGTGGTTACTTCTATGAGCATCCTACCAAAGGCGGTCGCCAGTATTTGACCATGGGTGCCGGTTTGAAATACCAGGTGTTTAACCTCAATTTCTCTTACTTGGTACCAACCACCCGCTTGCAAGGTGGCAATCCCCTCGAAAACACCTTGCGCTTTAGCATGATGTTCGACTTGGCGGCTTTCGGTAACAACTAAGATTTACTTCACGCATACTTAACCCGCTACGGCGGGTTCTTTTTTGCCTATGATACATGCCTTTACCTTTAATGCCTTTGCCGAAAACACCTATGTGATTGCCGACAGCAAAGGTCGCGCAGCCATCGTTGATCCGGGTTGCCAGGATCCGCATGAGCAAAAACAGCTCGTGGAATTCATCGGTAGGCACCAACTGCAACCCATCACGTTGCTGCAGACGCACTGCCACATTGATCACGTACTCGGCAACGCCTTTGTGCACCAAACCTGGGGACTAAAGCCACGCATCCATCCAAAAGACCTGCCCGACTTACAGCGACTGGTTACATATGCACCCATTTTTGGTATTGAAGCACAAGCATCGCCCGAACCGGAAGCCTGGTTAAAGCATGGTGACACCTTGCTTTTAGGCGATATGGAACTTGAATTGCGCGAGGCCCCGGGCCATTCTGCGGGCAGCATCTGCTTTGTGAACCACAAAGACCGCTGGGTGATTGGTGGCGACGTATTGTTTGCCGGAAGCATCGGGCGAACCGATTTGCCGGGTGGAAATTATGATCGACTGCTCCATTCGGTTCGCAACCAGCTTTTTACTTTACCCGACGACTATGTTTTGCACCCTGGCCATGGACCGGCCACGACCATCGGCCGCGAAAAAGAAACCAATCCGTTTTTTATTGACTGATAGCGCCAGCCTTTTGTCACAATATGAACCATTAGCTGGTCGTTTGGCATAAAGCTGTTATTTTTATTGTTCCACTGTCGGGAGCTGAAACCCCGGCTGTTTATTTTCGTTGATAGGGTAGATGAAAGTGCGGTTTGCTACGGGTTCTTTATGGCTGCTCCTGCTGTTCTGCGGGCTAACCGGCTATGCCCAAAATCAATCTTCGCAAACGTTTTTCGGCAAAAACAAAATACAGTACCGCGACTTTGAATGGTCGTCACTGAGCGGGCCAAATTTCGAGGTTTATTACAGTGTTGGCGGTCGCGAACTCGGGGTTTATGCGGCTACCATTGCTGAGCAAACCATTCGGCAGATGGAAGACTATTTGAATTACCGTGCCGATGGTCGCTACCAAATTCTCATTTACAACAACATTTCTGACCTGAATCAAACCAACCTGGGTTTCGACTTGGAGCAATACAACACAGGTGGGTTAACCCGTTTGGGCGGAAACAAGGTGCTGGTGCATTTCTCCGAAAGCCGCGATGCCTTTCTTCGCGAATTGCGGGTTGGCGTGGCCAAAGTGTTGCTGTTTGATATGATTTATGGTGGCAACATTGGCGAACGCGTGCAAAATGCCGCCACCATGTACTTGCCCGATTGGTACATCAACGGTCTTTTCTCATTCATCCATACCGAATGGGGCACCGAGCAGGACAACAAACTACGCGATCTGCTCAGCCAAAAACGAATCAAAAAATTCAACCACCTCTTGGCCGTTGATCCTGAGTTAGCCGGACACAGCCTGTGGCATTTCATCAACGAACAACATGGCCGCACCTCGGTGCCCAACATCCTTTACTTTACCCGCGTAAACCGCGATTTTCAGACGGGTTTGCGCATGGTAACCGAAAAAAAGATGAAGGGCCTTTCGAAAGATTGGTTGAGCTATTACAAAGCGCGCTATGCAGGTGAAGACAGTTTACGAACCGCACCTGCCGACACACTGTACTTGCGGAAATTCAAAAAACGGACTGATATTACCCAATTGCGGTTTAGTCCCGATGGTACGCGAATCGTCTACGTGGAACACCGCAAAGGAATTCACCGCATGTATGTACACAACCTGTTAACCAATAAGCGGGAGCGGGTGCATAAAAGTGGGGTTAAATGGCAGTTTTTATACGGCGGCAACCAATATCCGGTGGTGACTTGGCATCCGAACAGCAGAAGCCTGGCCTACTTTTTCGATATCAAGGGACGGGTGCATTTCGGCACGGTGAAATTGAACGATAAAGGCAAGCCCGAGAAGAACGAGTACCCGCTTTTTCGCTTCGACCAGGTGTACGACATCGATTACAGTCCCGATGGACAGCACATTGCCTTGTCGGGGGCACGCAACGGCCAAACCGACATCTACCTCTACCATGTGCCCAGCAAGCGCATTGTACCCATCACCAGCGACCCTTACGATGATTACGAACCCCGCTACTTCGACCAGGGTCAAAAAATTCTTTTCGCTTCCAACAGGCCTATCGACACCCTGATGCAAATCATTACCGACAGCATTGAAGCGCAAGCCAAAACCGACTTGTTTGCCTACTACATTGCTGGAGATAAAAAGCAGCAGTTGTTGCGTCTTACCAATACGCCACAAGTCGAGGAGCGTTCTCCAAAGTGGCAATACGGTAGATTTTTCAGTTACCTAAGCGATGAGGCCGGCATTTTCAACCGCTCAATCGGGACCATCGATAGCATTCCATACCCCTTCATTCGCGACAGCCTCGTTTTCACGCTCGATACAAATGGCGATACCCTTGATCGACGGATTATCCAAGACACCCTAACGCTTTACAGAGATACTGCCTATTTGGCGCCTGTGAGCAATTACCGCCGCAATATCAGCTGGCACGATACCCGCCCGCGTACAGGCGATTACCTTGAAATTGTAGCTGCCAGGAGCAAGCGACCGATGATTTATCGCGGAAAACTTCGTCCCGACAGCCTGGCCCAATACAGCGAATCGGCAGCACCTACTCGTTACCGTGAAATTTTCGACAAACAAGTGCTGAAGAAGCCCGGTAAAAGCAAGCAGCTTGTCAGTCTGAATGTCCCCTTGGGCATGCTCGACAATACCGTTTTCAAGGGCGTTGCCAGGGGAGACAGTGCAAGAAATAACGTCTACACTTTTCAGGCGCCTTACCGTTTTCCGCTACTCGAAGAACAGAAAGCCGACGAGGCCACGACGGTCGTGCGCGACATCGAACCATTCAGGAAAAGACTCGAAAGCGTGAGCCGCGATCCTTATCGCGTGGCCAAAACCCGGCTCTACACCACCAGCATGAGCACCGATTACCTGGTTTCACAGGTAGGAAACACCATTTTCCAAAACGACATGCCCAGCTTCACCGTGAGCACGGTGAACGCATTGAACCAAAATACCGGTGTGATACTCAAGGGGGGGTTGTCGGATTTGTTTGAAGACCACAAACTATCGGGCGGCTTGCTGATCAACTCCAATTTCAGCAACAACCAATATTACCTCATGTACGAGTATTTGCGCAAACGTTGGGACAAACGCTTCCTCTTTGTTCAAACGCGATCGCAAAGGCAAGAGGGTTTTGACGCCATCAAAACAAACACCATCGAAGGCATGGTGCAGCTTGCCTACCCGTTTAATCGCTACCAAAGCTTGCGCATGTCGGGCATCTACCGCAGCGACCAGGAAACTTTCCTTGCCACCGATAGCCGACGTTTGGTCCGCGAAGGCCTTTTCAACCACGTTGCAGGCGCAAAAGTTGAGTTTGTGCAAGACAACACCAAGGAGTTGGCCCTTAATACCCTGCGAGGAACGCGTTGGAAAGTATATGCTGAGGGTTACAAATTCCTAAATACCGCTTCAGACTACATGGCGGTGATTGGACTCGATTACCGTACTTACTTGCAGATACACAAAAACATGATTTGGGCAAACCGCATTGCCACCAATGTAAGTTTGGGTGATCGGAAAACCCTGTTCATGTTGGGAGGGGTTGACAACTGGTTGCTGCCACGCATCGACAATTCATTGGCACCACCGGCGAACCAGAATTTCGCTTACCGCGGGGTTGGTACCAACATGCGCGGATTTTTACAAAATGCCCGCAATGGTTCTAATTTCTTCCTGGTGAATTCAGAAGTCCGCTTTCCTTTCGTGCAAGTTATATCGCGCGCACCTGTTTCGTCGGAATTCTGGAGAAATCTTGCCCTGGTCGGTTTTGCTGATGTTGGTACCGCCTGGAGCGGGAGAGATCCCTTCAGTTTAGATAATCCATTCAACGTCACCACTTTTGAAGATGGCCCGGTAAAAGTAACCGTGGTAACCAATAAAAATCCCATCATTGCCGGCTATGGGTTAGGTGCTCGGATGCGGGTGTTTGGCTATTTCCTGCGTATTGACCGTGCCTGGGGATTGGACGATGGTCAAATCTTGCGTCCGGTTTGGTATTTCTCCTTAAGCCTCGATTTTTAAACTGCTTGGCTGAATTGCTTCAATAAAGCGTTTTCAGGCATTAAATATGCGTCAAACAAGCTGCAGGCGTGCCTGGTGAAAAGCTTTCCTGTGGCCGTTAGCGATAAGCGATTTCCTTCAAGCTGAAGCAATTCATCAGCAAGCATTTGATTCAAAAGCGCATGTTGATGTTCGAGGAAAGTCCATGAATTTGGCAATTCCACTTCACCCAAACAACTCATTTGCAAAATCATTTTTTGTCGGATGATATCTTCCTGACTTAAAAGCAGCCCTTTTTCTACGGGAAATTGACCGGCATCTACCATGCGTTCCCATTGTACCAGTTCCTTGCTGTTCTGACCAAATGCCGCTCCCAAATCGCTGATGGCAGAGACTCCCAAGCCTATCAATACTTTGGAAGGATTGGCGGTATAACCCATAAAATTACGGTGCAGGGTTTTTGAATGCAGTGCTTTTAAAAGACTATCCTGGGGAAGAGCAAAGTGATCCATCCCTATGTCTTCGTAACCTGCTTCCAAGAAGGCTTGCCGACCCAATTCATAGAGCGCAGCCCGTTGCTCAGGAGTAGGAAGGTGCGATTCATCGTAGAGTCGTTGGGCACGCGATTTCCAGGGAACATGGGCATATCCGTAAAAAGCCACGCGGTCGGGACGCAAGGCAATGACTTCGGTGAGGGTTTTGGCTAATTTTTCTTCTGTTTGCAAGGGCAGTCCGTAAACAAGGTCGTAATTCACTGATTCGTAGCCAATGTTGCGTGACCATTGGGTTACCTGCACCAGGTTCTCGAGGGGCTGTATGCGGTTAATGACCCTTTGCACCTCTGGGTCCAGATCTTGTACGCCAAAGCTTACACGCTGAAAGCCCATTTCTCTCAAAACCTGCAAATGTTCGTGTGTGGTATTGTTGGGATGGCCTTCAAAGCTCATTTCAAGCTGTGGATGCCGACCGGCATGTTCGAAAATACCCTCTATGAGCTGCTTCAATTGCTCAGGTGCAAAAAAGGTGGGTGTGCCTCCACCCAGGTGCAGCTCGCGAATAAGCATTCGATCATCCCCTAAAGCGCGTAGATAAAGCCGCCATTCTTGCAAAAGTCGTTCGATATACGGCTTTTCAACCCGGTGATTGGTTGTGATTTTTTTATTGCAGCCGCAGTAGGTGCACAAATGCTCACAATAGGGCAGATGAATGTAAATGGCTAGACCTTCCTGCGTAGTACCTCCTACTGCAGTGAGCTGCTCCTTCCAGCCATCTTGATTGCTCCAAGTTTGCCATTGGGGCACCGTAGGATAACTGGTGTAACGCGGAATTGCATGGTTGTAGCGTTGTAGCAATTGACCACCCTCCATATCAGACATTTTTGTCCAAATATAGTCAAGTATGCCCTGGCGTGCACCACTTCGTCGAATTCTGACAAAATGCTGACGTTGCGAAGCATCTGATAACCCTGACGCTGTATATTTTTGTTCAAAACACTTTGTATGAGGACATTGCTTTTCACATCGACCTTGGCCTTGTTCACCCTGCCACTACTACTTAACGCGCAAGTAAACAGCGTTTACGGTGCTTGGATAGAGGTTCATCAGCTTTCTGACAGCATGGAAATTCAGTTGAAGGTCATTTCTCAACAAGGCACTTTGCTTCCCATGTCGCAAACCATCGGGGTATTTGAAATAGCATCCAATGGAACTGTAAATGCTTTACCTGCCTTACAAGCTGTCCGGTTAAGTTCTGTCGATTCTGGTAATTTGCGGATTTCCGTTTTCGGTAAGAAGATGCCCCCGAAGAATGTAGCCATGCAGTTTGCCTGGAATAGCTGTTGCAGAGGCCATTTGCTGAACGCAAACAATGCTGCTGTTAACGAATCTATGGTTACCTACACACGCGTCTTTCCAAATGTAGTTGCCGGTTCTTTACCACTGAGTGCGCGAATAACTTCCATACCAAGTCTGAATGTAACACGATACATGGCGCAAACAACGGTACTATCGTGGCAAATGCCTTTGACAAACACAACCAGTTCGGTTCAAATAAGTACTCCCGTAGCATCTCTTTCGCATGGACAACCCGTTCCGGTGAATGGCATTCGTTTGCCTTCAGTAAACGAACTGACACTCAATGGGCAAGAGTTCACCTTGTGGGCAGCAGACGCCGGAAACATGGCTTTTAACCTTAGCTATACCTCCACAACCGCTGTCAATGGGGTTAGCATATTGCTTTCGCACATTGACGCTGCATTTCAGGTTAACATAGCGCAAGCTACAAGCGTGCGTAATCTGTTCAACGAACATCAAAACGTTCCTTTGGAAATATACGACATGCTTGGTCGGCAGTTATTCCGATCTGTTGATCCCTATGCCTCCTTGCCCTCTTTAAATGCAGGAAGTTACCTTTTCAAGCGGGGTAATCGCATTGAAAAAGTCTTCTTCTATTAGGCATTGGGTCTGGGTCGTCCAAAAAACTTCCGTTTCGGCTTCCTTGCTTCAACAATCTGCTTGGGCTTCGGTGCGGCCTTCAGTGGCTTTGCTGTAGGAAATGAAGGCGGAAATGGGTGGTTTAAACGCGCCGGAATGGGCTGTTTGATGAGCTTTTCAATGTCCCATACGTACGGAAGCTCCTCTTCCTCGCAAAAAGAATAGGCACTGCCACTGGCACCGGCACGACCGGTACGACCAATGCGGTGAACATAGGTTTCGGGTACATTGGTCACTTCGTAATTGACCACAAACTGCAAATCGTCTACATCAATGCCACGGGCAGCAATGTCGGTAGCCACCAGAACCTGGGTTTGACCCGATTTAAAGTTGTTTAATGCCCGCTGACGTGCCTGTTGCGCTTTATTGCCATGAATCGCTTCTGCCTTGATGCCATGCCGCAGTAGGACTTTCACCAATTTATCAGCACCGTGCTTGGTTCGCGTGAACACCAAGGCAGTGTGCATTTTTTCTTCTACCAGCAAATGCATGAGCAAGGCCGGTTTATTCGCCCGATCCACGTGGAACACTTCCTGCCGGATGATTTCAACCGTTGAGCTCACCGGGTTAACTTTAACTTCGGCTGGGTCTTTCAAGATGGTTTCAGCCAACTGCTGGATGGCAGGGGGCATGGTTGCTGAGAAAAACAGCGACTGACGCTGCTTGGGCAAGGCCGCAATGACTTTGCGCACATCGTGAATGAAGCCCATGTCGAGCATACGGTCGGCTTCATCAAGTACGAAAAAGCGGACACCATCAAGGGTTACATAACCCTGGTGCATCAAATCGAGCAAGCGACCGGGGGTAGCTACGAGGATATCAACGCCGTTCTTCAATTGCTGAACTTGAGGAACCTGACTAACGCCTCCAAAGATGACTGCATGTTTCAAGGGCAAATACCTTCCGTAAGCCGTTAAGCTCTCGTGGATTTGAATGGCCAACTCACGTGTGGGCGTTATTACCAAACCGCGAATGATGCGGTGTTTTCCCGGTCCGCTTTGTTGCAATAACTGCAACATGGGCAAACTAAATGCCGCTGTTTTTCCGGTTCCGGTTTGAGCGCAACCTAATAAATCTCGCCCTTGGAGGACTTCGGGAATGGCTTGTTGTTGAATGGGTGTTGGCTGGGTATAGCCTTCTTCTTCCAGTGCCCGCATGAGGGCCTGAATCAGTTGTAATGACTGAAATGTTTGCATTAAAATAAATTTTCCGAGCTGATGGCCTTATTGCCACCTAACAGCACCCCGGAAAACACAAATGAATTACGTACCAGAATGTAGGAGGATCAAAGCCCTCCACTGACTGCTCTGTATGGCAAAGGTAGGCTTTATTCTTGTAACAACGGTCTATTTGTTTGCAGAAGCACCTAAGCTGATACCCACTTCCCAGTTTGCCCTTATTGCGATGGATTCGGGGTAATACCAAAATTCTTCAGGCTGACGACCCGTTTCATAATCTCCACCGTCCCATTTGCCATTGCCATTTACGTCTTTGAGCAAACGTAAACGGTACGAAATTGGCCTCAACTGTTTAAAAACGAGTTCCTTTCCCCGTGTAAGTGGCAATCGTTGCACCAGATCGTATTGGTCACTCAGCAATTCTACATGGGTAAATGCTTTCGGAACACTGTCGGTTTGCTCTAACAAAAGCGCACCAAAGGCATCGGGCGAAGCGCTGTTAAATGTAAAACGAAAAGTATCTACTGGCATGCCCAGCCAATCCTTTAATGCACCTTGCTCGAGAAAAAGCTCATAGCGTGTATTTGCTTTGAGCTCGGCATGAATAAAAACTGTAGAACCCTTCAATTCTAGCTTGAAAGGCATGCTATCCAACTGCGTAGTGTCAGCCTTCCAGCGAAATTTTGCTGAATCCACGCTCGCTATCGGCCTGGAAGCCAATAGTTTCAATGGCTCAATCACAGATGGTTGATTGCCGGGATACAAGCGAAGGCCAGAATTGCGTAGTCCCCGCTCACCCGGTTTCCGATTTGTAATCACCAGTGTATCGTGCTTTCCGTCGTAGTTACAGGCCAAAACCAAACTATCTGCATTCAGTGCTTTATGGTAAACGAGTACGCTGTCGGAACTGTGCCACCAGCTTAGCTTTTCTGTACCAACATCCGACAAAGGAGTAATGTGAACGCTATCAACCGGCATGCTAAATCGCAAGCGCACCACGCCTGGTTCTGGACTGCGCTTTTCAGTGATTTTTAGGATTGCGTTTTTGTTTTCAAAGAGTCGTAAAAGCAGTTGGTTTTGGCTGCTTGTATCGGGATAAATCAGCGAATCGAGCATGGCCACCGACTCCATTGGCTTGTATTGTAAATTATTGTCCTTGTCTTCAAAAGCCAGCAACACATAACTTCCGCCTCGCAAGTTCTCCAATTCAAACCGGCCTTCTTTGTCTGTCTTAATGAAATAGAATGGCTTTTTATCTCCCACCTTCAAGCCATCCGCGCTGTCGGCCGGAAACAATCCAATCAAAATCTGCTCACATTTCGTGTATTTATAGGCATCAATGACTTTACCGCTCAGCCGTAGGGAATCAAGAAACATCCCGGTTGAGAAAACATATTTGAAATTCTGCAGCTTGTTTCCTTCATTCAAGTCGGTCAATGCATCTCCGAAATTGATGGTATACGTAGTATTCGGGGCCAAAGGAGATTCGCCAAGGTCAATGGTGAGTTGATTGAAGCGGTCCGTGAACAACGGTGGCGTATTCAACGCAGGACTGATGCGTATTTGAGAAGGATTCTGGACCCGTATGTATTCGCTGAATTCCAATTGAATCAGCTGTTGCTTGAACGACAAAGTCCCAACAGGCGGATTTGCCATACTCAACACCGGAGGTTCGGCATCACGAGGCCCGCCGGTGGGGGGAATAACATTCGCACACCTTACCAGGAAAAATGCCCAAAAGACAAACAGCAGCAGTCGCATTGATATCAGGCCGGCTTTCTGAAAATGTAAATTTGGCTACTCCATCGATCTTTCGACAGCTGAGAACGCAACCAAAAGTAGGCTCCCTTGACAAAAGCAACAACAATCCGGTCATTGCCATGCTTGTAACGCTCGCTGAGCATGCTGATGTAAAACGGGTCGAAAGGCATTCCTGCAGTGCTCACTGCCACAAATCCTTCCCTTTCCATGCGTTTCCGCAGCATAGCTGGTGGAAAATGGTATAAGTGTCGAGGTACATCGCGAGCGGCCCAAATAGACCCATAATGTTTTGAATCAATGCTGTTGGGATTTGGAACAGCAATCACCACATATCCACCAGGAGCCGTCAATCTCCACAATTGGCTAAATCGCTCCTGCAAAGCATGTACATGCTCGAGTACGTGCCACATGGTTATGAGATTAAATGGCCCTGTTGCTGCGCTAAGCCACTCTTCTTCATGCACTTGCAACTTTTGCGACAATCTGGCCTTTTCAGCTGCACCCGGATCAGGTTCTACGGCTTCTACTGCCCAGCCGCGTTGTTGCATGTGACCGGCAAAAGCACCTGTACCACAACCAATGTCCAACAGCTTGCCTTTCCGAGGCAAAAAGCCTTCTACCAGATTGCTCTTCTGTGCAAGTGTAATGGTTCTAACCCGTCGGTAGATGCTGTTGATTAAACCAGGTGCATTTTCATCGCTGTGCGACACATAATCGGCACTGGCATAATAAACCCCTATTTCAGCCTGGGCTGGTCGCGGATTTGTAAACTCCAAGGAGCAAGACGCGCATTTGACAATGTCGAATTCGGTTTGACTTACGGTAAAGTCCTTGCATCGCATGAGCCCGTTAAACTTTTCGTGGCCACAGGCCGGACAAGCAGTTAATCTTTCCATGCGACTCCCTTGTTGATGTAAACCATTAAAATACTGATGTCAGAGGGTGTAACGCCACTCACGCGCGACGCTTGTCCCAATGTTGCCGGCTTTACCGCCGTAAGTTTTTCGCGCGCCTCCTTCGATAAAGAAGTAATGGACCAATAATCGAAATCTTCCTTCATGAAGATAGAATCAAGGTCATTCATTTTATCAGCCATTTCCTTTTCCTTGGCTATGTAGGAAGCGTATTTCAGGTTGATTTCCGCCTGCTCACAAGTATCAGTTTCATAGGCTTTTAAAAAGTCTTCGAGTACCTGCGAACCTTTGCGCAAATCGCTCAAATGCACTTGAGGCCGCAATAGCAATCCTTCAAGCTTTACCTTTTGCATAATGGGTGCCGACTCCAAATCAAGCAAAATCGGATTCAGTTCTTCAGGTTCCGCAGCAGTTTTATTGAGGAATTTCAAGATTTGCTGTGCGTCATTTTGCTTGGCAACTACCAGCGCATACCTCGATTCATCGATCAATCCCATGCGGTATGCATGTTCAGCCAATCGAATGTCGGCATTGTCTTGCCGCAACAAAATGCGGTATTCAGCACGTGAAGTGAACATGCGGTAGGGTTCATCGGTGCCTTTGTTCACCAAATCGTCGATAAGTACGCCTATGTACGCTTCACTTCTTTTAAGAATGAACGGTTCTTGCTCATTGATTTTCAAATGCGCATTGATACCTGCCATTAAACCCTGACAAGCAGCCTCTTCATAACCGGTAGTGCCGTTTATCTGGCCGGCAAAGTACAGGTTGTGGATGTGCTTGGTTTCAAGGGTTGGGTATAATTGCGTAGGTGGAAAATAGTCGTATTCAATGGCGTAGCCGGGACGGAACATCTTGGCTTTCTCAAAACCGGGTATTGATTGAAGCGCTTTGTACTGCACATCTTCCGGTAGTGAGGTTGAAAAACCATTTACATATACTTCTACGGTATTCCAACCTTCGGGCTCTACGAAAATCTGATGTCTTTCTCGTTCAGCGAAACGATTGATTTTGTCTTCGATGCTTGGGCAATAGCGCGGACCCAGACCTTGAATTCGGCCGGCGTACATGGGCGATTTATCAAAACCCGTTTTCAAGATTTCATGAACCTCACTGTTGGTATAGGTAATCCAGCATGAACGCTGCTTGTCTAAGGGTTTGGTTGCCGTGTAAGAAAACTTGCCTGGGTTTTCATCTCCCGGTTGTTCTTCCATGACAGCATAATTCAACGAACGACCATCAATGCGTGGAGGCGTTCCGGTTTTCATGCGACCTGCTTCAAAACCAAGCTGAACCAATTGCTCCGTAATACCATGAGCAGCCTTCTCTCCTGTTCGTCCACCACCGAATCGCTTTTCACCAATGTGAATGATGCCATTCAAAAAAGTACCATTGGTTAATACTACAGCACGTGATTTGAAAACCAAGCCCATGCTGGTAACCACTCCGGTCACCTGTTGGTTATCCGTTTCAATAGCCGTCACCATATCCTGCCAGAAATCAACATTCGGGGTGTTTTCAAGCATTTCGCGCCAGGTAGAGGCAAACAACATACGATCATTTTGCGTACGTGGACTCCACATAGCAGGTCCTTTAGAGCGATTCAACATGCGAAACTGAATGGCCGACACGTCGCTCACAATTCCGCTATAGCCTCCCAATGCGTCAATTTCTCGAACAATCTGTCCTTTTGCCACGCCACCCATGGCCGGGTTACACGACATCTGGGCGATGGTTTGCATATTCATGGTAATCAACAGCACCTTCGAGCCCATGTTGGCTGCAGCTGCAGCTGCTTCACAGCCCGCATGGCCTCCCCCAACCACAATTACATCATACTCCTGATACATCTTTTCTTTGTTCCACGTGGAACCCTTTTATATTATTTAGACGAGCGTTCCACGTGGAACGCCCATTGACGAAGTGCAGCGTCTTCCGCTGAACGCATTTGCTTTGATTCAGCATGGCTTTTATCGTTCTGGCCCATTAAGTGCAATAATCCATGAACCATAACGCGTCTTAATTCAGCCGCAAAGGTAACGCCATTTTCCTTTGCATTGTCACGAACCCGATCAACACTGATATAGCATTCACCATTAACCTCATTTGATACACCATCTAATGGGAACGTAATTATATCTGTGTAATAATCGTGCTGCAAATACTCCTTGTTCATCTGTAACAGATACTCATCACTACAGAATATGTAATTCAAACCTCCTACAACATATCCCCTTTCCTTACCTACTTTCTGCAGCCAAAGCTTCACTTGGGTCCTTTCTCTAACAGGTATGGGTACATCTGCACTGTAAAAAGCAATCATCTCAGTTTGATTGAAAATTTAGCCGCATGACTTTCATTACAATAATGAAAATGTTCAGTAACCTCTTTTATAAACAACACACCTCTACCACCTTCCTTTTGCCGGTTCTCTACCTTCCTTGGGTCTAAAACTTCGTCCACCTTAAATCCCTTCCCTTCATCAGACACACAGCAATACAAGATGTCGTTGAAATCCTCCAAATCGATGATGACTTGTTTGGTCGGATTAGAAGAATTGCCGTGTAAAATGGCATTATTGATAGCTTCCGACAATGCCAACCGGATTTTGAAAGCAACCACATCATCAAGGTTGCATTGTGCCAAAATATGCTGCATGATTTCGTCAACCACCTCAATGCTCTGAGGATTACTATATATGACAAACCTGCCTTTCACGGATTCAACTGTAAAAAATAACGATCAACCTTCTTTCTATAATACGCGTTCAACTCAGGTGTGAGCGATTTATACATTTCCAGCGAACGTTGTTGTTGCTTCTTGAAGGATTCAAAACCAGGTGGTGTTGGTCTGGAGGTTTCCTTGGCGGTATTTGATTCTCTTTTATCGTCGAACTCTCTTTCCCTTTCAGCCTTCTCTGCTTGTAATAGTCGGGTCATGATTTCTTCCTGACGTCGCAAGCTTTCGGATGTAAGCGTTTTATTGACCAATTCACGCTCCGTCTTTTCCATCTCCTTGGCCAATTTTTCGAGCTCACCTCCCAAACCGTCCTTACCATCCTTTCCCATTTCCTGGCTCATGCGCTGCAGCTCTCTGCGAATGGCCTCTTGTTTAGCTACCATTTCGGCAAATCCTTGGCTCATTTCACCGTTCCTCCGCTCTTTACCACCTGGTTGTTTTCCTTTTTGACCCTGCATTTTTTCCTTCATTTGCTGCATCTGCTGGTTCAGTGATTGCTGCATTTGATTCATTTTACTAAGCTTGCTTGGACTTGCACCTCCCGGTTTCTGGCATTGTTGGTCACCCTCCATTTGCTTGGCCATCTCCTCCTGCATGTTTTTCAGAAGTTCGGCAAGCAAAACGGCGAGGTTATTCACCGAAGCCATGGCGTACTGTTGTCTTGTTTTGGCCTGAGCCGTTTGCCTGCTTCCAAGACTCTCCACGGCCTTTTGCAAATTGTCATTCACCTGCGACATTTCCTTGGTGATGGTTTGCTCCAGTTGGATAATTCTCTTTGCCAAGGCTGTTAAACTATCTTCAATCAACTTCGCTTCTTCACGTAGTTTCGCTTGTTCTTTACCTATTTCTACGTAAACAGGAGAGTAATTGCTGTTTTCCTGCAAGCGATCCATCAAGGCCTCCTGATTAAATGAAAACTTCACCAGGTTCTCAAGCAACATGCGCAAAGCCTGTATGTTCTCCTGAAGCATTTGAGTTTCTTGTTGCTGCATCTGATCACGCATTCGCTTCGCCATCTGCTTCATTTGCTGACTGGCTTGTTGTTGTTTTTTTCCAGCCTTTTGCTTTTGTCCCTTTGACAACTCTTCAGAAGCTTCCTTCATTTGTTCTTCTACCTGCTTACTCTCCTCTTCCAAATTACCTAGATCGTTCGGTCGTTCCAGGCTTTCATTGAGCATTTCTAACTGCTCCATGTCCTTTTGAACTTCATCAAAAGCCCTATTCAGCTCATTTTGCTTATTCTTTTGCTCTTCAGTTGAACCATTCTCTTTGCGCAATTCTTCCTGCTTTTCAGCAAGTCTTTCCAATTCATTGGCCATTTCCATGGCTCGTTGTTCTACTTCCAAGCCTTTGAAAAACTCTAACATGCGGTCGAGTTCCTTTTCTACATCCCGTTGATCGAGCTTCATTTCATCGAGCTTTTGCTGAAGCTGCTCTTTATTCCCCTGCTGCTCCATCATCCGTTGCAGCTCTTCCATCATCTTCTTTATATCGTCGGTAAGTAGCCGCTCGGCCATTTCCTGCAGTTGTTGCTGCTTGTTTAACAGTTCTTCTTCTTTCGGACCCTTCTCCCTGAGCGTCTCATTCTCTTGCATTTTTTGCGTTGCATCCTCCAATTTGTCGCGTAACGATTCTTGTTTGCGCTTCAATTGCTCTAAAGCCTGTTTGTCTTCCCAACTCAGTTCTTTGCCCTCCTTCAGCTTGCGACGAAGCTTGTCTAGTTCCTTTTGCAACTGCTTGGCATCGTTTACCGCACTTTGCAAGTTCTTTTGAACATCGCTCGTATTCTGGTTGATGGCAGCTTCGGTTTCAGCTTTGGTGAGACTTTTATACGTAAAAGAGCTTGAACGAACCTTTTTTGGCCCTTGAACACCGTCGTTATCCCAAACTTCAAAATAATACGTCAAAACAGCACCCTCCGATAACTCCTGAATGCGGGTATCAAAATAATGGAAGAACCGTTGACGCATGCTGTTGCCCAATGGCACACTTATGCGTTTTGCACTACCGATCGCCTTGCCATCCTCACCTGTAATTTCATAAACAAATTCAAGTTTAGAGAATCCATAGTCATCTCCTATATCACCACTGAAATACCGTAATCGTTGGTTGGTAGAATCATACGACTCGCCCACTTCAATGGTTGGCCAAGCATCGGGAATTACCTGCAAAGCAAACGACATGGTATCGCTTCTTGGATTGATGGCATTTGAGGTAATGACTTGATACGCGTTTGGTTCCAGGGCTGTATGCCTCACCATGAACGTATTTCCCTGATTTTCAATTCCTTTAAACTTAAGATCGCCTAAAAGAAGCACCAAAGAATCTACGCCCTGACTGCTGAACTGCCATTGTATCTTTGTGCCGGCAGGAACTACCAAATCACCTGTATTTGCCAAACGCTCGTCGGGTTTGCGCAAATAAGCCGGGTAATTCAGCAACACCTCAAAGCGATCGATCACCGGTCGTGGTACCACTTTTACCTCATACCATTGCGAGTAAAACTTATTGGCCACAAAACGAATCTTACCTGCTTTTTGCAAATTCCGAAGGGTATAGGAAAAACGACCGGGTTCCAATACATCCATGCGGTAGGTAAAACCCGAGAGCTCTACCTTGGCTTCTTTGGGCAACTCGCTTCCTTCTGTTTGCAATTCAATCTGTAAATCTGAACCTTCTTCTACCAACAATTCCTTGGTATTCAATATGAAATCGAAAGGCTGCAATGGTGCAAAATCCTGATCGTACTTTATCACCTTTTCGCCCCCACGGGTAATTACCCCCGGGGCTGCAAAAAGAACAAAAACAAATACCCCTGAAACAGGAATCAGGTACTTCAGGTAGCGCTTGTTCTTGCTAAAATCAATCAGGTTGATAAATGGCAAGGGTTGCAATTGCCAGGTTCTTTGCTCAATGCTCGCCAAAAGAAGTTCATGTGAAGTACCATCTTCGAAAGCATACTCATGTAATTCAATGGTATTCAACAGCTTATCACTCACCTCTGGCATTGATTTTCCAATCAAATCAGCTGCCTCACGATAACTCATACGCTTTAACCAAGCCTGCATGCGCATGCTTGGTAAAATTACCCAACTAACTAATAACCAAGAGTTTGTTCCTACAAATAGGTAAAAAAGCACACCCCGTGCCCAACCCGGGAGCTGAACGTAAAAGGCGGTACTCGCCACTAACAAATAGGTGGCAAGCAAAAGTGTGCTTACCAACAGCAAGCCCCTGATTACCTGATTCAGATAATAGCGGTTGATAAAAGCGTCGAGCTTTTGGAGCAACTGTTGGTAAGCGTTCATTAAAACTTCAAAACCAATTCAACGGGACAATGATCTGAATGATGCACCTGAGGCAAAATGGCTGCTGATTGCAGGTTGGGTACCAATGCTTCAGTAATTACATGATAATCAATGCGCCAGCCCTTGTTGTTAGCACGGGCACCGGCCCGGTATGACCACCACGAATAGTTGTCGGGACCTTTATTGAGATGACGGAATGTATCTACAAAACCTTCCTGGAGATAACTACTAAACCATTCACGTTCTTCAGGTAAAAAGCCCGACATACCCACATTCCTAACCGGATCGTGAATATCAATAGCCTGGTGACAGATGTTGTAGTCGCCACTGATGATTAAGCGAGGAAACTCCTTGCTCAATGATTTGATGTAGGGCCGGAAAAAGTCCAGGAACTGCATCTTCATATCCTGACGCTCATCACCACTGGAACCTGAAGGAATGTACACACTGATGAAACTGAAATCATCGTAATCGGCACGAATGATCCGTCCTTCGGCATCAATCCAATCTACACCACATCCTTTGGTTACTTTGTTCGGCTTTTTACGGGTTAAAATGGCCGTCCCTGAATAGCCCTTCTTTTCAGCTGGATAAGTGAAGACTTCGTAGCCCAGGTTGCGCACCACTTGCCAATCGAACTGGTCATCCATGGCTTTGATTTCCTGGAGACCAATCACATCAGGGGTTGCTTCAGCCAACCAGCTTGAAAATCCCTTGTTTTCCGCTGCGCGAATGCCGTTCACATTGTATGAAAGCAGTTTCATCAATCTACTACCTTCGCTTTGATGATTACCATGTCTTTCACCGGACGGTCACCGGCAGCAGTTTGGGTACGCGCAATTTTGTCGAGCACATCAAAACCACTCACCAATTCACCAAAAACGGTGTAACCACCATCCAAATGCGGTGTCCCACCAACAGTACCATAAACCTGTTTCTCGGCATCGCTGTATTTGCGACCAGAACGCGCACCAATGGCATTCAATTCGTTTTCATTGAACATGCGACCATGCACAATGTAAAACTGGCTGCCACTTGAAGCTTTGGTTGGATTCACCTGATCTCCCATGCGCGCAGCTGCCAATGCACCTCGTTTGTGTATCAAGGTATCTACGAACTCAGCCGGAATGGTGTAACCTGGACCACCTTGTCCGAGCATCTGTCCAGGCTTTGCACCTTTTGAATCAGGGTCACCACCCTGGATCATAAAATCTTTGATAACCCGGTGAAACAGCAAGCCATCGTAATAACCGCTCTTTACCAGTTTCACCATGTTGTCGCGGTGCTGTGGGGTTTCGTTGTACAGTTTCACCAGCATGGTTCCTTCTGTAGTCTGGAATTCAATCATCATTTCTTTCTTCTTTTTTCCTTTTTGTGCCTGAGCCGTACCCGCTATCACCAAGAGGGCAAGCAATACAAAACCTATTTTTTTCATGTTTCTATGCGTTTTCTTTGGTTGAAAAGTACTCTATTTCCTCAAAATACTGAATGCTGTAGGCCTTCAACATGTCTTCCTGCTCAAGCAGGTTAATGGCAGGCAAAGTTTTGAGCAAATTGTAATGTGGCCAGCCATCCGCATCACGTCCGGCTAGTTCGTAATATCCAGCCAGACTCATGAGCTCGCAAATGGCGATGTGCATGAGGTCTTGCTTCTCTTCTTTCGAATATTTGCGATGTCCCTGACCAAGCACGTTGACCCCTATGAGAAAAAGTACCGACTGCAAATCGGGTACTTTTCCAAAGTCTTTCTCGAGCTGCTCGGCCAAAGCGTTCCAAGTTGCTTCCAGTGCAGTATTCATCCAATTAAGTTAAAATCATCTCTATCTTGTAAAAATGGGAGTTTTTCGCGGATTTCGTTCAGGTAGTTTTTACTAAAAACGGCAGTCAGCAAAGCTTGTTGCTCATCCTTTTCAGCCAATACCTCTCCCATGGGATCCACCAGTCGGCTGCCACCGTTGTGTGGAATGCCATTGCCATCGTTTCCTACCCTGTTCACGCCAGCCACATAGCACTGGTTCTCAATGGCTCTTGCAACCAATAACTGCTTCCAGGCATGTACCCTGCGACTGGGCCAATTGGCTACGTACAAGAGCAAATCGTAATCCGCTCGATTGCGCGCCCAAACAGGAAAACGCAAATCGTAGCAGATTTGGAGATGGATGCGCCAGCCATTCAATTCATGGATTACCCTTTCATTGCCCGACTGATACAACAAGTTTTCACCTGCCATGCTGAACAGGTGCTTTTTATCGTAACGTGCTACAATGCCGTTTGTGTCAACCACCAGCAAACGGTTCACAAAACCATTGGCTGTTCGCATCATGAGTGAACCTGCTACCTGGCAATTCCATTTGGCAGCGTGGTCTTGCATCCATGCCACTTCAGTTCCATCTTCAGTAGTTGCAAAAAGCTGTGGACGCATCGAAAAACCGGTGCTGAACATTTCGGGCAACACCAATAAATCGCATGCCGGCTGATGCTCAGCAATCAATTGGCCCAGTCGGAGCAAGTTCTCCGCACTGTTCTCCCACACCAAATCGGCTTGTAAAAGGGCTATGCGTAAATCTGACATAACTTTTCTCCTGCTTGTTTCAAAAATGCATCGGACTTGGCAAAGCAAAAACGCACCAAACGGTGCTCTATCGTACCATCAAAAAATGGACTAACCGGTATGAGGCTAATACCTTTATTTTTTACCAAATCAACCACATAATCCATATCGTTCTGCTTACTAACAGCTGAAAAATCGGCCAGCTGAAAATAGGTAGAGGCCGTTGGAATGAACTGAAAGGGTGTTTTTTCGAGGTAATTGAGGAAGAGATTCCGCTTTTGCTCGTAGAAAGCCGGCAATTGTTCATCGCTCCTATCCTCGGTAAGAAAATCGGCATAAGCCTGCTGCATGGGCGTATTCACCGAAAACACATTGAACTGATGCACCTTCCTAAACTCCTGCTGCAATTCAACCGGAGCAACCACATACCCAATTTTCCAACCCGTGCTGTGGTAAGTTTTACCGAAGGAACTCACTACCAAGGCCCGTTGACGCAGGAATTCATAACGCAATACTGATAAAAAAGGCTTGCCGTCGAATACCATGTGCTCATAAACCTCGTCGCTGAGCAGTAACAAAGCCGACTTCTGCATGATTCGGCGCAATCGTGCCATGTCACCTTCCTGCAAAATGGTACCAGCCGGGTTGTTTGGGTGATTTAAGAGCAACATCCGGGTTTTGGGTGTCAGGGCTTTTTCAACCGCATCCCAATCGAAATGAAAGGCCAGGTTTTCATAGCGCATGGGCACCCTTACCGGAATTCCCCCTGCCAGCTGCACAGCCGGTGCGTAAGCGTCGTAAGCCGGGTCGAGCAGTATCACTTCATCACCCGCATGAACCAAAGCCATGATGGCCGTGAAAAGGGCTTGCGTTGCGCCGGCCGTTACGGTGATTTCTGTATTTGCATCTGGTAAAAAACCATAAAACCGCTCGGTCTTCAAGGCAATCTGTTCGCGTAAAGCAGGTAATCCGGGCATAGGCGCGTACTGATTCTTACGTTCCTGCATGGCTTGGGCAACCAAATGCTGCAATCGCATATCGGGATCAAAGTCGGGAAATCCCTGTGCCAGGTTCATGGCCCCATGCTCATTGGCAAGTCGGGTCATGACCGAAAAAATGCTATCGCCAGTTTGCGGAAGTTTACTCTGCATCGCTTTGATGTTTACAAACCAAAAGAAGCCGACAAATCCAACATGCGCTGAATGGGTTTCAACGCGGCCAAGCGTAGGCTTTCATCCATCAACAATTCGGGTTGTTCGTATTTGAGGGCGAGGTATACTTTTTCGAGGGTATTGCGCTTCATGTGTGGACAATCGTTGCAAGCACAATTGTTGGTTGGAGGTGCAGGTATGAAAGTTTTATCAGGTGAAGCAAGCTCCATTTGGTGCATGATGCCCGTTTCGGTACCGACAATGAATTTTTGAGCAGCACTCTTTTTCGTGTAATTCAACAAAGCCGTGGTTGATCCAATGTAATGTGCCAGCTCGAGCAATTCTGCTTCACACTCCGGATGGGCAATGAACTCGGCATCGGGGTGTTCTTGCATGAGGGCCGTGATTTTCTCGAGCGAAAAGATCTCATGCACCATGCAGCTGCCATCCCACAAAGTCATGTTTCTTCCAGTGGTTTTGTTGATCCAGGCACCCAGGTTTTTGTCGGGTGCAAACAAAATGGGTTGGTCTTTTGGCAAGCTTTCTACAATTTTCACTGCATTGGAAGAAGTGCAGATGATGTCAGACATGGCCTTGATTTCAGCTGTACAGTTGATGTAGGAAATCACCAAATGATCAGGATGCTCTTCTTTAAACCTGGCAAATAGTGCCGCTGGTGCACTATCGGCCAAAGAACAACCCGCTTTCAAGTCAGGCAACAGCACTTTTTTGGTTGGATTCAGAATTTTCGCCGTTTCGGCCATAAAGTGCACTCCGGCGAACAAAATCAAATCAGCTTCGGTTTTAGCTGCCTGTTGGGCCAAGCCCAAACTGTCGCCCAAATAATCAGCTACATCCTGGATATCGCCTGTTTGGTAATAATGCGCCAGAATGATGGCATTTTTTTCTTTTTTCAATGCCTTGATCTCGGCAACCAAATCTAAGGTCGGATCAACATCCAATTCGAGGAAGCCAACTGCATGCAATTGATCAGTGGTAAATTTCAGGTCTTCGTTAAACATCAGCAAATAATGATAATTTACTTTTTAAAAGTTTGTTGTTGTTGTTGGGGCCGTGGAAATGTTAGAAGCTTTTTTTGGAGCCACTTGCTTTTCAAATAGCTAACATCCATTCACGCCTTTATCAACAGGCCAAAGCATTCAAAGTTCCTTAATTTCAGCCAATCTTGCTGCTTTTCCACACTTGTTCACAAGCTTTTTTCACGGGCTGTGATTTCTGCTAGGCCGTGAATTGACTGTGGATTATGATGAACTTTTGCCCTAATGGCTGGATAACTTCAGTCCAAAAACTTATGCACGAGGCTTTGTACACCGCATTTGATGGCTTTTACCGCGTTTATACACGCTTATCCACAGGGTTGGTAACAAGCACTTTTCAACCAAGACTAACATAGCTTAACTATAAAACTGCTCTTGGATGATGTAATCGTGGATTTGCTCGGGCAAGAGATAGCGCACACTTTTACCTGAGTGGAGGTTTTCTCTGATTTGCGTAGAAGAAATTTCTATCACCGGTGCCTGAACCAAGTGGATGTTCGGATGTCCGGCCAAATCGGTTTGCGTTTGTCCTACCCGTGGATACACCCAAATCTCAAATCGCCGCATGAGCTCCTCGTAGTTTTTCCAGCGCGGCAAGCTCACCAAGTTGTCCTCACCCATGATGAGGCTGAAGCTCCTATCTGGATACCTTTCTTCTAAGTGAATGAGTGTATGGATGGTGTAGGACGGTTTTGGCAATTGGAACTCGATGTCACTGGCGCGCAGGCGGTGATTGTCGGCAATGGCACGGTTCACTAAATCGAGGCGCAGGTACTGATCGAGCAGGCTGTCCTTTTTCTTAAGCGGATTTTGTGGAGTAACCACCAACCACACTTCGTCGAGCTCGGTTTGGGTAGCAAAATATTCGGCCAGAATGAGGTGCCCAATGTGGATGGGATTAAATGAACCGAAGAAAAGCCCTGTTTTTTTCATTTCTGGCTTAAAAAATCGCCCACCACGCGGGTAGCAGTTGCTTTGGCAGTATCTAAATCTTCGTTTACGAGTATGTAATCGAAATCGTTAGCGAATTCCATTTCTGCGGCAGCTTTGTTGAGGCGCATGCGAAGCTTTTCGGGACTTTCGGTGTTGCGTTTGCTCAGTCTTTCTTGAAGCACTTCGAGCGAGCCCGCCTGCACAAAAATCGCGAGGGCCTTCGGCCCGTATTGTTTTTTGATGTTCAAGCCACCTTTTACGTCAACATCAAAAATGACAGACTTTCCGGATGTGAGCAGGTTTTCAACGGCAGAGCGCAGGGTACCGTAATAGGTGCCGGCATATACTTCTTCCCACTCAATGAAGTCACCCGCAGCTATTTTGGCTTCAAAAGCCTCTTTGGTTAAAAAGTGATAGTCTTTACCATCTTCTTCCTTGCCCCTTTTTTCGCGACTGGTGGCCGAAATGGAGAAGCACAACTCATCGTATTGACTCAGCAGGTGGTGTACCAGGGTGGTTTTTCCCGATCCGGAGGGAGCGCTGAAGATGATGAGTTTACCGGGCATAAATTACAATACGTTCAGAACCTGCTCTTTGATTTTTTCCAGCTCGTTTTTCATGTTCACCACCAGTTTCTGGATGTCGACCTGGTTGCATTTCGATCCGAGGGTGTTGATTTCACGACCCATTTCCTGGGCAATAAAACCAAGCTTTTTGCCGCCTGAGGCTTGGTTGAGGTTTTGGCGGAAAAAGGCGCAGTGCTGGGTTAAGCGCTGCTTTTCTTCGCTGACATCGAGTTTTTCAAGGTAAAAAACCAACTCCTGCTCGAGTCGGTTCATGTCTATCTTTTCCTGTTCAACGAACAGCTCCAAACCGCCTTTGATGCGGTTTTTGATGTTTTCGATGCGGATGCCTTCGTAAGGAGCCACTGCAGCCAGGTCGGCTTCAATGCGGGCCACGCTTTGCAGCATATCGTCGCCGGTTTTGCGCCCTTCTTCTTCCCTGAAATGGTTGAATTGCTCGATGGCAGCTTGAATGAGCTTCTCTAAGTCTGTCCACCAGCTGATTTCGGCATTGCCTTCGCCGGCTGCTACCTCTGGAATACGGAGGATGGCTTCGGCCAATCCTTGCTGCGACAAGTTCAACTCTTCGCACAAAGCACTCATTTCGCGGTGGTAGGCTTTAAAAAGCGAAGCATTGATGAGCGATTCACGTTCGGCACCAGTGCTTTCAATCTGTATGTTGATGGTGATTTTGCCGCGTTCGAGTGGAGCGGTAACCAGGTTGCGGATGGCGTACTCTTTGTCTTGAAGAAGCCGCGGCAAACGCAAGTTCAGGTCGAGGAACTTGCTGTTGAGTGAGCGGATTTCAACGGTTACCATACCTGCCGGCAAGGCTGCGCTGGCTTTGCCGTAGCCGGTCATCGATCGAATCATAGCATGCGAATAAGCTGCAAAAGTACGACTTATTTTTTGGCCTCACTCACCAGGTATACGCCCGTGAAAATGAGCACACCAAACATCACTTGTTCGGGCAATAGCCGGTCACGACCGCTCCACAGGGCAATCATGGTTGCCAAAAGTGGTTGCAAATAAATGTAGGTGCCCACTACCGATGCCCGGGTGTGCTGCAAAGCCCAGGCGTTGAGCCAATATGCTGCAATGCTGATGCCGATGATGATGAACCAGAATGCTGCCCAGTCGGTTTGTTGAAACTCGCCCCAGGGTATGGCCGACAATTGCGGTAAGCCAAAAGGCAAGACCATGATGCTACCAAACAAAAACAGCCATTTTACTACGGTGAAGGTGCTGTATTTGGCCATCATCGGTTTAATGAGCACCAGGTAAACCGCAAAAAGCATGGCATTGATCATTACCAACAGGTTGCCTAACGAACTGTTGGCAGCTCCGCCTCGGGCAAAAATTTTCTCGGCACTTAGAATGAGCAGCAAAGCACCGGCACTCCCGAGTGCCATGCCCAAAAGTTTTTTCCAGCCCAGTTTTTCTTTGAGATAAAAGGAGGCAAAAGCCAGGATGAAAATGGGACTGGTGATCATGATTACAGAGGCGTTGATGGGTGAACTCATCGACAATCCCTTGAAGAACAGGAGCATATTGCCGGCCACGCCAAAAAATGAACACATGGCCAGATAAGCCAAATCGCGCCGATGTACCCGGGTAGGATTGCGCTCAAATAGCGGATGCACAGCCCAAAAAAAGATGGCTGCTAAAACTACCCGCAACAAAATGAAAGCGTAAGGTTCGATGAGGCGGGGCATCACCTCCTTGGCAACCGTATAAGAAGCACCATAAAAAAGGGCCGTTAGAAATAACGACCCGTGAACCAGCAAGCGGGTTTTCATCCCGCGAAAATAGACTTTTTAAAAGACCCTGTAGCCCACAGATAGCATCCATTGACTCGGACGCGCATCGGTGATGAAGGTTTGACCGTTCGTGCTGATACTGTTTCCAAAGCGCTGCAGGCTGCCCTCATATTTAGCGTCAATGACCAGTTTCCAGAAATCAACGCCTACACCAAATTGAAAACCAACTGAATTATTACGGTAAGTATTGGTGATGTTTTGCGTGAGATTGTTCTCGTTGAGATCGGCTTTCAACAGGTTTGAAAAAACCGGACCCGCGTTCACCCGCAGCAGACCGAAAAATTTCTTGCCTGCCAGTACAGGTATATCAATGCGTTGGAAGGTCAGATCTGCAGTGGATGACGTTCCGTTGGTGGTCGTGGTAATGCTCGAACCCATGCGGGTATACAACAACTCGGGCTGAACGTAGAAGCCGAGCACTTGTACCCGGCTGTAAAACCCGAGGTGCAATCCGTTTTTGGAGGCCGATTCTATCGATACATTGTTGAGGGTGATCTCATCGTAGCGCACGTTGTAGGAGTTAACACCACCCCGAATGCCTAACTGAAAAATTTGTGCGTAGGAACCGGTACTTAAAAACACAAAGAATGCTAAAAGTCGAATGGATTTCATAAACTGCTGATATTAAGTCGTTGTACAGACACAAGTTTAGCGGTTTTTTGCCTTACTTTGTAGTAATGCGTGCATTGCGTTTGCTTCTTCCGGTATTTTATGTGTTGAGCAGCCTACCTGTGCAGGCCAGCTACCACTATTGCCTGGGGCGCGTCAAGCAAATCAGCTTTTACGAGGTAAACGACCCCAATTGTGTTTGTCCTGCAGAGGAAGATTACGGTGATTGCTGCGATACGGAGCATGCTGTTTTAGACTTTCAGGACGACCACACCCAGGTAGCAAAGGCAGTCTTTGAACCTATTTGGGTGGGAATTTCGTCGCCTGTTTTTAGTGTAAAGCCTGCGGAGATAGCCTACAGCCTTCCGGCTGAACCTGCATGGCGTGGTCCACCTCAGGCTACCCAAGAACAACAGCGCTACCTGCGTCTTTGTAATTTCAGGTTATGAGATATCGCTGCCGAAGCGGCAGCATTCCGATTGTGGAAACGACCCTATCTCATTTAAAAATTAAAATCTGAAATCATGAAAAATCCAATCGCCATCAAAGGCCTCCTGGCTTTCCTCTTTTTCTTTGTTCTTGCTGTCGCGCCTGCATTGGCACAAAAGGCTCCTAAAAAAGCCGAAGCCAAAATCCAGGTTTCGGGAAATTGTGGCATGTGCGAAAAACGCATCGATGCTGCTTTGGACGTTCCGGGCGTGATGTTCTCTTCGTGGGACCGCGTGAGCAAAACGGCAACCGTTGCCTACAAACCTCGTAAAATTTCGGAGCAAAGACTACACGAGCTCATCGCAGCGGTTGGTCACGATACCGACAAAGTGAAGGCCGATACCGCCGTTTACAAAAAATTGCCGGGTTGTTGTTTGTACCGCGACAACGCCAATACCCACTGGGATTAAGCATGCGTGTTTTCTTGCTGGCCATAGGCTTGCTTTTAGCAGGCCTATGTGCTGCTGCGCAGGATACTTTGCGGGGTTTTGTATTTGAAGAAACCGAATCGGGCAGGTTGCAGCCATTGGTTGCAGCAAACGTGGTTTGGTTAGGAACTACCCTCGGCACTACCTCCGATGGCAAAGGCTATTTCGTAGTGCCTGCCCACCCCAAAACGCGACAATTGCAAATCAGCTACATCGGCAAAAAACCCGATACCTTGCAGATTGAGCGTTTTTCGGAAGTCAAAGTGATCCTCAAAAGCCAGTCGAAGCTCCAAACCGTGGAGATTGCGGCTGATCGTGCAGCCACTTATGTATCTTCTTTAAATCCGATAAAAACGCAGGTGATGACTGAGCAGGAGTTGTTCAAAGCGGCCTGTTGTAATTTATCGGAGAGTTTCGAAACCAATCCTGCAGTGGATGTGAGTTATACCGATGCTGTTTCTGGGGTTAAGCAGCTGCAGTTGCTGGGACTTTCGGGCACCTACATCCAAATGCAGCGCGAAAACTTGCCCGATGTGCGGGCCCTTTCGGCCAATTACGGGCTCACCTTTATTCCCGGAAGTTGGATCGACAACATCCAGCTTACCCGAGGTATAGGTTCGGTGGTGAATGGGTTCGAGAGCATTTCGGGACAGATGAATGTGGAGTTGAAAAAGACCGATAGCGGCGACAGTGTTTTTGTGAACGGCTACCAAAACCAAATGGGCCGTTCGGAGATTAACTGGTACAGTCGCCACCAACTCAGTCCGAGCTTAAGCACCGCCGTTTTGCTCCATGGTAACCGCCAGGGCATGATGAACGATGTGAACAAAGACGGCTTTTTGGACATACCCGCCGGCAACCAAATCAACATCCACAACCGCTGGAAATACGATAACGGGCAAGGTTGGATTGTTCAAGGAGGCTGGGCGTTGGTGCGCGACCGGCGTTTGGGCGGACAAAGCAGCTTTGATAAGAATACCGATCGGCAGCAGCAAATGGCCTATGGTACCGGTTTTAGTGTCGACCGGTTTGAAGTGTACGGAAAGGTAGGTTATGTATTTCCCCAACAACGTTACCGCTCGGTGGGTTATGTGACCCAGTATGTAAACCACCGCACCGACGCCTTTTTTGGCAGGTCAGACTACCTCGGCAAACAGGGATCCTTGTACCAGAATCTGATTTTTCAGGACATTTTGGGCAATACCAACCACAAATACCGAACGGGCGTAAGCCTTATCACGGAGTCGTACGGCGAAACCTACAAGCAGTTTCTTTTCAACCGGCGCGAAGTGGTGCCGGGTGCTTTTTATGAGTACACCTATACCGGTCTTCGGCTTCAGCTGATTGGTGGTGTGCGGATTGACCACCACAACCTGTATGGCTGGTTGTTTACGCCACGTTTGCATGCAAAGTACGACATCACCGATCAAACGGCACTCCGTTTAGCGGCTGGCAGGGGTTATCGCGTTGCCAACGTCTTTGCTGAAAACATGGGGGGATTGATCAGTTCGCGGCAGGTAGCCATCATGGGCAACGGGCGGGGGGCCTATGGACTTGAAATGGAAAAGGCCTGGAATTTCGGTCTCAGCCTGACCCAGGGCTTCAAGTTTCGCTACCGCGATGCCAGTTTGAATGTTGATTTACACCACACCCGTTTTGACCAGCAGGTGGTGGTAGATTACGACTATTCACCTACGCAATTGCTGTTTTACAATTTGCAGGGAGCGTCGTACAGCACCAGTTTTCAAACGGAGGTGGATTTGAAGCCGGCCCGTAGGTTCGATGTTCGACTGGCTTATCGTTGGTTGGATGTGAAAACCCAATACCAAACCGGCTTTTTCACCCGACCGCTGGTGGCACGTCACCGGGTATTCATGAACCTGGCATATGAAACGCGTAGCAAGTGGATGTTTGACTATACGGTTTCTCGTATTGGCACCAAACGCTTGCCCATCACTGCCGGTAATCCTGAGGGTTTGCGTTTTCCTGAGCAATCGCCGGCTTATTGGATCATGAACGGGCAGGTAACCAAACGTTTCAAGCGATGGGACGTATACTTAGGGGTTGAGAACCTGGCTGATTTCCGCCAGACACAACTCATAAACGCGGCAGATCAACCATTTTCGCCATTTTTTGATGCCAGCATGATTTGGGGTCCGGCCATTGAAAGAATGGTTTATGTGGGCTTCAGGTTTCGAATACCCAACAGTACGGAATGATTAAGGGGCTTCGGCCCCTTTTTTTATGGCAAATGCAAAAAAAATTACGTGTTGCCACGTACAAACAAAAGAGAGGATAAGGCTGAGGGTTTTTTGAATAGCTGTTCTGAACTACTTTGACATGCTAAAATGCATCTTGGGCATTTTCAAATTGAAACTAAACCTGTTGATATGAACACAAACATCTTGTCTTGTTCGCGTATGCTGAGGTTAACAAAGCCAATTTTGGTGGCGTTGATAATGCTTTATTCGACGCGTAGCTTTGCGCAGCTTACGATTTACACCTTTCAACAAAGTACCCAAACCTACACGCCCATTACTGGAGGGACGGTACTTGGAGGCTCTTCCTCAGATGATGAGTCCTTTGTAAACCCCGCTGCACCTTTGGGGGGTACTTCAGCACAGTCAGGAGTAGGCTTCCCGATAGGCTTTAACTTCACATACAATGGGTTTGTTTTCGATCGTTTTGGCATTAACAACAATGGGTGGATATTCTTGGGACAGTCGGCATTGACACCTTCCGTTACCAATATTGCGAACAGTAGTACGCCTATAAGCGCGAGTAGCGTTTCAACTCCGCCTCAATTGCGCAACAGAATTGCTGCATTCGCAAGAGATTTGACTGCACAGACTGGTTCGGAATTACGGTTTGAGACCATAGGCACAGCGCCCAACCGAACCTTGGTGGTTCAATTCACCAACTATCGTCGGTTCAATGCTACGGGTGACAATTTGAATTTTCAGATACGGCTGGGAGAAAGTAACAACAACGTCTCAATCGTTTATGGAACAATGACCGTTGCGGCATCGGCAACGGTTGAAGTCGGTTTGGGTGGCTTAAATAACAGTGAGTTTTTGAATAGAACAGCCACCACCAGTTGGTCAACCACTACAGCAGGCACTACAAATTCCGCCACCATGACCATATCGCCAACCATATTTCCGGCGAGCGGCACCACCTTCACCTATTTAGGGCTTAGTTGCTATCCCCCCTTTGGTTTAACGGCTTCAAACATAACCGCCACGGGCTTTACCATAGCATGGAGAAATCCAAGGTTGGCTCCTCAATCTTATGAGGCGGTGGCAACTACAAACAGTTCCCCACCTGCTTCAGGAAATGCTGTTTCAGATACGGATATTAATTTCAGCGGTGCTCAATCTAGCACGAGTTACAATGTGTTTGTGCGATCTAATTGTGGCACTGCAGATGGTTTTTCTCCATGGGTTGGTCCATTCCGAGTAACAACAGCCGGCCCTATTCAATCAAACGGTAATGGATTGTGGAGCAATCCAGCCACATGGGCCAACGGTGCCGTCCCTGCCAATGCCAACGATGTTACTGTAAGACCAGGCGATACTGTGATTTTAGATGTAACCACTTCGGTGTTGTCATTAACTTTAAATGGGGTAATGAGGGTAGAAGCCAGCGCTAACCGCCAATTAACGGTAAATGGCGACGTAACTGTTGCTTCAACCGGGGGAATCAATTTTGGAACGCCAACGGCCGGAACAAGTTTGCGTATTTTAGACATCAAAGGCGCCTTCAGCCATGCCGGCTCTTCAAGTTTTAACAACGGCAATGCCATCATTAGTTTGAGCGGAACTACTGCTCAAACATTCTCATACAGTGGAACACTTACCAACAATGCGGTTGGACAGCTTTTAATCAATAACCCGGCAGGTGTTACTTTGGGAAGTCCATTGACCATTGGGTTTAATCTCGACCTGATAAATGGTGTTTTCAATACAGGCACTAACCTTACGTTCAATGCTACTGCGACTGCAACAACGGCCTCTCAAACAAGGCGCTCGCCTTTGGGTAGTATCGTTGGAACACCAACATTTACTTCTACGACATACAACCTGTTTTATGTTTTTTTCACGGGACAAACATCAAGCTTGGTTACGGAAGGGCCTGAAATGCCAACAAGCAGAACGATTAATGCCTTGACAATTAGCAATCCTGCTGGACTAAACCTAACAGGGAATCTTACCTTAACTGCTGCGGCAAACGCTTTGGTGTTGACCAGTGGCATCATCAATCTACCTGCAGGTGGTAAAATTACCTGCAGCAATACAGGATTTGCTCCTACGGTTGGTTCAGCAACTTCTTTTGTAAATGGAGCGTTTGAAATCACTATTTCTACTACAAGTGCCTCTCGGAATTTCCCGATAGGTTCGGTTGTAAATGGTGTACCATCGCGTGCGCATGTAGTCATAGGAGGAATTAACACATCTAGCGTTTCCAGAACCATTACAGTGTCTCCGGTAGGTGCACCATCCGGCGCGGGAGTGGCTCCTGTAAATTCGGTGATGGGTCCTCGGGCTTTTCGAATTACATCAAGCGGCGCCATTGGTACTGCACTTACAGTAGCATTGAATTGGCAAGCTGAAGATGCTGCCTTGTTCGCGAGCTCATTGGCCAACATTAGGGTGGTACAAGCAACCGCATTGACGGGCACTTGGACCGCTCGAAGTACTTCTGCAACCGATGGCAGCCTCACGGGTACAGGTACACGAACCACCACTGCTTTAGCCTTAACAGGGGGTGAGTTTTTCGCATGGGGAACCATTGGAACCGCCGAATTGGAAATTGCAGGACTGGCAGGTCCCAATATGCAGGCTCCCTGTCTTAGTGCCAGTGAAAGCCTTCGGGTAATTGTTAGGAACAGTGGCGGTGCAGCAGTCAATTATGGAACCACCAATGTGACTTTAAATGCACGGATGACTACTCCTGGTGGCACCGTCATTAATCTCAGTCCGGTAGTCCGCAACACGGGTACGCTCGCAGCAATAGGATCAGATACACTGATTTTTAGCAACGTTCTTAACATGACGGAGCAGGGAAATTACACCTTTGCTATTCAAATGGATTCGTTGGCCGGCCAACTGCGCACTAATGACACTTTACAAACGGTTGTTCGATCACACCAGATTATTGCGCGTATTGTTCCTCCTCAGGTTTTCACGGGTGGCAGCACCGCAATGGCTAGCGTAAGCTCTTCTGAGCGCATGCGCATTACAGAATTTACGCAATTCTTCGGAGGTACAGGTCAAACGCCAAGTTACCCAGCATTCGTTACGAGTGGTACTGCAGACCCGGATCTTTTGGAAATGACCAATCTAGGAAGTTTGCCTGCAGATTTGTCGGGACATAGGCTTGACATTTATGGCACCGGAGCAAGAAGCTATGTTTTTCCACAAGGAACATCGATTCCACCTTATGCGGTAGCAGTGATTCATGTTGGTTCTGGTGAGGATCAACCACAGAACAACTTCTATAACACGGGAGGTACGAACGGGGCCATTTCATCAATCTCACAAACAGGTTACGTATTGCGAGATGTGAGCGGTGCAATCATCGATGCGGTTGCTGCCAATGGCTTCCAATTTCCTGCAAGTGCCGGTGTTAGTATTGCTGATTGGTCTGGCGTAATTCCCAATGCTTCAGCTGGTGCGTCTTTGTTATCGGCTGATGCTAACCGTGCTGCGCGTTGGATAGTGGCAACAGCTGCCGCCCCTCAAAGTATGGGTACGCTGAACCCTGGCTTGGTACCCGATACAGCTACCGTGACATGGAGCGGTCCGGCCGGATTTGCTTCTTCAACCGGAAACACCGTGAATTTGGGAGCAAGAAACAATGCTGGTGTTGAGACGTATTCGGCTACCATCGCTTATGGTGCTTGCAGCAAAGTATCAACAGCAAATTTGACGGTTTTGGCGCCATCAGCACCGGATGCTGGCTTTACCATCAGTGCAGATACAGCCCTCACTGGAGGTGTATTCACCACGGTAACTTTGACCGATACCTCGCTCTTCATACCATCGAGCAGAAGATGGACCATCACTCCGGCTACGCACCAGTATGTGAACAACACCAATGATACAGTTTCATCGCCACGCGTTCAGTTTCTTGCACCCGGCATGTACAGCATTCGGCTCATTGCATCGAACGCCTTTGGTTCTGATACACTGGTAAGAAGCAACGCCATCAATGTAAGGGTAGAATATTGCCCATCTAACGCAATCAACACCTCCGATACCAAAATTGACAGCGTAATCATTGGCGCAGTAACCACAGGCTCGGCACTAACTGCTTGTGAAACCTATACCAATTACACGCAACTGGGTTCGGTAGGCACCATTACACAATTGCAACCGTTCAACATTTCGATCAAAAACGGCGCATGTGGCACATCGATTTTCTCGGCTCGAGGAAAGGTGTTTGTGGATGTTAACAAAAACGGTGTTTTTGAGGCAAATGAAACCTTCGCCAATTTTGGAACCTCAACACCCGTAACGAAGCAATGGATGAACGCGCAGCTTGTTCTGCCTGCCAGTATCGATACCGGATTAACTCGCTTGCGAATTGTGCTTGTTGAGACCAGTGACTCAAATTTGGTTAACGGTTGCGGCACCTATTCATGGGGCGAAACCGAAGACTATTTGGTTCGCATTGAAAAGCCAGCAAACTATAGTGCAGTAACATTCAGGGTAAATATGAACAAATACCCAGTGAGTCCACAGGGTGTTCACATTGCCGGCGAGTTCCAGGGTTGGAACCCCGGAGGCAGCCCCATGCAAACCAACGGAAATGGCATTTATGAACGCACCTTCTTGGTTGCAACCGGCGATACCGTAGAATACAAGTTTATCAACGGAAATAGCTGGGGCAGGGACGAACAGAACTGGTTGTTGCCTTGTGGTGTGAACAACGGTTTTGGTTCTTACAACCGTCAGTTTGTAATGCCAAATACAGATGTGGTGCTTCCTGCCGTATTTTTCAACAGCTGTGCCGATCAGTTGAACCAATTGAGCCTGGCCGATTTGCAATATCTGCCCGATTACCTGGTGGTTGATACCCCTAGAAATCAGCGCTCACGCTATCAGCGCGATACCGTAACGGTTGAAGGTATTGTGGCAGCAGCTCCCGGTCAATCGGTATTGAGTACGAGTTGGAGGGGATCATACATTCAACTTGACATTCCTGCCGGCGGACCCGGTTTATTGAAAGGTTGGACGGGAATCAATGTGCGTATCCTCCATTTGGCTGATACCGTACATTTTGTACCCGGAAATAAAGTGCGTGTAAGAGGTGTAGTAGCCGAGTTCCCTGATTCTGCCTCGTTTTCACAAACGCAATTGGACATTCCTGCCGGTAACAATGTTTCTGTATTGTCGACGGGTAATCCCGTGGTATTCCACAGGGCCTTCGTAGGCGAAATGCGTTATTGGATTGGCGGAAGCAATTATATCACCAATTTCAGTGGCGAAAAGTACGAAGGCACTTACGTTGAGATGCGTCAATTGACCGTCGCCAGCATCACGCCTTTTGGCACCGGCCGCTTCGATATAACTTTTGAAGATCAGTTTGGTAACCGCATTGTTACCCGAGATGAAAGCCGCGTTTTGCGGGCGCCTTACTTCTCAACTACCGATACAACTGCACCCCTCTATTTGGCGGTGGGTGATCGCGTGAGGGTTCGCGGATTTATTACTTCGTTTACTTCAGGCTCAATCAATGAATTCCGCATTGCGCCTTGGAACAATGGAGATATTGTGAAGACCGGACCGATTCGTATAGAAGCTAGTTTGCGTAGTCGCAGCACCACATCGGCGGTAATTGCTGCCAGCCATGATTTTGAAGAATTCTTTGGAACCATGGGTGTGGTTTACAGCACCACACCGAATCCGACTACCGCATCGAATAATTACTGGGATGCTGAAGCGAGCAATAATTTGCTGGCACGTTTGGATGGTTTGTTGCAACCCGGAACAACCTATTATGCAAGGGCCTATATGATGTCACAGAACGGCCTGTTTGTCCAATACAGCAATGAAATTGTTATCAATACCTTCACAGGACCACAGCCGCAACCGATTGTGCCCATCTTGTCTGTACGCAAACCAGCCAGTCTGGCAGGAACGCGTCTTTCGGGATATGCAGCCTTTAATGCTGGATGGGGTTTCAGTTATGATACCTTGTCGGTTGAAGCGCCACTTATTGTAGGCCGGAGCGCCATATCAGACTCCTTGGGATGTGATACCAGCTTGGTGAATGCTGCTGCCGTAAAGGGCAAAGTGGTTGTGCTTTACAGAGGAACCTGCGGTTTCAGCCTCAAGGCACTGGCGGCTGTGAGGGCAGGTGCGGTCGGTATCTTGATGATTAACAATGCTCCTGGCACTATCAACATGGGCTCAGGACCTGAAAGCCTGGAAATAGACATTCCGATCATGATGATTAGCGACGCCGATGGTGCGCAGTTGCGGCCATTCATTGATAACGGAGAGGCCGTGGTACTGATGGGTAACAAAAACGGACAATTTGGTTTCGACATCTCGCTTTTGCAAGGAGAAACCGTTGGCCCTGATGCGACCAGCATTTTGTCGGCCATGGTTTCACAACCTGGTCAATATATAACCCCTGTGGGTGCTTATGTTCTAAATTCGGGTATCCAGGCTACCAGCCAGTTTTATCTGCAGGTTACTGTTTTGAAAGACGTTCCCGGTCAGGCACCTCAAAGCGTTTACAACGGCTTCCAGCAGCTTGCACCGAATACGCAACCAGGACAATCGAGTTACCTGAGTGTTCCTTCAATTGATTGGGGAGCTCCTGCTTTTGGTCCCGGTAATTATACCATCCGTTATATCGCCATGCCTTGGTCGGGCTTAACCGATGGCTTCCTCGATGACAATGTGATTGAGCGCAGGTTCAGCATTAACGATTCATTGTATGCAAAAACCCGTCTCGATAGCAATGGCAACCTCGTGCTCACAGGTGCGGGCACACGCTTTGGTGGCATTGGCTCTTGGACAGGAGCGAATTGGTTCGAATACCAGGGTACCGTGAATAGAAAAGTAAATGCCATGCGTTTTGCCTTTACGGTTAACCCCGGCCAAAGTCTCGCCGGCGAAACTGTAGAAGCGCAAGTACATGAGTGGGTTGATTTGGACAATGATACCTTGATTGACTTGGGTGAGGTTACGCAAATTGGTTCCGGTTTCTATGCGTATATGACCAATGCTGCAAATCAGCAGGTGGAAGTTCCTATGGAAGATTACAACACCGGTTTGCCTGGAGTAGTGATTCAACCGGGTAAAAAATACCTATTTGCTGTTCAATACAATGGGGTGAATCAAGGCATCTTCCTTGCCACCGACCCAGGAGTGAATTACACAGGTAATTTGCGCAATACTGGCCGTTGGGTGAGTGCTGTGAATAATGGCTCCGACTGGTTCTCTCCGGGCTTCGGTCCTCAGACGGTATTTGCCATCAGTGCGGTCATTGGCAATGCTGCACCACCGGCAACACCTATCGTTGGTATGGTGCGTTACAACAATGCTACAAACACACCCATGAGCAATACCGAAGTGATGCTGTATCAACAACAAACCATGTTGTTGCAAACCACCACCGATGCAGCTGGTATGTTCGACTTCGGTACCGTAGCACCAGGTTCATACACCATTCGGGCAAACACCAACAAGCCTTGGGGTGGTGTAAACTCAACCGATGCCTTGGCCATTGCCCGCCACTTTACAGGCGCGGCTCCATTAGCAGGTCTGCGACTGGAAGTAGCCGATGTAAATGCATCGGAAACGGTGAATGCTACGGATGCCTTGCAGGTAGCCCGCAGGTTTACCAACCAAATCAACAGCTTTGTTTTGGGCGACTGGATTTTCAAAGCCGATGGGTTTAGCCACACGAACACCCAACCAACGACGGTAAACGTAGCCGCATTGGCCGTGGGTGATGTGAACGGATCATACAATCCGGCCAACAACCGCCGCATGCCATTGATTGCCATCGAGGAAGCCGGTTCGGTACGCGTTGGCAGCGAAGGCAGCTGGATTACCGCACATTTGGTTCAAGCTCTCGAGTTGGGTGCCGTTTCTTTGGAACTGCAATTGCCACAGGGTGTAGAAGTGCAGCAAGTTAAGTCGCGTTTGGCGGGTGGTGATTTCACCTGGCAAGTGAAAGCCGGGGTTCTCTACCTCAGCTGGTACAGCCTCAACCCGGTAAATGCAACAGAAAATGCACCTGTTGTAGACCTCTTGGTTCGTCAAACCGATGAAGTGGGTGGCAGCTGGTCGGCCGGTGGCGAAAGCGAATTGGCCAACGGATGGGCTGAAGTGCATGGTCCGGCACAATTGCGCCTGCCACGTCTGGTAGATGGAAGCAAAGGCTTATTTGCAGCTGCTGCTTATCCGAACCCAACCCGCGATGCTTCAACCTTGAGCCTCAACTTGCCTGCAACCGGCAAAGTCAGCATCCGCATCACCGACGCACTCGGTCGCGTGGTGTTTGAAAATGCACAGGAGCAAGCCGGGGGCGATCACCAGTTGAAATTGCCTACCGAACGTTGGACAGCGGGTACCTACCAAATCACGGTGCTTTACGAAGGCGATACCACGGAGGTGCAGCAGTTGCGACTCCAGATTGTACGCTAAAAAACGAAGAGGCCCCGAATTTCGGGGCCTCTTTCTTTATATGCTCAAGCAGAAACGGGCAGCTTATTTCTTCACAAATCCGAGGCTAACGGAGTTGATGCAATAGCGCAATCCGGTAGGATTGGGCCCATCGTTGAATACATGTCCGAGGTGGCCATCGCAGCGCGCACAACGCACTTCGGTACGAATCATGCCGTAGCTTTTGTCAAGCACCTCTTTGATTTTGCTTTTGTCGATGCCTTGGTAGAAGCTTGGCCAGCCGCAACCCGCATCGAACTTGGTGTCTGAAGTGAACAACTCGGCACCGCAACCCTTGCAGACATAGGTGCCGGCATCCCAATGCTGGTCGTATTCGCCGGTATACGGACGCTCTGTGCCATGTTGGCGGAGTACGCGGTATGCCTCGGGGTCGAGTTTTTTCTTCCAGTCTTCGTCAGAAAGTTTCAGAAAATCGATGCTGTCGTTCATTGCAGTTGTGGTAGAGTTGGTATTTGATTTGACTTTGGGTTGCGCTTCGCAAGCGATGGTGACCAGCAAGAGCAAAGCCGTACCGAGAAAAGTTAGTGTGCGCATGGCATTAAAACGATGAGGTGAAAAAATAGTTTCGAAAAAAAAGCCGGAGTCATTTACTAACCCCGGCTTTATCAGAGATTACTGTCGACTTATGGCAACAATACACGGTCGATGACATGAATCACCCCGTTCGACTGATAAACGTCATAGGTGCTGATGTTGGCGATTTGGCCCTTTGCATCTTTCACTGTGATGTTACGCTTGCCATTCATCATGAAAGTCAGTTCTGCTCCTTGTACAGTTTTAAAACTGGCTTTGCCTTTTCCTGCCGTGATGGCTTTGGCCAAGGCATCGAAGTCCATTTTGCCGGCAATAACGTGGTAAGTGAGTACGCCCACCAATTGATCCTTGTTCTCGGGTTTCAGCAGCGTTTCTACGGTACCGGCGGGCAAATCCTCAAAGGCGTTGTTTCCAGGGGCAAAAACGGTGAATGGGCCGGCCGACTGCAGGGTTTCTACCAATCCACCTGCTTTTACAGCTGCCACCAGGGTGGTGTGGTCTTTGGAGTTTACTGCATTCTGCACGATGTTTTTGGCAGGGTACATGGCTTCACCGCCTACTTGAACGGTTTGGGCAATTGCGGGTGCTGTGAGGAAGGCAGCTGCTACAGCCAGGCTTCCGAAAATGGTTTTTTTGAACATGTTTTTTTGGTTTGTTGTCGGTATGTACGCAAGCCGCAAGCGGTTCGGATTTACCTAAGTCCAAAATTTATTTCGATTGCCATAACAGGCTGCCGCCATTCTCCACAAGGGGGTGCATAATTTTTATCGTAACTTTGCATCAAGTTGATATTCATTTTGGTAATTTGAACCATCGGCAGCCAGCTGTGTGATTGATCAACTTAAAATGCGCGTATGTTGAATGAAGATGATTTCCAAAATGGCTACGATCCGGAGTTGATTCTGGCGGTAGAGCGCTTTGAGGAGATGCAGAAGAACAAGGGTCATTATTTCTTTGAGTCCGATGAGTTGGAAGAAATCTTCGATTACTACTACCACCAGGGACACATAGATCAGGCTTCGCAAGTAGCCGAATTTGGTATCCTACAAAATCCCTATTCTGCCAACTTTTTTGTCAAACGGGCGCAGGTGTGCATGAGTCATGGCAAGTTCGACGATGCCATGGAACAGTTGAACCAGGCAGAGATTTTTGAGCCCACCAATTACGAGCTCTATTTGCTGCGAGGAAGCATTTACGATTTACAGGGCAATCCGAAAGAAGCTGTCAAACACCTGAAAATAGCCGAAGGATTTGCCGAAGACCAGGTAGATGTGGTTTACAGTGCACTGGCCGGGGTTTTTATCAATTGGAAGAAGTACAATTCGGCGATTTTTTATCTGCAGCGGGTGTTGAACCTGCTGCCCGACCATCCTGACGCACTTTACGATATTTGCTTTTGCTATCATCAACTAGAGGACCTCGACAGCGGCATTGGCTTTTTCCAGGATTATATCGACAAAAACCCCTTCTCGGATGTAGGTTGGTACAACCTGGCCACCCTGTTCAATAAGCAGATGTTGTTTGAGCGGGCACTCGAAGCTTTTGACTATGCCCTCTTAATCAACGAAAAAAACAGCCTCGCCTGGTTTAATAAAGCCAATACCTTCATCAACATGGAGGAGTTTACCAAGGCACTCGATTGTATGTACAAAGCGCACGATGTGGAGCCCGATAATCCGGTGTTGCGTTGCGGCATTGGGGTGTGTCACGAAAAAATGGGCCGCATTCCCGAGGCACGTACCTGGTACGCCCGAGCCCTGGAGATGGATCCCATATTAAGCGATGCCTGGTATGGACTGGGCATTTGCGACGAGCTGGAGGGCGAATACGATAACAGCATCATCCATTTGCGCAAGGCGTTGGAATACATGCCCGAATCGGAAGAATATTGGTACAGCCTGGGGGAGGTTTACGCCAAAATGGGCGATTTCCACCAGGCAGTAGAAGCATATAAGCAGGCGCTTGACATAGACGACACCTATTTTGAAGCCCGCTTCGACCTGGCCTCCTTGTTTTGGAAAGCAGGTGAAAAAGGCAAGGCCGACCAACTGGTTACAGCCGGAATGAACTTACACCGCGAAGAGCCCGACTTCTTGTACCATTTGGCAGCCTACTATTACAAACACAATTTTATGGCCGAAGCCTTGGTGCGTTTGCAGCAAGCCTTAACTTTGGACTTCGAAAACCACGTTCAGTTTTTTGAGCAGGCGCCCGATGCCATCGATGACCTGCGCGTAATGGAGCTGGTACACAAGTCAAAATCATGAATTATCCGCTAAAACAAATACCCGACCGCAGTACCAAACCGCGCTCGGAAGGCATGACCATGGTCATGGACAAAGGGCTTAGCACCCGCGAAGCCGAAGACTTTTTATCGATGTGTGGCGGTTATGCCGATGTGATTAAACTCGGCTGGGCAACGTCTTATGTGAGTCCTAACCTCAAAGAGAAGCTTGCATTGTACCGCTCAGCAGGCATTCCGGCCTACTTTGGCGGAACGTTGTTCGAGGTTTTTATTGCACGCAATGCGTTTGATGACTACCGCAAGGTGCTCGATCAGTTTGGATTGGAGTATGTAGAAGTATCGGACGGCTCGTTGGAAATTCCCCATGACGAAAAATGCCGTTACATTGAAACACTGGCCAAAGACTTCAAGGTTTTATCAGAAGTGGGCTCGAAGGATGCTGAAAAAATCATTGCGCCCTATAAATGGATTGCCATGATGAAAAGCGAACTCGAAGCGGGATCCATCAAAGTGATTGCCGAAGCGCGTGAAGCCGGTAACGTAGGCATTTTCCGTGGAACCGGGGAAGTGCGCTCGGGTTTGATTGATGAAATTTTGACCCAAATTCCGGCTGAACAAATCATTTGGGAGGCCCCTCAAAAGGCACAACAAACGTGGTTTGTGAAATTGCTGGGTGCCAATGTGAACCTCGGCAACATTGCTCCTAATGATGTTATTCCGCTCGAAACCCTGCGTTTGGGCTTGCGCAGCGATACCTTCCACCACTTTTTAAGCCTGTAAGATGGAACGCATTACGGCACGCTTGATTTTATTTCTGAAGGGAGTGGCTATGGGCGCTGCCGATGTGGTTCCGGGTGTTTCGGGAGGAACGATCGCTTTTATTTCGGGCATTTACGAAACGCTCATCAATGCCATACGCTCGGTTGATTTAACGGCGGTGCGCATGCTGCTGAAGGGCGACTTCAAGGGGCTGTGGAAGCACGTGAACGGCCCCTTTTTGTTGGTGCTCCTTTCGGGCATTGCCGTCAGTATTCTCAGTTTATCGAAGCTGGTGCTTTGGCTGCTTGAAACCCAACCGATTCTCATTTGGTCCTTTTTCTTTGGGTTGGTGCTGGCTTCCATCTGGAGTGTAGGCAGAAACATCAAAAAGTGGCAGCCAGGTCGTGTAACCCTTTTCGCTTTAGGCGCGGTGATTGCCTGGTGGATTACCACCGTTTCGCCTGCTAACACACCCGAAACCTGGTGGTTTATCATGCTGAGTGGGGCCGTTGCCATCTGCGCCATGATCCTACCCGGCATCAGTGGCAGCTTTATCTTGCTGCTCATGGGCAAGTACAAGTTCATTTTGGGAGCCTTACAGGCATTTCAAATCAAGATCATTGCCTTGTTCGGTGTGGGGTTGGCCGTCGGTATTTTGAGTTTTTCGCACTTACTTAACTGGTTGCTAAAGCGATACCACGACTTGACCGTGGCCTTGCTTGCCGGTTTTATGCTAGGCTCTTTGAATAAGGTTTGGCCCTGGAAAGTGCCTGTAGAGGTATATACCGATAGCCATGGCAAAATTCAACCGCTCGTTGAGCGCAACCTCTTTCCAAACACCTATGCTGAATTGACGGGTAAAGACCCGGAAACAGCCATGGCCGTTTTCCTGTTCTTTTTTGGTATGGCCGTGGTTTTACTGCTCGAAAGGGCCGGACGCAAAGCGGTATGAGTACTTACGGCTTGCTGGGCTATCCGCTGGCCGTTTCTTTTTCGCCGGCGTATTTCTCAGATAAGTTCCGAAAGCTGGGCGTGGATCACCAGTACCTACTTTTTCCCCGCGAGGAGGTGGCTGATTTGAGGTCGTGGATTGAAGCAAATTCCGAGCTGGTAGGACTCAACGTCACCATTCCCCACAAGCAGGCCGTTCTTCCGGTATTAGATGACCTAACTCCCGAAGCGCAGGCGGCGGGTGCGGTAAACACCATCCGCATTGAGCGAAATCCGCTGCGATTAATCGGCCATAATACCGATGTGGTAGGTTTTCGCGAAACATTGTTGTCGTTTTTGGGTGATGCCCGTCCACCAGCCTTGGTACTGGGTACCGGTGGAGCTGCACATGCGGTTTGGTATGCGCTGCAGCAATTGGGCATTCCATTTATCAAAGCAGGCAGAAACGCATGTGATGGGGTACTGGCTTATGGCGATTTGACGCCAGATTTGTTGTCCTCTTCCCAACTTTGGATCAACACCACGCCTTTGGGCATGGAACCCACTTATGCCGGACAAATGCCTCCTTTGCCGTACGAATGTATAGTAGGGGGCCATTATTTATATGACCTGGTGTATCACCCTGTGGAAACGCCTTTTTTAGCAGCCGGTCGGTTGCGTGGAGCCGAAACCCAGAATGGATTGGCCATGTTGCACGCACAGGCTGATGCATCCTGGTTGTTTTGGGAGGCCTGAGATACAATGGTGGTGCGTCTTCTGCGCCTATTCAACATGCTGAAAGTGGTGGCATCTCCTAAGGGCAACAGAACAGCCCGACCAATGGCTTGATTTTGAAATAAATGGGTAAATGTTTCAGGTTATCCCGACAATTCATTGTAATTTTACGATGAAACAATTCCGACCCATGGAAACCACCCTCACTACCCACGAATCGGCCCGGCTGAAGGAGCTGGTGCGCGAAAAGTACAGTCAGATTGCTCAACAGGATCTGGCTGTAAATGCCTCTAGCTGTTGCGGCGCAACGCCATCGAGCAAGGAGGTATACAACATCATGATGGACGATTATTCGCAGCTGAATGGTTATGCCCAAGAGGCAGATTTAGGTTTGGGTTGTGGCTTGCCCACAGCTTTCGCACAGATTCGTCAAGGCGATACGGTGATTGACCTCGGCTCAGGTGCCGGCAACGATTGTTTTGTGGCACGTCACGAAACGGGAGCCGAAGGCAAGGTCATTGGCATCGATTTTACCCCGGCCATGGTGGCCAAGGCGCGAGAAAACGCCTTTAAACTCGGCTACAACAACGTGGAATTCATTCAGGGGGATATTGATGAAATGCCGTTGCCAACGGCCATAGCCGACGTGATTGTGAGCAATTGTGTGCTCAACCTGGTGCCCAACAAAAGCGCTGTGATGACCGAAATGTTCAGGGTTTTGAAGCCAGGCGGGCATTTCAGCGTGAGCGACGTGGTACTTCGTGGCGAACTGCCCGAGGCCTTGCGCAACGACGCTACCATGTATGCCGGTTGTGTGGCCGGAGCCATGCAGGAAAGCGAGTACCTCGCAGCCCTGTCGGCAGCCGGATTTGAGGAAGTGGAAGTGCAAAAGCGCAAGACAATCACCATCCCGCGCGATATCTTGGCCAAGTACCTCGATGCAGCGGGGTTAACTGCTTTTGAAGCAGGTGAAACAGGTATTTTTAGTATCACCGTTTTTGGCCGCAAGCCGGGCGCAACCGAACGTGGGGTTAAGCCCAGGGTTAAATTGAGTGAACTGCAGGCTTGTCAACCAAAAAGCGGCTGCTGTTAACTGAAATCTATGAAAATGGGGCTCCTCTGGTGTTTCATCGGCTTGATGTCAACGCCGGTGATTGCACAAAAATCTGAACCAACGCCATCCAAAGTGTATACCGAATTGCAGCAATACCTCGACGCTCGTGCCAGCGAGTTTCACCAGATTCCCGAAGACCGGAAAGCGGATTTGCGTGAGCTGGCAGCCTTCATTCAACAGGAACTGGTAGAAGGAAAAGTCCCCCAGCTCACCTTCATTTGCACCCACAATTCTCGCCGTAGCCACATGGCCCAATTGTGGATGGCAGCTGCCATGGCCTATGCCCAAGCCGGGAGGGTTGCCACCTATTCGGGCGGAACAGAAGTAACAGCATTTAACCCACGTGCGGTGAAAGCCATGCGCGATGCAGGGTTCAAAATGGAAAGTGATGCGAAAAAAAACAATCCAAATTATACAGTACGCTGGTCGGATGAGCAAGATGGAACAACCTGTTTTTCGAAGCATTATGCCCACCAAAGCAATCCACAAACGGGTTTTGCTGCGGTCATGACTTGCTCGCAAGCCGATGAGGCCTGTCCCATTGTTTTTGGCGCAGCCGCTCGTTTTGCTATGCCGTACGAAGATCCGAAGTTGGCCGACGATAGTCCCAAAGAAGCGGAACGGTATGCCGAACGCTGCCAGCAAATTGCGCGTGAGCTGCTTTTTGTTGCCCAAACGGTAAAAAAAGCAGGCAACTAAAGGCGGTAAACCCGGCCATCGCGCAAGACATAGGCTTTGTCGCTCAGCAAACCCGGTCGATCGGGCACTACATCGGTCAGGAGAATACCTGCGCCTTGTTTGGCTTCCATCAGCCAATCGATGGCCAGGTCGATCATCACCGGGGCCAGGTGTTGAAACGGCTGATCGAGCAGCAACCAACGATTGGGTAGCTGGCGGCGCAGCTGCAAACACAGGTACAAGGAACAAAGCCGCTGCTCGCCTGATGAGAGCGTTTCTCCTTTTTGCTCAGGCACAACACCGAATGCTGGGAGTTTTTCTTTGAACTCCTCCCAAGAACAACCGTAGGCATCAAAAGCTAGCCTGATGGGGAGGTTTGGAGGCAGGATGCTGTGAGCCGGTAGATAGATCAATTGTTTGTGCATGCCAAACAAAGGGGTACCATCAAGGGCTACATAGCGATTTTGTGCGGGTCGACGGAAGGCAAGAATCTCCATCAACACGCTCGAAGCGTGAGGCTGTGTGCTGAAAACGGTGGTCAATTGGCCTTGCTCGGCTTGAATATGCACGCTTTTGAACAGTGCATTACCCCTTTGCAGGTATTCGATACTATCAACGACCAAACTCATGCGAAAACGATTAGACCCAAAAGAGCAAGCAGCCAAGGAATAGCCTCGTAGCAGGCCACATACAACCAAAGCTTCTTTTGGCTAAGCAACATATTGTGCAAAAAGGCGGTGTTTTCGTGCCCATTGTGGAAGGTGTAGTACCAACGCGCCCACGCAATCAACAACCAAATCAAACAAAGTGCAGCTGCGCCTCCCGGCATTTTCGCGATGAGCAGCAAGCACAAAACCGACAGCAGCCAGCCGGTAAAAAGGCTCAAGGCATAAACCCGCAGTATCAACCAAAATGCCCGCATGGTTTAAAGATAATATTAGGCATTTGCACGGCCAAATGGTCTTGCGAAAAGGCTGATTGCACGAAAAAGGGTGTCTTTTTTGTCGCAAACAGAGGGCATTGGCTTGAACCAAGGCTTTTTATGTAAGGCCATGCGGCTCCCACGAAGAGCGGCAATATTTTTTTAATGCTACGTTAATGCCGTATCTTTATCCGAATTAAGGTTTAGGCATGTTAAAAAGAAGCATAGGCGCGTTGCTCTTAGGGCTGTTTATGGGTCAGGCGTTGGCCCAATCTCCCGCAGTGCAGCCAACCACTACTTTCGACCAGGAAAACGAGCAAATCATCAGTGCGCTCGATAGCCTGGTCCACCTAACTTTTTTTGACCTGAAAAAGCGGCCCAACCAGGTCCGTAAGCTCAATAAGTACGGTTTCCGTCCGGGAGATGTGCCTGTTTACCCCGATTCCATCCTCGATTTCCGCATCAGGCACATTCCTTCGCCCATGAACCTCGCCTACAACGAGCATGTAAAGGGCTTCGTTGATTTGTACGCCATTCGCCGTCGTGGCTTGATGGAGCGCGCCATGGGCTTGAGCCAGTACTATTTCCCCATTTTTGAGGAAACCCTCGAAAAGCACCAGTTGCCGCATCAGCTGAAATACCTGGCCATCGTAGAATCTGCCCTCAACCCCAATGCGGTGAGTCGTGCCGGGGCAACCGGCCTCTGGCAGTTCATGTACGGCACCGGCAAGATGTATGGGCTTGACGTGAATTTTTACGTCGATGAACGCCGCGATCCCTGGTTGGCGTCGGAAGCAGCGGCCATGTATTTCAAGGACCTTTACCGCATTTACAAAGATTGGCTATTGGTGCTGGCCGCCTACAATTGCGGTCCGGGCAATGTGAATAAAGCCATCCGCAAATCGGGGGGCAAGACCAGTTATTGGGATCTGATGCCCTATTTGCCCAAAGAAACACGCGGTTACGTTCCCGCCTTTATTGCCGTTACCTATGTGATGCAGTATGCAGCTGAACATAACCTCTATCCAACCCCCCTCATCAGCCTACCGCCCCAAACCGACACGGTTTTGATCGAAGGACCTGTGAACATCCAGTACTTTGCCCAGTTGCTCGACATTCCGCAAGAACAGATGGCTTTGTTGAATCCGCAGCTCAAGCAGCAATTCATTCCCCGCTCCTACGACCGCTACGTTTTGCGTTTACCGGCCACCAAAACCATGGAGTTTGAAAGGCGGAGAGACGAGATGCTGGCATACCTCCAACCCATCCCTTCTTTTTACGATTCAACCCTTACCGACTCCAAGGTTACCCAATTGGTGGCCAGCGCAACAGAAGAGCCTGAAGTGAAGGTAATCAGGCACAAAGTGAAAAAGGGCCAAACACTGCGAGCCATCAGTCAGCAGTATGCGGTTTCCATCAACGACATCAAACGCTGGAATCGCCTGAGCAGCAATACGTTGCGTGCCGGACAAACCCTGCGCATCGAAAAGCCGCTTCCGGCCAAAAAACCCGTTCCAAGTCAACCGGTTGTACTGGCCGAGGACAACAAAAAGCCTGCTGATTCTACGGCAACAAACAACCAGGAAGAACCGGTGCAATTGGCAGAAATCAAGCACAAAGTCACCAAAGGACAAACGCTTTCTGCCATCAGCCGACAGTATGGCGTGAGTGTGGAGGATATCAAAAAGTGGAATTCACTCAGCGGCAATGGCCTGCAACTGGGCCAGGTTTTGCGCATCGAACAAGCAGGTGAAAAGGCTGCCGATGGCACCCAATTGGCCCAGCAGGAAAAGCCTCTTCCCAAAGAAAACAAGAAGGCAGCGGCCAAATCATCTACCTATACCGTTCGCCCCGGCGATACCCTTTGGAGCATTTCACAAAAGTTTGATGGTGTAACCATCGCTGATTTGCAGAGAGCGAACAATTTGAACAAGAACAGTAAGCTCAAGCCTGGTCAAAAGCTTAAAATACAGGTCGGCTGATGCGAGCAATTTGGTCAACAGCCCTGCTGTTTTTGATGGCGGCATGTGGTTCAGAACAATTTGATGAAAAGTCTTTGCCCGATGCCATGGGCAGTCCCGGCGAATTGGTGGTGGTGTGCGATGATGCCATTTGGAAGGGCATGTCGGGCGACCAAATAAGAAAAGCCTACGGCGCAGAGCAGCCCGGCTTGCCTCAGCCAGAACCATGGTTCAAACTGATTCGTTTCGATGAAGGCAGTTTCAGCGATATTTCGCAACGTTACCGCAACATCCTCTTTGTCACCTCGCTCGACAACGATTCAAAAACCAGTCGTTTTATCAAAGAGCTGCTTGGCGAGAAGCAATACAGCCAGCAGTTAACCGACACCACCTTCCTTTTTGTTGAAAGCCAAAACCGTTGGGCGCGCGGACAGCAAGTAATGTACGTGATTGGCAAGAGCGACCGTGCATTGGCCGAGGCCGTCAAGCGCAAAAAGGAAGACTTGCGAAACTACCTCAATGCCCGTGAGCTAAACCGCGTGGTGGCTGCCATCAAATTAAAAGCACGCAACAGCAAGGCTGAAAAGATCATTGCAGATAGCTGCGGCATTCAAATGTATGTGCCCAAAAGCTACCAGTTGCGCGTGGCTGAACCCGGTTTTGTTTGGATTGTCAGGGAAGACGATGAAAAAGCACTGAACCTATTCATCAGTATTCGTCCGTACACCAGTGAGGCACAATTTACGGCTGCCAATGTGTTGGCATTCCGCGATAGCCTGACCAAGGAGCGGATACCCGGACCTACAAAGGGCAGCTACTACACCACAGAATACTTGCTCCCACCCGACACTACAGTAACCATCATGAATGACCAATATGCATTGAAGCTACGGGGATTGTGGCGGGTAGAGAACGACTTTATGGGTGGGCCTTTCATCCATACCACCGGGCTGAATACCCGCACCAACCAATTGGTGTCGCTAGAAGGCTTTGTGTATTTCCCCAAGGAAAAGAAACGTGAACTGCTGCGTGAGTTAGAGGCCATCATGGCAACAGTAACGGCAAAGTGAGGCCGGATAAACAGCATTTTTACACAAAATATCTGTTGCGAAGGTGGTTATAGTCAATAGCTGAGTATCTTTCGGTTTTAATTAATGGCTATGATTAGGCTTGTCGTCCTTTTGATTTTGTTCAGCACGACTATTTCACGTGCACAGGTGGTAGAATGGGCGCGGGCCATGCGCAGCTCTGGCTCTAACTTTGGTTTTGGACTGGCTGTTGATGATGGAGGCAACGTGATTTCAACCGGGTGGTTCATGGGCACGGTTGATTTTGACCCTGGCGCAAGCATCCTCAACAGGACGAGCCTTGGAGGCGAAGATGTGTATGTACAAAAGCTCGATGCCAATGGCATCTTGACCTGGGCTGTAAGCTTAGGCTCAACGGGCAACGACAGGGGGTATGATATTACTACCGATCGATTGGGCAATGTATACGTATCGGGTGTCTTTTCGGGTACCATGGACTTTGATCCGGGTCCGGGAGTATTTAACCGGACCAGTCAGGGTGCTTGGGATGCTTTTATCTTGAAGCTCGACGTAGCCGGAACCTTCGTTTGGGCGGCCACTTTTGGGGGCATTGGCGATGATTATGGCTATGCCATTACCCATTCTGACAGCGGTTTTGTGTATACCTCGGGGATGTTCAGTAGCACGGTTGATTTTCATCCCGGAACGTCCACTGTTTCGCGCAGTTCTGCAGGGGGTTTCGATGTTTTTGTTCATAAAATGGACAATGCCGGCGGTTTTGTGTGGGTACAAACATTTGGAGGCGGATCAAACGATTTTTCTTATTCCATTCAGGTGGACCAGGCGGGGGATGTTTACCATGGCGGGTACTTCAGCGGAACCGTTGATTTTGACCCGGGCCCAGGTCAACTCATTCAGAGCGTAATGGGGAACAACGACGCTTTTGTTCAAAAACTGACTCCGGCAGGTAGTCACCGTTGGACACGTTTTTTCGCCGGTATAGGCAACGTCTTCTTACACAACCTACGTTACGACGCTTTCAATGGCTTGTATTGCAGCGGAAACTTCCAGTTTTCTGTAGATTTTAATCCTGGCCCAGG
>Ga0209278_1000231_pt1 | contig 55902 bp, 36 predicted proteins | sample JI81BgreenDNA_FD_187504 | JGI IMG/M metagenome (GOLD analysis project Ga0209278, IMG submission 187504) | Wastewater effluent complex algal communities from Wisconsin, to seasonally profile nutrient transformation and Carbon sequestration -... | ecosystem: Engineered > WWTP > Effluent > Algae... | reverse complement strand
TGCCAAAGCGCGGGTCAATGGCTTGCGCGGGCAGACCGGTGATCTGCGCCAGCCGCTCCACGCCGGCTTGCCCGCCCGGGGGACACTGGTTGATGCCCGCCTCCCCGGCAGCGATCGCGCGAGCGTAGCTTTCGCAGTCCGGGTAACTGCAGCGCTGGCACTGCGTCTGGGGCAGGGCCGCGTCGATCCGCCGAGCGAGCGCCTCGTCCATCCCGGCGGTGCTGCCTCAGGCGGTGGCGCGGCGGCGTGCGGCCCGCTTGGCCGGGGCCGGTGTGACCGGCGCCGTGCCGGCCGCCGCTGGCTGGTGGCTCAGGATGAAGGACTTCACCACCGGATACACCATTTCACGCCAGCGCCGGCCACTGAAGATGCCGTAATGGCCCGCGCCCTTGGCTTCGTAGTGCATGCGGTGCGCCTCGGGGATCCCGGTGCACAGGTCGTGGGCTGCGGCCGTTTGTCCGGAGCCGGAGATGTCATCGAGCTCGCCCTCCACCGTGAGCAGGCCGGTGTGCTGGATGTCCTGCGGGCTCACGCGCTCGGCCCGCCCGGCGTCGTTGCGCACGTCCCAGGTGCCATTGACGAGGCGAAACTCCTGGAACACCGTGGCGATGGTTTCAAGGTAGTAGTCGGCGTCCATGTCGAGCACGGCGTTGTACTCGTCGTAGAACTGCCGATGCGCCTCGGCGCTCTCGTTGTCGCCCTTGACCAGGTTCTGGAAATAGTCGTAGTGGCTGTTGGCGTGGCGGTCGGGATTCATCGCCACGAACCCCGAGTGCTGCAAAAAGCCCGGGTAGACGCGGCGCCCGGCCCCGGGAAACTTGTCCGGGACGCGGTAGATCACGTTGGTTTCGAACCAGGCGTGGCTGCGCTGCGTGGCCAGGTTGTTGACCGCGGTGGGCGATTTGCGGGCATCGATCGGGCCACCCATCATCGTCATCGACAGGGGCGTGGTTTCACCGCGGCTGGCCATCAGCGACACCGCCGCCAGCACCGGCACCGTCGGCTGGCACACGCTCATCACATGGCAGTTGCCATAGGTCGCTTGCAGGTAGCGGATGAAGGTCTGCACGTAGTTGACGTAGTCGTCGAGGTGGAACTCACCCTCCGACAGTGGCACCAGCCGGGCGTTTTTCCAGTCGGTGATGTAGACCTTGTGGTCCTTGAGCATCGTCTTGACGGTGTCGCGCAGCAGCGTGGCGTAGTGACCCGACAGCGGGGCCACGATCAGCACCACCGGCTGCGCCTTGAGCTTGGTCAACGTGGCGGGGTCATCACTGAAACGCTTGAAGCGGCGCAGTTCGCAGAACGGCTTGTCCATCTCCACGCGCTCGTGGATGGCCACGTCCACGCCATCGACGGCCACGGTGCGGATGCCAAACGTCGGCTTTTCGTAGTCTTTGCCCAGCCGGTGCAGCAGGTCGTAGCTGGCCGACATGCGCTGGGCGCCCGGCAGCTGCGACAGCGGCAGCATCGGATTGCGGAACATGCGCGACGCCACCTCCGCCAGATCGGCAAAGGGTTCCATGATGGAGCGCTGCGTTTCGTAGAACTGATAAAGCATCGCGAAAACTCCGATTGTTGCAGTGCAGCAATATAACGGAATGTGGCATTTCCCGCTCAAGGGAAAACACCCGGCCGGGTACCGTTGTTGTCGCGTTGGCGATGTCCGCGCCGTGTCAGGCGGCCGTGCTGGCGTGAAAAAGCCCGCCAGCGGCGGGCTGCGCCGGGGCAATGGCGGTCACATCACCGCGGCGATCGAGCGGCAGACGTGGTCGATGTTCTTGCTGTTGAGCGCGGCCACGCACATGCGGCCGGTGTCCGTGCCGTAAACGCCGAACTCGCTGCGCAGGCGGACCATCTGGTCCTTGCTCAGGCCCGAGTAGCTGAACATGCCGATCTGCGTGGTGATGAAGGACATGTCCTGCGTCACGCCGGCAGCCTTCAGCCCGTCCACGAGCTTTTGCCGCATCGCCTTGATGCGCACGCGCATCTCGCCGAGCTCTTGCTCCCAGAGCGCGCGCAACTCCGGGTTGTTGAGCACCGCGGCGACCACCGCGCCACCGTGGGTCGGCGGGTTCGAGTAGTTCGTGCGGATGACGATCTTGAGTTGCGACAGCACCCGGTCTGCTTCTTCCTTGCTGGCGCACAGCACCGACAAGGCGCCCACCCGTTCGCCGTACAGGCTGAAGCTCTTGGAGAACGAAGTGGAAACGAAGAAGTCCAGGCCAGCCGCCACGAACTTCGCAATCACGGCACCGTCTTCCGCGATGCCATGGCCGAAACCTTGGTACGCCATGTCCAGGAAGGGCGTGAGGCCGCGCGCCTTCACCGCGGCGATGACCTGGTCCCACTGGGCCGGCGTGATGTCGTACCCGGTCGGGTTGTGGCAGCACGCGTGCAGCACCACGATGGTTCCCGGCGCGGCGGCATTCAGGCTGGCCAGCATGCCCTCGAAATTCACGCCGCGCTTCTCAGCGTCGTAGTAGGCATAGGTGCCGACCTGGAAGCCGGCGTTGGCGAACAGCGCGCGGTGGTTTTCCCAGCTCGGGTCGCTGATCAGCACCGTGGCGTTCGGGCTCAGGCGTTTGAGGAAATCGGCACCAATCTTGAGACCGCCTGTGCCGCCGATGGCCTGCACCGTGGCCACCCGGCCGCTCTTGACCGGTTCACTGTCGGCGCCGAACACCAGCCCCTTGACCGCGGCGTCATAGGCGGCGATGCCATCGATCGGCAGGTAGCCGCGCGCGGCGGGCTTGTCCATCAGGGCTTTTTCCGCGGCCTGCACGCACTGCAGCAGCGGCAGCTTGCCGTTGTCGTCGAAATAAACCCCGACACCGAGGTTGACCTTGCTGGGGTTGGTGTCGGCAGCGAACTGTTCGTTCAGACCCAGGATCGGGTCGCGCGGGGCCATTTCGACGGCGGAGAAGAGAGACATGGAGTACCTGATGGTAGGAATGTGTGCAACTCTCCGATTTTAGAGGATGGTCAAGACGGGTTTCGTGGACTGGCGGCCACCCGCTCCCACCCGCTGCACGAAAATGTCCTGCTTGGGCGCCGATCTCACCGACCCTTGCCGTTTCCTGGCTTCTTCCTTGCCGCTGCTCGCTCGCATGCTTTCTCCGTCGTAAGGATTTGTGCGTGTCCTGTTCTTGCGCCAGTGCCCCAGTCTTTGTCCATGACGGCCGCGCTTTGAAGACGGCTTTTTCGTATGCGCCAGCAAAACATCTGGTTACGGCCCTACTTGATGTCGCCTTAATTCAGCCTTCAACCGTGACGATACTCACATCCATTGGGCCTGCTTCAAGGGCCGCACGTCGCAATCCCGAAGCGCAAGTCTGCGAGCGCAAGACACACTCCTCCCATAACAGGGCGTCGTGATTTTTTCCGCACTTGTCGATTGAGAGAGAAGGCCGTGTGCCTCGCGATGTGCCCACATCCGCTCACCCGAACCAAAGGCCAAACCATGGACACCAACACCGATTTCGTCTCGACCGAGCCCCCAGGCAAGCGCTCGCTGGCCCGCGTCTCCCTCACGGTGCTTTTCTCTGCGGTTCTCGTGGCCTGTGGAGGTGGCGGCGGCGCTGCAGCATCGAACGACTCTGCGCTCGACGACCCCAACAAGGCCAAGAACTCGAACGGCAACAAGACCACCGCACCCGCACCGGCGCCCGTTTCGGCACAAGCACCGGCACCCGCGCCGGCACCGGCACCGGCACCCGCGCCGGCACCGGCACCCGCGCCGGCACCGGCACCGGCACCGGCACCGGCACCGGCACCCGCGCCGGCACCGGCACCAGCACCTGCACCGGCACCGGCACCGGCACCGGCACCGGCACCGGCACCGGCGTCCTCTTCGGTGAGTGTCCAGCTGGAGGCGTCGCGAATCAGCGGGACGGCGCCGCTTGCGGTTCAGTTCGACGCATCAGCCACGTCGTCCACCTTGGCGAACCAGCATCCGTTCCACCACGTGCGCTACAGCTTCAACTTTGGAGATGAGCGCGGTCAGACTTGGTCCGTGTCTGGCGCGCAGAAGAATGTGCAGACTGGCGGCCCGATCGCTGCATACGTTTATGACCTGCCCGGCACTTACACCGTCCGCGTCCGGGCCACGGATGCGTCGGGCAACATTTCGGAGCGCACGATCAACGTTGATGTGCAAGATCCGAACGCGGTGTATGCCGGCACCCGCACTGTTTGCGTATCGGCTTCCGCGATCTTCACAGGCTGCCCGTCAGGCGCGTCACAAATCACCACGTTGCCCAACGCAGCCTCCTACAGCGATCGGCGCGTGTTGCTGCGCCGGGGGGAAACCTTCGGGAACATTGAGATTCCCCACGGGAGTCAAAACGTGCAGGTGGGCGCCTTTGGCACAGGCGCGCGGCCCAGGGTGAACAACATCCTGGTCGGCGCACTGAATCCCCCGAACTCGTCATTCCCGCGCGACATCACGATCATGGACTTGAACGTCCTGGGTCATTTCGAGCAGTTTGTGACCATGTCGCGTCTGCTCCTTTACCGGAACGTCTTTGACGCGCCGACCCTGGATTTCCGGGTGGCGCAGATCAACATCGCCAGTGCTCTGGCCTACATCGTGCCGAGGAGCTCGATGCCGGCGAGCCAGTTCATCCAGCCCCGCGAGCTTTTCGTGGTCGAAAACCAGGCCCGTGGAAGCACCGCCAACCCGCTGATGAACATGGTCGGCGAGGGCAGTCGCTTCGTCATCATGGGAAATGATTTCGGCACCGCCCAACAGCACACCGTGCGGCTCTATGCCATGCACAAGGGCTACATCGCACACAACGCGCTCCGAGGACGTTCCTCGGACGGTATTCGTGTCGCGCTCAAGCTTCACTCCGGAGGACTGGGCGATTACAACGACAACTACGCGGTGTCGGGCAGCACATGGGCCTCGCGGCAGGTCGTTATTGCCAACAACCGACTGGGCGATACCACCGACAACAATTCCTTTACGGGCGGTGCGAGCCCGCAGAACAACGGCCCCAACAGCCGTGAGGGACTCGAGGATGTGGTGCTGGAGAACAACGTCTTTTTCCGCGGGGCCAACACCAACACCGAGTTCATCCTGATGGGGCGTCGCATGACTTCGCGGGGCAACACTCGGGCAGACGGTGGTGCGCCCAACATCAATCAGTTCGGCACTTATCAGTTGCTCCCCGCGGAGTGGGTAGGCCCGTTCTACTACCAGTGAAACGCCTGGCGCGGTCAGTTTCCCGCTCGGAACAGCTGTTCGGTGAAAGACAAGTCACCGGGACCGCCCTGCCGCGGCGGTCCCTCGTGGCGAGCGGGACTGGAGCAGCAGTCCGTTAGAAACTGCTCGCCGAGAGCGGTTTTATTCGGCCCTTGCGGACCTCATAGCCTAGTCACCTGAAACGGAGCCAAGGCATACTTGGGAACTAGTTCAACCCAAGCAAGCCACCCATGAATCAGCGCTACGTTCTCGTTTCTCCCTGCCGGAACGAGGCGCGCTACATGCGCCAGACGCTGGACTCGGTCACCAGCCAATCTGTCCTTCCTGCCAAGTGGGTGATCGTGGACGACGGTTCCACGGATGAGACGCCCCGTATCCTTGCCGAGTACGCCGCCCGCTTCCCCTGGATACAGATCGTCACCCGGAATGATCGCGGGCATCGCGCGGTGGGTCCTGGGGTGGTTGATGCGTTCTACACCGGATACCGGGCCATCAACCCCCACGACTATGAGTTCGTCTGCAAGCTGGACCTCGACCTGCGGCTGCCCCCGAGGTACTTTGAGATCCTGATGCAGCGGATGGCGGAGAACCCGCTGATTGCCACGTGCAGCGGCAAGGCCTACGTGGAAGAGGATGGGCGCTTGTTGCCAGAGCGTCACGGCGATGAAACGTCGCTGGGCATGACCAAGTTCTATCGCGTGGACCGATTCGAAGCGATTGGGGGCTTCGTACGCGAGGTCATGTGGGACGGCATCGATTGCCACCACTGCCGCATGAAGGGCTGGATCGCCTGCAGCTGGGATGAGCCTGACTTGCGGTTCATCCACCTGAGGCCCATGGGGTCCAGTCAGGACAGCATCTACGTGGGCCGCATGCGGCACGGTTACGGTCAGTACTTCATGGGTACGGGTTTCCTGTTCATGGCGGCCAGCGCCTTGTCCAGGGTGAACCAGAAGCCCTACGTGGTGGGCAGCGCTGCCATGCTGTGGGGCTGGGTGAAGGCAGCGCTGCAGCGCAAGCCCCGGTACGAAAACCTTGAGTTCCGTCGCTTCCTTCGGGCCTACCAGCGAAGGTCGCTGATCGTTGGCAAGTCACGGGCCATTGCCGAGATGGTGGGCAAGAGCTGATGTGCGGTCTGGCCGGTATTGTTGGGCGAATTTCTGACGCCAACCGATCTGCGTTGCGTCGCATGACGGAGGCGATGCACCATCGTGGGCCTGATGGTGAGGGAATATGGGTGAGCGAGCCTGATGCCCAGGACAGGGGCGTCTTGCTCGGACATCGGCGGTTGTCGATCCTCGACCTGTCGAACGCAGCTTCGCAACCGATGATTGATCCGCAACGCGGCGATGTGGTCGTGCTCAATGGCGAGATCTACAACTACCGCGAGATCCGTTCCGACCTGGAGGCGAAAGGCCACGCGCTGTGGTCCACCGGTGACACCGCCGCGTTGTTGCGTCACATCAGCCTGCACGGCTTTGACGCCGTTAAGGACCTGCGCGGCATGTTTGCCTTCGCTCAATGGGACCCCCGCGCCGGGCGGCTGCTCCTCGCGCGGGACGCCTTGGGCATCAAGCCGCTCTATTTCACGCGGAACCCCGACCCGGGAGGCGAGTGGTCGTTTGCCTTCGCGTCCGAGGTTCGTGCCATCCTGCGGTCGGGCCTCCTGCGGGCGCCCAGGCTGCGGGCGGCCGCGGTGGCCAGCGTCGTGTGGAATGGCTTTGCGGTGGCCCCCGACACCGTGGTGGAGGGGGTGGAGTCGCTGCTGCCCGGTGAGATGCGGGTGTTCAAACCCGATGGAGAAGAGGTACGGCGCACCCGCTACTGGACGCAAGCGACGCTCCCCAGCGCGGGGCGTGCCACCGAGTCAGACTTTGCCGGTGCGCTTGAAGACAGCGTGCGTCGTCATCTGGCCTCCGACGTGCCGCTGGGAGTGTTTCTCTCCGGTGGGGTTGATTCAAGCGCGATTGCCAACGTCGCTAGGCGTGTCTCGTCGGACCCTGTGCATTCCTTCACGCTGGCCTTCCCAGAGGCTGAACACAACGAAGGAGAAATCGCTCGGGCAGTCGCTGCGGCCATAGGCACCGAGCACCATGAAGTCCTTCTGGATCCTGCGAGCTTCCGGGATCAGCTCGACGAAGCCGCAGCCAGTCTTGACCAACCCAGCTTCGACGGTCTGAACACATACTTCATGTCGCAGGCCGTCGCCCGGGCCGGCTTCAAAGTCGCGTTGGTGGGCAGTGGCGGCGATGAGCTGTTCGGGGGCTACACCTCGTTCCGGGACCTCCCGACCATGGCCACGTGGTCGCGCCGCGCCGGCTGGATTCCTCCAGGGGTGCGTCGCCTGGCGGCCGAAACAGTGGCACGCTGGAAAGCCCCGGCGCGGGGACCGGTGCCCCAGCAGACCCGCTGGGCCAAACTGCCCGCCATGGTGGACGCGGGCGATGATGTGCTGGCGCTATACCAATATGCCTACGCGCTGTTTCTGCCGGAAACCCATCGGGCGCTGCTCGATGGCGCTGCCGTCACATTGCCAGGCGGCTACCTCGGACTGCCACCGCAGCGGGCCGCGTTGCTCAGGGAAGAGCTGGCCGGCCGATCTGTCCTTGGCACCGTCGCCGGGTACGAGCAGTCGCTTTTCCTGGGGGAGCGACTTTTGAGGGATACCGATGCCACCAGCATGGCGGCCTCGATCGAGGTGCGCCTTCCGCTGGTCGATCAGCAGCTGCTAGAGACGGTGGCAGCCCTGCCGGACGTCGATCGCTTTCTCCCAGTTCGGTCGAAGGCGATGCTGCGCCGGGTTGGCTTGCGCGGCCTTGACCCAGCGCTGTTTGACCGGCCGAAGTCGGGCTTTGAGCTTCCCTTCGCGCAGTGGCTTCGTGGCCCGCTCGCCGATGACGTTTCCGCGGTGCTGAACGATGCCGCACTGATGCGGTCAATTGGCCTCTCGGCCGAGCCGGTGGCCAGCCTTTGGAAAGCGTTCAAGACCGGAGCGCCCGGCTTGTACTGGACGCGTATTTGGTGCCTTTACACCCTGGCCGTTTGGGCGCGTCGCCACGGTCTCTCGGTTGCCGACGCCACATGAGGATCGCCTACCTGGTCAGCGAGTACCCGAAGGTCAGCCACAGCTTCATCCGGCGCGAAATTGCTGCGTTGGAGGCCTTGGGCGTGGAGATCGACAGGTACGCCCTTCGTGAATCCCTGGACGGCAGCCCGGACCCTGCAGATCGCCGTGAGCGCGTGAAGACCCGCTACATCCTCGGGGCCAGCGGAACGACCATTCTCGGTTCGCTGATGGCTGAACTGGTGGCTCGTCCTCTGAGATTCTTCGGTGCCCTGGCCATGGCGCTTCGGCTCGCCAGGTCTGCCGAGAGGGGCCTTTTTCACCATACCGCCTACTTGATCGAGGCTTGTGTGTTGGCTCGATGGATGGCCCGATCCAACACCACCCACCTTCATGCGCATTTCGGCTCCAACCCGACCACGGTGGCCCTGCTGGTTTCGCGGCTTCGCGGCACCACCTTCAGCTTCACGGCGCACGGCACGGTAGAGACTGACGCCGCGCGGTTCATCGGGATTCCCGAGAAGGTTGCTCGCGCCGCTTTCGTCTTCGCGGTGAGCGGGTTCGGCAAGAGTCAGTTGTGTCGCTGGGTGCACCCCGACCACTGGAAGAAGATCGTCGTCGTGCCATGCGGGCTCGATGACCCTTTTCGCCGAGCGCCCGAGCGTCTGAGCAACGCCAATCGGCGGTTTGTGTGCGTCGGTCGCCTGAGCCCGGAGAAAGGCCAGTTTGTGCTCATCGAGGCATTGGCCGAACTGCGTCGGCATGCGATCGACGTCGAGCTGGTTCTGGTGGGTGACGGTGAACTGCGTGCAGACATTGAGGCATACGCAGTCCAGCTCGGTGTGGCTCATCTCGTGCAGATCACGGGCTGGTTGTCAGGGGAGTCCGTGCGCGAGCAGATCAGCGACGCTCGGGCGCTGGTACTGAGCAGCTTCGCAGAAGGCCTCCCGGTGGTCATCATGGAGGCGATGGCATCAGCCCGACCTGTGGTGGCGACCCGGGTGGGTGGAGTTCCTGAGCTGGTGCGGGATGGTGTCGACGGCTGGCTGGTCGGCCCTGGTTGCGCCACCGAACTGGCCAGCGCCATGCGTGCGTGTCTGGCTGCCGACGCGGACACGCTGGAGCGCATGGGTGCCGCAGCGCGTACCCGGGCGCTGGAGCGACATGACGTGGCGCGTTCGGCCGAGATTGCCAAGGGGATGTTCGACACGCTGGCGAACTGAAGGGCGCTTAAACCTTGCCGCGCTGACCGTGGCGTTGTGCGCCGGGTGGAAGTCCTCAACCGATTGGCAGCTTTTTTCGCGATGGGAGAAACGTATGGTCGAAAAGCAATTACCGGGGGTGACGAACCAGAGTGCTTGGGATTGGCGCGGCCACCCCTTACCGCTGATTCTTGCAGTGGCATTGGCACTTCGCGTGTTGTGGGCACTGGCTATCCCGGTGATGCCGGTCTCGGACTCGGCCGCCTATCTTGAATTGGCTCAAAGCGTGGCAGCTGGTCGGGGGTTCGCTTGGGCCAATGGAGCGTTGACTGCGTTCTGGCCGCCGGGGACCTCATTTGTGTACGGCAGCGTGTTCTGGCTGTTCGGAGACGGATTGGGCGCCGTTGTCTGGGTCAATCTCTTTGCCGGGATGGCCGTGGTGTTCTTGGCCTATCGCGCTGCGCGTGCCCTGTACGGTGAAGCGGTGGCTCTGTGGACGGCGGGCATCCTGGCGGTATGGCCCCTGATGATCCAGTTCACCACGATCATGGCCAGCGAAATCCTGTTTCTTGTGCCCGTGCTCGCGGCGCTGGTGCTGGTGCTGGAGTGCAAGCACCCGCGCTGGTGGCATTTCGTTGGGTTTGGGCTGTTGGTCGCTGCCGCGTCCTACATTCGACCCACCGCGATTCCCCTGATCGTGTTGATCCCGCTGCTCGCCGCGTTCCGCACGCCGTCGATGCGGCATGCGCTGGGATGGATCGGCCTGGGCGGGCTGGTTTGCGCCTTGGCCATCTGGCCCTGGTCGGAGCGCAACACCCGCCTCTTCGGGCAGCCCACCGGGATTTCCACCAACTTTGGCACCAACCTATGGATGGGCAACAACAGCCAGTCGCAGGGGACCTACCAGAACTTTGACCAATACATCCACATTGCGAATGAGAAGAGCCGTGACGATCAGATGAAGGCCGACGCGATCGCATTCATCTCCGAGCATCCCACCCAATTCCTGGTCCTGGCGGCGAAGCGAATCGTCAACACGTTTGACCGTGAAACCATCGGCGTTGTCTGGAACGTTGAGGGCCTCCAGAAGCGGTTTGGCCAATCAGGCTTGGTCGAGGGTGGACTCAAGCTGGCGTCGACCGCCTACTGGTATCTGATCCTGCTGGTGGCTGTCGCGGGTGCCTGGTTGATCGCCAGGCGTGAGGGCTGGCGCGTGATCGGCAATCCGATGCTTCTCATCGCTCTGTTTTTTGCCGCTGTACCGGCGGTGATCGTTGGTCAGGATAGGTATCACATGCCTTTGATCCCCATGCTGGCGTGCTGCGCGGCCTACGCGGCCCACCGCTGGACTCAGCGATTTCGTCCTGGCCCAGTCAGCGGCTGACGGCCCTCAGTTGGCCGAAGGCTCAGGGGACGGCGTCTTGGCGCGTCTCATTCCGTCAGGGCAGGGTGCCCCAGGCGCTGCAACAGCGCTTGCATGGCTTCCACCGACTGAAACCTGCCAGCGAACTTGTCCAGCAAGGACCGTTTGAGCAATGGGAACCCGGCCTCGATCAAAGCTTCCGGGGCATTTAGGGTGAGGTCGTTGTGGCGGGTACCGTCTGTGTACCAGTACGCCCCCACGCTCATGTGCCGACTGGCCACGCGAGCGAGCCTGGTCTCCTGCAACAGGATTACCGGGTCCGAAGTGTCGTAGCACCATTGTTGGGAGATGACCTCCGACACCGCATCCATGAAAGAAGCGTCCAGTTGGCGAATCACCAGCGCAAAGGACTGCAGATGGTTCTCTTCAAGCGCACTGGCGCTCAAACCCGTCAGGCGCCAGGGTGCGTGGTCCATGAATGGGGAAAGAGCGCAGAACGGCCCGAGCATGGAGTCATTGAGGACAAACACGTCGGAGCCAGGGCAATGGCTCGCCATCGACGACAGTCCAACGCTGTAGCCAGAGAAGTCATACCCCGCAAGCTCTTTCCAGATAAGGGCATCGCAACGCTTGCTCAAGGCATCGAGAACCGAGTGCTCTGCGGGGCTGGCGCAAACGATCATGAGACGCGCTGGCTCCATCGCAAGCCGCTCGAGAGTGAACTGGTGCGCGACGCTGAGCTGGCCTTGCGGCAGGTACATGAAGTACAGGATCCACCGGCCGGTGGTGGCTGGCGCCTTGATGGTCTTCCACGCCGGAAACTGCCGCCTTGCCAGGCGAGCCTTCCAGCGTCTGAGCACGATTTCCAGTCGCGGTCGGCTCGGTACGTATGACCAATGCGTATGCGCATCGGCAAAGGGGCGCACGATGGGCGGCTGTGCGGGATGGGTGGGTGTCGTCATGGGGCGGTGACAGTGAACGGTATGCAAGGCGATGGCACGCCACGAGGCGTTTCGGCAGATCCCGTTCCTTGCCGGGGCGATGGTATCCGCCGTGTGGCGCGTGCCGGCGTCGCATGAGGCGGCGCGTCGGCGCTCAGACAGAGGCGCGGGCGTAGAGGTCGTCCCCCTGCGAGGAAAGTCCGGGGTGAAGACCACTCATCCTCCAGGCCAATCGAGCCTCGGAGAAGCGCCCATGGCGATCGGCTGCGTGCCGCGCGTTCATGTCAAAGCGCCGGAGGAGGGCGGGGTGCTGATGGCTCGTGTTGCTGCCCCACTGGGTTGTCACGGCAGCCAAGTACCCCGCTCGGGTTACATGGTCCACGCAACGGGAGTCCACGGAGCCATTGGGATAACAGAAGGTGTGGACGGGTGCCTGCAGGGCCTGCTCCAGGCGTTGCCTGGAGCCTGCAATCTCCAGGTGCAACGTCGCCTCGTCGCACTGGGGAAGCAACGCGTGGGAGTGGGAATGGCTGCCTACTTCGTGCCCCAGTGTGAGCAGGTGTTTGAGTTCCTGAACTCCCATGAAGCCTTCCCAGGGTTCCGCAGGGGCGGTTGGAAGCAGTTTGGCGGCCCTTTCCATCCAGTCGCTGCGCTGCTCGGCTGACCAGCGCTTCGTGTTTTCCACCGCTGTTTCGATGGTCCATTGGCCCGCCAGAAGCGCCGCCGGTGGCTCGTGCATGACCTCCGCGAGCAGCTCCTTCGACCGAGAAACTCGATTCGCGGAGTCGCCGTTCTGGGCGTTCGAAGCCTGGAGGCGGCAAATCAGAAGCGCGAGCGCATCGTGCCACAGAGGGCGCGTGTCCTCCAGCGTTCCGCTGGTCACGAAGAAACTGGCCTTCGTCCCGTGGCGTTCCAATACGGGTAAAGCATTGACGTAGTTGTCGCGCTGGCCGTCGTCGAAGGTGATGGCCAAGAGGGGCCTGTCGCCTGTTTCACGGCGCTTCCAACGGCCCACCGCATGAGACAGCGTGGTGCATTCGAAGTGACGGGTGAGGAACCGCAGGTGCTCGTCCAGCTCTTGCGGTGTCACGGCCAGCCCAGGCAGAGGGTAGCGTCGGCGGTCCTCTTCGCTCAGGACGCGATGAAAGGTGACGATGGAGAGTCGCTGCCGGAGCCGGGAGGCGGGCTGGGTGGCTCCCGAGCGGGCCAGTAGCTCACTGCAACCGTCGCGGATCAAGGCCTTGAATCCTGCCCCGATTTTCATGATCGGAAGTCAGCTGCCTTGCCAGGACGAGCGGACGATGTGCGAGAAAAGGTGGTGGCTGGTGTGCCGGCGGCGCGAACGGCTGCGGTGTTTTGCAGGCCAGCCGGACCAAACCGCATGGGCTCAGGGCGGTGCATCTGTCAATGTGGCGCTAAATGGTGGGCGAAAAACAGGATTGAACGCGAAATGATCGCCAAGGATCGTGAAGATGCGCACTCTTCCGCCCGACGGACGCTGGGGGCAGACGTGAAGGACGGTCGAGTCGAGACGCCCCCCTATACTAGCCCGCCATGGTCATGCCCAAGTTGCCTCCCCGTTCGATACTGAAGCGTCGTGGGAGCATTTCAACGGCCGCGCAGACGCTGGTGGATCTGGTGGCGGTGCTGCTGCTGGCCCTGCTTCTGGTTCAGCAGCAGATCGGTGCGCTCAATGCCGAGTACTCGGTCCTGCTGCTGTTGCTGGCCATCGGCATGCTGTTCTCCTACGACCAGTTTGGGGTTTACCGGAGCAACAGCAGCTTTGCCCGGAAAGCGCTGACGCTGTTCAAGGCCTGGTCGCTGGCGTTCGCTTTTTTGCTGGTGATCGGGTTTGCCACCAAACAGACCGACATCTTCTCGCGGTTGTTGCTGGCGCAGCTGTTTGTCGGTGGCTTCCTGCTGCAGGTTTTTCTGCAGTACGTGAGCCGCGAAGTGCAGACCCGCATCATGAAGCGGGCGATCCCACCAGAAAACGTGCTGATCGTGGGCAACGGCAAACTCGCCCGCTACCTGCAGCACAAGATTTCCAACAATCCCTGGCTGAACCACAAGGTGGTCGGGTGCCTGGCCCTTCCTGGCACGGGTCAGGGGCTGTCCGGCCGCTCCGTACCGGCGCTGTACGAGGCCTCCGACTTTGCGTCACTCAGGGAGCCCGAGGTCATTGCCCCGTTGGACGAGATGTTGGCGGTGATTGATGCCCACGATGTGCGGACGGTTTACTTCGCGATTCCGCTGAGCGAGTCGGAGTTGATTGAGGACATGTACCTGCAGCTGCTGGACCGCCACGTTGCGGTTCATTGGGTGCCCGACATCTTCTCTTTGTTGCTGGTGAATCACAGCGTGCGGGAGATTGCCGGTTTACCGGTGTTGACGCTCTCAGAGACCCCGCTGACCGGCACCCGCTTGCTGGTGAAGGCGTTGGAAGACCGCGTGCTGGCGGTGATCATTCTGATTTTGATCGCACCTTTGCTTCTGCTGATTGCCGTCGCCATCAAGCTTGACAGCCCAGGGCCCGTTTTCTTCCGGCAGGCACGCAACGGTTGGAGCGGCAAGGTCTTCCACATTTGGAAGTTCCGCAGCATGTTCGTCCATCAGCCGGACCCCGCCAAGGTGCAGCAGGCCACCAAAAACGACCCGCGAATCACCCGGGTGGGCGCATTTCTGCGCCGCACCAGCATGGATGAATTGCCTCAGATCTTCAACGTGCTCAAGGGCGAAATGTCTCTGGTGGGACCACGGCCCCACGCTGTGCAGCACGACGAGGAGTATTCCAAGCGCATCCGTGCCTATTTCGCGCGCCACAACATCAAGCCCGGCATCACCGGGCTGGCGCAGGTTCGTGGGCTGCGGGGTGAAACGTCGGAGATCGAGCGAATGCAGCAGCGCGTGGAGGCCGACATCGAGTACATCAACAACTGGTCGTTGTGGCTCGATCTGGTCATCCTCGCGCGGACGGTAGGCGCCTTCACGGGAAAGAACGCGTACTGACAGCGCTCGCCGGGTTCAGCCGGCAGTGCATGGGTGGTGCCTGCGGTCTCGTCGGTTCGTGGGCGATCAGCGCGCGGTCTGCCGTACGCCTGTTTTCGGGTAGCTGGTCACCACTTCCCACACCACTTCTTGCATCAAGCGGGCCACCTCTTCTGATGGCGCCTCTGCCGGGCGTCCGTCGGCCTTCTTCAGGCGGTGAGGGAGTCCCACGGGGCTGCGGTGGTAGAGCACGGCGTAGTGCGTCAATGCCACGAGATAGTGGCCCACGTCGTTGAGGTGAATGTTGTCCCGCTCGCCCTTGTCGTTGAACGAGAAGAGTTCGGCCCGGGATTTCAGTCCGGGCAGACCGCCGGCCTCGTCGAGTTTGCGAACAAAGCGAGCCAGCACCTGACCCGCTGGAATCACGTGGATCGGACCGCCGGTGTCCTGGCGGGCCAATGCCTTGCCCAGCAGCTCACCCTCCCAGTACTTGGGCAGATCGCGGTCGATCCGCTCCAGCCAGCCGGCGGGATCGTCTACGTGGTGCCACGTTTCGTAGAGGTACACGCGAACGTCGGGTCGTGACTGCCGAGCCAGCGCAGTCCACTGGCGCAGGTATTTCGGGCTGTCGTGGTACTTGATCGCGTCCTTGATTTCCACGCTTTCCGTGAGCACAAGGACGTCGAACTTACCGCTCTTCACGGCCGTGGTGGCATCCTGATAGCGGGGGTGGGCGTTCTCCATCTCGAAACCGTTGATGGGAACATCAGGCTCCCAATGAGCTTTCAAAGGCGTTCCCCAGCCCAGCTGCGACCGGTGGTCGTGACCGGCGCCGGCGAGTTGCTCGAGCATCGCCGGCATGTCGCGGCTGACCAGGCTGTGGCCGATGTGGAACACCCGGAGCGGTTTTTCCGGTGGCGCGAGCGGGGTGGTGTAGAGCGCCGCGAGTGCTTCTGGTTCGAGGCCTCGTTCCCAGCTGCAGGCTGTGAGCAGTGCGGCCAGTGCGCAGGTGAGGGTCCGCTTGAGCTTGGTCATGGGCAGGGATGAATCGATGGAGGCGGGTTGTCCGCTCAGGATGGGGCAGCGTCGCCGGCAGGGTGCTTGTCCTTCAGACTCTCCCTGATCCGTTCCGCCATGGTGGCGACATTGGGAGGATCGAGAATATCCATGTGCCGTCCAGGCACTCGAACCACCTGCAGCCCGGGCACCAGCGTTTGCCAGCCATAGGCGGGGGCCGTGGAGGTGTCGTCGCCAGCCTGCAGGAAAAGCATCGGCAGATTGCCGGGCCGAGCGTTGTATTGCCGGATGGCCTCGGCATAGATCTGGTTGCGCAATCCGCCGGGTTGGCCTTGCCGGGCGCGTTGCTGGCGGTACATCGCATACGCGTGTCGGAGGTAGTCCCAGCCGTCCCGCTGGATCAGACGGCAACGGCGAAGCACGCCCAACCAGAAATGGCGCAGGCCCTTGCCTGGCAACATGGAGTCCAGAAGCACGATCAGGCCCACGCGTTCGCCCATGGCTTGCAGGCGCTGCGCGACGGCGTAAGCCAACACCCCGCCGATCGAGAAGCCTCCGAGGAAGTACGGCCCGGTCGGCTGCACGCGTTGCAGCAGCGCCAGGTATTCGGTGGCCAGAGTTTCCACCGACACCGCTCTGCCTTGCCAGTGTTCAGGTTGCTCAAGGATGTCGATCTCGGTTTGGGAAAACACGCCGTAGACCGGCAGCGTGGGCCCGAGTTCCCGAGCAAGGTGTCGGTACATCTCGGCGCCGGCCAGCAGGAAAAGCGCTGGTCCTGACCCCGTCGCCTGCAGGCGTGTCAGGGGGACATCGCTGTGTCGGCCGGCCCCCGTGGTGAGCGCGCGCGCCAAGTCGGCCACGGTCGGATGGTCCAGCAGGCGAGGCAAAGGGCAGGGCACGCCCAGCGACTGCTCAATTCGGCCGACGATCCGGACCGCCTGCAGTGAATGCCCTCCGAGATCAAAGAAGTTGTCGTGCACTCCAAAGCGATCCTGGTTGAGCACTTCGCTCCAAGCGTTCCAGATGGCTTGCTCGGTGGCATTCCTCGGCGGAGTATTTGGGCCTCCCGCTGCGGAGGTCGAGGTCTGCGGCGCTGGCAGCGCGCGCCGGTCCGTTTTTCCATTGGGCAGCACCGGCAGGTCCGTCATGGCAACGAACACCGAAGGCACCATCGGATCGGGCAGCGTCTGCCTGAGGTGGTCCCGCAGCACATCCCGGGAGGGCATCGCGCCGCGCGGCACGACGTACGCGACGAGAGCCGGGCCTGAAGTCGGCTCCTCGCGCAGTGAGACAACCGCGCGTGAAACGCTGGGGTGGGTGAGGAGGTTCGCTTCGATCTCGCCCAGTTCCAGACGGAAACCGCGGAGCTTGACCTGATCGTCGAGCCGCCCGAGGTGTTCCAGCGAGCCATCGGCCCGCCAACGGCCCAGATCGCCCGTCCGGTAGATTCGCCGGTTCTCGATATGAGCCGCGTCTGGCTGTTCCACGAAGCGTTCGGCGGTCAGTTCGGGGCGCAGGTAGTAGCCCAGCGCCACGCCGGTGCCGCCGATCCAGATTTCCCCGGGAACCCCGATCGGGGAGGGCTGTCCCGCGTTGTCAAGGACCTGCACGGACGTGTTGGCCACCGCGCTGCCCAGGGAAATTCCGTCGATCGGCCCACGGGGGAGTTGCCAGCACGACGACCACACGGTCGTCTCCGTGGGGCCGTACATGTTCCAGACGTCGTCGCAGCGCGATTGCAGCTGCACCGCCAGGCTGCGGGTCAGCGGCTCACCACCAACCAGTCCCCGAAGCCCGGGCGCGCCTGGCCAGCCGCCGTCTATCAGCAGGTGCCATCGAGAAGGCGTCGCCTGGAAAACGGTGATGCCCTCTTCGAGGATGAGCTGCGCCAGTGCTTGACCATCGCCGGCTTGCGCGTCGCTCGCCATCACCACGGTGGCGCCGACCGTCAAGGGCAGCAAGAGTTCGAGCACGGCGATGTCGAAGCCCGGGGTGGTAACGGCCAGCAAGCGGTCGTTGGCCGACAGCCCGGGCCTCATGGCCATTGACGCCAGAAAGTTCACCAAAGCCCGGTGGGGCACAACGACGCCCTTGGGGACCCCGGTGGAGCCCGACGTGTAAATCATGTAGGCCGGGTCTTCGGGGTCTACCTCGATCGTGAGCGGCGTTTCGGATCCAGCCTCTTGCATCCTTGTCGTCGCTTCGGCCGGCAGCGTCAGCGAGGGGGCGATGCCCAGGCGGGCTGCGATCTCGTCGGAGGTGATGATTCGGGCCAACCTGGCGTCATCGATCTGGTGCTGGATGCGCTGGCGTGGGTAGGCCGGGTCCAGCGGGACATAGGCCGCACCGCACTTGATGACCGCCAGCAACGCGATCAGAAGCTCTGGGCCCCGGGGCAGACACAGTCCAACGCGACTTCCCCGTCCGATGCCCTGCTGGCTCAGGCGTCGGGCCAGCCGGTCGGCAGCGGCGTGCAGCGCGCGGTAGGTAAGCCGATCGGCACCGCAGACCAGTGCTTCCCGGTCGGCGTGTCGATCCTCAGCCTGGCGCAGCAGCCCCAGCACCGAGGGCGCACCCGGCCGCAGAGGGGGCCCGAGCGACCAGCGTTCGATCGTCTGTGCTTCCTCCAGGGACAGCAGCGGCACGTTCTGCACCGGACCGTTCGGTCGTTCGATGGCACTGTGCAGGATCGCCCGGAGGTGGCCAGCCATGCGTTCGATGGTGTCGCGGCGGAACAGGTCCGTGGCGTACTCGATGACGATGGCGTGGTCGTAAAGCAAGTCCACCACAAAGGTCAAATCGAACTGCGCCGACCGGCGATCGAAGTCCACCCGTTGCCACAAAAGACCGTCGAACTCACAGTCCCGCGCGGGGGAGTTCACCATGTTGAACATCACGTTGAACAGCGGCGAGCGGCTGCTGTCGGGGCGTCCTCCCAGCGCTCGAACAAGCAGTTCAAACGGCATGTCCTGGTGGGCGAACGCCTCGAGGGCGCCGGCCCGTACCCGCGCGAGCACGCTGGTGAAATCAAGGTCGCCGCTCAGGGCGGTCCTCAGCACCAGCGTGTTCACGAACGTCCCGATCAGGTGCTCCGAGGTGACGTGGTTGCGGTTGGCTATCGGGACACCGATGCCAATGTCTTCTTTGCCGGTGTGGCGGAACAGCAGGATGTTGATCGCGGCTAGCAGCACCATCGACAGGCTGGCGCCTTCCCGAACGGCCAGGCTCCGCAGACTCTCCACGAGGTCGGTGGACAGTGGCAGCCGAATCGCCGAACCGTGGTACTGCTGCGTACGCGGACGCAGAAAGTCTTCGTTGAGTGGCAGTGGCTGAAGCCCGGCGAGCCGGTGGACCCAGTAGTCCCGCTCTTGCGCCTCGCGGGCGCCCGCGAACCACTGGCGGTGCCAGGCTGCATGGTCGGCGTGCTGAAAAGACAGCGCCGGCAAGCTGGGTTGGGTGCCGCGCAGCGAGGCGTTGTAGTGGGCCGCCAGCTCCCGACCCATGACGGCAAAGGACCACTGATCACCCACCGTGTGGTGCATGACGATCAACAGCACCGTGTCCTGGGGCCCCAGTTCCACCACGCACGCCCTCAGCAGCGGTGGCTGATCGAGCTGGAAGGGCGCCGCGGTGAACGCCGCCAGGTGGCGGTGCCAGCTGGCTTCTTGATCGCCATCGCCATCGCCATCGGACGTCTCTGGGCGGAACACGGTGAGCTTGAACAGGGCGGGCTGAATCACTTCGCCGACCACACCGTCTGCGGTGCGAACGAAGCGCGTGCGTAGCGATTCGTGCCGCTCGATCACCCCCCGCAATGCGGTTTCCATCAGGTCCGCCCGAAATTCGCCTCGGAAGCGCAGAGCCAGGGGCATGTTGTAAGCGCTGCTGTCGGGCGCCAGTTCATGCATAAACCACATGCGCTCCTGCGAGAACGACAGCGAGACACGGGCCCCCGGGGGGCGGGCGGTGGCGGGAGAGGGTACTTGACCGTCCCCGACGGTGGGCTGCAGCGGCTCTGCCGACCGGGTCGCCCCCAGTTGCTCCGCCATCGCCCGCAAGGTTGGCCGCTCGAACACGGCCTGGATCGGGAGGTCAATGCCATGGCGGCTGCGAATCCGGGCCACCAGTTGGGTGGCCGACAGCGAGTCGCCACCGAGGTTGAAGAAGTTGTCGTCGGACCCAAACGACGTGGTTCCCAGCACCTCGGCCCATAGGGGCGCCAGCCTGTCGAGCCACGCGAGTTGCTCCGCCGGCGGCGCGGCCGATTCTTCGGGCTGTGATTCGCTGCCCAAACGAAGGGGATCGAGCGCACCCTGCAGATACAGGCGACGGGCGTCAGACCGCCTGGGTTTGCCGCTGGATGTTCGCGGCAGTGTCCCTGCGCGCAAGGCCACGACATCCAGCACGTCCACCTGATGCTCTGACGCCACCCGCGCTCTCACCGCGCGGATCAGCGCGCTCACTGTTTGCGGCGGAGGACGACGGCTGCACTCGACCAGCAGCACCACCGCCTCCCGCGTTCCGGTGTCGACCGACACGGCCACGACTCCGTGGGGAGTGACGCTGGGGTGGGCCTGCTCCGCACTGAGCTCCAGGTCTTGGGGGTAGAGGTTGCGCCCGCCGATGATGATCAGGTCTTTACGCCGGCCGGTCACGAACAACTGGCCATCGTGCATGAAGCCCAGGTCTCCAGTCCGGAGATGGCATTGACCCGAGTCGTGCCCCGGCGCCAGCCGGGCCCCGAAGGGCCCCTCCGACGCGTTGTCATGACCCCAGTAACCGGGGGCCACGCCGGCGCCGGCAATCCAGATTTCACCGACCCGGTCCGTCGGGCAGGGCACGCCGGTGTCCGGGTCTACGATGCGGACGTCGAATCCTGGCAAGGGGCGGCCGCAACCCACGAGCACGCGCACCGACGTCGCGCTGGGCGGCACCTCAACCACCTCCATGCGCTCCAGCCGGCGTCCGTCCACAGCCAGCTGAATCAGGGGCTGATCGCCGTCCCGCAGCGTCACCGCGAGCACGGCCTCGGCCAAACCGAAACAGGGCGTGAGCACCGACCGTTGCAGGCCAAACGGTGCAAAGGCGTCGGCGAAAGCCGTCAGCGTGGCGGCTCGGACGGGCTCGGCGCCACAGCTGGCCATTTGCAGCGTGCCCAGCTCCCCAGTCCAGCCCCGGATGCGCTCAAGCGCTCTCACACAGGCCTGATAGGCGAAATCCGGTGCGCCGGTGTGCGTGATCCGGTACTTGCCGATGGCGTCGAGCCAGCGCAGCGGGCGCAGCATGAAATGGCCCGTGGGCATCAGGTAAGACACACAGCCCAGCAGGAGGGGCAACACCACACCATGCACCAGACCGTAGTCGTGGAACCACGGCAGCCAGATCAACCCCCTGGAACGGCCCTGCGCGGCGTAGCGCTCAAACGCGCGGCGCTGGGCCATCACGTTGCCGTGGGTGATGACCACGCCGCGAGGCGCGCTGGTTGAGCCAGAGGTGTACTGCAAGTACGCTGCGTGGGTGTGCGGGGTGGCGTTAGGTTGCCCGGCCGGGGTGGTGCGAGGTCCCAGTTCGCCTGAAAGCAAAGACGCCGCGGTCGCCCACGGCATGAACGCGATGTGCTCGCGGACCATATCCACGTGACTGGCATCGCACAGTCCCAGCGCAACGCCGGCGTCCTGCGACATGCCGGCCAAACGCAGCGCGTTACGGGGCTCGGGGGCCGGTGCCGGTACCGGAATCATCCCAGCCAGCACGCAGGCCCAGAACAGCTGCACGGCGTCGGGTTGGTTGTGGAACGCCAGCAAGACCCGATCACCCGGATTGAGTGCCGCGGCCAAACGACGGGCAAGCGTTTCCACCGCGTCTCCGAGCGCCGCGAAGCTGAGAACCTCCGACGGTTCAAGGTCTTGGTCCAGAAATACGTAGGCCGGCTGGTCACCACCCTGTGCCACGCTGGCCCGAAACTGCTGGGCGAGGTGGTCGGGTTCGCCGGCTCCAGATTCTTTGGCGCTATCCGTGGTCATGTCAGCCCAGGTGCTTGCGGATCAGCTCGCTTCGGTGTTCAAAAACGGCTTCGTCATTGAAGGCACTACCGTCTTGGGCTGCACGCGCCATCAAATCGGCGAGGCGCGCACGGTCACCGTTCAGGGCGACCATAGCCGCGGTGAGCGCGGCCACATCATGCTTCGGGGTCAGCACCCCGCCCCCGTGGGCGGCGATCAAGTCCCGGGGAAACAGGCTGTCGTAGCCGATGATCGGTGCGCCAGAAACCAAGGCTTCAATGAGGTTGCGGGGAGATTCCGGTGTCTTGTGGCAGAACAAAAACACATGACTGCTGCGCAGGGCGGACAGGATGGCGGTCCTGTCGCGCAAGAAGCCGGGCAAACGGATTTGATGGTTCAGCCCCATTTGGACCACCCGTTCCCGCATAGCTCCCAGCCGTTCGCCATCCCCCAGCCACGTGGCCGTGAAATCGACCCCGGCGGCCTGCAGCCCGGCCAGCACCTCAAGCCAGTCGTCCGGCCCTTTCATGGGGTCGGCGCGACCCAGATAGCAGATGCGCAGCGGGCCCACCATCACGTCGGCCTGTTTGGCTTGCAAGGCCTGGGCGGGGATCTGGTCGCTGGCCTTCAGATGAATGTCGTGGACGGTTTCCGCCACCCGCGCGTAAGGAGCGTAAGCCGCGTAGGTCTCGGCACCGTGGAACAGTCCAACCGTGGCTTTGCGGATGATCGCACGCTCCCGCCAAGCCATCGGGCGGTGCATCAGTGCTGCGCGGATACGCCCTTTGAGGGTGGGGCCGTTGGCAGCGTGCATGCGCACGACTTCGGACTCCACCCGGTCGGTCCACACCGCAAACCGGCGTCCCTTTTGCGCCGCTTCCAGGCAGGCCACGCCGCCCCAGTCTCCGAACAGACCTCCCATGGAAAACGAGAGGTACTGGGCCCGGTCGATCAGCTCGGCAATCCGACGCCGGACCGGCCGGTAGTGACGCCAGTAGCGATCAGGCCGGTACGCGCTGGGCAAGGGGACGATCTCAACACGCTCGAAATCAATCCCCGAGCTGCTGAGCGGAATCCAGCTTGGCGGTGGTTTGCCCTTTTCGACCGGGTGCATGGTGATCAGCTTGCCGAAGTTGGCGGCCCAGAGCCGCAGCCCGTTGCAGGCCTGATCTTCGAGCCAAAGGCCGCCATCCGCCTCATAGAGCGGGACCGGCGCATAAATCAACAGGGAATCTGGGATTGGGGTCATGTGGGTCTTGATCGGGTTTCGGGTTGGCCGGCCGAGCGGTCAAGGGTTCGTGGCCCCGTGGGTCACCCGAGAGTCGCCCTTGGCCGTGGCATGGGTGGCCATCGGCTCCCGGACCGAGGGGGCCAGGGTTGCATTACCCGGGCCGATCAGCCAAGAAAGCCAGAGCCCATCCGCGGCGATAGAGCGGCCCGTCACAAGCGGGAGCTGCTTGCCGTCATCGGAAGATCCAGCCCAGCGAACATCGAAGGTCAGGCCGTCGGCGGCAAAGACAATGCTGACGTCCTGGAAGTCGAGCATCCGCTGTGACTTCGGGTACTGCCACTTGTAGAAGGCTTCCTTGGCACAGAAGAAGCGCAGTGCCCAGCGTCCTTGGTCTTGCGGTGCCCGTTCGCGCAGCCATGCCTGCTCTTCCGGCCGGCAGACGATGGGCCACAGTTCGGCGCCGAGCGGGCCGTCGGCTTCGACGTCGACGCCCAAGGCGTGTACGCGCTTGCGCTCGCCGACCAGCGCCACGCAGACGTGGGCGTTGTGGGCAATGGACCCGACGAATCCGGCTGGCCACACGGGGGATCGATCCGGCGCCATGGGAAGGGCCTGTGCGGGCTGCCCCAGCGCCTGCAGCGCCTGCCTGGCCGCTGCGCGCCCGGCCGCGAACTCGGCGCGTCGGCGGGGAACCGCGGCGCGGACGGCTTCCGCCTCGCTGGGCCACAGGGAAGTCGGATCACCTCGAACGTCGGTGATCGCAATCCCCACGGCCGGTCCGAGGGCGCTCTTCAGGGCCTGGTTCAGCAGGGATCGACACGGTTGGGCCATGCCCAGTCCGGCGGCCAGAAGCGCGTCCTCCATCACGCCTGGGGCGCCTTCCCCGCCCGCATGGCCCGGCGGCGTGACATCGCGTCGGCCCGCATCGCCGCGCGCTCGGCGCTGTCGGACGCCGACTCCGTGGTCTCTCTCGGCTTGTCATCGAGGTGGGCTGCCAGCGCCGCGAGCGTGGGGAAGCGGAAGATGTCGGTGATGCTCATGCGGGCATGGCCGAGCGCCTGCTTGATTTCGCGATGCGCCTGCACCGCGAGCAGCGAGTGTCCGCCGAGCGCGAAGAAATTGTCCTTGGCCCCGACTTTGGGCACGCCCAGCACGCGCGACCAGATCGTGGCGATGGTTTGCTCGACTTCGTTCTCGGGTTCGACAAAGACCTCCGTGCGCTCCCGCACCGCAGCCACGCCCGGCGCGGGCAACGCCTTGCGGTCGACCTTGCGGTTGGGTGTGAGCGGGAATTCGTCGATGACCACCGTGTGGCTCGGCAGCATGTGTTCCGGCAACCGGCAGCTGGCCCAGTCGCGCAGACCGGCGGGCTCGAAGCCCGGGTTGGCCCGCACGTACGCCACCAGACGCACGTCGCCCGGCTGGTCTTCCCGCGCCACCACCACCGCTTGCAGCACGCCCGGCGCGCCCTCCAGCACGGCCTCGATCTCGCCCAGCTCGATGCGGTAGCCGCGGATCTTCACCTGGAAGTCGGCGCGCCCCAGGAAGTCGATGCGCCCGTCCGGCCGCCAGCGCGCGAGATCGCCGGTGCGGTACATGCGTGCGCCGCCGGGCGCGGCGCGCTCGGGTTTCACGAACGGGTCGGCGGGGAAACGCTCGGCGGTCAGGTCAGGGCGCTGCCAATAGCCGCGCGTCACGCCGTCGCCGCCGATGTACAGCTCGCCGGGCACGCCCACGGGCAGTGGCTGGCGGTTCTCGTCGAGCACGTAGAACTGCGTGTTGGCGATCGGTCGGCCGATGTTGACCACGGCCTCGGTGGCGCGGGCGGTCTCGGTGGACGACCAGATCGTGGTTTCGGTGGGGCCGTACATGTTCTCGATCGACGCCCGCGTGACCTGGCCCAGCTCGGCGACCAGCGTGCCGGGCAGGGCTTCGCCGCCGATCATCAGGTGTTGCACGCGGCCCAGCGCTGCGCGCGCCTCGTCGTTCATCGCGATCATCCGCGCCATGCTGGGCGTGCACTGCAGGTGCGTCACGCCGTGTCGCAGGATCTGGGCGGCGATGGAAAAGTCGTCCTCGGCCACGGCGCTCGGCTCGTTGGCGCGCCGACGAACCTCCGCCAGCGGCTTGAGCCCCTCCAGGACCGTCTCCGTGGGAATGCCGTAGTCGATGAGGCAGGCGACCTCGCCCACGCCGATGGCCTTGAGCTCCTCCACGCGGCGCAGGCAGTCGTCCACCGTGCCGAACAGGCCCGAGTCTTCGAAATAGCGCTGGAAAGCAAAGTCAAGGATGCCTTCCATCTCTTCATCGCTGAGCGAGCGCAGGTCCAGCTCAAACGGGTTGCTCACGCCAGCGGGCTTCTTGAACGCGGGGAACGCCCAGGCGTACTGCTTGATGAGGCCGGCGGCGCTGCGCAGGTAGGCCTTCATGGGCTCGCGGGCGATCTCGCGGGCCGTCTCGCGGTCGGCCGCCACGAAGGTGTGCAGCATCAGCGTGACGGTGAACTGCGCCGGGTCGTGTCCCGCATCGCGCAAGGCCTGGTGATACAGGCGGATCTTGTCGCCGACCTCCTGCACGCTTTGGCCCAGCAGGTGGGTCAGCACGTTGGCGCCAATCGCGCCGGCCTCGCGCCAGGTGTCGGGGTTGCCGGCGGTCGTGACCCACACCGGCAATTCCTTAGACACCGGACGCGGCTGCGTGACCACGTCGAACAGTGCGCCGCTGGCGGTGGGAAAGCCCACGGCCTCACCGCGCCAGAGTCGGCGCAGCTGGTCGATCGTGTCGAACATCGCCTTTTTGTTGTGCGGCGGCGTGTTCTGCGGCCGCAGGACGAAGTCGTCGGGCTGCCACCCGGAGGCGATGGCCAGGGCCGCGCGCCCGTTGGTGAGGTTGTCGATGACCGCCCATTCCTCGGCGATGCGCGCCGGGTGGTGCAGCGGCCCGACGCAGCTGCCCGCTCGCACGCCGATGTTCTTCGTCACCGCGGCCACGGCGGCGCCGGTCACCGACGGGTTGGGGTACGGGCCGCCGAACGCGTGAAAGTGCCGCTCCGGCGTCCAGACGGCGCAAAAGCCATGCTCGTCGGCGAACTTCGCGCCTTCGAGCAGCAGCTCGTATTTGCGCGGACCGGCGCCGTCGTCGTTGCCCCAGTAGTAGAGGCTGAAGTCCATCTTCTGCGCCGAGATGGCCACGCCGCCGCCAGAGACCAGCGTGCGGTTCTCGTCGCTGGACAACACCAGCTTGAAGCCACGCGCCAGGGTGTAGAACAGCTCCAGCACCGAGATGTCGAAGGAGAGGCTGGTGACCGCCAGCCACACGCCCGCCGGGTCGTGGCGGATGCGCTCGTCCATGCCGGTGAAGAAGTTCGACACATTGCGGTGCTCCACCATCACGCCCTTGGGGCGGCCGGTGGAACCCGAGGTGTAGATCATGTAGGCGATGTCTGCCGGCTGCACGCCGCTGTCCGGGTTGCTTTCGGGTTGCTGCGCCAGCGCGGGGTCGCGGTCGATGACCAGCACCTTGGCCTGGTGCGCCGGCAGGCTCGGCACCAGTTCGGCCGTGGCGACGATCACCGGCGCCTGGCTGTCTTCGATGTACAGCGCGATGCGGTCGGCCGGGTAGGCGGGATCCAGCGGCACGTAGCCGCCACCGGCCTTCTGGATGGCCAGGGCGCCGATCAGCAGCTCCAGCGAGCGCGGCGCGTACAGGCCGACCAGCGTGCCGGGCCGCACCCCGAGTTCGATCAGGCGGTGTGCCACGCGGTTGGCGCGCGCGTTGAGCTCGGCGTAGCTCAGGGCGGTGCCTTCAAAGACCACCGCGGTGGCCTCAGGCGTGCGACCGACCTGGGCTTCGAAGAACTGGTGCACGCAGGTGTTGCGCTCGTAGGGGCGCGCGGTGTCGTTCCAGCCGTAGAGCACCTGATCGCGCTCCTGGGCGGACATGATCGGCAGCAAACCCAGCGCCAGGTCGTCGCCGGCGGTCGCTGCGAGGGCGTCGAGCACCGTCTGCAACCGCCCGACCAGCGTGGCCGCGGCCTCGCGCGGCAGGCGCGAGGCGTCGGTCCAGACGGTGGCGCTGCCGTCGTTGCTGTTACCTCCCAGGGCCACGGTCAGCACCGCGCCCTCCACCGGGCGCGCACCCGCCGACAGCGCCACCTGCGGCACGCTCAGGCCGTGGATCGCCGGGTCGCGGACCACGAGGTCCAGCGCGAAGCCCGGGTGTTGTCGCGCCGCGGCCCATTCGCTGTCGCAGGCCGCGCGGAACGCGCCGAACCGCTGCTCGGCCGGCGCCGTCACGCGCACCGGCACCCAGCCACTCAGGTAGCCCGGCGCGGCGCTGGTGTCTCCGGCCGCCCAGGCCAGGTCGAAGGCCGCTTTGCCGCTCACGCGGGACACCGCCGCCGCCAGCGCAGCCAGCACGGCGTCGCCCGAGAGACCCGCAGGCACGCGCAGCGGGTCGGACGCCCAGGCGGCGTCGGCCGTGCTGGCGGTCACCGAAGGCAGGTCGATGGCCTGCGGCGCCTGCAGCCGCGTACGCCACCGCGCTTCCCCCGCCACCACCGCGGCGTGGGTTTCGGTGAGCTGGCGGGCCGTGGCGACGTCCAGCGGCGGCAGCACGATGCCCGCGGTGGCCACCGTGCTGGGGCAGACGGGTTGTCCCAGCAGATCGCGCAGCCCGGTCAGGCGCACCGGAACACTGGCCGTGCCGACCACCAGACCGGCCGGCGTGGCCTCGAGCACGGCGCCCGCCGGCGCCGCGGCCCGGTCGGTCTCGGCGCGGGCAGCGCCCACCGCCAGAACCCGGCCGGCCACCTCGACCTTGGCGCAGGTCAGTGGGTTCCAGTAAGCGCCATGGTCCAGCGCGCACACCAGCGCCACCAGCGCGTCCGCGGGCTGGGCGAAATCCAGCCGCGCCGCCGCCGCGGGCCGCTTCAGCCGCTCGTGGTAGGTGCGCAGGCTCAGGTCCTGGGCCACGCGGCGCAGTCCCGGCCCGCGCAGGTCGGCGAGCAGCTCGCCAAAACTGTCCATGGCCGCTTCGTAGCACCGGGTGTTGAGCGTGAGCGCCGTTTCGTGGGGCGCGAGGTCGAACATCACCTGCCCGACGATGTCACCTTCGTCGATACCGCCTTCGATCAAGTGCCACGTCACGCCGTGGCGCTTCTCCTGACCGAGGATGGCCCACACCGGCGCGTTGAGGCCGGCGTGGCGGGGCAGGGGGCCGTCGTGGAAGTTGATGGCGCCGCGCGCGGCCTGGTCCAGCAGCGCCTGCGGAATCACCGACAGGTTGGCGATGCTGAATAGCCAGTCAAACGACAGGCCAGCCAGCCGCTGCGGCAGATCGGTGCCCGGCGCTTCGACGCGCAGGCCTCGGCCGGCGGCCCAGCGGCGCACGTCGGCATTGCGCGTGATGACGGCTTCAATCGAATCCCCGCCCTGCAACACCCGCTCGGCGCACTGCACCAGCAGGGATTCGTTGCCCATCACCACACAGGAAAAACGGCTCATCGTCGGCTCCGGAGTCGAAAGAATAGAAGTCAGTTGGCGTTGCCAGGACGGCCGCCCACCAGGCGTCGGTGCCACAGGCAGCGCAGGGCGTGGGAGACGAGGTCCGGGACGAACCGGGGCGGCAGATCCAGGCGCTGGGGCCGGATCAACTGGCGCACCCGGTTCAGCGACCAGCCAGCGAGGTAGGCGAGCGTGGCCAGACCCGCGTAGACCGCGCCGTGGTTCTTCGCGAAGTACCACAGGCGCGAATCAAACCAATAGCCGGGCGTGCGCTGCCAGGTCTTCATGCCGGTGGACACCGATCCGATGTGAAGGATTCGGCTACTCTTGACGTAGCGCGCACCCCAGCCGGCCCGGCGCCCACGCAGGCAGAGGTCGGTTTCCTCGAAGTAGAGGAAAAAGCGTTCGTCAAAAAGACCGATCTGGTCCAGCACCTCGCGCCGGATCATCAGGCTGGCGCCCGCGAGCCAATCGACGTCGATTGAACCCGCGGGCTCCGGCATGGCCACGGTGTACCGCCGCAGCAGGGCCGACACCGGCCCGGTGCAGGCCCCGGTTTCGAACTCGCTGAGGATGCCGGGGAAGCGGAACGCTGTGTTGTCGAAGTGGCCGTGCTCGCCGAAGGTGTAGCCGCCGGCAAAGCCACAGCGCGGGTGGTCGAGCATGTCGTCCAGCAGCAGACGCACGGAGCCGGGCTCGGGGAAGGCGTCGGTGTTGAGCAGGTAGTAGAAGTCTGGTGCCGAGCCGTCCGGCAGGCCCAGCCGGATCGCCACGTTGTTGCCCGCGCCAAACCCGCCGTTGCGGCCCGACGCGACGACGCGCACACGGTCCCAGCCGCGCGCCGCCACGGTGTCGCGCATCTTTTCGTACGAGCCATCGCCCGAGTCGTTGTCGACCACCGTGATGCCGCCGGGGATGTCGGCCATTTCACGAACGGCAGCCTCCAGCGCGCGCAGGGTCATGTCAGCGGTGCGGAAGTTGACCATCACGGTCAAGACGCTGGGACCAGAAGTCATGGTTGGGAAGACGCTTCGGCGTCCTGGATGCAGGATTTGATGCGCGCGGCCAGCACGCGGACGTTGGGCTCCAGGACCATCGAGTCATGGTCGCCGGGCACTTCCGAGATGCGCAGGGCGCTGAGGTGTTGGCGCCACTCGTTGTCGTCGAACACGTACTCCCGGGCCGCGCTCACCCAGCGTCCGCCGGTGACTTTCCAGCGGCGGTCCAGCGGCGGGCGGAACAGAACCGTGGGTCCGTTCCAGGGCGCCACCTGATAGGTGGCCACCGCGGTGCGGAATGCCGCTTCGATTTCCGCGTTGTGCAGTTGATGGGCGTTGCCCGTGGGCACGGCCGGTCCGGCGCGGCGCTGCTTTTCCCAGGCCCAGCGGTCCTGGATCCATTGCCTGAGGTAACCGAGTCCCCCGCGGCGCAGTTCGGCGAGCTTGATGAGGGCCTTGTCCGGCCGCGTGAGCGAGGGTCGCACCGGCAGCGGGGTGTCCAGCAGCACCAGCAGCGAGACTTTTTCGCCGGCCGCTTCCAGCTGGCGGGCGATCTCGAAGGCGGTGATGCCGCCACCCGAGAACCCGCCCAGGAGGTAGGGCCCCTGCGGCTGGACCTGCCGCATTTCGGCGATGTAGTCGGTCGCTGCCTCCACCAGGCTGGTGTGGGGCTTCTGGTCGCCGTACAGCCCGCGCGCCTGCAGACCGTAGAAGGGGCGATCGGTTCCGATGAGGCGGGCGAGGTGGCGCAGGTTGAGCACGTTGCCGAACATGCCGGCCACCAGGAAGAACGGCGCCTTCGGACCGCCTTCGCCGTCGTGCATCGCCACCAGGTGGGTGAAGCGCCGGCGCGGCTCGGCCGCCGCACCCGTGCCGCTGGAGGCGGTCCCCGTGGAGGTGTCGCCGATGCGCTCGCGGATCATGGCCGCGCACAGCGCGATGGTGGGCGCCTCGAACAGCACCGAGATCGGGAAGTCGACGCGGTAGGCCTTCTTCACCATGGCAAACAGCCGCACGGCAATCAGCGAGTGGCCGCCGAGGTCGAAGAAGCTGTCGTGGATGCCGACCTGATCGACCCCCAGCAATTCTTCCCAGAAACCCACCAGGGTCCGTTCGACATCGTTGGTCGGTTCGGCGTAGGTGCTGTCGAGGTCCGGCCGCTGGAACTTCTGGCCCGAACCGGCGGCGCTGGCGGCGGTGCGCTCGGCCTGGGCGATCAGCGCGGCCAGCGGCAGCGAGGACACGACGACCTGGGGCAGGCCGACGGCCAGGGCGCGGCCGAAGGCGTCGGCGCCCTCAGCCGGCCGGATGCCGAGCGACATGGTGTGTTGGAGCTGCTCTTCGGCGGGCGAGAGTTTGGCGGCGCCCTCGCTGCCACCGCCCGCGGCGAATTCGAGTTCGCGGGCGTCGAGGCGGCCCACCGACGCCGCAAAACCGCCTTCTTGCAGTCGCTTGATGGAAAAGCCCCGGATGTCCACGCACACCCGGCCTTCGGCGTCCGCCAGCGTGACGTCGAACACCGCGAAGGGTGCGTCGCTGCGGTTGTCCTGCGCGTTGCGCACCCAGCTCCACACCTCGGCGGGCAGGGCGCGGTGGACGCGGACTTCGCGGTACGACACCGGGACCCACAGGTGATCGGGTGCGTACCCGGCGATCAGTCGCATCGCCCAGCCGGTGGCCAGGTCCAGCAACGCCGGGTGCAGTTCAAAGCCGTCCGACAGGTCGGCGTGGAAGGCCTCCGGCAGGGCCAGCCGCGCCAGCCCTTCGCCTTCGCCGTAGCCGAGCTGCTGCAACACCCGCCAGCGCGGACCGAAGGCCAGGTGGGCCTCCTGCGGCGAGCGCAGGCCGGCGGGGTCCGAGGCCGTGTCCTGGGTGCAGCGGGCGCCGAGCGACGCCAGGTCGATGCGCTCGGGCGCCATGGCGGGGGTCGGCACCAGCGTGGCCTGGGCGTTCAGCGCAAAAGCCGCTCGGCCCTCGAAGCGAACGTCGCTGCGCACGTCGAACGCGTAACCCTCGTCGGTGCGCGCCAGCCGGACGCGGACTTCACGGTTGCGATCGTCGGGCGCTTCCAGTGGGCGGAAGAAGTACAGGTCGCGCAGCACAAAAGGCCCGCGTTCGCCATTGCCGCGCAGCGCCTGCGCAGCGAGCTCCAGGTAGCCGGTGCCGGGCAGGAGGGCGTGTCCATCGGCGGTGCGGTGACCGTCGAGAATCCAGCGATCGCGGGTGACCCAGTGCGCCGTGAACAGGCGGTGACCCTGGGCGTCGAACGTGGCTTCATCCAGCAGCGGGCTGTTGGCGGGGTGCCGCGGCGCGGGCACCGGTTCGCCGAGCCGGGTGGCCATGGCCCGGGCGGCCATGCCGACCTCGTTCCAGATGCCCCAGTCGATCGCCATGACGCGGGTGCGGCCGCCCGCGCGGCTGTGGGCGTACGCGTTGAGGTATTCGTTGGCGGCCACGTAGTCGACCTGACCGGCGGGCGCGGTGATGGTGCTGGTCGAGGAGAACAGGATCAGGCGGTCCACGCTGCCGTCGGGCAGCAGTTCGTGCAGCACCTGCAGCGCATGGACCTTGGGCGCGAACACGTCTTCCACCGTGGCGGAGGTCTTGGTCAGCAGCGGACCGTCGTCGACCACACCGGCCGCGTGGATCACCAGATGGAGCCGGCCAAAGCGCTGCCGCGCGGTGTCAAGCGCCGCGCGCATGTCGGTGACGTTGCAGACGTCTGCGCCGAGCACCAGCACCTCCGCGCCGAGCCCTTCGAGACGACGCACGGCCTGAATGCGCTGGGCCACGGCCGGTTGGGACGCCGCTTCGTCGAGCGCGCGGTCCCAGGTTTCCCGGGCGGGCAGCGGCTGACGCGCCAGCAGAACCAGTCGTGCCCGACGCTCCCGCGCGAGGCGCTCGGCCACGGTGAGTCCGATGCCGCCAAGGCCGCCGGTGATCACACAGACCACCCCCTCGGGCACGTCGGCCAGGGCGCCGTCTGCCGGCAAGGGCAGGGCGCCGAAGCCGAGCTCGAAGCGTTTGCCGCCGCGCAAGGCCGCCGAGCGATTGCCGGGCGTGGCCACGAGCTCTTCCAGCACCTGGTCGGTCAGCGTGCCCGGCACCGCGGTCGCGCTGCCTGGGCGCCAGCCTTTGGCGGTGGCGGGCAGCTCGAGGTCCAGCGTGTGGCAGGTCAGCCCCGGCAATTCGCGCGGCGCCACGCGCACGGGCCCGAGCGCCGTGGCTTTCTCCGGGTAGGGCAGCACCTCGTCGCGCACGCGCACAGCGCCGGTGGTCAGCACCGTGATGTGCAAGGGCTTGGGCAGCTTTTCCTCTTCCAGCGCCTGGGCCAGGAACAGCAGGCTGAAGAAGCCCTGCTCGATGTTGCGGTGGAAAAAGCTGCTGCCCGGCCGGAAGCGCTCCTCGCGCGTGACCAGCCAGGCGTGGACGATGTGTTGCGGGGCCTGACCGCTGGCCACGAGGTCGCGCACCAGATCGTCGTAGCCCTCCCGGCCCCGCTCGGGCGCCAGGATGTATTCGCTGTCGCCCACGCGCGCGAAGGTGTCGCCAGCCCGCACCTGCGTGACCGGGTGGCCGACTGCGCGGAGCCGGTCGACCAGCGACTGCCCCAGTCCGGCCTCGTCCATGAAGACCAGCCAGCGGCGTGGCGCGAGATCGGCCAGCTCAACAGTCACGTCGATCGCCACGTCGGCCTGCCGCGGGCGCCAGCGGGGCTGGAAGCCCCAGCCGGCCACGTCCTCGAGACGCTCCAGCTCGGGTGCCTCGGCGGCCTGGGCGGTGGCCGTGCCGGGCTCGATGAAATAGGGCTTGCGCTGGAAAGCGTAGGTGGGCAGCGGCACCCGCTGCCGGCGCGCTTCGCCCCACACGGGCTCCCAGTCCACCGCCACGCCGGTGGCCCACAGGCGCCCCAGCGTACTCAGGAACCACACGTCGTCGGCCACCGCGTGGTCCGCGTGGCGCAGCGCATTGATCACTTGATTGGCCGGGATGCCGTTGGCCTGGGCCAGCGAGCCCAGTGCTTTGCCGGGCCCGCACTCGAAAAAGACCCGTGGCTCGGCGGTTTGCAGGGTGCGCAGGCAGTCCGCGAAATGCACGGTGTTGCGCAGGTGGCCCACCCAATAAAGCGGATCGGTGGCCTGCTCGGCCGTCAGTGGCTGCCCGTCGCGGTTGGAGATGATCGGCAGGCGCGGCGCGTTCAGCCGGATGCGGCGCAGGTAGGCCTCGAAGCGCCCGAGAATCGGCTCAAGCATGCGCGAGTGCGCGGCGATGTCGATCTGGATGCGCTGGGGCTCGATCTCCTGGGCGCGCAGCTCGGCCTCCAGGACGTCGAGCGCGTGCTGCGGTCCGGAAACGACGCACAGGTTCGGGGCGTTGACGCTGGCCATGTCCAGCTCGGCGCCCAGCCGCGCGCGCACCTCGTTCTCGGGCAGCGGGACACTGAGCATGCCGCCCACCGGCACGGTGTCGAACAGCTGGCCGCGCAGCAGCACCAGGCCAATGCAGTCTTCAAACGACATCACCCCGGCCAGGCAGGCCGCGGTGTTTTCGCCCATGCTGTGGCCCACCAGCGCCGCGGGCTTCACGCCCCAGGACATCCACAGCTGCGCGAGCGCGTACTCGACGATCATGATCAGCGGCAGCTGGACCGATGGCCGCTTGAGCCGCTCCACCGCTGTCGCGTGACCTTCCGGCGACGGCAGCCAGATGGCGCGCACGTCGTAGTCGACCTGGCGCTGCAGCACCTCCAGGCCCTGGTCCATCCAGTCGCGGAAGACGGGTTCGGTGTCGTACAGCTCGCGCGCCATGCCGGCGTACTGGGCGCCGCCGCCGGGGAACATGAACACGACCTCGGGGTTGTCGCCCAGACGGCTGTGCGTGAATACCCGCCGGGTGTCGGTCCCCTCGAGCAGCGCCGCCGCTTCTTCGTGGGTTTCCGCCACCACCACCCGCCGGTGCTCAAACGCCCGCCGGCCTTCCTTGAGCGTGTAGGCCACGTCGGCCAGCGGTTGTTCCGGATGCGCCCGCAGGTGCGCGGCCAGTGCCTTGGCGTTGGCGTCCAGTGCCGCCTTCGAGCGCCCGGAAACCACCAGCAGCTGGAACGGCCAGTCCGATGGCTCGCTGGCGGCGACCTCAGGGGCTTCTTCGAGGACCGCGTGCGCGTTCGTGCCACCCACGCCCAGCGAGTTGACCCCCGCCCGGCGTGGTCCTTTGTGCGACGTCCAGGGACGCAGCGCCGCGTTCACCTGGAACGGGCTGTGATCGAAATCAATTGCCGGGTTGGGACGCTCGTAGCCCAGGCTCGGGGGGATCTGCCGGTGCTTGAGCGCCAGGGCCACCTTGATCAGGCTGGCAACGCCCGCGGCGGTGTCGAGGTGCCCGATGTTGGTCTTGACGGAGCCGATCCGGCAAAAGCCGGTTTCATCCGTCGTTTCCTGGAAGGCCTGCGTCAGCGCAGCCACCTCGATCGGGTCGCCGAGGTAGGTGCCGGTGCCGTGGCATTCGACGTAGTCGATGGTGTCGGCCGACACGCCCGCCACCGCGTGGGCCTCGGCGATCGCCTTGGCCTGCCCGTCCACGCTGGGCGCCAGATAGCCGGCCTTGGCCGCGCCATCGTTGTTGACCGCGGTGCCTTTGATCACCGCCCAGATGTGATCGCCGTCGCGCAGCGCATCCTCCAGCCGCCGCAGCACCACGACCCCCGCCCCGGAGCCGAACACCGTGCCTTGGGCGCGGTGGTCGAAGGCGTGGCAGTGGCCGTCGGGCGAGAGGATCTCGCCGTCCTGGAAGATGTAGCCGCGGGCGTGCGGCAGCTCGATCGTGACCCCGCCGGCCAGCGCCATGTCGCACTCGCCACTGAGAAGGGCCTGGCTGGCGTAATGCACCGCCACCAGCGAGGTCGAGCAGGCCGTCTGGACGTTGACGCTCGGGCCCTTGAGGTCAAAGATGTGGCTGACCCGCGTGGACAGGAAGTCTTTGTCGTTGCCCGTGTGGCGGAGCAGGAACATCCCGGTGTTGGCCACCAGGTCGGGGTTGGAGCAGAGGTTGAAATAGAAGTAGCTGCCCATGCCGCAGCCGGCGAACACCGCGATCGCGCCGGGAAAGCGCTCCGGCGGGTGGCCAGCGCTCTCCAGCGCCTCCCAGGCGACCTCCAGGAACTGGCGGTGCTGCGGGTCGAGGATGGCGGCTTCCTTGGGGCTGAAGCCGAAAAAGTCGGCGTCGAACTGGTCGAACCCGTCCAGCATCGCCGCCGCGGGCACGTAGTTGCGGTGGCGCATGCGCTCGCGCGATTCCCCGTTGGCCAGCAGCTCTTCGTCGCTGAGGCGACGGATCGATTCAATGCCGTCGCGGAGATTCCTCCAGTAAGCCTGCGGATCGGTGGCCCCCGGCAGATGCGCGGCCATGCCGACGATGGCGATATCGTTGTTCATGAAATCGTGAACTCGGTGAGTCCCTGGGGAATACATCCCGGCTACATCCCGCCGGCCAGTGCATCCAATGTTACTCAGGGGAAAGTCGGTACAGGTAGGAGTTACGTCACGCTTGGCGCCGCGGCAAGGCCGCCGGGGCGGACGTGACGCTCGGGCGCGACACCGGCAAGCCGGGGGTCACCCGGCTGCGGGTGTCTGCATGCCAGAGTCGCTGAAGACACCATACATCTGCCGATCGCGGATCACCTCGTCGACGATGTTCACATCGATGAGGCGGGCCTCGTGTCCCAGGCCGTAGACCAGCGCCAGATCAGCCAGGATGTTGATCGTCCGGGGGATACCGCCAGCCACCTTCGCGATCTTGGCGGTGGCCAGCGGGGTGAACAACTGCCTGTCGCGTCCGGCCACCTTCAGGCGGTGGTTGATATAGTCGTCCACCTCCACCGAGTTGAGCGGCGGAATGAAGAAATCGGCCGCCACGCGCTGCGCAAACTGGCGCAGTTCGGGCCGCAGGAGCAGCTCCCGCAGCTGGGGCTGCCCCACGAGGATCATCTGCAGGAGCTGATCCTTGTCGGCGTTGATGTTCGACAGCATGCGCAGCGCTTCCATGGCGGCCGGGTTCAGGTTCTGCGCCTCGTCGATGATGAGCACGGTCCGCCGGCCCTGGCGGTATTCGTCAATCAGGAATCGCTGGAAGGTGTCGAACCGCGCCACCGGGCTCATGCCGTCGTACGGCAGATCGAAGGCGAGCATGATCCACTCGGACAGGTCGGCGAGGTTCGGGTGGGTGTTGTTCACCAGCCCAACCGTCACGTCGTCGGTGAGTTCGTTGAGCAGCCGGCGCACCAGGGTGGTCTTGCCGCAACCGATTTCGCCGCAGATGACTGCAAACCCAGCCCGGTTGTGGATGGCGTACTGCAGGATGGTGTACGCCAGCGAATGCCGCTTCCCCATGTAGAGGAAGTCGGGATCCGGCTGGATCGAGAAGGGTCGTTCCGACAGACCGTAGAAGGATTCGTACACGATAGGCCAGCTGGATGAAATGATCTGGGTGGGACCGATGGTGTGTGGGAACCCTCGGGTGTGTGATCGTCAAGCGTGGTTGAGTCGATTGTCTACCAATACCCCGATCCCGCTCCCCGTGCCATCTTCCATTGCGCATTGAGATAAACGACCAGGTCGAAAGCAAAACCCACCAGCAGGACAAGCACTTTTTTGGGTTGTCGCAGCGTGTGGGGCTGCGAAAGCATGTAGCGGATGCGTTTGCTGAGATAAATCGACGGAATCCACCCTTGCGGCCAGCGCGGCAATTGGGATCGGATCACCCGGGGCAGCCAACTCTCGTCTTGCGCCGATGCCGCCACAGCCTTGTGGCGATCCTCGGTGGGAAGGCTCGACAAGTGGCTGAAGATCGCTGCATTGACGGCCGAACCGATCACGATCCTGGTCTGGTGTTTGACCAATGCGGAGACCGTGCGCTCAGAGGCATAGATGTGAAAGACATCGCCGCCGTTGATCCGCTCAAACGCCTCGGGTCGGGTCAGGCAGTCCGTCAGGATCATGGCGCGCAGGAATCCGTCCTCCACGGCCAGTCCAATGGGCATGTGAAAGCCCCTGGCCTTGGCCGCTGGCATGGCGTACAGCGAACCGCAGATCGCTGTTTTCCAGTCGTTCAGGGTGTCACTGCCCCGCGCGATCAGCTTGTCGATAAACCCCAGTCCCTCCGGGTTGTAGACGATGTCCTTGATGGGGTGAGAGTTGAAGGCGTAAAGCGCCTCCGAGCTGCCCAGGCCCAGCAACAGCCGTTTGATCGCATCCTTCTCGGGGATCCGGATATCGGCGTCGGAGAACACCAGCACCTCCGCGTCTGGCCGGCTGATGTCGTGGACGAAGCGGTTCCAGGTGCGGGACTTCCCCCCGGCCTGCAGGTCGCATACCTCAATAGACATGGCGCAACCCTTGGCCTCTTCGGATTCCATGAAGGCCTGCACCACGCGCACCGTGCCATCTCGGCAGCCGTTGGCCAGGACCACCAACCGGACATCAAGCCCTTGGAGCTCCTGCTTCAGAAAACCTCGCAGCGTTCTCACGATGTTTTCTTCTTCGTTGTGGGCGAAAAGCCCGATATCAATCGACTTCATTCCGTCTCCGGGGCCTGGCTGGCGTGTAGGTGATCACCAAGGACTGACTGTGGGTCTTTGAGCTAGCGGAATCAGCGGTGTCGGGTTGACCACCACGATCGAAGGGTGTCCGAGGCGAGCAGGGCGATACCAAAGGGGTAACGCAGCACGTAGCGCTTCCACAGGCGTCCAGGTTCGCGACCCAGCCGGAACAGCCATTCCAGCCCGGCCGACTGCATCCAGCGCGGCGCTCGGCTGCCCTGCGGCCCGAGAATTTCGAACGTTCCACCGACGCCGAGGACGACCAGTTCCGGCATGGCCTGCCGCATCTTCAGGGCCAGCTGATCCTGCTTGGGCACTCCCAGCGCGAGGAACAGCACGCCAACCCGAGCCATCCGCAGGTTGTGGACGAATTCGCCGATCTGGGCGTCGCTCAGGTCGACCTTACCGCTGAACAGGTAGCCGCAGGCGGCCTGCGCCTCGGGGCCGTAGAGCGCCAGCGTCGCCGCCGGTTCCACGCCGCCAATGATCGCGTAACGGGTGGGGGCAGGGCGTTTCAGAAATGTGTGGACAAAGTCGACCCCGGTGGTGCGCTCGGCGATCGCCTGCTCCGTGCCTTGGAGACGCGAGGCCCAGACCAGCGGCATGCCATCGGCGGTGATGATGTCCGCCTGGGCCACCAGTTCCCGGTAGCCCGGCTCCAGCGCAAATCGCGCGAGCATCTCTGTGTTCAACGTGAGCACCCAGGCGCCGCGACCTCCCGCGGCTCTCTCGACGACATGGTCTACTTGCTGAAGCAGGGTGGCGCGAGCCACGGGCACCCCGCAAATGAGGCAGTGGTCAGACATGGATCTTCCCCGGCCGGCGCAACAGACGACCCGCGGATTTGCCCCGGATGCGCTGGCACCCGGTGAGCTGGACGGCTTGCGGTGGGACGGCGGACTGGGTGCTCATGTCTGCACCTCAAACAGTCGCCGCAGCTTTTGCGCTTCGGTATCGATCGCATGGCGAAGAAGGACCCGCTCGCGGGCCGCCAGCCCCATGCGCCGAAGATGATCGTCCGGTGTCTTCACAGCCCGGTCGATCATGTCCGCCAAGGCTTCAACGTCGCCCGCCGGAACCAGCCAGCCGTCTTTCTCGTGGCGCACCAGCTCAGGGATGCCGGCAATGCTAGTGGTCAGCACGGGCCTACCCAGTGCCATGGCTTCCATGATCACCACCGGCAGCCCTTCGGCGAAGCTCGCCAGGACCATCAAGCGGGCCGCGAGAATCTCCTGACGTACCCGCTCGCTGTTGATCCACCCGGTGATCGTCACGTGCTGCTGCATCCCGTGCTCGCGGATAAAGTCTTCGATGGAAGGGCGCATCTCGCCGTCACCGGCCAACACCAAATCAACCACCTGGCCTCGGTCTCGGAGTTGGCGCACGGCATCCACCAGTAGCAGCTGGCCTTTTTGTTCGCACAAACGGCCCACACACACGATGCGAGCGGCCGCTGGAAGCGGCGTTTCCGGGGGCGTTTCAGTGAAGGAGGCGTCCAATCCGCAGTGGACGACCTGCACCTTGGTCCAGTCTTTGAAATCCAGCCACCGATACAGCTGGCTGCGCCCGTAAGAACTGATGGCGATGACCTGCGCCGCCATGGCCGCTTTCTCGCGGAGATGAAGCTCCATGGGGTGATCGAACTCTTCCGGCCCGTGCACCGTGAAGGAGTACCGGGGACCACCCAGCATTCGGGCCAGCATGGCGACCTCGGCGGGGTTGGTGCCAAAGTGCACGTGCAGCCGATCAATACGCGCTTTGCGGCTCCACTCCACAAGCGCGCATGCCTCAGCAAAGTAGACCAGATGGTAGAGCAGGGGCTTGTCGGACCGTCTTGACAGGCGTATCGCCGTGCTCAGCGTCCTGAGCGCCGTCAACGGCCTCTGGATCAGCAGCCTCAAGCAGGCGGGTACGAGCCCCCCCAGACCACGCTCCAGGAGGTAGTGCGTCTTCTTCCGCTCCGCGAGGTCGGCCGCGTCCACCAGCGGCTCCTCCCAGCCCCGGATCGCCACCCGGGCAATGTCGACCCCTTGCCGCTCCAGCGCCTGGATTTCCCGACGGATGAAGCTGTGGCTGACTTTCGGGTACAGGTTGGTGAAATAGCCGACGCGCATCAGTGGCCTCCACCGCGGCGGCGGGCGCCCGCCAAAATGACCAGCAGGTTGCCCGCTTCCAATCCCCACCCCGCGGCCATGCCCGCGAGGGGTTGGCCCAGGCGAGTACCGACATGGTGAAACGTGGCCGCGCGCAGCACCACGAACAGGAGCAGTCCGCCCGTGCCAGCGGCGGCCCAGCCGGTGGCGGCAGGCGCGCCGCGCACCAGATGCACCAGAAGGCCCGCAATGCCCAGCGCCAAGGCGATGAGCGCTGCAATGAAGACCACCTGCACCTGATGCCGGACCTCATACCAGCCCCACCGGCTGGCAGCCATTCGTCCCACCTCGGTAAGGGCGCTCTGCAGGTCAAGCTGTTTGTTGATGCCCAGCGACACCACCCCCACCAGCAGCAGCTTCCAGAACCAGCGCTCCCGAGCTGCGGGAGCCGGTGACAGCACATCCCAAGCGCAGATCACTCGCCAAATGGCCCAGCCGGCGCTCGCATACAGCCCGACCACGAGCCAGGCATCCAAGCTGGCATCGCCGATGCCTGGGGTCCAAGCCCCCACAAGCCCCCCCCCGGGGAGGCCACTGTCATAGTGTGTCACTTACTTGTACTCGATGATTCGACCGCCCGTGCCGCGCCAACGCGACCGATGGAACTTCAGGGCGCCCCAGGCTTCAGCAAACTTGCCCACGAGCATGAAGGCCCCAGAGGAGACAGACCGGCTGCGCCACGCGAGCCTCGCCCATTGCAGCGGGTAGATGCCTGCCAGGGCGACAGCCGTGGGCCAATGGGCGACCGCTGTCACCCCAATCAGGACCGGCAGCACCAATCCCCACGCAAACGCCCGACGGGTTTCCCGGACCCAATGCCGCTCGGGCAGCGAACCGTGAAGCCAGGCTCCTTCGGCATACGCGTGGCCCGAGCGTGTCATCCGCTTCCACCATTGAGAAAACCGGGTGATCGCGGCGTCATGCAAGGTCATCTCGCGATCAAGGCGGTGGATGCGCCAGCCCCGCTGACGCAGGCGAAGACACAGCTCGGGCTCCTCGCCAGCAATGAGGTTGTCGCGGTAACCGTTCACCGCCACCAGCGCCGAGACACGCATCATCGCATCCCCGCCGCAGGCCAGAGCATCCCCCACGGGGGTGTTCCACTCCTCGTCGCAGAGCCGGTTGTAGAGGGACCGTTCGGGGAATCGCTCGCGCCGCCGACCGCAGACGACGGCGTGCTGGGGGTTCTCCTCGAGGAAGCTGGCTGCGCTCTCCAGCCAGCCGCCGACCACTTCGCAATCCCCATCGACGAATTGAACAAAGGTCAGCGCCGGCTCAGCGGACAGCAACCGGCGAAAGCCTTCATTGCGCGCCCGGGCGGCGGTGAACGGGCGCGTCATGTCAAGGTCAAGGACGCTCACCCCCAAGCCACGCGCCATGGCGGGCGACCCGTCTGTGGATCCGGAATCCACGTAGACGATATTGCTGGGCGCACAAACCACCAGAACCGATCGCAGGCAGCGCTCCAGGCGCTGGCCCTCGTTGCGGCCAATGACCACCACGCCTGTCGAAAGCGTCATCAAGATCTTGTCTCCCGCTGACAGAGTCCAACAAGCTCCGGGGATCCAGCACGCAACGAAGCAACCAAGAGCGCGACCCAAGCCGATCTCCGCCCCGATTTGGCGCAGATGTGCCGGTCGATGTTGACCCTTGCCCGACTCACCGGCGTGCCCCTCGAATCAAAGGCAGGAGCTGGCGAAGCAGCAACGGAGCCAGGATCGCTGTCACCACGGCGCCAGCACCCAGCAGCTGAACCAGAGGATGCAGGCCGGCGATGGCGCTTGTGCTTTTCATGATCAGCAGACAGCTCCCGGACAACGCCACCAGGATCGCCAACATCTGAACCTCAACCCGGAAGGCTTTGAGACCGAGCCGATAGCCGAACCAGCGACTCACCAGCGCGGTGGCGATCTCCGCCAGCAACACGATGACGCTTCCTGCGACGATGCCACTCTCGAAGCGCGACAACACGAAGAACAGGGCAGCGAAGGCCACGACCTTCACCGCGCTGGCCGTGGCCAGCCATTGGGGCACGCCTTTGGCCAGAAAGGCGGTGCCATAAAGGCTGCTCAGGTTACTGAACCAGACAGCCAGTGCCAAGATCGGCAGTATTTGCCCAGCTTCGGCGTAGCGATGGTCATAGGCGAAGGCAAAAAAGCTTTCGGCACACACCATCAAAAGCGTGACGATGTAGGTCGATGCCAGCATGACCGGGGCGGTGGCCCGTGCAAACGCCGTGGGCAGCGGTTCTCCCTCATCCAACAAGCGCGAGTAATAGGGAAACACGATGGCCGATTGCAATTTGCCGACGACGCCCGGCACGATCATCGCCAGGCCAGCGGCAATCGAATAAACGCCCACGTCGGCCAGCGGATACAGGGACGCAAACGTCAGGCGGTCGATCTGGGCCGACAGGAAAAACAGCATCGTGGACACGAAGATCCATTTGCCGAAAGAAAAGATCGAACGTACCGCCCGCCCCTCCAGGACGAGTCTGACCGGTCCGCTCGGCAGGAAAACGTAGGTGGCCCAGCAGTGAACGGCCGACGAAACAGCGGCACCGATCGCCAGCGCGTACACCGACCGCGTTTGCCATGCCAAGACAAGAATGAGAACCGTGTTGAGTGCCGTCACACCGGCCTCGATACGAACGAGTTCAGCTACCCGCAGGTGACGTGCCGCCGAGAGCGCCGCCGGGGATCGCAGGCCATCGAAGATGGCGCTGATGGCCACGATGGGGATCAGCCAGCGCAGCTCCTGGGCCATCGGGTCGTTGGCGCTGTAAAACGCCGCCATCGGCCAGGCCACGGCGCAGGCCAGCAGGGCCAGTACCAAGCCGCGGATGGCCTGGATTGTCCAGGCCGTGTTGAGAAAGTCGGGGTCGTCGCCGCGCGGACTCTGGATGACATTCTGCTGGAGTCCGACGTCCGAAAACATGGCCAGCCCAACCATCACCGCGGTGACCAAAGCCATCAGTGCGAAGGCCTCTTCAAACAGCAGCGCTGCCAGCGCAATGTTGGTGGCCAGCCGGACGATCTGGCCTACCCCGAAAGCGCCCACGATCCAGATCGTGCCTGACCGGGCTTTGCTGCCCAGCTGGCTGGACGCTGTGGAGGATGGCTGCGCGTCCTGCACCGGAGACGGAGACGATGGGTTCACGGTTTCAGCACCGGGGATGGGGAAGCGGAGGCGCCCTTCGCATAGATGCCAAATGCGACCGCCATGCCGATGATGCCCCAGTAAACCGTAGCCACCGCGATGATGCTGCTCACGGTATAGATCACAAAGGCAATCGCGATCAGGGTCGCAAACAGCGCGCGTCCTAGTACCGCCGCCTCGGGATCGCGGCGGCGCACCAAGCGAATGCCTCCTTTCGTCTGCAGGATGGAGCCGACAAAGATGGACAGGAACAGGAACAGGCCAAGCAGGCCGGAATCCAGGGCGACACCGATATAGGAGTTGACCACGTCGATGATGCCTTCGCCCTGTCGCATGACTTGCAACTCCGGGGCATCGAGGAAGTTGTCAGACCCCAGCAACAGGTGACGCTCGATCACGGGAAGCGCAGCCGTCAGCAGGTCGGCCCTGTACTCCACGTTGCCCTGCTCCGCCTCGCCGATCACGGGCAGCAGGTCGACCAGGACCTGTCCCGTGGGATGAAGCGTCAGCAACAGGAGACCGACCAACACACCGGCGCCCAGCAGAGACAGCTTCTTGAGGGCCTGCGGGCCCGTCATCAGAAACACCAGAACAAGCAGGATGGCGCCGACCCAAGGTCCTCGAGACAGAGAGGCCACGATACCCGCAACCAACAGAACTCCTCCCATCAATCGGTACCTTCGGTTCGTGACCGCGTCCTTGAGGAACAGGAACAGGCCAAATGCCACCATCACGACGTAGCCCGCGACAATGGAGTTGCCGACAGTCGCGTTTGGCCTCAGAAGCCCTGAACGCAGCAGATAGCCACCGAACATGTTCGGGTTAAGTCCCAGCGCACCGAGCACGCCAGAGTAGAGTTTCCAGTGCCGCAGTACTTCGAACATCAACACAAGGGAAAGCAGCATGGCGCCCATGACGAAGCCGCTGGCTGCATGGCGAAAGGCTTCTTTGTCCCTGATACTGCGACTCGCCACGTAGTAGGGGAGCAGGATGTCAACGAACAATGTCAGTACGGACCTCATGCCGCTGGTCACATTGCCCTCCCTGAAGGCCAACAGGCACAGCAGGCCGAAATAGCCCATCAGCGCAAAATCCACGCGAGAGCTACCAATGGGGGCCGTGGTTTTGCGCTGGACAAGAACCAACGCAGCCGGCAGCAAGAGCGTCAGGGCAAGCAGCCGGTAGTGGTCGATCACCCAGAGGTGATCAATGATGCCTAGGCCGGGAATCATGGCAGGCGCGGGCGGCGAGACAAACAGCAGCGCGAAGTAGAGGCCCATCACATGCGCTTCCTTGCGTCGCTGGGCGAGCAGCAAGGCTCCGATGACCAGCATCGCGATCCAGATGCTGTGCGAGAGAAACAGGACGAGCGTCGATGCAAACCACAGGTTGCGCCACCGCTTGAAAGTCTTCTCTGACAACAGTTCCGCGAATGCACCTTTCGCGACGTAAAAGAAGAAAGTCGCGATGAGCAAAATCCAGACGAGCGCGCGCAGATGCTCAGGCATGGTCGGGCAGCGTCATGGGGATGGTGTCGGGGGGAAGCCGGTGGAAGTTTCTTATGCGCCAGCAAGGGCTCGACGGCATCGCCGAGCGGTTGCAGCGGGGATCGTCGGAGGATGAACGCGCTGGACCGTCAGGGCGAACTTAGTAATACGCGTTCGGCACAGGCGCATCTTCCTTGTTCATGACGACGCCCAACAGATTCGCTTTCGCGAGCCGGTTCATGGTTTCTTCGATCTCTCCTTCCGTGGAGGCTCCGCTGGCCACCACCAGCAGGACACAGTCGATCCTGGGCAGCAAGGTCATGACGTCGTCGGCGACGAGCATCGGCGGAAGGTCGAAGATCACAATCCGGTCGCCATAGCGATCGCGCATTTCGCCAATGAGATGACCCACCTTGGCCGATGACAACATCTCAGACGCGTTGGGAACGGAGCGGTTGGTGGGCAAGACAACGAATCGCTCCATGCCTGGATTGACCAAAGCCTCAGCCACCGAGGCATCCCCTGACAAGACATCATTCAGCGAGGTCTTGCATTCGATCCCCAAGGTCTTGGCCACGCTGGGTCGGCGAAAGTCGAAATCGACCAGAAGCACGGTCCGGTTGGACATCTGCGAGATGCTGATGGCCAGGTTGGTGGAAATCAGCGTCTTGCCGGATTCCACGGAAGGGGACGTGATGGCGATCGTTTTCCATCCGTTCTCGTCCATCTTTTGCAGCACCTGCGTTCGCAGGACATCGAAGGACCAGGCGGCAGGATGCGTTTTTTGGTGAGCCACCACGCGCTTGCTGGCCAAGTGATTTTCGTCAAGTGGCACAACCGTTGTTTCGGTGTACTGCACCGCAATGGGCGCGCTGGCCGGGGCCGCACGTTCGGTGACCCGAAGGGCCGGTTTTTCTTTTCTTGCGGTCGGGGGTTCGGCCCGAATCGGAGAAATGGCGCTGTCAGCGGAGTCCTGTAATCCGGCTTTGGCCTTTTCGATCGCCAGCTTGATGCGTTCCATGGTCTGCGTGGATCTTTAGCCCAAATGGGAAAACAGGGAAATGAACAGGCTGTGCAAGGGCACGATGGCAGTGTGCACGATCACCAGCGCCACGACACCAAAGCAGACGCCCGCCCAGTAAATGCGCTTGCGCAACAGCTCCAGCGAGCGGGTCTCCTCCGCGGTGGTGATGTACGGGACGACGACCATGGGTCGCTGACCGGTGAGCGCGGTGACGGCGGTCATGCCTTGAACACGACCGAACAACTTCTCCAGCACCAGCACCAGGCCAACAGCAACGGCGATGGCCACAAAAAAGCCCAGCGCCACCAACTTGCGGCGTTCAGGTTTCACCGCATACTCGGGCAGGAGGGGCGGCTCCAGCAGCGTGAACCGCTCCCCTTTTTGCTCGCCTTCGAGGTTCTCGACAAGCTGCGCAGAGAGCTGCTTCGCCCGAAGATCGGCATACTGGGTTCGTGCCGCTTCGTAGTCCCGCTGGAGTGTGGCGAGTTCACGTTCCACCTGCGGCGCGCGAAGGATCTGGGCTCGCTGTTCGCCGATGCTGTTGCGCAGGTTTCGTTGTTGATCGGCGAGCAGATTGGCTCGGGCTCGCGCCGTCTCGATGCGTGCCTCAAGCCGGGACACCGCCAGCCTGGCCTGCGCCGCTGCGTTGTCCCTTGTCGGACTGGGGGTGGAGCCGTCCGCCCGGACGGCTTGTTCCAGCATGGCAATGCGCCGTTGCTGTGCGCGGACGTCCGGGTGGTCTTCGGTGTAGATGCCCTTGATGCGCGCCAACTCGGACCTGGCACGGTCAAGCTCCTGCTCTGACTGACTGGGGGTGTTCACCACGCCACTGCCCGGGGCCGTCAAGCTCGCTCGGGCGCCGTTGAGTTCGACTTGCAGCGTCTGGACCTCATCGAGTGCGAGACGGTGCTCGCGTTCTGCCGCTCGCAGGTCGGCTTCCATGGTTTGGATGCTGGAAAGTGCAACCGCTTGGCCTTCCCCGCTGGGGCTGCCCTGGGATCGCTTGAACGTCGCAATCCGCTTCTCCAGTTCTTCGAGTTGCTGCTTTACCCGGTCTGCCTCGCGGGTGAGAAACTCGTTCGTGCGGGAGGCTTGATCCACCCGCTCCTGGGCGCTGCTCTTGAGGAACAGGTCAATCAGCGCCTTGGTGACTGCCAAGGCCTTTTCCGGATCGCCATGTTGAAACGAGACATCAAACGCGAAGTTGTTGGTCGGGCGTTCCCACGCCGGCATATTCCCGATCTGCACGCGGACGTTGATGCTGTGCCGCATCGCCTCAACGATGTTGGACTCCTTCATGCCACCACCGTCCTGCTGATCGAACAGCCGGTGTTCATCCGCGATGCGGAGCAACGTTTCCCGGGTTAAAACCCGTTGGCGCAGTGCCTGCAGACGCTGTTCGGCATTGCCCACGCTGGCCGAGCGCACGACGTCTCCGGGAACCTGGGGAGCCTCGGCGAGCAGCGTGCCCGTGGATTCGTAAATTCGAGGCATCAGCAGGGCGATGACCACAGATGCCGCCAGGACCGCGCAGAAGGCCAGCCCCATCGCCAGCCACCAGCGCCGTGCGATGGCCAGGTAGTCCCGGAGCGTGAGTTGATAGTCAGCAGCCATGGTGGCGTTCGATCAGAAGTCTGGGTGGGAATACGTCAGCCCCAGGATGACAGCTTGCCCACGGGCAGTTGGTCCTGTGAACGGCATGGCTCGGCGATGTTCAAGGCCGGCGGTGAACGTCCAGAAGGGGCTCAGCACCGACGACCAGCGCAGAAACGCCGTAGCGCCGGCGTCGCGTGCACCATCCAGCAATTTGGCGTGGGAGATGCCGAACGAGACGTCGTTGTCGGCGCTCAGGGGAAGGGTCACCGAGGCGTTGATGTTCTGAACCCGGGTGAAGCCCACGACCGTACCGCCCGCGCTGACTTCGCGCGTCCAACCGAGGGTGTACCGGAGCCGTTCGCCGGTGTAGGTCAGGCGCAGGCCACCCACAGGATTGGTGCTTGATGTGGCCGCATCGGTCCGCACAAAACCGGCATTGGCTGCAAACAGCAGCGCTTCGCTCAAGTCCGTCTCGTACCCCACGGTGATGCCGGCACGCGATGAGTTATCGGCTAGACCGGCGGGATTGACGGTGGCGACGGTGGTGCCGACCGAAAGGCGGGCGGTGGGCGAAAGGTCCGTGCTGTAAGCCGCCGAGCCGGATGTTTCGTCAAAGTCAGTGAACAGGCCTCCCTGGTAGCTCACGGCCCGGTGGGTCGCACCCAGAACCCAGCGAGATCCTTCGCTGATGTTGCGAGTCCACTCAACCCCCAATGCGCCAATGCGCTGGTTGGTGTCTCGTGCGACCCGTCCGAATTCGGCAAACTCGGTTTCCCGGGTCGATGCCACCTCCGCCGAGGCGCGCAGGGCGAGCACCGACACCGGTCCCGTGGATTCCCAGAGGAACCCTGCACGAGGGAGGGTGCGGTTGGCGCTGCGGTCGGTGTTGCTGGATCGTTCGATCGTGGCGCCCAGCGACCATTCCGTCCGAATCGGGCCGTCGACCTTCTGGATCTGGAGCGATGGGCTGGTGCGGATGACCGCGACGTTGCCACGACTGGGGGTGGTCAGGGTCGGGTTGGAGATGAAAGCGACCTCGGACGGAACGGTCAGCGTGGTCTGCGCCCCAGCGGGCAGGGAAGCCAGGCAGGCGAAGGCGGCGAGGGAGAGGGTTTGCGGCTTGTTCATGATCAGGGCACCAGGATCGTGTCGCCGGGCATCAGCACAACGTTGGTGTCAAGTTGTTCGCCCTTGACGAGGTCGTTGTAGCGGACCGGGAGAATTCGGTTGCCTTGGGGCGTGCTGCGCAAGACGCGGATGGCATTGGCATCGGCAAACCGGTCCAGCCCACCCACTTGACTGAGCATCTGCAACACGGTGGTGTCCGGCGACGTCAGGATGACCGCGCCCGGGTTGACCACCTTGCCCAGGACGTACACCCGGTTGCCTTCAGCCGCTGTGATTGCCACCGTCACCACGGCTTCGGGGATGTAGCGCTTGAGCTTTTCAGCGACTCGCAACTCTGCCTCCGAAGTGCTGAGCCCGACTACCTCCACCCGACCCGCCAGCGGAAACGTGATGCTGCCGTCGGGAAGAACGCGGACCTGCATCCGCAGAGCTTCATCGCGCCACACCGATACCGTAAGGGCGTCACCGTGTCGCAACTTGTAGGCTGAGCCTGACTGAGCAAGGGCTGTTCCGCCGAGAACCAGCGACACCAAACCCAGCAACACTTGAGAAAGAAGTTTCATCATGAGCCTCCGAAAGGGACCGATCAGTCTGTGCGTGGCGCAGAGGGGGAACGTGGAGGGGTGTTGTAGCCCCATGCGGCGCGCTGAAAGGCGTACCGCCGCAATTAAGCTCTTTTCATTTGCTTACTACCACTATCGTATAGCAGGAAGGACGGGCTTCCACCCCATGACGGGGGCTTCTATGCAGAGTGGCTTCGCGCGGTTCGCGGAACTGCGACGTATTGCTCACAATCGACGTGGACGCGTCGCACTGATGCGGGCGGTTCAGCGAATTGGCCGTGGGCAAGCTCACACCTCAGGACCCGTGCGAGCCCGCAGGACTTAGTTTGAGGATGAATGGTGACGGATCGAATTGGCTGCGTGGTCGTGGGCGCTGGCGTGGTGGGTCTGGCGGTGGCCAGGGCGTTGGCGCTGGCTGGGAGAGAGGTGTTGGTGCTGGAACGCGAAGCCACCATCGGCACCGGCACGAGTTCGCGCAACAGCGAGGTCATCCACGCGGGCATTTATTACCCGACCGGGTCGCTGAAGGCGGCCTTGTGCGTGCGGGGCAAGGCATTGCTGTACGACTACGCGCAATCCCGGGGTGTGGCGCACCGGCGCTGCGGCAAACTGATCGTCGCGCACACGCCGGGGCAGGTGGCGGGCTTGCCCGCCATCGTGGCCCGGGCGGCCGCCAACGGCGTCTCGGATCTGGAGTTGCTGTCGGCCGCGCAGGCCACGGCCCTAGAGCCGGCGCTGGCGTGCGAGGCGGCGGTGTGGTCGCCGTCGACCGGAATTGTGGACAGCCACGGCCTGATGCTGGCGCTGCAGGGGGATCTGGAGCATGCGGGCGGGCAGGTGGTGTGCCACAGCGGGGTTCGCGCGCTCCGTCGCTGCGCGGACGGTTGGCTGGTCGAGGCCGAAGACGGCACCGAGCTGTGGGCGGAGGTGGTGATCAACGCGGCCGGGCTGGGTGCCTGCGGTCTCGCCGCGCGCACCGAAGGCTTGCCGTCTTCTGCGGTGCCGCGTGCGTGGTACGCCAAGGGCAATTACTTCACGCTCGCCGGCCGGGCGCCCTTCTCGCGCCTGATCTACCCGGCGCCCGAGCCGGACCGGCACCTGGCGGGTCTGGGAGTTCATCTCACCATCGACTTGGGCGGCCAGGCGAAGTTCGGGCCCGATGTGCAGTGGGTGGACGACCCGACCGACCTCGTGGTCGATCCTGCCCGGGGTGAGGCGTTTTACGCGGAGGTGCGGCGCTATTGGCCCGCCTTGGCGGATGGGGCTTTGCTGCCGGGCTACGCCGGCATGCGGCCGAAGATCAGCGGCCCCGGTGAGCCGGCGGCCGACTTTCGCATCGACGGACCGGCCCAGCACGGCCTGCCCGGCTTGGTCAACCTGTTGGGCATCGAGTCGCCCGGCCTCACGAGTTGCCTGGCGATTGGCGAGACGGTGGTCGCGCGGCTCAGCGCCTGAGCGCCGCGATCGCGCGCGCCGCGGCTGGCACAAGCGCCGGGCCAGCGTAGATGAGGCCGGTGTAGATCTGCACCGCGTCGGCACCCGCCCGGATCTTGCCCACGGCGTCGTCGGCCGACATGACCCCGCCCACGCCGATGATCGGAAACTCGGGGCCGAGGGCTTGCCGCAGCGCGCCAATGACGCGGTTGCTGGCCTCGCGGACCGGCGCGCCCGACAGCCCGCCAGCCTCGCTGGCGTGCGGCAGCCCGGCAACGGCCTCGCGGGACAGGGTGGTGTTGGTGGCGATCACGCCGAGTGCGCCGCTGGCGCGGCCGGCGCTGTCGCAGCCATGGCGCTTGAGCGTGTCGGCAATGACCGCCACTTGGCCGTCGTCCAGGTCGGGCGCGATCTTGATGAACACCGGAGCGCGGCGGGCGTGGCGCTGGGCGAGTTGCTCGCGCCGCTCCATGACGGCGCCCACCAGGGCCTCCAGCGCCGCATCACTCTGCAGGCTGCGCAGGTTTTGCGTGTTGGGGCTGGAGATGTTGACGGTCACGTAATCCGCGTGGGGATAGACGCCGTCCAGACAGATCAGGTAGTCCTCGGTGGCCCGCTCGATGGGCGTGCTGGCGTTCTTGCCGATGTTCAGCCCCAGAACCATGGGAGCCGCGCCGCCGCCCTGGCGAAAGCGGGCGCGCTGCACGTTGGTGAGAAACGCATCAAGCCCGCCGTTGTTGAAGCCCAGGCGGTTGATCAGCGCCTGCCGGGCGGGCAGGCGGAACATGCGCGGCTTCGGGCTGCCCGGCTGGGCCTTGGGTGTGACCGTCCCGACTTCCACAAAGCCGAAGCCCATCGCCGCGAGTCCGTCGATGCACCGCGCGTTTTTGTCCAGTCCGGCGGCCAGACCGACCCGGTTGGGCAGACGAAGGCCGGCGAGCGTGAAGGGATCCTCGACGCGGTCTTGCCGGTACACGCAGTTCAGGGGCGAGTGCTGCGACCGCGCGATCGCGCCGAGCGTGAGATCGTGGGCAGCCTCGGGGTCAAGGCCGAACAGAAAGGGCCGCGCGAGGCCATAAGGGAGAAGGGACATCGGATAATCGCGGGTTGGCGGTCGACTCAGCAGCCGCAGATTGTCTCAAATGACCCAAGACGAACTCAAAGCCCTCGTGGGCGAGGCCGCGCTGGCCTATGTGGTGCCCGGTGAGGTGGTCGGTGTCGGCACCGGTTCCACCGTGAACAAATTCATCGACGCGCTGGCCCGTCTGAAGGACCGCATCCCGGGCGCGGTGTCCAGTTCGGTCGCGTCGACCGAGCGCCTTCAGGCCCTGGGCATCCGCGTGTTCGATGCCAATGAGGTCGGTGACCTCGCGGTTTACATCGATGGCGCGGACGAGATCGACGGCCGTGGGCACATGATCAAGGGCGGTGGTGCCGCGCTCACCCGCGAAAAGATCGTGGCGGCACAGTCGCGCCGCTTTGTCTGCATCGCGGACGCCTCCAAGCGCGTGGAACGCCTGGGCGGATTTCCACTGCCGGTGGAAGTGATTCCGCTGGCCACCGCCCGCATCGTGCGGCAGTTTGCCGCGATGGGCGGGCAGGCCGCGGTCCGGCGCCGTCCGGATGGTGCCCCGCTGGTCACCGACAACGGTCAACACATCGTGGACGTGCGCGGTTTGGTCATTGACGATCCGCTGGCGTTCGAGTCCGCGGTGAATCAGTGGCCGGGGGTGGTCACGGTCGGTGTGTTTGCCCACCAGAAGGCCGACGTCTGCCTGCTCGGCACGCCCGAGGGCGTGCAGACCATCACCTATTGAGCGCGCCGCCGCGGCGGCGTCCGCTCAGAAGCGGATGCCCGCTGGATTCGTGACCGGTGGCTCGACCGGGATCGGGGCCGGTTCGGTGCTGGCCGCGCTGGCACCGCGGGGTCGCGCCGGTGAGCCGGCGGGGGAAGCGTCCCCCGTGGCAGCGGGCGCGGCCGGGCGGCTGACCGCCACGAGGGGCTCGGCGGCCGGGCGGCGGTAGCTCGACGGCAGGGTGATCCGCGCGGGATAGCCGGCGGCGTTCAGGTATTGCGCCCACTCGACTTCCGAGAAGCCCTTGAGTTGTTGCGTCCCGATCGTCAGCAACGGCAGACCGGTGTCGCCGCCGGCGATGCGCTGGAAGGCCGCGATGTCTTCGGCTGATGTGACGGTCTTCTCGCTGAACGGGATGCCACGGCCCACGAGGTAGTTGCGACCGCTGTTGCACGGCGGGCATTCGGCGGCCGTGTACAGCAAGACCGGGTAGCGGGACGCCACGCGCTGCAGCTCGAAAGGCAGGCCCGCGCCACCGCCGGTCGGCGCCGCGCCGGTCGCCGCGGCCGGGCGGACGGGCGTGGCGGCGGGCGGTGGCTGGTCGGAGAAGGTCACGCGCCCGTCCGGCCCGACGATGCGGTACACACCTTGCGCGAGAGCGGTCGTGGCGAGCAGCGCTCCCACGGTGGCGATGAGGGCGTGGCGCCCGGTGAACACGGTCATGCGGAACTCCCTACAACGGCGGACGGCGTCAGGCCATGCCCTGGTGACGCAGCAGCGCATCGATCTGCGGTTCGCGACCGCGAAACGCCTTGAACGACTCCATCGCTGGCCGGCTGCCGCCCGCTTCCAGAATGGCCTGACGGTAGCGCCGGCCGGTGTTCACGTCCAGCGGTCCGCGACCACCGTCCGCGCCGGCCTCCTCAAAGGCGGCATACGCGTCGGCGCTCAGCACCTCGGCCCACTTGTAGCTGTAGTACCCCGCGGCATAACCGCCGGCAAAAATGTGGCTGAAGGTATGCGGGGTGCGGCTGTAGGCCGGCGGCTTGAGCACCGCCACCTCGCTGCGCACGGCATCGAGCAGCGCGAGGATCGCGGCGCCATCGGCCGGCGGCGTCTGGCTGTGCAGCAGCATGTCGAACAGGGCGTATTCCACCTGGCGCAGCGTCTGCAGGCCGCTTTGGAAGTTCTTGGCCGCCAGCATCTTGTCGAACAGCGCGCGCGGCAGCGGCTCGCCGGTGTCCACGTGGGCGGTCATGTGGCGCAGCACCTCCCATTCCCAGCAGAAGTTCTCCATGAACTGGCTGGGCAGTTCCACCGCGTCCCACTCCACGCCGCTGATGCCGGAGACGTCGCGTTCGTCCACCTGGGTGAGCAGGTGGTGCAAACCGTGGCCGAACTCGTGGAAGAGCGTGATCACGTCGTCGTGCGTGAGCAGGGCGGGCTTGCCGTTCACGCCTTCGGCGAAGTTGCACACCAGGTGCGCCACCGGCGTCTGCAGGCGGCCGGTGTCCGGCCGACGCCAGCGGGCGCGCACGTCGTCCATCCACGCGCCGCCGCGTTTGCCGGTGCGCGCGCCGGGATCCAGGTAAAACTGTCCCACAAGCTGTCCGGCACGCTCGATGCGGTAGAAGCTCACGCCGGGGTGCCAGGTCGGGGCTGTGTCGGGGCGGATCGCCACCTCGAACAGCGTCTCGACGATCTGGAACAGGCCACTCAGCACCTTGGGCGCCGTGAAGTAGGGTTTGACTTCCTGCTCGCTGAAGGCGTAGCGCGCTTCCTTGAGCTTTTCGCCGATGTAGGTCCAGTCCCAGGCCTGCGGTTCGGTGATGCCGAGCTCGCGCACGGCGAAGTCGCGCATGTCCTGCAGGTCGCGTTCGGCATGGGGGCGGGCGCGGCGGGCGAGGTCGCGCAGAAACTCGACCACCTGCTCGGGCGTGTCGGCCATCTTCGGCACCAGCGACACGTCGGCGAAATGGCGGTGGCCCAGAAGCGTCGCCTCTTCCTGCCGCAAAGCCAGCAGCTCGGCCATGATGGCCGCGTTGTCGAACCGCACGGCGTCACCGTCGGCCTGGTCGCTGGCGCGCGTCACGTAAGCACGGTAGAGCTTCTCGCGCAGCGCGCTGCGGTGGGCAAACTGCATCACCGGCAGGTACACCGGCATCTTCAGCGTGAGTTTGTGCCCGGCGCGGCCCTCGGCTTGCGCCGCGGCGGCGGTGGCTTGCTTCACGTCGTCCGGCACACCATCGAGCTCGTCGGTGTCGACCCACAGGGCCCAGGAATCGGTGGCGTCGAGCGCGTTTTCGCTGAACTTCTGGGCGAGTTCCGCCGAGCGCTCCTGGATGGCCGCGAACCGGTCCTTGGCGGCGCCGCGCAGTTCCGCGCCCCCGAGAACAAAGCCGCGGATGGCGTTGGTGTGGGCGCGCGCCTGTTCCGGGGTGAGGCTCGCGGGGTCCATGCCCTTGTACTTGGCGTACAGACGCTCGTCGGCCCCGAGGCGGGTCCAGAAGTCGGTCACGCGGGGCAGGGCGGCGTTGTAGGCGGCCCTCAGGGCGGGCGTGTCGGCCACGCTGTTGAGGTGGCTCACCGCGCCCCAGGCACGCGACAGGCGTTCGGTCGCCACGTCGAGCGTGCGCGCCATCGCGCCCCAGTCGGCAGGGAAGTCGGCGGCGGTGACCGCTTCCAGCGCTGCGTCGGCTTCGGCCAGGAGGGCGTCGATCGCCGGCGCGACGCCTTCGGGCGTGATCGCGTCAAAGCGGGGCAGGTCGCGGAAATCGAGCAGGGGGGCAAGGCTGTCGGCGGGGGTGCGGTCGTTCATGGCGTCTCAGATGGGAAACGGGTGCCGGAGTTCAAGCCGCCCGGGGGGCAGGATCAGCGCGGTGAGGTCTTCTTGACGCTTCTCTGGCGAACTTTGGCGCGCTTGATCTGACCGCCGGGGGTCAGCCGCTGGTTGCCCAGCACGCGAACCACCTTGATCTCGGGCTTCTGGCCGCCGCGCTTGCTGAACTTCACGACCTTCACGTCCTTCGGCCCCGGCATGCGGTCCTCATCGACGGCCCGGGCCTTCTCCGGGACCGGGCGCCAGAGCACGAGCAGCTTGCCGATGTGCTGGATCGGTGCGGCATCGAGCTCGTCGGCCAGGGTGGCCAGCATGCCTTCTCGCGCGGCGCGGTCGTCGCTGAGCACGCGAATCTTGATCAGACCGTGGGCCTTGAGGGCCGCGTCGGCCTCTTTTTTGACGGCGGCGGTCAGGCCCTCATTGCCGATGTGGACCACCGGGTCGAGGTGGTGGGCGTCGGCGCGGTGCACCTTGCGTTGGGCGGGCGTGAGTGTGATTTGGGGCATGGGACAATTATCGTTGACGCAATCCACCGGCGGGCGCATGGGCATCAAGGTCAACACGAAGAGCAAGAAGGTCAACAAGGCCTGGCTGAACCAGCACGTCATGGA
>Ga0209278_1000230_pt1 | contig 55939 bp, 48 predicted proteins | sample JI81BgreenDNA_FD_187504 | JGI IMG/M metagenome (GOLD analysis project Ga0209278, IMG submission 187504) | Wastewater effluent complex algal communities from Wisconsin, to seasonally profile nutrient transformation and Carbon sequestration -... | ecosystem: Engineered > WWTP > Effluent > Algae... | reverse complement strand
TGGCGGTGTGAAACTTACATTCGTCGCCGTCGTACTCGGCGAAAATGTCCCACCACAACTCGAACTCCATTGTGTACTGAAGCCACTGCTAAATGGTATCACCGTATAACTGATCGGTGTCGATGCACCCGCAATAATCACACTCGGTACTCCCTGCAACGACGGAACAAATGTCTTATCTATCGCCGCTAATAATGAAAAATTGAAAAATGCTCGAATCGCCGCTACTGAATTCGCATTGTTATTCTTCGCTATATTGTGGCCTGCTGTGATATTCACCCAGCCCCTATTGCTATCGCCAAAGCCCCGGCCATATACCAATACCGCTCGCCTCGTATTTGGCGTCGGTGTATTCGACTGGTAGATCCCAGCCCTTGTCGTGGGACGCCACGTCGGTCTCGGAATATAAATCTGCTCCGCTCCATTCCGTGTCTCATTATGTAAGCCCGTTCCTAAAAACTGCATGATTGGATCCGATGGATAATCATAGCTCGCATTCCCTTTCAAATCATCATGCTTCGTCGGTACTAATCCACTCGTCGATAAAAAATTACCCACTCGATTCTCAAGCTCTGATCCAGCCTTACAGCCCAACCAGATTGATCCTTTATGTACATTATTCCACGTTACCAAGTTACCATGCGTACTAGCTGTCGGATCCGCATGGGGCATCACAAATATATCATTACAGCCACCTAATTGATTCGGCCTAGTCCGATCATACGCACTGCTCGGTATTCCCGCTCGCGAAAAAAATGGTTCTGCTATGTCGCCATTGTCATTATCCAAGGTCCATCTTACCGCCGTTCGGATCGTCGCATACACAGGTACCGTGATCGCACTCGTCGTCGTCACTCCTACTACCCCGCTGCTCACCCACGTGTTGATCAGGTTATTCACCGCAGTGTTCCTAAACTCCGCAGGTATTATAAATGGTCCTCCGCGAAATCCTCGCCCATTGTACTCAAAATCATTCTGATCCTTCCCCTTACTAGGATTGATCACCCACTTCACGGGTACCTGCAAGTTCTTCGTCAACGCATATATCAATCCGTACGGCCTCAATGCATTCGCATTCGTCTGGTTATTCACTCCCATGTCGATGATAAATGACCCCGCTGATATGGTCTCATTACCTTGCCCTTTCATCATGCCAATACAACTTAGCCATATCATGCTCAGCATTGCTAGGTTTCTAATGGGAGCTATCACAGATATTTGTGACCTCGTAGCAAGTTTTTTTAATTCCATGTGAATTCAATTTTATAATTACAATATTTATATGCACCAAGCGCATTTTCTAAAATCAATATTATTCATCGTGACTCTATAGAATTCATTGCGTCTACAAATCCAATCAAAAATTGAAATAGAAATGTAGAGCACTCAAATCAATGAAACATATCATAAACTCCTCAGACAATAAAGTATTGAACAGAAAATAACAACAATACATATTACGAAAAACAACAATTAGTCCAAACAGAGTTTATCACCTGCCAACTGACCTCGAATAGCACTTGACTTTTGTATTCAAAAAAAACCCAGCTCCAAAAAACTATTCAAATAACATGTTATAAACATTTTATAAGTTTATTTTTTTTAAATATGAAATATCTACATCCGTTGCTTTTGGGCACTAAATGCAATTTTTATTTATACAGATTATAGAAATTTTACTACTTTTTAATAATTGAATAGCTTATACTTTATGGTTTTCCATTTATGGTATGTGCTGCTTCACTTCAAATTTTCTCCGCGAGATTGGGTTGTACCACTTAGGATCACAGCAGTATTTCATGGGAAAGGGATTCTAGTTTGAAGATCAGGGCCATGCAAATATGTCGTTCCACAGCGATTTTCCAGACATCCAAATTAGAGATGAATCTATCCTGCCTCGTATCGATGATAGCCTAATTCAATACCATTTTAGGTCCTAGGAACTATACCCTAAATACGTGGATCATGACCCATTAACTTCATTTAATAAATTACACACTCCCACATATACCTTCTCTTATGGATAGCCCCCTATTTAATCAATAATTATCATTAGGACTTTTATCATCAATTATAACTTGATGCGAGCTTCGTATAACTTTCTTGAAGGAAAAAGCGTTAAAAAACCAAGTGTTCGAAAATGGAAAACCGAAGTTAAGAATATGAAAGGAGAAATCAGAAATCTGAGCCTAGTCTTAATCATGCTATGCTGTAGTTTATGGGGCATAGCTCAAGCTCCAAAGCTCGCAAGCCAGTACTACAACAATGGTGAATATGAGAAGGCCATGAGCCTATACGGACAGCTCTACGAAACCAATAAAACCACCGACTTCTATTTTCAGCGGTATATAGACTGCATGCTGAACCTCAAAAAATTTGACCAAGCTGAAAAAGTGACCCAAGGCGAGCTCAAAAATCGCCCTGCCGATATTCAACTCATTGTCTTACTTGGGAACATTTACGATCGCAAAGGAGAAGTAGAAAAAGCCAAAGCTACCTACCGGTCTGCTATCGACAAGCTCGATAACAATCCCCAGAATATTCAAAAGTTAGCACAAACTTTCTCTAGCCTCACCATGTATGACAATGCCATAGAAGTATATGAAAAAGGTTCTAAACTCGCTCCCAATCAGGCCGTCTACTACGCTTCTAATCTCGCAGAGCTGTATAAAAGGACGGGGGATGAAAAGAAAATGATCGAAAATTATCTCAAATCTCTTCCCCTCCACGAAGCAAATGTGCAAGGATTTATTCAAACCCTTGAGCGAAATCTCACCTTAGAATCTATTTCTGAACTCCAAAAGCAATTGGTCCCCGCCATCCAAACACGTCCCGACTACGAACCCAACATTGAAATACTAGAGTGGAGCTTTATTTACACCAAAGCATACGACCGTGCCTTGCGACAAGCCAAGGCCAGAGATCTAGCAGTAGATGGTAATGGTGCAAAGGTGTACAATGTAGCCATGATCGCACTTAATGATGAGGACTTCGAGACCGCCATCGATGGCTTTAGGTATGTATCCACCCAAAAAAGCCCCACTTCAAGCTATTTTCTAGCTGCTAAGCGCTATCTCCTCATCAGCCAGCAAAAAAAGATAACCAATCGATTTGACTATACCAAGGAAGATCTGGAAAGTCTGAAGCAAGACTATCTAACTTTTATGAAGGAGTATGGCCGCAATACTCAAACTGCCAATCTCATGATGGAGTATGCAGAGTTCTGCGCCATTTATCTCAATGATCTAAAGGAAGCTATTTCCACCTTAGAGGAAGTCATTTCCTTCGGAGGGGTACGACCTGAGGATATCGCCAAAGCAAAACTCGATCTCGGGGATTTCTACCTCATGAAGGGTGAACGATGGGAATCATCCCTACTATACAGCCAAGTTGATAAGCAATTTCGAGAAGGGATTCTTGGAGAGGAAGCAAGATACCGAAACGCCAAGCTTTCCTATTTTTCAGGTGATTTCGAATGGGCCCAAGAGCAATTTGATATCCTGAAATCTGCCACTACCCGCCTTATCTCCAATGATGCCATCTATAAGTCTGTCTTCATCATGGATAAATTGAATCTAGATACCACAGCAGTAGCGTTACAGCTTTTTGCGGAAGCAGAGCTGCTTACATTCCAAAACTTAATTCCAGAGGCATTCTCAAAATTGGATTCCATTACCCTGCTATTTCCAGAGCATTCATTAGCAGCTGATATACTATACGCCAAATCCTCCATATACAAAAAACAGCGAAATCTGCCCGCCGCCATCCAAGCATATGAGACAATCATGACCAAATATCCTGAAGATATCTTGGCGGATGACGCCATAATGGAATTGGCAAAAATCTATGATTACCAGCTGGGTGATCCCACCAAAGCAATGGGACTATACGAAAAAATATTCTTGGAATACAGCGGCAGCACCTATGTGATCGATGCCAGAAAGCGATTCAGAATCCTACGTGGGGATAACATCTGAGCGAATTCGATTGCAAAAAACACTTCTTGCTTTATACTACTTTCCAAATTCTAAAGCAGGAAGTAAAGATTAGCGCAAAAAGCTGTACCTTTAACCTACAACAAATTGATGCGATGCAAGTAATCTATAATGTAACCGTAAAAATGGAAAGTGCAATCCACGACGAGTGGAGAGAATGGATGCTTCAAAAGCACATTCCCGATGTCATGGCCACTGGGAAATTTCTCTCTTGGAAGATGGTAAAACTTTACGGTGACGAGGACGAACATGGGATCGGCTATGCAATCCAATATACTGCTGCCAACATGGAGGACTTCTTAAGCTATCAAAAAGACTTTTCACCCGCCCTTCAACGAGAACACGCCCTCAAATATGATGGTCAGTATGTGGCTTTTCGCACTGTCATGGATCTTATCGCTGAAGGCTAAGCTCATCATTTTTCCACCAAACAGGCCTACCCTAGGCTCAAGACTTTATGATTTATGAAGATAAAATTTTGCGGAGCAGCACAAAATGTAACGGGTAGCGCCCACCTAATCACTCTTGACTCTGGCTACACCATATTATTGGATTGCGGTATGTTTCAAGGAAGCCGTAAAGAGGTAGGCAACAAAAACGAACATTGGCACTTTGAACCTCGAAACCTAGATTGTTTGATCTTGTCGCATGCCCACATCGATCACACAGGCAGGGTACCAAAACTGGTCAACGACGGCTTCGAAGGTCCCATTTATGCCACACATGCAACCAGAAGCCTATGTGCGATCATGTTATTGGATAGCGCCCTCATCCAAGAGCGTGATGCTGACTATAACAACCGTAGGGCGAAAAAATCTGGCTCAAAGAATCAAAAGCTCGAGGAGCCTCTTTACATGGCAAAAGATATTCCTCGGACGCTCAACAGATTCGTAGGGCTTGGCTATGATCAGTGGCATCAAATACACCCCCAAATAGCCCTAAAATATGTAGATGCAGGTCATATCATAGGCTCTGCCAGCTTAGTACTTCGTATTGAAGAAAATGGAAAAACCACCATGCTCGGATTTACAGGTGATATCGGAAGACCGAATAGACCAATACTGCGAGATCCTCAGCCACTCCCTCCTGTAGATTATCTAATCTGCGAATCAACATATGGCGATAGGCTACACGAATCTGCGCCGGACCAAAGCGAAAAACTTCGACGCATCATCCAAGAAACTTGCCTTCAAAAAAGAGGCAAACTGATTATTCCCGCATTTAGCGTAGGTCGAACACAGGAGATTGTATATATGATGGACCAAATGGCCAATGCTGGTATACTTCCAAAAATACCCGTTTATGTAGATAGTCCGCTGGCTGTCAATGCCACAGAAGTCTATGGCGCCCATCCCGAATGCTTTGATCAGGAGCTCAATCAGTACCTACTCATTGATGAAAATCCTTTTGGATTCAACGGACTAAAGTACATAAGATCCGTAGAGGAGTCTAAAAAACTAAATGCAAGCAAAGAACCTTGTGTAATCATCAGTAGCTCTGGGATGATGAATGCGGGAAGAATTGTTCACCACCTCTATAACAATGTGACCAATCCGCACAACACCTTCCTCATCGTAGGATATTGTGCCCCTGGCACACATGGTGCCACCTTACGAGATGGGGCACAAAGTATTCGAATATTTGGAGACGAACTACCCATCCGTGCAGAAATAGAAATGATGGACTCCTTCTCTGCACACGGGGACCAAAAAGAAATGCTGGACGTAATCATGCCTCACAAGGATACCGCTCAAAAAACCTTTCTCGTCCATGGTGATATCGAACGCATCACCATATTCAAAAAATATCTCGAACTACACGGATTCAAAAGTGTAGAGGCACCTTACGAGGGAGAAACCTTTCACCTATCCTGATCATTTTTTCAAACATTCGAGTATCTCAACACCAAAAAAATCATGCCATCCGATCTTGACCCTATCAAACTTAGCGCTCACTTCACCGATCATTTGGTTGCAGATACAGAATTAAATAATGTACCTAGGCAAGTACCCAAAGCTCATTTTTCGTGGGTGACACCGACTAAATGCTCACAACCGAAACTCCTTCTGGCAAACGAGTCATTGGCCGCTGAGCTGGAAATTCCTTCTGAATTCCTCCATAGCCAAGACTTCGCACAGCTCATGACGGGAAATGCCCTCGCCCCTGGCAGTAAACCCTATGCTATGTGCTACGGTGGGCATCAGTTCGGACAGTGGGCAGGCCAGCTCGGCGATGGTCGGGCCATCAATCTGGGAGAAATCAAAACAGGAGAAAGTTACAAAACCTTACAGCTCAAAGGAGCAGGAAGGACACCCTACTCCCGCACTGCTGATGGCCTCGCCGTACTCAGATCCAGCATCCGCGAATACCTGTGCAGCGAAGCTATGTACCACCTTGGCGTGCCCACGACAAGAGCCCTCAGCTTATGCCTCACTGGAGACCAAGTCTTACGAGATATCCTTTACTCCGGTCATGCGGCTTTTGAGCCAGGAGCCATCGTATGCCGGGTATCAGAAAGTTTTGTCCGCTTTGGAAATTTTGAGATCCTCGCTGTTCGAGGAGAAAAAGCACTGCTGACCCAATTGCTCGATTTCGTAATCCAAAATCACTACCCAGAAATCCAAGGTGAAAAAGATGCTTACCTCCGCTTTTTTCAATCCGTCAGTGATCGTACCCGCTACCTCATCACACATTGGCAACGCATAGGCTTCGTCCATGGTGTGCTCAATACCGACAACATGTCAATTCTTGGGCAGACGATCGACTACGGACCATATGGCTGGATAGATCAATACGACCAAAACTGGACACCCAATACCACCGATCTGCCCGGCAGGCGCTACCGGTTTGGCAATCAGCCCATCATCGGTCAGTGGAATCTCATCCGACTCGCCAATGCCATCTACCCCATTATCCCTGATGCGGACGCTTTCAATGACATCATCCACGGGTATCGATCTGCCTACTTTCGGGACTACACCCAAATGATGGGCGAAAAAATAGGTCTGGAAAATGATCATCCCGAACTCGAAGCCATCATTTTGGAACTGGAGCGTCTCCTACAAGAGACAGGACTGGACATGACCATTTTCTTCCAAGAACTCACGATTCGTGCTGGTGAAAAGTTGGAGCAACTGATGGAAATCTTGGGATTGGCTTCCTACCAGAATTTGACAGAAGACCAGCTTAATCAATGGAAGGCTTGGTTCGAAAAATACCAGTCCGCATTTATAAAACAGAAAACCCCAGCACAGCTCCGAATTCTAAAAATGCAGACTTCAAATCCTCGCTACGTCCTACGAAATTACATGGCGCAGATGGCCATTGATAAAGCTACAGAAGGAGACCTCAGCATCCTGAAAGAGCTCAATCTTTTATTACAAAACCCCTATACCCTCCAGCCTGCACTCGACCATTGGTATGCAAAAAGACCCGAATGGGCAGAAAACAAAGTAGGTTGCTCTATGCTATCTTGCAGCTCCTAAGGACCCAATTGCGGGAAAACACTGAATTCACTCATTTTTTTCCAAATATTTTTCCCGATTTTTTCAAAAAAGTCTATCTTTAGGCTCTTTCTTAGTTGGACCACGCGTGCCTCTATCAAATAAATACTTATTGTAAAATAGCTTTTAAGAAAAAAATCGTCTATGAAAACCAATCGCCTCACTCCTCTGCTTGCTGTGATCTTGGTGACCCTTCTGAATTTCGGCTGTACCAGCGGGCTAGATGAAGACATCACCTACCCCGCCACCGCAGAATTCGCCATTCCGCTCGTCAATGCAGATTTTCGCATTGCTGATATTACCGACAATACGGAAGGGAATACATCCGTTCGGGTAGATGCAGATGGAAAGGTCACCGTATTATATGAGGGCGAATTGGTACGAAATTTTGCTTCATCACTCTTTCCCCCATTCCCTGGTATTTTTGATAATGTGTTGACAGATACCTTTAGCCTGCTCGAGTTGCCCCTTTCAGATAAGTACATCATCAATAAAGCGGTATTCAAAAAGACAAATATGTTTTTTCGGTTTACCAATCAGACCAATGAAAACATCATAGTGACCGTCAACATCCCAAAAATGACCAAAAATGGCGAATCGTGGAGACAAACCTACCTCGTCCCTCCGACGGGCACCGGCATACACAATACCCCACTTTCAAGCATCGATGGATGGCGGATAGAGACCACAGACAATAAGCTGGCCTTCCAATACTTCGCCATCAATGGACAAGGGGAACGTCTCAAACTAGACTATGCGGCCATGCGATTTGATGTATTGGAGTTTTCGTACATAGAAGGATATTTCGGCAATGAAGTCTTTGAAATACAGGGAAATATCATATCCGTTGGACTATTCAAAAATTGGATATCAGGTGGGATGGATTTCGATAATCCTTCCGTAGCTGTCCGGGTAGAAAATGCATTTGGATTTCCAGTGCGTTCCAGATTTAACAATTTGCGTCTGACCACCGTCAATGGCAATTCCTTCGATCTGCAGAGTGAATTGCTCACCACTGGAATCAACTTTGACTATCCCAGGCTAAATGAAATAGGTCAGGTAAAAAATACCTTCTTCGCTTTTGATAAGACGAATTCCAATCTTCGGGAATTATTCAACGATAAAACAGTCCAAATCAGCTACGATATCGATGCCATCGCCAATCCGGATAACGATCAAAACATCATCGGCTTCATCAGTGAAAACAGTTTTTTCTCCGTCAATGTAGCAGTAGAGGTGCCACTTTTAGGCAAAGCCAATCAATTCACCCTTGGAGAGCGCTTTACCTATGATTTTTCAGATGTCTCTGAGCTCGAATACGCAGAATTCAAATCCATCGTACAGAATGATTTCCCCATTGACATACGGGTGCAAGCCTATTTTGAAGATCAGAATGGCGCAGTGTTGGACTCACTCTTTGCGGAGGCTCCCCTGCTGATGCCATCTGCCCAACTCGGAAATGAAGGCAAAACTATACCAGGAAGTCCATTCGTCGACTTTGAAGAATTTAATAGTGCACGTCTTCAAAAATTAAGATCCGCAAGATCCATTTTTGTAAAAACTAGTCTTAATAACCCTACCGCCATATCAAGTCCGCTTTGGATCTATGACGATTACAAGATCGGATTCAAACTTGGTGTCATCACAAAACCCTCTAGATAATGCAGAACACTAAGAATTTCTATCTAAAATTTTGGGCTTTCGTATTGATATCGTGTTCCCAAATCACAGCTATAATCGCCCAGGGTGTTGGATTTGCACACCTTGACGATGCATGGGCCCTTGATATCAATCCAGCACACACCCCCAAAAATACACTTACCATCATGGCGGGCGGTATCGATCTTCAGGTGGGTAATGATGGATTCTCCATCAATCAAATCGGCACGAGCTCAAACCCGGTCACACGCGAATCTTTAGAAAATCTGAGTAGGAATATGGGTACCACAAACCAATTTTTTTTGGATACCCGCATTAAAACCCTCGGATTGGCTGTAAAACTTGGAAAATACACCATTCACGCCGGCCATCAGTTCAGGCAGCAAAGCTACTTGAGCTACACCCGCGATTTGTTTGATCTGGCAGCTTTTGGGAATGCGGCCTATCTCGACCAAACCCTCGACATCGGTCCTAGCCTGAGCCACCAACTGTACAACGAACTGTACCTTGGAGGTTCCGTCGACCTTGGCAGGGTAAGCATCGGCGGTACACTCCGCAAACTTAATGGTGTAGAAAATGCTTTTTCCAATAAAACCAAACTTAACCTATATACCAATCCCGAATTTTACCAAATCACCCTTGATTATGATTTGGAGTATTTCGGGTCACGAACCTTGGAATTAGACAATTTAGACAATCTCGATGTGGACCTCAACCGTGGGGTCAACTTCCGAAATTTTCTCATCAATAACAATGGATGGAGTGTAGACCTTGGTCTGGGCATCAAACTTAATGAGGCAACTTCCATGTTTGTATCCGCAAGAGACCTCGGGACCATCACCTGGGATAGAGACCCCAGAAGATATACCAAACAAGGCAGCAAAACATTCGAAGGGATCAACTTGGCTGACTACCTGACCATATCTGATGGTGTATCCATCGAGGATTCTATCGAAAGCCTGATAGATTTGGACGTGGATCGACCCAGAAGTTACAATGCTCCGATCGTGGGGCGCTACTCCTTGGGCATCACGCACCAGATGGAGGATGCTAGGCTTGGAGCCTTATTCGAAATCGCCAACACGCCGCACCATACCCGTAGGACGCTTCACCTATCTGCACAAAAAAAACTAAAGAATCTCTTTACCCTCGGTATGAGCTGGAGTATTCGTGAGCGTCAGTGGACCAACATCGGGGCACTCGTCATCTTTGATCTTGGACCCATCCACGCCATGGTGGCTGCGGACAATCTCTGGGCAATTGTACAGCCGCGGCAGGTCCGAGGCTTCGGACTACAGACCGGATTCGCTCTCAAATTTTAGTAGAATTGATCTTAAAAATTATTTCTCCCAACTGGAGAATAACTTTATATTTGTACTTTTCACGGACAAACAAAATCTTATGAAGACCAAATTCATCACAAACTGGATCCTCGGGGTATTTCTGATCAGCTTCCTAGCATGTAGCAAGGATAATTCGGACAGCATGCCCAAACCAAATGGCTGTAGCACCGCAGATCGCTACACAGAGGAAAAGTACGAAACCAAAATGACCACGGTCACTTATGGTTCCAATTTCAATACCAACGGAACCCCGATCGAACTAAAAATGGACGTGTACGAACCACTTAACGATGGTAATGACAAGCGTCCCGTCATCATTTGGGCATTTGGAGGTGCATTCATCTCTGGAAATAGAGCTGATATGAGGGGATTGGCGGAGCAATATGCAAAAAAAGGTTATGTTGCAGCCACGATAGATTACCGGCTGCTACAAAGCTTCTTCCCGATAGACTCCACCATCGTACTGGACATTGCCATCAAAGCAGCCAGCGATATGAAAGCAGCAGTCCGCCACTTCAGAAAAGATGCGGCTACTATCAACCAATTCAAAATAGATCCTGAGCTCATCATGGTAGGAGGGATTTCTGCTGGTGCCATCACCGCACTCCAAGCAGGCATCTTCAGAGCGAATAATGCCACCGACCCATACATCAATAGCTTCCTTGCCAATAATGGAGGCATAGAGGGAAATAGTGGAGATACTGAAAATCTCAAATACTCATCCAAGGTGAAGGCCATCATCAATTTTAGTGGCGCCATCTACCGACTCAACTTTTTGGATGCGGATGATCCCGAAATACTGAGTTTTCATGGTGACAATGATGAGGTGGTGCCCTATGATCGGGGTGTAGCTACGGTCTTTGGCATACCACTGATTCCCCTTTTTGGAAGTAAAGCGATTGATACCCACGCTCCGAGCGTACCCATCAAACACACACTTTACACCGTCAGCGGAGGGGATCACTCCATGATTTACACCGCTCCAAACTATGCCACAGATCGTGCTAACTTTGAGATGATAGCGGATAAGCGCCTGAGAGAGATAATTTGTGGAAACTAAACTAGGATAAAGATATAAATCACACATAAAAACGCCGTCTGGGATCAATCCCAGACGGCGTTTTTATTTAAAAGCAATGAAATTATTTTCAGAACTTAAATCCTGTGGTGATCAAGATGTTGGTCCGATTGTTCTCTACATTCACGAGCGGGTTTCTATCGGAATCTAGAACAGAATAAGCATTAAATCCTTCCGCTAAACTTCGAATTCTCACTCCGAAATCAATAAAGAATAGATCTTCCCGAATCCCAAAGCCAAAGCCATACGCATGGCTAGAGACGGTCTCTCCACGGTAAGGCGAATGCCCTCGCTCCCATCCCAATCGGAATCTTATCTTTTCATACGCTAACTCGGTACCTAAGCGCAAGATGGCCGCACGGTCTAGCTGTTGTCGGATTTCGTTGTTAGCTTCATTCGTAAATCGAATCTCACTCGGATCACTGCTGAAGGCCGTAAAATCTAAGCTACTCGACGTATAGTCCAGCCACTCCAGGTCTGCATTGACAAATCCTTTCAGTGCTCCCAACTCAAAGATAGAGCCTACACTACCTACAAATCGCCAAGGCGTATTGAGCTTATATCTAAAAAAACCAGGGTCTGATTCGTAACGACCACGCTCAGGACCATTATCGAGGGTAAAATCGTACTCTATATTCGTAAAATAATCGTCCGAAAGCCTAAACCAAGTCGGTGAATGGATCGAAGCACCGAATCTAAAAATACGGTTGGCATTGTAAATGAAGCCTGCTTTGAAATTGAATCCAGTACCTGAGGTATTGAGCACCTCTGTGTACTCCAATCGATTAAAAATTGGAATCTCATCTTGAGGATCTAGTTCGGTATACACTTTAGTCTCCGAAAAACTTACAATCGGAATGCCCATGGAGATTCCAAAATTAAGCTTTTGATCTAAATTTCCAGCCCAAGCAAAATTGATCTCACTGACGGAGCCCCGCTGACTGACCGTCTGCTGCTTGTCCACAAAATCCGTAGGAACAAAATCTGAAAAGTATTGATTGGGAAAATTGGGATCACCAAAAATAGCGCCTGAAACATAGGCTGGATATGCTTCCCACTCATCCAACTCATCTTCTGTAAGCCCATTCGCCCGCTCCACAAATCGCTCTGTGATGGAACCTTGTGATACCCCCCGATATTCAAACGTTCTATTGAGATCCGCTATTCGACTGTACCCGATGGCAAAATTGCTATAGTTAAGCCTTGAGCTGGATGGTTCCGAACTGATGACCAGCGCAATGTTGTCAATTCCAAATCTAGAGCTAGATAGGTCTGATCTTCGGGTAGGATCTGCCACTAGAGAAGCTTGAGTATTGGTTAGATTAAGAGATGGTGTAAACATAAATTCGCTTTTTTTATACTCACCTAATCCAGCAGGGTTGATATTAATGATACCATAGTCCCCACCCATGGCTCCGAATGAGCCACCCACACCGAGGACTCGAGCTGTACCCCCTGGTCGAAAACTGGAGTAACGAACTACATCAGTGACATTTTGTGCTGCTACAAATCCAATGGATACGCTCCACAGCATGAAGATAAAAAATGCATTTTTTCTCATCTTTCTTAGTTTTTATTAGGATGAATGAGGTTTGAATTTATGGTGCGGCTGCCGTATGATGAAGCAAAAGTGACGCCCTACACGATCGACCGCAAAAAAAAGGGGATCATGAGACATCCCCTTTTAAAACTCAATTTTTTATTAATGAAAATCGTATTGTATTCTAAAATTATCCTCCTCTTCGGCTACCACCGCCACCTGATCTTGATGAACCTCCACCACCACCAGAACTTCTACCTGATGAAGATGGACTTGGTGAAGATCTCATGCTCCCGCCTGAACTTCTTGGCGACTCATAGCTTGGGCTAGAATTATTACCTCTGCTAGGTGAAGAGCTCGGAGTGGTCCTTCTGGAAGGCTCGGCACTTGGAGCAGGGGATGGTCTATTGCTGTCATTTCCTCTTCTGACATCTGATCCGGGAGCAGGACTCGGACTATTTCCTCTTGCATTGGATCGTACATCTGGAGCTGGAGATTTTTCCACTCCACCAGAGTTGCCACGCGTTACATTGCTATTTCTATCGTATATGGGTGATCTGGTAGCACCACTTGGGTTGACAGATCCGCGGCTCATATCACTGTGTCGTACATTACTTCTAGGAGAAGTCGTATTTGGATCAGGCATTTTATCGTCATATTTTCCGCCACCTCTTTCGGTCATTCGCGGACCATTATTGACTCTTCCAGCGGTATTAGAGCCTACACTTCCTCCTCTTCTGCTAGCGTATTGGGTCACCGGAGCTGGTGTGTTTCCTCGTCCGCCATTGTTCCATGTGTAGCCATTGTTTGGACCATAGTAATTGTTGACAATGTATGTATTGCCCCAGCCGCCATGCCACTGATTCCAGCCCCAGCCATTGTTCCATCGGTTCCAGCCCCAGCCGGCATTCCAGTTGTTCCAGCCCCAACCGCCGCCAAAGCCACCGCCCCAGCCACCGCCAAAACCATTCCAACCCCAAGGATCATTCCATCCAGGACCACACCAGTTATTCCAAGAAGACCAGCGATTCCATCGGTTCCAACCCCAGCCACCGCCGATTACGATATTTACATTTGTATTCGCATAGTAGGGATCAAACCAAGGATCATTCCAACCATTGTTCACAAACACGACCTGCGTATTTGGTCTGTGAAACCTTTGAATGCGATTGGCATACGAAAAGTCATAATCATCGTACTCCGAGTAGCCATAGTCATCATAGTAACCACCGCCAGCGTATTCACTTGCGGATGCATTTTGACTCGTGGTATATGGGTTGGTCTGTGTGCTGATGACAGATTGATCCCTGCTGGGGTCGTAGTACAAATCGTCGAATTGGGCATTCGCGAAGGTAGCCATCGTAGAAATAGCCATTATCATAACCCATTTTATATTCATCGTTTTCATATGCAAAAATTTAAAATACTTTTAAAAAATCTGATCACCTAAGCACTTACAGTCTGCAATTTATTACTTTTGCGTGAAATAAGGTGTTAATAAAGCAATAAAAACTTTTTGAACCTCATTTTTCTAAGTTGCTGCATTCTTTCAACACATAGTTATCTATATGACGAAATGAAGCGAACGATTGTTAGTGGAAGAAGAAGGCTTTAATAATATTTTAACGGCAAACAAAGTAAATCGGAATGGCGAAGGAAATAACCAGTAGGGAGGAAAATTATTCACAGTGGTACAATGACATCGTAAAAAAGGCGGGACTAGCCGAAAACTCCGCTGTGCGTGGATGTATGGTAATCAAACCCTACGGCTATGCCATCTGGGAAAAGATGAAGGACCAGCTCGATCTGATGTTCAAAGAAACAGGGCATGTCAATGCATATTTTCCACTTTTTATCCCCAAGAGTTTCCTGAGCAAGGAAGCAGATCACGTAGATGGATTTGCAAAGGAGTGTGCCGTCGTGACACACCACCGCTTGATGAATAATCCAGATGGCCCCGGCGTCGTGGTAGATCCTGAAGCCAAACTCGAAGAAGAACTCATCGTACGTCCTACTTCGGAGACCATCATCTGGCATACGTATAAGGATTGGATCCAGTCTTACCGAGACCTTCCGCTCCTCATCAACCAATGGGCGAATGTAGTCCGATGGGAGATGCGTACCAGACCATTCCTCCGTACGGCAGAATTCCTATGGCAGGAAGGCCACACCGCCCATGCCACCAAGGAAGAAGCCATCGAAGAAGCTCAAAAGATGCACGATGTGTATGCCACTTTTGCCGAAGAATGGATGGCCATGCCCGTGATAAAGGGCTATAAGTCTGATAATGAAAGATTTGCCGGAGCAGAAGACACCTACACCATCGAGGCTTTGATGCAGGATGGCAAGGCACTTCAGGCGGGAACTTCACACTTCCTCGGACAAAACTTTGCACGGGCATTCGATGTAAAATTCCTAAATCAAAATAATCAGGAAGAGCTCGTATGGGCTACCTCTTGGGGCGTGAGTACCCGACTCGTAGGTGCCCTCATCATGACCCACTCAGATGACGAAGGTCTGGTCCTCCCTCCAAGACTCGCTCCCATCCAAGTGGTAATCGTACCGATCCCAAAACCTGATGATGAGCTCCTCGCCGTAGCCAATGACATCGCCCAAAAGCTAAAAGCCAAAGGTATCTCCGTAAAAATCGATACCGATGATAAAAACAGACCGGGATTCAAATTCGCGGAATATGAGATGAAGGGTATCCCAGTGAGAATCGGCCTTGGTAAAAGAGACCTCGCCGAAAACAAAGTAGAAGTAGCTCGTCGCGATACCAAGGAAAAAAGCTTCATGCCGATGGAAAATATCGGTGAGTCCATCCAGCAACTCCTCGAAGACATCCAACAAAACCTCGTAGACCGAGCAAGGGCATTCCGAACAGCACATACCACCCTCGTCGATACCAAAGAAGAATTCATCAAAACCCTCGACGAAAAAGGCGGATTCGTACTAGCCCATTGGGATGGTAGCTCCGAGACCGAGCAACTCATCAAAGAACAAACCAAGGCTACAATTCGTTGTATCCCATTGGATCAACAGCCCGAGGAGGGAATCTGCCCATTCAGCGGAAAGCCTTCAAAAGGAAGGGTCGTTTTTGCCAGAGCTTATTAATAGTAATTCATAAAATTCACCATTAAATCTTTTACCTATGTCATTTGCAATAGAAGGAACCATCGAAAAAATATACGAGACGGAGTCAAAATCAGCCACGTTTCAGACCCGAGAATTCGTGATCAAAACGGAAGAAACCTACCCACAGTTTGTAAAATTTCAAGCTACCCAAGATAAATGCAGCCTCGTGGATGGCTACAATGAGGGAGACCGGATCAAAGTATCTTTCGACCTGAGAGGAAGAGAGTGGCAAGGTAAATACTTCACCAACCTGAATGCATGGAAAGTGGAGCGAGCTGGTGCTGCAAGTTCAGGCGGAGCTACCTCAGGTAACAGCAGCCTCGAGCAAGGTGATCCATTCTCGGATGCCCCACTTCAGCCATTTGAAGGAAGTAAGGGTGATAGCGAATCATTTGATGATCTGCCATTCTAATAACAGCCTAGCCTAGGGCAACCATAAGCAATACAGCGTATCCCGTTCGATATTTGGCGGGATAGCCCTTGCCTATTTTCGTTTTTATTTTGAGAAAAAATAATTGATACCATATGGTTTTCGAGACTTACAAAGGCGTCGTTTATCCACAGCAGTGTGACTTATTCGGACATATGAACATTCAATTTTACATGGCAAAATATGACGAGGCTGCGTGGAATTTCTTCAGTCAGTTGGGGTTTGATACCCACTTCTTCCATGTGCAGCGAAAAGGTCTTGCTGCCTTGGAGCACCACATCCGCTACTTCAAAGAACTCAAAGCCGGAGAGGCCTTGTATATAGAAAGTACACTCCTAAAAATGGAGCGCAAGACCATTACCTTCGAGAAGAAAATGTATCGACAGGTGGACCAGCTCATATGCTCACAGCTCATAGCTACCGCAGCATTGATGGACCTTGAGAGTCGGTCAGCGATCCCATTTTCAGAAGATGAAAAGGCACTCCTAACTCCATTTTTACCAGCGGGATCATGAATACGGCGGAACCCCTAGTCCACCCAAGTACAAAAGCGTGGGAAGCACTGGCCTCCAAACTAGAGGGTGAACTCCATTATGACAAAATCAGCAGGGCACTCTACGCCACCGATGCATCCTTATACCAGATCATCCCCTCGGCCGTCTGTATCCCAAATACAAAAGCAGACCTCCAAGCCATAATCGAATTCTGTCAGGAATGGCAGATACCCATCACGCCGCGTGGAGGTGCCACCAGTCTGGCGGGCCAAACCGTAAATCGGGGGATACAAATCGATTTCTCCAAATACTTCGATCAAATCATTGCGATCGACCCTGGTAACCAGACTGCAACCGTACAGCCAGGAGTCACCCGTGATCAGCTCAATAAAGCGGTGGCGGCCTTTGGACTGCATTTCGCACCAGACCCCGCCACCAGCGCCAGGGCCAGCATCGGCGGTATGATCGCTAATAACTCTTCAGGTACACGAAGCATCCAGTACGGCATCACCATCGACCATGTATTGGGACTCGAAGTTTTGCTCAGCAATGGGAAGCTTTGCCGATTTGGAATGACGGATGCAGCAGGACAAGTGGAGAATCAATATGAAAAGGCTTTTCGGGAACTCATCACACCACATCGACAAGTCATCGAGGATAGCTTTCCTAAAATTCTCCGCAAGGTCAATGGATATCCCTTGGATGTTTTCTTCAGCGACCCCAGCAGGAATCTCGCAAAGCTATTCTGTGGATCAGAAGGCAGCCTTGGCATCATCACCGAAGCCAAGGTAAAACTCACCCCACTCCCAAAATACGTAGGTATCTGTACCGTCCATTTTTCTGATCGTATGGCCTCCATACGAGCTGTGAAGGATTATATATGGTTCAAACCAGCCAGCGTCGAGCTACTGGACTATCACGTCTTGGATCAGAGTGCACAGCATCCCACCATCCAATCCTTACACCATCGGGTGGTACAAGGCCGTCCCGAGGCCACATTGACAGTGGAGTTCTTTCGGGATTCGGCAGAAGAACTAAAGCAGATATTGAATGATTTTCAGAGCTTTGCCTCAAAAGATGCTTCTGTGTATGCTGCGCCTATCACCACCGATCCCACCGACCTCGCAGCAGCCTCCGAGCTCCGCAAGCAGGGACTCGGACTGATCATGGGTGATCCTGGTGGACGCAAGCCCCTGCCATTTATCGAGGACAGTGCCATACCCTTGGAGCATTTGCCGACCTATGTCCAGATTATTTTGGACGCCTGCGCTGCCGAGGGCGTGGAGACCATCTTATACGCACATGCAAGCGTAGGTGTGCTGCACATCAGGCCCGTACTCGACCTCACGAAGCAGTCAGACCAGATCATTTTCAAAAAACTATCCGAACTCGCATTTTCGCTCGTCAAAAAATGGAAAGGCTCCTGGAGTGGTGAGCATGGAGATGGCCGTGTGCGAGGAGGCAGACTGCGGGAGTTCTTCGGTCCAGAGGTGTACGAACTTTTAGTGCAGACAAAAAAAATATTCGATCCAGCAGGCATCATGAATCCCGGCGTCATCATCGATGTACCAGAAATGACGGAGGACCTCCGCATGGGTACAGACTACCACGTAGCCGAGACAGACTATGCCTTCAAGTACCGTCATCAGCACTCCTTTGCGGAGGTAGTGCATAACTGTAGTGGTGTAGGAGCTTGCCGCAATCTGCAAAGTGGTGCCATGTGCCCCAGCTTCAAAGCTACGAGGGATGAAAAAGATTCCACCCGTGGACGAGCCAATATCCTTCGGTTGGCTATGTCGCGACAGATGGATCTTGAAGACCTTGCGGCTGAGGAAGTACGCGAAGTCCTGAATCGATGCCTCTCGTGTAAGGCCTGCAAACACGAGTGCCCTTCTGGCGTAGATATGGCTAAGCTCAAAAGTGAAATTCTCCACAAGCATCATAAGAAAAATGGTACCAAGCTAGCAGAACTCCCCATCAAGTACAATGACAAAATCACCAAGTGGAGTGCCAAATACTTAGCGCCAGTCATAAATCCGATGCTCCAATCCACCATCGGAAAGTCCGTACTCCATCAGCTATTCGGCATATCCAAAGAGCGAACCCTGCCAAGCTACCAATACCAAAAACTGAATATCTCCAAGAAAACAACGGCTGCCCCCAAAGGAGAGATCGGTCTATTCATGGACACTTATCTCCAATATTACGAACCGAATCTAGCTGCACAAGCTGCCGAATTGCTCCAATCCATCGGCTATGAGGTAGTACCCGTGCAAGTAGGCTGTTGCCAGCGACCTCAGATATCCAATGGATTTTTAGACTATGCGAAGGATAATGGTACCAGACTAAGTGAGGAACTGCGTCCTTATTTGGATCGCGGACTGCAGATTTTGGTCATAGAGCCGAGCTGTGCCTCTGCCCTCATGGAAGATCTCCCAGATCTACTCGAAGACGATGCGCTAGCAAAACGAATGGAAACTCAAATCCATCATTGGGATGTATTCCTTGCGGATGCAGTCCAGTCGGGTCAAATCAAAGGTAAGTTTTCGCTGCGAGGGCTAGAGCCTACCCTCCTACACCAGCACTGCCATCTACCCCACTCTGATCCTCTCCGACAGTGGTACCAAAATCTAGGCGTGCAGTTTACCCCAAAAAACTGCTGCGGGATGGCTGGCGCCTTCGGATATCAGGAAAAATATTTGCCATTATCAAAATCAGTGGCTGAATTAGGCATCGTACCAGCGATTCAGCAGGCCTCTGACGATATGCGTGTATGCGCAGGAGGATTCAGCTGTAGGCACCAGATCCAAGATTTCACCCAACGCAGTTCCGGACATATACTTCAATATCTGGACTATAAAGAGGCTTGATGGATCGGAGCTCAGGACAAAACTTTTTTTTTAAGGCTGACCACATTGCCCTTAGCAATCCGAATAGACATGACATAGGAATCCTTCAGGAAAATCATTATTATCCTTTTGGTATGAATTATGAAGGCCCCTGGATGATCAATGACGCCGCAAAGGACAATCCATACCAATACAACGGTAAGGAACTCAACACCGATCACGGACTGAACCTTTCGGACTATGGCGCCAGATGGTACGATCCCTGCCTGGGAAGATGGGGACAGGTGGATCCGCTGGCGGATCATCCGAACCAAGTAGATAAGTCGCCTTACGCATATGCCTGGAACAATCCTGTAAAGCTAACTGATCCTGATGGAAGGTGTCCACAGTGTGCAGTAGGTTTTGTTATAGGATTTGGGTTAGATGTTGCCTCTCAAATGATTTTTGAAGGTAAAAGCTTAAGCGAAGTTAACTATGGAACCGTAGCTGTATCTGGTGTAGCTGGAGCTGTTAGTGGTGGAATATCCTCTTTATCTAAATTAGGTAAAGGAGCTCAATTAGCAGTTAATGCAACAGCTGATGCAAGTGAATCTGTAGGAAAGCAAATAGTTTCAGGAAACAATGTCAATGTCTAACAAGTTGTATCCGACGTTGTCATGGGAGGTATTGGCGGTCAAACCAAAGTATTTGACGATGCAAATATTAAAGTGAAAGAAGGAGCTTTGGATAGAACAAAAAGAATTGCCAAGAATGATCCAGCTAGCTCAGGAAGGGCTCAAAATGTAACAAATGTAGGTGAAAGCCTCAATGCTTCAAATAATATTAATGATGTGGTAGGAACTGCTGTAAGTAATACCTTGCAAAAAAGCTCTGACAATGTTCGATCATTTTTAAATACTGGTGGTGGATCAGTTCCAATATTTCAACCAACTACTCAAGTGGCACAAGATAATACGAAAGTAGTTAAACCTATTATTAATCCAAAATTTAAATGATGTTTGATAAAAATAAAGTCATATACTTAATTGCATTTATTGCCTTCACATATTTTGCACTTAATTTTTTTAAGACTTCTTACCAAGGAAAAGTAATAAATGCCAATGGGGTTTCTGTAGTAGTTGAAGTTGATGGCGTTCCAAATTGTGGGCGAAGCAGTAACACGATGGATGTAAAGTTTAAACAGAAAATATATAATATCAATATTGGGAAAAACGACTGCATAGAAGGTCGCTATAAGAATGGAGATAAGATTGAAGTTTTATACGGTAAGGAATATGATAAAATGCAACTACCTTCGGAGAGGTCGAATTTGTTGTATTGGATGAGTATTATTTTCTTTATGATTCCTTTGTACTGTTTACTTCAAATTATCAAACCATTTAAGAAAAAAAAAGATAAAGGCCTCTGAGAAATCGGAAGCTTTTTTTCATAATAGCCCCCAATTTATTTTGCTTGATAAATGCATCAAGTAGAGCAAAGATTTGTTGTTTTTTTCTACTTTTACGGTGCCTCTGAACGCAGAGGTTTACGGGGGGGCGATCCGCCGGCGGATAAACCAGAGCAGGTCGTCAAGATCCCTCCACCTTTGGAGAATATGCGAGTTGGGCATAAGCAGGTCAAACATCAGGTGATATGCTTTCTGTCATCCAAGGCGGTTTTGAAATGGCTGTTGGTGCAGGAGGTACTGCCGTTGCTACTGTTACAGGTGTAGGTGTGGTTGCAACTCCTGCAACAGTTGCATTAGGTGTACATGGTGCGACTACCACAGGTACAGCATTGTCTAATCTTATGAATCCTACAAAGGTAGAAGCTAAGAGTACTGAAGGTGGTAGAGGCTCCAATAATAGAACTCCTGATCCTGAAGCTACGGGAGATCATTCAGTCAGCAATAGAAATGGATCTACTACTTTTAAAAGAAATGATAGAAATCCAACTCGTTGGGACGAAGTTTCGAGGACAAGAAATTCTGGAAAACCTCATGGTGGTATAAAACCACCATATATCATTAATAAGGGTCAAAAAACTAGAAGTGCAAACCCTTCAGAAATATCAACTGATCTAAGTAAAAATGGCCCTTTATCCCGTTTTTTATATCCAACAACAAATAAGCCATAATTATGAAAAAAAATAGTATTTTATTTAGTAAATTAAATTTAACAGAAAGCAAAATTTATGGATTTGGTTTTTCTGAAGATAATTTTGAGCTTTATTTTGATATAGATTTTGTTAAAGAGTGTGAATTGGAAGGGAATTCATCTTTTGTACTTGCATCTTCGACTCTTGTATTTAAAAATGTACATGATTTAAAAATTGATTTAGCACATTTCAATTTGGCAATAATTATTGATGATGTCATTCGTCAAAATCCTTGTCCACCTAAAAACGCTAAATATGTATCTGGATTTGAGTATGACTGGACTATTGAGACAATAAACGGGTGTATTTCATTCAAATCGATAGGGCTTGATATTTTTATAAGAAATATAACACCTTATGGAATTAAGAGCGAACTAACTCTAACAGAGCGTGGAGGAATTTCCTTTTCAAAAGATGGAGAATTATTAAGCCTGATTGATTAGTGAAAGCACCATATATCTTAGTACAAAAGCCTTACCGAAATGGCAGGGGATCCAGCCCCTTAGGAGCAAAGACAAAATAACAAAACCAAAATTGCAATTTTGGACACGTGGAGAATGAAGGACAGGCAAAAAAGCTTTAGCTCTAAACTGAAACTTCAGATCGTAGATGAGGTCTGATGTGGGTCTGACTGTCACCAAGGCAAACTTGGGGATGGTCCAGTACCATACCAAAACTGAATCAAAAAAAATTGCTCCTCCTCATCTAAAATGCTTTATCTTTGGCAAGTATTTGGTCACACCATCAATCGATTAGCCTAGATATCTTCATGCGTGAATCATGGTTAAAAGTTAATAAGGCATATCATCCCGGCTATTTACTAGCAAAAACAAAATACCAAAATTCAGCCCAGCGAACCAAAAAAGAAAATGGGGGCACTAGGATCGTTTACAATGATGCTGAGGGTAGGATCACTTCCAATACAAATACCCTAGCCCAAGTAATGGGGTCAGGGTACCATCAATATTTCTCATGATGTAGCTGGCTTTTCATTTCTAAAAAACAAAAAAGCCGCTAAGACAAACATAGTCCAAGCGGCTTTATCATTTACTTAAGAGATTGCCTACATAGCTGATTCAGGCGTTTTCATGAAGTTTTTCATGACCTCGGCACCGATGATGTCTGCTAGCTGCTTTTGTCTTTCTATAGGCACTTGAAGATTGAATGCCAACATAAATAGAAAATCATCCTTGATTCTCCAGAGATATTGACCAGCTGCTGCATTGTAAGCACCGTCGTCACCAAATTTTCGGTACGATTCATATTTGACAGATTGGTCAGAATCAGCAGATTGATCGCCCACTGCCTTCTTTGAGTTGATCATTGAAGAAGGCCAATTCAAGATTTCTTCTGACATGGGATTGGTCTGAATCTGTACAAAGATACCTGCATTTGGAAATCCAGGTTCTGACCATTTGAAAAAACAAGATTTTGAATACTCACTCGGAGTAACATCCCCAGATTTTACTAGAAGATCGCTTATTGGAAGGCCTGTGTTGGCTTTGAGCCAGTCTTCATTCAATAGCATGCATGGATCAGGGATTGGTTTGGTCGGTTGTTTTTCGCCCGTACCAGGCACCGCTTGGCTACTTATTTCGCCTATTCTTTCGGCTGCCGCATTTGGGTCAGCACCGTCTTGTTTGCAAGCTAAAATTCCTATCATCGCTGCAAAAACTAAATACTTCATATATTCGAATTTATGGAATTAAAAAAATAAGATAAATCTTTTACTGAACTGCGCATTTATCTACTTTTGTTTCTATCGAGGGCTTTGTGATACATCCGCGTGAGGCCTTCCCGAATGGAGATTTTTGCTTCCCAGCCCAATTCGTTTTTGACATGGTCCATATTTGCATAGCGTGCATGGACACCCACAGGCTTATCAAGCAGCTGTTTGATCTGAGGCTTGTAGCCGGCAATATCGGTCAATTCATGAATAATCTCGATGAAAGAGGTCAGTTTTCCCATCCCGATGTTGATGGCAGATCCGTCTTTGATCTGGTCCATGGCCATGAGGATACAATCTACCACATCATCAATGTGTACGAAGTCTCTCCCTTGGTGTCCAGTGCCCCACACTTCGATGGGATCCTCTCTACGAGCTACCCGATCCGCTATGGCTGGCACGGGATATGTGAGATTCTGATCTTCTCCATAGCCGCTAAATGGTCGGATACAGGTCACAGAGACACCGTAATGTTTGGCAGTGATCTGAGCGAGGAATTCTCCCGTTAGTTTGGACCATCCGTAGGTCATATCTGGTTGACCCATTTTTTTGAAGTTGATATCAGACTCTGAGAGCGCTATGGCTCCATCTTCTGTTTGCAAATCTACCGGATATGCTGCACTGCTACTAGGATAAAGTACGCGAGCTGGCTTATGTTTGGTGACCCAATAGAAAAATTCTGCATCGATACTAAGGTCAAGAGCTACGGTCATCGGATCTCCATCTATCATAGCTCTCCCTCCTACAATAGCTGCAAAATGGAATACATCTTCGAATCGATCAAATGTCAGTCCATATTTATTTTGGAGGTACTGAGGATCATCGATCATATGTCTAAGCAGGTACCGAAAGTCCTGCTCGAGAAAAAGTAGTCGCCCTTTTTCTCCATAGATGAGCAGGTCATCTCTGCGCTCTTTCATTTCTAGGCCAAGCCACGCATCGGGGTGCTCTCCCACCAACAGATTGTCCACAAAAAGTATGGTATCCGCAGTCGATTGATATAATCTGCGGACCATATTTTTACCTACAAATCCACAGCCACCGGATACAAGATGTATTTTCATTTTTGGATTGTTTTGGGTTGCGTCTCAAAAGATCATATTTCTTTTATTTTCTAGGATTATTTGATAATGATAGTCAAAAAGAAATATCTACGTATGACGATTTTTCGTAATAAAGGGACAAAAGTACAAAATAATTTCATTCAAAAAACAATTTTCTTTGAATCTATGAGAAGACTGAAGGTGAGCGTACGCTGTACATACCAGGATGAAAAGGTGGACCAATGCCAAAGTATCCTTACTTTTGTGACGAACTCAATTTTCAATACGTGGAAAGGGAAATATTTCGTCAGCGGCTTCGGGAGTCGATCGAATTGAAGGAACAGCTTTTTGATGATCCTGAATTTTATGCCGAATTTCACAAAGGTCTACATACCATCGTGGAATGCTTTAAGCGTGGCGGCAAGCTTCTCCTATGCGGAAACGGGGGAAGTGCCTCGGATGCACAGCATATTTCGGCCGAATTAAGCGGTCGATTCTTGAAAAATCGATCGCCATTGAGTGCAGAGGCCCTTCATGTCAATAGCTCCTTCGTGACGGCTGTTGCCAATGATTTTGGTTACGGGGAGGTTTTTGCCCGGGGGGTGGAAGCTTTTGGACGAATGGGAGATGTACTTATCTTACTATCGACCTCAGGCAATAGTGACAATATCCTACGTGCGGCAGACAAAGCTCGAGGCCTCGGTATCACCACCTTAGCGCTGACGGGTGAAACGGGCGGCGCTTTGCGAGAAAAAGTAGACATGATTTGGCGAATCCCTAGCACAAATACGGCCCGAATCCAAGAGATTCATATCTTTTTGGGCCATCTCATGTGCGAATATGTAGAAAAATCGCTTTTTCCATGAAGTCGAATCCACACTTCTACCTTGAGATGGACACCTCTTGGACTTTATTTCTTGACAGGGATGGGGTGATCAATGTGCGTCCCATGAATGATTATGTGAAGTCTTGGGAAGAATTTCAGTTTTTACCTGGTTGTCTCGAAGCTATGTACCTCATGACACCTCTCTTTTATAAAATCGTCGTTGTGACCAATCAGCAGGGCATTGGCAAGGGAGTCATGACAGATCGTGGACTGGCCCACATTCATAATGAAATGTTAGCCTCCATCGAGCAGGCTCACGGGCAGATTGACGCCATCTACTATGCTCCGCAGATGGCTTGGGAGGATTCTCCTTACCGAAAACCAAATCCAGGGATGGCTCACCAGGCAAAGGCCGATTTCCCCTACATCGATTTTTCAAAATCTATCATGGTAGGTGATACTGAAAGTGATTTTAAGTTTGCCCAAAATACGGGAATGTATTTCGTATGGTGTAATGAGGAGGCTCCTCCTAGGCTGATTAAAGATACCATTGATCTTCAGGTATCAAATCTACTGGAATTTGCCAGGTTGATTTCAAAGAAGGTAATCTAAGATCTGATTTAAGCATAAAAAAAGCGATTTGTAAGCATAACTCACAAATCGCCTTCAAAAAACTTAAAAATGAAAAATTAATTCTTCAGTTTTTGAGCTATCTGAGCAAAAGATTTCTCTGTTGCGATCATATCATGCATGATATGTAGGGTCTCGAATATATAAGCATCCTTTTTGAGTGACTTGATCCAGTCCTCATTTCGAGCAATCTTGGAGGTATCACTTTTCATTGCCATTTCATCTACCTTCATATTTTTAACCATCAAGTTGGGGATATCTTTTTCGATGGCTTTATCAAAGGCTTCAGCTGCTTTCGATCTATCCTGGAGCATTTTGGTAAATTTATCTACATTCAGTGGGTAGTTGGACTCATCCTGTGATTTTTTAAGCCTAATCGCTTGATCTTCGGCCAAAGTGAAGAAAGGTATATTTTTGGTTCTTTCCGTACTATTGGCTTTGATGATGGCGAGATTTTCTAATTTCACGACCGCTTGATTGTAGCGTTGAGGTGCGATTTCTGTCCACGCCATTCCATTGTCGTATTCAGTTTCACCTGTTTTTATGTACTTCAGCTGATCTGGAAAAATGATATCGGGCACCACACCTTTTAGCTGGGTAGATCCACCATTGACTCGGTAGAATTTTTGAACCGTCATCTTGACATCGCCCAATGGCTTGAGGTTGTCATATCCACGAAAAGCTTGATCCAAGCTAAAAAATCGCTGCACGGAGCCTTTTCCGAAGGTAGACTCTCCGCCTACGATGATCGCTCTACCGTAATCTTGAAGAGCAGCGGCAATGATTTCTGAAGCGGATGCACTATACTTATTGACCATTACGATGAGCGGTCCGTCGTACTGCACAGTTTTGTCCCTATCCCGATGTACGTAAGGGCTAGCATCCCTAGACTTAACCTGAACGATGGGACCATCTTCGATAAAATAACCAGTCATGGTGACCACATCATTAAGTGATCCACCAGAGTTATTGCGTAGATCTAGAATGATGCCATTGACATTATTTTCCTTTAATTTCTCCAACTCTTTCTTGATATCTGCTGCGCAGCTGTTGCCTCCTTCATTATCAAAGGTAGAATAGAACTTAGGTAGATAAATGTAGCCAACATTATCGAGCAGGCCTGGAATATCCATGATCACGGATCTAGCAAAAGTTTCATCTATGATCACATCATCCCGAATGATGGTGATGTCTTTCGTATTACCATCTTTCTTTTTGACAGTAAGTTTTACTTTGGTTCCTTTTTCGCCGCGTACCAGCTGCACCACCTCATCTAGAAACATGCCGGTGATGTCTGTACTTTCTCCACTTTCTTGGGTCACCTTGAGGATGATATCATTGACTTCAAGGGATTTTTCTTTGGCTGCAGGGCCTCCAGGCACAAGACTAGAAATTTTGACATGATCTCCATCTTGTTGGAGTCTGGCCCCGATTCCTTGGAGTCTTCCCCCCATATTGATATCAAAATCTTGTTTGTCCTTAGGGCTGAAGTAATCTGTATGCGGATCGAAGTAATTAGAAACGGAGCTAATGAATGTTTCGAATCGATCTGACCTTTTGAGCTTGTTCATCCTTTTGAACCAATTTTTATAAGCCTCCTTGATGTCTTTGATCGCTTTCTCTTTAAGCTGGTCGATTGTTTTTTTCTCACCATCAAAATCTTCAGCGGATTGTGCTTTGAGATCATAAGACACCCTACTGATGATTTCGTAGTTGATTTGCTCATTCCATCTTTTTTGCAGCTCTTCCGGTGTCTTGGCATAGGTTTTTTTATCACTATCCAGCTCGATAAAGTCGTCGGTGTAAAGATTGGGCGTCTGCGCTATGGCGTTTTGAAAATATGCTTCCATTTTGGCACTCCGCTCCACGATAAGGTTGTAGCTAATGTCGAAGAAATCTAGCGTATTTGCATTGACTTGGTCATCTATTTCGAGCTCGAATTTTTTCAGCTGATCCACATCAGACTGGAGCAATAATCGTTTGTTGGGATCGAGTCTTTCTAAGTAGGTTTTGAATACTTGCTTGGAGAAGTTATCGTCCACTGGTTTGGGGTCAAAATGTAGTTGCTTTACAAACTGCATGACACCGCTTAGTATCATAGCCTCCTTTTCGTCAAATTTTGGGGCGGGCTTCATGGTTTGGAAAGCCACGACACCTAAAATCAACGCTACTAAAATCGAACTTCTATACGTCATAAACTTCATACTTTATTTAACAGTAAGGGATATCTCTTGGTTGAAAAGAATGCTGCAATGTAGATTTAATTTTCTCATTCTACAAATCTTTTCTACCAACAGATATACTAACACGATATCTCTATAAAATAATATCGATGGAGTCGGGTTTAACTAAACGCTAACGAATGAGACAAAAGCTGCAAAAAAAAGGGCTACCCCGATAACCGAAGTAGCCCATCTCTTAATTTATAAAATTAATCTATTCTCCTACAATGATCAATTTTCTTGCATATTTTTGATTACCAATTTGTACCATCACATAGTACACACCTGCATTCAGGTTTAGAAGAGGAAGTTCTTGCTTAATACTACCATCTACCAATTCAAGATTTTTGCCATAAGTTCTCACAGCAGCGCCGTCGGCAGTGAATAGTACAATTTGTACATTTTCCTTGCTTGAAGAATTCACCTCCACTGTGGTTTTGAAGATTGCTGGATTTGGGAATACCTTCACCTCAGCATTGTTGGTATTGTCTGCGATTTTCACTAGCTCCTCTGCTCTGACGTCATTGGCAGGCGTTTCGTCCTCTACTTTCGCGATTACCTCGAGACCTGTCGGAGGAGGTGTTTCGTTGTTATATTCTACAGGAGTGAGTTTATTTGCCAAAACTGGACAAAAGATGGCCTCTGCACCTCTTTTATTACCTAGGTACTTATCTGTACTTGGTGCGTCATTGATGGTAAGTGAAGCTTCGTTGTTAAAGTTTGCAAAAGTTTTATCGAAAATTGCTTTTTGGATAGGGCTATCATTTTCTAGAACCATGATTTTTCCAGAGAAACAATCTTTGTCTACCGAAAATTTGAACAATGGAACTGGTACATTTCTTTCGAAGATGATGTTTGGTGCGTTCTGGAGAACCACTTGGTATACATCATATCCCTCTAGGTCTGCTGTTCTGAATCCAGCTCTACCATAGTTGTCCTCTGTCAGCAATTGAGCCACCCAAGCACCTGTTACGTTTTCGAACTGTCCACTGCGAGGAGCCTGTGGGATGGATGGTGTAAGCTTTAGACCTGCTGGCACCATAAAGGTAAATAGTGCTGAAGACATGGTCACATTACGTGAAGTAAAGTTTCCGTAAGCCACTGCTGTGACCTCGAAAGGTTTATTAGGATTATTTCTAATCAATCCGAATTCCACACCTTGCTGGGCGAAAGTTGCTGCACCGAAGGCAATTACGGCACTTGCTGTGAGGAAAGCTTGTTTTAATGGTTTTAAAAATCGGTTCATAAAAATTTCAGTTTAGTAAAAAAATCGATCAAAATTACACAAAATACAAATGTGCGGTTATTTTTTTTCAAATTTTCGATAATTTTCGAAGAAAACACCACTTTTTGGGTAGTAAAAATCGTCACCATCATCAACACCAATAATTGTTCCAATTTTTACATATGAAGTTTATTTATCATTTTTTTACGAACGATCCATTGTTTTCAATGTGTTTTGGCACCAAACTTTGCAATTACCTTCCATATGTTCACTTCAAATGTGTCCTTGAAAGGAAAAAAATTATTTCTTTTGCAGTAAAAATATTTTGTGGATAAAGGAAAATTTATTGTTTTCGAAGGGATAGACGGTGCTGGAAAAAGTACCCTCAGTAAAATGCTTGCAGCCAAGCTATCGCAAGGAGGGAGTCCCACGCATGAGACATTTGAACCAACGAATAGCCCTATTGGCTCCGTCATTCGAAACATCCTTGGTAGAAGAATTTTAGCCGATGAGCAAACCATCGCAGCACTCTTTTTGGCTGATAGACTGGATCATATCAAAAATGAAGTCAATGGTATGCTGAAACAAATCAATAAAGGTAGAACAGTCATCTGTGACCGCTATTACCTATCCTCCTATGCTTACCATGTACCCCATGTGAGCTTGGATTGGATCATCGAGGCGAACGATGTTTGCAGGACTCTATTGAAGCCCGACGTTATTTTTTTTATCAATATTCCAGTAGAAATCAGTCTAAGGAGACTGCTCCAGCATCGGCAGTCGTTGGACCTTTTCGAAACCAAAGAGCGAATAACCCAAGTGTATGAAAACTACCACAAAGCCATCGCACGGGTAGGTGATCGAGAAAACATTATCGACATTGACGGAACACTTCCTGTACAGGAGGTTTTTGACCTTATCTGGTCACATGTAGATGCGCTATAATCCTCTGGCTTGCTCCTGAAAGGAAAAATTTGCGTAATTTTGTAATCAATAAGGTGTTTTTGAAGTTTTATGCTCGTGGCAGATTCTCGTAAATACACAGATCTCGTTTACCAGCAGCAATAAGGTCACATGAAGCTAAAGTCATTGAACAAAATACAACGGTACTTCTTCGAAAAGTCGTTACAATCCAGTGTAAAACCTATTCAACATGGGACTGGTCTGCGAGGCTTCTCCAAAGTCGGCATCCTGATATTTGGCGAGTCCGCTGAAGAATTAAAACCTATCCACGACTTCGTAGCACGACAAAAACAAATGGGAAGTGAGGTGTACACATTGCAGTATGTACCATTTGCCAAAATCGAACTTACTGATGGGGTCGTTTCAGACGAAAAACTCAATTGGTTTGGTATACCCAAGGATACCAGCAGCCAAGAATGGATTTCGCGAGATTATGATTTAGTTTTTTATTTTCAAAAGGCATATCCGCCTGTGATCGAATACCTACTACGCATGAGTCGGGCAGGAATGAAAGTAGGCTGTGACCTTGAAAACAAAAGTGTGTCTGTCTTTGACTTGATGGTGTCCACAGCCTCCCACCATACAAAAGCTAGGATACAAGAGGTAAGTACCGTCTTTGAAAAGCTGTTCAAACGAAAAATATAACAAGAAAAAATAGGTAGAAAATGGATTCAAGATTTATAGGTACGGGTGTGGCGATCGTCACCCCATTCAAAAATGGAGCTGTAGATTTCGATGGCTTGACCAAAGTGGTCAACCATGTGATCGATGGTGGTGTGGACTATCTAGTGGTGCTAGGAAGTACAGGCGAGACAGCCACCCTCAATGACGCTGAGAGCCGGGAAGTCTTGTCCCATGTGATTGCTACCAATGCTGGAAGAAAACCACTCGTCGCTGGTAATTTTGCGGGAAACAATACCAAAGACTTGGTCGAAAAGATTCAAAACTTCGATTTCTCTGGTATCGATGCGATCTTATCTTCCAGCCCTGCTTATGTCAAACCTTCACAAGAGGGAATTTACCTCCACTACATGGCCATGGAGGCCGTGAGTCCAGTCCCGATTATCCTTTACAACGTACCTGGTCGTACGCGATCCAATATGGAATGGGAGACCACTGTCCGATTGGCGAATGCCAGTCCGAAATTCATCGGGATCAAAGAAGCGGCAGGCGATTTGATTCAAGCAACAAGAATAATCAAAAACCGACCTAACCATTTCTTTGTGGTATCTGGGGATGATGAAATCGCCCTGGCGATGGTAGCCGTAGGCGGTGAGGGTGTCATCAGTGTAATGGCAAATGCTCTTCCTGCAGAGTTTTCAGGAATGATCCGTGCAGCACTGAATGATGACTACAAGACCGCTCGAAAATTGAACCTAATAACATACGACCTACACAAATGGCTGTATATCGAAGGAAATCCAGTAGGCATTAAATCAGCTATGGAAGTACTTGGGATCTGCTCGAATGAAGTACGTTTACCGCTTGCCCCACTATCACCAGAGAATTACAAATTTTTAAAAGCAAAGCTCGAAGATATTTTATCAAGCCAGTGATTTTACTGCCTACAGGCAGCACAATAAAAGTTTTTGGTGATCTTTTCTTTACATCACATCGTCAGAATTGAGATGAATTAGCATTATGAGTTTTAAGATACATTCCCAATATCAACCCGCAGGAGATCAGCCAAAGGCCATCAAACAACTGATCGATGGTATCAATGCCCATGAAAAACACCAAGTCCTACTTGGGGTGACGGGTTCTGGTAAGACCTTTACCATGGCGAATGTCATTGCAGCTTTGAACAGGCCAACGCTAATTCTAACACACAATAAGACGCTTACTGCCCAGTTGTACGCCGAGTTTACAGAGTTTTTTCCTGAAAATGCAGTCGAGTATTTCGTATCCTACTACGATTATTACCAACCTGAGGCCTACATCACCCACTCGGATACCTACATCGAAAAAGACCTCTCTATCAATGAAGAGATTGACAAATTAAGGCTTCGAGCTACCTCTAGTCTTCTGTCTGGTCGTCGGGATGTAATCATTGTATCATCAGTCTCCTGTATTTACGGTATGGGAAATCCGGAGGACTACAAAGGAGGGATCATTCGGATCCAAAAGGGTATGCTTTTTCCAAGGAATGCATTTTTGTATAAATTGGTGGAGATCCTTTATTCTAGGACTGATATCGAATTCAAAAGAGGAACCTTCCGAGTAAAGGGAGACACAGTAGACATCAATTTGCCCTACGTAGATTTCGGTTATCGCATCATTTTCTTTGGGGATGAAATCGAATCGATCAAAACCATCGAGAAGGATTCCGGAAAAGCTATTACCGAACTCGAGCATGCGGCCATTTTCCCGGCGAATTTGTACATAGCCCCCAAAGAGCGACTTCAGATGATCATCCACCAGATCCAAGACGAGATGGCTGCCCACGTTAAGTTCTTTGAGCAAGAAGGCCGATTTATCGAAGCACGAAGAATAAAAGAACGGGTGGATTTTGACCTGGAAATGATCCGAGAATTGGGTTATTGCAATGGGATTGAAAATTATTCACGCTTCTTTGACGGGCGGAAGCCTGGGACTAGGCCATTCTGTCTTTTAGATTACTTCCCAGAAGATTACCTTATGCTGATCGATGAGAGCCATGTGACCATCCCGCAGGTGCGTGGCATGTGGGGTGGAGACCGTGCCAGAAAGATCAACCTCGTGAACTACGGCTTCCGATTGCCCTCCGCCTTAGACAACAGACCCTTGGAATTTCCGGAATTCGAAAAGCAAATACCCCAGGCCATTTATGTCAGTGCTACCCCTGGTGACTACGAACTCGAACTTACAGGTGGTGTGGTGGTAGAACAGATCGTTCGACCTACAGGCTTGTTAGATCCACCCATTGAGGTCCGACCTTCCCTCAATCAGATCGACGACCTTCTCGAAGAGATCGCTCGCAGAATCGCAGTGAACGAACGAATATTAGTGACTACCCTGACAAAAAGGATGGCCGAAGAGCTGACGAAATATATGACCAAACTGAATGTCAAGGTACGGTATATCCATTCGGAAGTAGACACCCTGGATCGGGTAGAAATACTTCGAGACTTGAGGTTGGGAGAGTTTGATGTTTTGGTGGGTGTCAATCTCCTAAGAGAGGGACTCGATCTTCCAGAAGTTTCCTTGGTAGCTGTACTCGATGCTGATAAAGAAGGATTTCTTCGAAACAATAGATCCCTCACCCAAACTGCGGGAAGGGCTGCACGAAATTCAAATGGTTTGGTCATATTTTATGCAGATCAAGTCACCGATAGTATGGCTCATACTATCAATGAAACTGCCCGTCGAAGATCTATTCAGCAGGCATACAATGAGGAACATGGCATTACCCCGAAGACCACCTCCAAAACCCGGGAAGAGATCCTGAATCAGAAATCCATCCTCGATATCCGTGGTGTAAAACACAAAAATACAGCAGAAAAAATCGAAGCTGCCATTGCAGCAGATCCACTCATCAGTTACCTGTCTCGCCCACAAATCGAAAAAATGATCAAGGATACAGAAGCAAAAATGAAAGCCGCAGCCAAAGATTTGGACTTCATTACTGCTGCCCAATATCGTGACGAACTGCAAGCTCTGAAAACAAAACTCCAATCATCCGTCTCATAACAATCTGTAATCGAGTGATATAAAAATTCAAAAATAAAATATTCAAATAATCTTTCCGATTGTCGTATCTTCGTTCGTCAATCTCTAAAGACATGAATCGTCTGAATTTCGAAGTTAGAATTTTGCTTGTCTGGTTTTTTGTGGGACTATTTTTTCATGCGGATGCACAGGATACCACACCACCGGTGGTAGATAACCCTCCTAGCATTCAAAGCTATACTTGTGGCACCCAAAACCTACAAACGCTTTTTACCAATTGGTACAATAATCATGGTGGTATGACTGCCACGGATGATGGGGGCTCAGTAGAAATCATGGCTACTATAGATTTCATCACTGCACTAAATATACTCCAAACCAGCAGTGATACCCTCTGCGGAAATACCCAACGCGTAAGGGTGGGATTTTTTGCCGAAGATCCAGCCGGCAATAGATCTGATACTTTGTTTGCAGATTTCTTTACGACGGATACCACCAGACCAAATATCACCCAAACGGCTCAAAACAAAACTGTCCAATGTATCCCCACTCTATCAGACTCTTTGGTTCAATGGATCACGGCGAGGGGTGGCGCAAATGCCTTAGATGCATGTAGTCCTACAGTCACGTGGACCAACTTTATTTGGAATTCTTCCACTGGAGGTTCAGGTCTAGGATCCATATCGAATGGACCATATCCATCTCTACCAACCAATCGTTGCAACTGGTCCATTGATGTGTCATTTTTCGTAGTCGACGAATGCGGAAATGGAAGTGCTACCAGCGGAAGATTTACGGTCATTGATACCATTGCACCCGTTTTTACACAAACACCTGCCAATATAACCGTAAGCTGTGATGCCATCCCTGATCCTGCAACGGTCGTAGCCAATGATGTATGCCACGGTAATCAAGTGGAGATTACAGTATCCGAGACATCTACACAAGATCCAATCACACTTAACTGTCGTCACTACAACTATGTGATTACCCGGACTTGGACAGCGACCGATCCATGCGGAAATGCAAGAAATTTTTCGCAAATGCTGACCGTTAGGGATACAAGAGCCCCAATCATAGACGCATTAGATACGGTGGAAATCGCCTGTCAGGTCTTCGATACCTTATCGCCGAATTCCTTGTATCAAGTGAGCGACAATTGTTCGACTTTTGATGTGGAGATCACTGATGGAATGATGAGCCCTGTTTGCCCCATTCAATTTACGCGTACCTACTTGGCCTACGATGCATGCGGAAATACCCGAACACTCGAACAGCGTATCATTTTGGTGGACACCCTTGGACCTCAAATCACAAATCCAGCAGTAGACCAAATTTTTCCTTGTACGACGTCAGAAAATGTAGATGCACTTTTTCAGCAATGGGTCATGAATATGGGTAATTCGTCGGCTAGTGAGTCTTGCGGGACCCTGCGCTCCTTTGCTGCAGTACCGGGTAGTTATAACGCGGCTGATACCCTCAGTTTTCCTGGTGTAGCACCTGGGGGATTTGACATGGCAAGCTGTAGATCTATTGCAGGATTTCTGAGAGCGGAAGATGTGGATTTTGTCTACTATGATAATTGTGGTAATGTGACGGTGACCGTTGGACGATTCGGCATAGAGGATCGAAATCCGCCTCAAGTCCAGAACTGCCCGGAGGATGTCACCATCGATGCTCCGCTCGGTTCCTGCCAAACGACCATTGATATCCAGATACCTTCCATCTCTGATGACTGCATTGAGGCAGGAAACACAGTGACCAGAAGCATCGTAGCACCGATCCGATCTAATGAGCCTGGAAACCCACTTACACCGGTAGAACCTGTGCTGTTAAGGATAGGCCCATTTAATTCTGCTAATTTCGATGTGACCAGTTCGTCTCAGATCGAAATAGAATTGCTCAACGTAGATGCTGACGAACCCATGGAGTATTTTGTAATACGTGGAGAAAATAACTTTGACCTCGGGCTAACCTCTCAAACACCAAGCCAGTGTGGTAGTACCAGCTTTTTTCTACCCGAAATCCCCGCAGCAACCCTGAATGAATGGTTAGAAGATGGATTTATCGAAATCACGTTTACACCGAATATCCCAGTAGGGCTACCCGTCCTAGCGATCAATGACATCTGTGTAAGTTCAAGAATCAGAGCCGTGGTCAATTTTGAAATTTTTTCTGAGCAAACCGTATTGACCACCATCAGTGTCAATGGTGTACCCCAGCGAAACACGCAAGCTGGAGCTACAGAAACGCTTACGCTCCCAGTCGGCCAGCACGATATTAGACTGAGTTTTATTGACTGTGCCCTGAATGAGGAGGTTTGCCAATTTACTGCACTTGTCAGAGACTTAGAGCCACCTACGATTACTTGTCTACCGGAGATCAATCTCACTTCATTGGCAGATTCCTGCTTTGTGGATGCCGTTATCAATGTATCGACCATCGATGTAACAGATGGATGTGGCCTAGAAGAAACGTACAGCCAAACTGCACCATCCACATTCAACAACCAACAAATCGTTTTTGTATATGATGAACCCACGGGACTTCATTTAGCATCAAACAAAGTGTTGAGATTCACAAGTGTACAGCCTCTGCTTTTTAGCAATCAACCTGCTAGACTCGATGTCTTTCTTTCTGGAAATTTCACAAAACCCGGTAAGTTTTTCCGATTTCTAGGAGAAGATGGTGCGGTATTAGGCACCTCACCAATTGAGGAATCAGAGGAGGATTGTACCGAGTTACAATTTACCATAGAAATCCCCGCTACCCTTTTCAATGCCTATGCCCTTGATGGAACCATTGAAATTACCGCAGTAGCAAATGTGGACAGCGGTGTACAGGGAAGCGGGATCAATCCATGCATCTCACTCACGCCAGACCAATCCCAAGATGGGATAAGTTTGATCATCGGCAGATTGAGCTACGCAGAGGCTCGCATTAGCTATGAAGTGAGTGGTAGTACCACGATCAGCAGAAAGACATTACCTCAAGCCAATACCTTGGTAGAACGACTAAACGTAGGCGAAAATCAGATGACCTTCCTTGTATCGGACCAAGGTGGCAATGAATCTTCATGTACCTCCACAATCCGAATCAATGATCAAACGCCACCAACAGCCATATGCAAAAATGTCGTTCTCCACATTCCTCCAGCAGGATTAGATGACGTCATAGTAACCGCGGATTTCCTTGACAACGGAAGCCGTGATAATTGTGGCATAGCTTCCCTATCTGTCCAAAACGGCGTATTCACATGTAGCGACATCGGTAGCCAGCGGGATGTTATCTTGATCGTGACGGACCTCACCGGAAATACTAGTACTTGTATTAGCGCAGTTCGGGTAGAAGCCTCCACATTGGTTCCCACGACCACGATCGGCCTATGTTTGGGGGATACGCTTCGGCTATTTGCCAATGCCCCAGAGATTGCAGATCCTAGCATTTATAATTTTAGCTGGTTTAAAGATGGAATCTTGATCTCAAATGAGGAGAACCCTATCATCCTAAATGCAGATGCTTCTGTCAATGGGACCTATCGAGTGGTTGTCACCGGCTTCAATGGTTGTCAATCTGAAGGTATAGTTACCGTCAATTTAGCACCACTCAATACACCTGATTTGGCGAGTTCCGTTACTACGGCATGTGCAGGTGCTCAGATATTACTGACAGCAAGTACCTATTCAGGCAATGTCAGCTACAATTGGTACGAAGGCGTATTTCCGAATGGCGTACAAATCGGTAATACCACCAGTCCTAATATCGTGGTACGTCCCACCGTAGGCACTCATTTCTACTATGTCATTGTCGAAAATACTGATTGTGTTTCAGCGCCCTCCATTGCCATAGAAATAAACATCTTTGAATCTCCTGTTGCTGCCGTTAATAATCCATTTATTTCTATTTGTGAAGGAGAAACGATCAGTTTAGGCACATCCACTACGGGTGTTGATTTCATCTACCATTGGTCAGGACCAGATGGATTTACCTCTAATCTGCAAAATCCTCCTGCCATCACCAATGCTACGCTCCAGAAGCAAGGTAGATACACCCTTATCATTTCAGTGGGAGCTTGTACCTCAGATACCGTATCTACACAAGTAGTCGTATTCCAAAGACCTCAAACGCCTGTCATCGTTGGCGAAAATATATATTGCGAGGGTTCTACCTTCACCCTACAAGTCTCCAATATTCTGAACGGTGACCTTTATCGCTGGTTTCAAAATGGTACACTTTACACCGTCACAAATACGAATAGCCTCGACATCCCCAATGCTCAAATAAACCTGACGGGTACTTGGACGGTGGAGGTCGTACGAAACAATTGTACATCCCCTATTTCCGTAGGCAGACCCATTGCCATTGACAATCTGAGCGAAATCGGTGCATCCAATACAGGTCCCGCATGCATCGGAGATAGCATTACACTTCAGACCACCTTTGTACCCAATGCAATTTACTCTTGGTCTGGACCAAATGGATTTATGGCCACTGGGCAGATGGTACGAACCATAGCACTCTCCGGAGATTACTTCGTGACAATCACCACCTCGACAGGGTGTGAAAATGTAAGTAGCACTACTGTGCGAGTGACTACACCACCTAGCATCACTGCCCTTAGTAATACCAGCCTGGTATGTATGAATCCAGGGGATACCATCCGATTTTCTCCGACTATCTTCCCAACAGGTAATTATACTTATCAGTGGAGTGGTCCGAATGGATTTACCTCAACCATACTAAACCCAATATTGACCAATCTCGATCCCAGTATGCGGGGACAGTATCAACTTACCGCATTTCAAGATGGATGCCCATCTGCCACTGTTTCGACCCAGGTCAATTTCAATATCAGCCCACCTAGGCCTGTACTGAATTCCGTAGGACCTTTCTGTTTCGGAGATACGATCCGTATCAATGCAGCACCAGGATTTGAAGATTATCTGTGGGATACACCAATAGGTCAAGTAGAAACAGATGGATCGGTGCTCGTCATTCCAAATTCAAGTTTTGGAAATGCAGGGTTTTATGCTTTGCGTGTCCGAAATGGAAACTGTCCTTCTGCATCCTCATTAGACCTTTTTGTGGAAGTATTAGAACGACCAGCCATTCCATCTATTGAAGGACCTGATACCCTTTGCTTTGGTGCTGATTTGAACATCCGTGCCATTGGTGCGGGAAATGTGACCTACGAATGGTCGGGGCCGATCCCTATCAATCAAACCTCTGGTATGCTCAATCTTGGACCAGCCAGCGCAGCCATGACAGGAACATATGCAGCGAGATCCATATTAGGTCAATGCAAATCTGATCTATCAGCGAGTATTTCTATCCATGTCCGGTCTGAGATTCCGGCACCCGTATTTACCCAAAACCAGCAAATCCTATGTGGAACCTTTTCGGCACCTGTAGAGATATGTCTTGATCCCAACTCCGTCCAGCCCAATACGAGCTACCAATTTTTTGTCGGGGGCACCAATCAAATGTTAGGAACAGCATCCACCCTTTGCTTCAGACCGGAGACGATTTTCTCACCGGGCACAAACCTAATTTATGCAGTAGCCCAGCTTGGTCAATGTCGGTCAGCCGCTTCCAGCTTTTTTGTAGTGGACGTACAGTCTGTCCCGGACCTAGTGGCAGAGGCTTTTGAAGATGATATTTTTGCTTGCGATAATGGTGGTCTGACCTTGAGCTCGCGATTCGAGCCACCCCAGGTAGACATCACTTGGAAGCCTGTCACACCTGGTATAACATTTAGCAACAATAAAACCCGAAATACCCAAGTATTTGGGCTTTCCCCTGGCAACAATACCGTCGTACTTACCCATAGTCAAGGAGTTTGTATAGACTATTCTGTGGATACCATCATGATATTTTTAGCGAGTACGCCTAATCTTCAGGCTGACTTATTCCAGGTGCCATACGGACCTACCCTCCAATTGGATATCCTGGACAATGATATATTTCCTGCTGATTATACATGGAGGATCGTGGAGCAACCTCGTTTTGGTACTGCAAATTTGGTAGATGGATTTTTAGAATTCACACCAGATCCGAGATACTTGGGATCGGTTCGATTGATCTATGAGGTCTGCGTAGAAGATTGCCCTACCTTGTGCAGTAGAGCGGAGGTGACCCTTCAGGTAGGTGATCTGACCAACTGTTTTGCACCGAGCATTTTCACCCCGAATCAAGATGGGGTCAACGATTTGTTTTTGATACCTTGTCTTTCTGACAATAGATATCCGAACAGCCAGCTCTTCATCTTCAATCAGTGGGGAGATCAGATATTTACAGCACAGCCTTACCAAAATGATTGGGCTGGCACCTATGGAAGTGATCCCGTGCCCGTTGGTACCTATTATTATGTATTGGATTTAGGAGATGGCAGTAAGCCTATTTTTGGATTTGTTCAAATACAACGCTAATGAAGATGAAAAGGAGAATATTACCCAGCATTCTTGCCACATTGGCTATCCTGATTGGACAGATCGACCTCCAAGCCCAGCAGGAGCAGATGTACACCCAGTTTATGTTTAACAAATTGGCAATCAACCCCGCATTCGCAGGAAATGAAAAATACCTTGGGCTCACTGGTTTGTACCGAGATCAGTGGAATGGATTTCCTGGTGCCCCACAAAGTCAAATCTTCAGTGTCAATCTTCCTAAAATAGGAGAAAAAATCGGTGTTGGCTTCAATTTCAAAAGGCAAACTATCGGTATCCATACTAACATCAACTATTCAGGAATTTACTCCTATAAATTTCCAACACAGGCTGGTACATTTAGTATGGGAATCGAGTTTGGTGGGCAAAATATCAGAAGCGACTTCTCAGACCCGAGGCTTACGGCCATCGAGGGTATAGAGAATGACCCCTCTATTCCAAAAATCAATACCAATATCAATGCCCTGAATGTGGGCTATGGCGTGTACTTCAATAGCAATAGCTTCTATGTAGGTGCATCCATCCCAAAACTCATTCGCACAGACCTGGACTTTGACAATAATAACCGTATTTCGGAGCAGGTAAGACACCTCTTCGTGATGGGAGGGGTCGCATTTCCAGTAGCGAGAGACTTATCGATGTCAGTACAATCCTTGTTAAAATTTGCTGAAAATTCACCCTTTGATACAGATTTAAATGTGAGTCTGACTGTAGATGAAAAATATACAGGTGGTATCAATTACCGTCTAGGAGGAGCCAATGGAGATTTTGGGGAATCCATCGCCCTACTTGCTGCATTTCAGATCAATGAGCAGATGATGATCGGGCTTACCCAAGAATTTACCTTATCAAAGATCAGAAGATTTGACAACAACTCCATCGAACTGGTCCTGCACTACGGGATCGGTAAGAAAAAGAGTAAGGTCGTACTCATCAATCCAAGGTATTTCTAACGGATGGCCGCATTTCAGTCTTAAAAAACCACAAAGGACAATTGCCATGAATAATCATACATACTCAATTCCACCACTCCATACATTCTTAGGAGCCTTTTCGCTCTTGTTCTGTTCCTTTGGTGTGGGTGCTCAAATAGAGATCAACCCAAATTTTGCCAAGAATTTAGGCCTTTTCCCGATGAATGGTATCAATACGACCTTGTCGGAGGCGAGCCCTGCTTTCTTTAGGGATAAAATCCTATTTTATGCTGAAAACAAGAAAAATAAAAAGGATCCACAATCTGGAGACTATTATTTCGATTTGTACACAGCCAATCGGGATAGTTTGGGTAATTTGAATAATGTCCAGCCCTTTTCGCCAGAAGTAAATACCCCATTTTTCGAGGGACCAAGCAGTTTTGATATTCAGCGATCTGCCCTGTATTTCACACGCTCTTCCTATGACAAAAACCGCGGAACCAGTAAGGATACCATTTCTATCAAAATTTATGAAGCATCTGAAAAAAATGCTTTTTTTAATCCCAAGGCTCTTCCCTTCTGTAGCGAGAAGTACTACCATGCTCACCCTACACTTTCAAAGAATGGAAATCGAATGATATTTGCGTCCAACAGACCCGGTGCAGCTGGGAAAATGGACCTCTTCGAGTCTGAAAGGATCAACGATGTATGGTCTACACCGACACCGCTACCTGGATTTGTCAACTCGAAGTACAATGAAATTTTTCCATTTCTTTATGATGATCAGTACCTGATTTTTACCTCCGATAGACCGAATGGATTTGGGGGATATGACTTATATGTAGCCAGTTTTGATGGAGAGGAGTGGAGTAATCCAGTCCCACTTCCCGCACCTATCAATTCTGGGTTTGATGATTTTGGATTCATTTTTACCCCAGGTGCAAAGGAAGGTTACTTCACCTCGAATCGGGCTGGCGGCAAGGGAAAGGACGACATCTACAGAGTTTACTCCAATGAGGGGCTCTTCGATGTGGTGCCTCCTCCAATTGTGATTTTTGAGCTCAATGTCTTGGATAAACTTACCCTAATTCCCGTACCCAATACAACGGTTCAAATCTGGCCAGTGAGCCAATCAGAAGGCACACTAAACATCGAGCAGTTCGACCTCAACTTGCTTAAAAATGAAACAAACGAGGCTGTGGTCATGAAACTGACACCTAAGCCAGGTGCAAAAGACCAAAGAAATTATTTTACCGAGACGGGATCACTCGAAGAAGAGCTCCCTTACCACAAGAAATATGTCATCCTCGCCAAAGCAGAGGGATATCAAGAAGAACAAATCTACTATGATCCGAAACGTGATGGAGCCACTATCAATATGGTGCTCAATCCGATCGGTCAGCCAGTAGTAGGCATAGAAACCAATCCAGAGACCCTCCTCGAAAAAGGAAGCAGATTGGTTTTCGAAAATATCTACTATGACTACAACAGCGCTGCTATCCAAAAAGGAGCCACCAAAGAACTGGATGCCTTGGTTTCGATCATGAAAAAAAATACCAATATGCGGATACTTTTGACCGCACATACAGATGCCAGAGGGGACGAAAACTATAACCTTACCCTATCTAAAAACAGGGCGGAAGCCGCCAAGAAATACCTAGTCCTAATGGGTATAAAGGCAGATCGGATCGAGACACTTGGTATGGGTGAGACACGACTAAGAAATCACTGCATCGATGATGTGATATGTAGCGAAAAAGAGCATCAATTCAATAGAAGGACCGAGGTAACTGTGATCGATATTGAGTAATAGATTACTTACTTTCTAAAGAACCCTGATGATCATGCAACTTTTGAAAATCCCCTTCGTATTTAAGCTTGACAAACAAATCGAAGATTGGAGCAGCAGGTTTGGGAACGGAATTTGGTAGAAAGATGTATCCAAGGGGATAGATCAGCCCAATATCAGTTATACCAAACCTATTCCAAAGCCATGTTTTCGGTATGCCTGCGTATGGTAGGACATCGCGAAGAGGCTGAGGACGTGCTGCAAAATGCATTCTTGGATATTTTTTCCAAAATTCAGATGTTCAACTTTCAGAGTTCGCTCGGAGCTTGGATCAAAAGAATCGTGATCAATGCATGTATCGATCATTTACGTAAAAGGAAATTGATTTTTCAGGAAGTAGAGGAAGAAAGAATGAATCTCCCAGCAGAGGAAGTAGGACATCACGAAATAAAGATCGATGTAAAGAAAATACAATCGGCCATTGACCAATTAGCGGATGGATACCGAATTATTTTTTCGCTTTTTGCGGTAGAGGGTTATGATCACCAGGAGATAAGTCAAATCATGGGTATCAGCGAATCTACCTCCAAGACGCAATACCATCGTGCAAAAAAGAAAATGTATCAATTTCTGCAAGCAGACTACCAAGCTGGTCGATTGTACGAAGAAAAATAAATGTATATGGAAAAAGATTGGTTAGAATCATATATCGAAGCAAAGCGCTCTGACTTCTATCAAGAAGAAGCACCAGTAGATCTTTGGTCGAAAATCGAAAAAAAAATACCCAAAGAAGGAAAGGGTTCTAGAATGATTTTCTTCCCGATATTGTTGCAGGTAGCCGCCGCTGTCACCTTGATCCTTTGTGTCGGCATAGGTATTGGATATTATATTAGTGGTAGTACCCAAATCAATGAAAATCCAGAGATTGCAGAGTACTTGAAATCAGAACCTTACTTCCAACAATTAGTCGGACACAAATTAGAAGCTGTTTCGCAAATGGACGGAAATACCCAATCCCTCAAAACCGAAATCGACCAACTCGATGCTCGGTACCAAGAGTTGAAATACGAACTGCTGCATAACCCAAATGCAAATCAAGACATCTTGATCAAATCCCTCATCCAAAATTTTCAAATAAGAATCACCTTACTAGAAAAAATAATTCAGATCAAATCAGCAAAAAATCTCCAAGAAGATGAACAAGATCGCATATCTATTTAGCCTACTGTCCTTGCTACTATTCGTACCATCTCTTCAGGCCGAACTTCCGACTATCGAACTTCGAAAAGAAGTGCGTAAGTCATTTTCTGCGGAGCAAGGTCACCAACTTCGCGTTGTAAACTCGTATGGAAATATCAATATTCAAACCCATTCGAAAAAAATCATTGAATTTTTCGTAGAGATTAAGGTCAATTCTTCCAATTCGAGCAAGGCAAAGCAAAAATTAGACGAAGTAAGTATCTCTTTCTCCGAAGGTCCAAACTACGTCAAGGCTGAAACTAAGATTGAAGAATCTAAGTCATGGTGGCCCAACTTTTCGTGGGGAGATAACAACGCAGATATGGAGATCAATTACAACATTAAAGTACCAGAAAGGCTCTTTCTAGAGCTAACTCAAAAATATGGAAATATCTACATGCCCAATTATATAGGTTCTGCTAATGTAGATGTAAAATATGGCAATTTTGAAGGTGCTAATCTCAAAGGCGCCATGGATCTGACGGTAAAATACGGAAATGGTAAAATGGGCGAAGTACAGTCCATCAACATCGATGCGGGCTACGGTACAGTAGATCTAATCTCGGCCCAAAAAATCGACGGTAACATTAAGTACGGTGGTGTGAATGTTTCAAATTTTGACGAAATCACTCTTCAATCCAAATACTCCAATTACAAACTGGGCACTGGAAAGAAGCTCAACTTCACCGGCGCCTATGACAATGTTAAGGTTAGATCGATTGATCAATTGGCCCTCGATAACAAATATGCAGATATCTCTATTCAAAACTTTCGGGGACGAGGCACCCTCCGTATGGACTACAGTAAGGTCAACATCGAGGAATTTGGCACTGGAGATATCACTCTGGATATTACAGGAAAATACACCACAACAAAAATTTTCGCAACCGCAGGCTACAGAGTGGATGTGACAGGAAAATACATGACTCCCGTGGTAAGAGGAGATTTTACAGAGCAATCAAGGGTGGAGAGAGATCAGCATGTATCACTCACTGGACTGAAAAACCAAAAACCATATTCGGCACTCGTCAAGATTAATAGCTCCTACGGTAATGTCTACTTGGAATAAATCAGCTTGTCCCTATTTTACAGGCTTGCAGCCAGGTGACATGCCTCCGAAATAGCTCTCTTGGCATCTAAGTCCTTGGCATCTTTGGCACCACCGATGATGTGAAAATTTTCACCCCATATTGCTTCCAAAGTCGCAGCTAGCTCTGTATGTGGTTCCTGACCGGCACATACCACGATCTGGTCTACCGCAAGGGTCGTCTGCTCCCCATGAATGGAAACATGGAAACCCGCATCATCGATCCGATCATAGCTTACATCAGAAAGCATTTTCACCTGCTTGTTTTGAAGATTGAGCTTATGAATCCAGCCGGTGGTTTTGCCTAGGGTAGCACCGTGTTTGCCTTTGGACCGCTTGAGAAGGAAGACTTCTCGGGTAGGTGCTTGAGAGATGGGCGCTTTCAGTCCACCTGCCTCTTGATAATGGATATCGATGCCCCATTTGTCCAGAAATTCGGCGATGCTCTGATGGTCAGCATCCTGCTCTACCAGGAAAGTCGCTACATCAAATCCGATCCCACCGGCACCAATGATGGCTACCCGCTCCCCAGGAGCCACTGCTCCCGACAGCAATTCGTCATAACTACACACCATCGGGTGATCGATGCCCTCGATATCAGGTTTTCTGGAAGTAATACCCGCGGCGAGGACCACGCTGTGGAATCCGCCTTCCTGAAGTGCTTGAATGGTAGCAGCCTCGCCAAGACGAAGTTTCACACCGAGTGACTCTATCTGATGTGCGAAGTAGCGAATCGTCTCGCTATATTCCTCCTTGCCAGGCACCATCTTGGCTAGATTGAATTGACCACCGAGTCTATCCTGCTGCTCGAATAGGGTCACTTGGTGTCCTCTCTCTGCTAATGTAGCAGCACAAGCCATACCAGCAGGACCACCACCTATGACCGCAACAGATTTTGGATCGGAGGTAGGTAGGTAATTGAGCTCCGTCTCGTGGCAAGCTCGAGGATTGACCAGGCAGGAGGATATCTTGAGCTGGAAGGTGTGATCCAGACAAGCCTGATTACAAGCGATACAGGTATTGATGGCTTCTGGTTGACCCAATTTTGCTTTCTTCACAAAGGCAGAATCTGCCAGGAATGGTCTCGCCAGTGAAACCATATCTGCAAATCCATCCCGAATGATTTCTTCTGCCTTTTCTGGGGTGTTGATTCGATTGACGGCGATGACAGGGATTTGGACCTCTTGTTTTAGTTTTTTTGTGACCCAAGCGAATGCTCCCCTTGGTACAGAGGTGGCGATAGTTGGAATACGAGCCTCGTGCCAGCCGATTCCGGAATTCAGCAGACTGGCTCCCGCTTCTTCGATTCTCTTGGCAAGGTAAATGACCTCCTCCCAGGTAGAGCCTCCCTCCACCAAATCCAAGAGCGATATTCGGAAGATGATGATAAAATTCGCTCCAACAGCAGCTCGGGTTCGGCGTACGATTTCAATGGCGAGACGGGTTCTTCCCTCCAGGGTCACGCCCCAGCCATCAAGTCGGTGATTGGTTCGCGGAGCGATGAACTGATTGATGAGGTACCCCTCCGAACCCATGATTTCTACACCATCATATCCCGCCGTTTGAGCCAAGAGAGCACAATTGACAAAGTCACTGATCGTGGCTTCAATGTCTTCCTCGGTGAGTTCTTTGGGTTTGAAAAAATTGATGGGTGCTTGGATGGGAGATGGCGCCACGAGGTGTGGGTGGTAGCCATATCTTCCCGTATGGAGGATCTGCATACATATCTTTCCGCCTTCTTGGTGTACCGCTTGGGTGACCAGCTGATGTCGTTCCACTTCATGTGGTTCGGATAGCTTCGCTGCATGGGCGCTGACACATCCCGCCAGATTCGGTGCTATTCCACCGGTAACGATGAGTGCGACTTCATTTCTCGCCCTTTCAGCAAAATACACTGCTGCCCTTTCGAAGCCACCAGGAATTTCTTCCAGATTCGTATGCATGGAGCCCATGAGAAATCTGTTTTTCAATACGGTAAAGCCCAAATCCAAGGGCTCGAAAATGGAAGGATACTTTAGCATGATTCACGCAATTTTTACGTCAGCTAAGGTACAATGTTTTTGAAACGTGGATGAATTTTTTTACTCGGAGTAATAATTTTGAAGCAGAATCCTTCCTCTATTCCGATTATCTAATCGTAATTACAACTACTGCACCAAAGGTGTCTCAGGAGCGACCTCTATCACAAGCTCATAGCCAGCGGGTGCCAGGATAAAAGAAAGTAAATCTGTAAATGATTTCAATTGCTCGTGTGCCTGGTCAAACAGCTCACTTTCCTCAGCCACCTTACGAATATAGGATTTGACCGATGCGTTGATCTTGTTGTAATCATCTTTGGTAAAGGAATTAAATACGCCCTGCTGGATATCAAAATAGTCTAGATCATGGTCTATGGAGAGTATTTCAGCCTTTGGAATTTGGGAAATTCGTACTTTTTTGTTCACCTCATCCACGACGACATTGAGCGTTTCGAAATCATAACCGATAGATACTTTGGCATTCACGCGGATGAGGGCTTTTTTTGTTAGCATGCTCCAATCGAAACCGTAATATTCCTTGTGGGTGTAGATTTCAGAGAAGTGTCCCTCTATGGTGGTCAGCTTCAATACTTTTTTTATTTGTTCGAGAATAACAGTTTGAGTGACCTCTACTTTTGGCTTGCTTTCGAGAATGGTGGTTTTGAGTCCTTTTATGTATAGGCCAAGACCTGCTATAACAAGCAGTAAGATGCCTACGATAATAAGAATTGGTTTTCGCAACATGGTTTTGTTTTGTTTTATTTTTTGGGTAATTGATGTGGGTGTCGCAGACCTGACCAAGACTTCAGGACGGCCTTCACGCTACCCACCGCAATGGGTGATTCGATGAGAACTGGTATTTTATTTTTATCGTCGGTGACCCAAATTTTCATTTCATCGCCTTCCTTGAAGACATTACCTACGATGAGTTTGGGCGAAACGACGATGGTATTCAGCTTTGCCAGGTTTTTGACTTCCTTCTGTTCTTTTCCACTATAGTAGACCTTGATCGGAAATACCTCGCGATCAAAAAACATTTGGGTATCGATGTAATCACCCGGCTGATAGCGCTCTACCTCGCTATTCCTCAAGTAGTAAAAAATGGAGATGAGATCGTGCATACAAGTCGGCAGATCTTGTGCCAATAAGCTAGCCGACTGCCTTGATTTACCCGTTAGGCTCCATGCTTTGAGCGATTTTTGGTCAAATCGGACGCTGTCGTACTTCCTATAGTCACCCTCTTCTACTTTTCGGAGAAAAAGACTGGGAAGTAAGGTCTGTTTATCCACCCGAGAGAAATAGTAATCCCGCACCCGGAAGAAGGGATCATAACTGGAATACGTCTTCCCTGTAATGGTGATGTCATAATGACGAGTGGTCTCTTTTACATCAAAATTGACCTCACCTGCAGGAATCCAAAGGACACCCCAATTGTAATAAAGCTTGTACACGAGGCGCTCACCGTGCGAAAAACTCGCATTTTTAGTACTACACGGTTCGGAGGAAACCTTGCTCGGTGTGTAGCTGACAAATGCCCAACCCAACACCACTACACCCAAAAAGAGTAGTGCCTTAGAAATCATCGATATGTGAAAGCGGGTCTGTATCAATTTTTATTTACTTTGATCTATACTAAGAACGGAAATTGACATCAAATTTGTTACGGTTTGGGATGTTTTTTGTGTTTTCTGCTTGTAGAATGAAAAATGAATACTGAAAAAATTGAGACAGAATCCAATCGACAAACCCGATCCCAGGATCTTACTTTTCAAGAAGGATTACCATTTCGTAAAAGGAATTTTATACTGATCAAGATGAATAGAATACCTTCAGAATGGAAATAATATGGACAAAAAATGGCGCCCTATCTAGCCACTCAAAATCAAGATATAGCACACTTACTCCCTTTACTCAACATCAATCCCGCGGAGCTGTTTTTTCTTTGCCATCCCCCACCAAGAACCCGCCAGGGCTGGCAGGAAAACATTAATAATCCACAAAACCAAGCTAGCTAGAAGGACGGCAGACCAAGCACTGCCATAGGATTGAAAAACGAGTAGTGCCAGCTCGCCCCTCGCCACAAAACTCAAAAATGGACTCAATGGCATCAGCGTCTGCAATCCATATACCAAAGCCGCGCCACAGAGTGCTTGCTCTATCGGAATGGCGGGAACCAAATGATACAATAACATCCCAAACTGAAGCAGATAAACCACATACCGAGCGAAAGAAAGTAAAAGCACCGAGGCTTTTCTGGTCAATGAAAATAATAGTGGCCCACTATTGCTATCCGAAAGCTGTACCCAACGTCCGAGCCAGGGTAGTTTCTGGAATTTCCTCCCCAAGTAAACCAATATATTTGGCATTAAAAAAATAATGAGGTGAACCAAACCCACTATCAGAAGCAGTTGACCAATTAGCAAAGGAATTCTTGAAAATAATTGCGACCAAAAATAAAGTACTCCTCCCGCTACCATCAACTGTATGCCGTTGAGACCAAAACTGCCCCATGCATGAAGTAGCAGACTCATCCATCTGTTTTCCTTTGGCTGCAAGAGGCCTTTGGTTACATATTCGCCCACCCTTCCTGGCGTCAGTACGCCCGTAGTATGTGCCATCAATACCTCTTTGATGGCATCTATAAAACCGAGCGAGCGAAGTGGTTGTAGTAAGTATTGCCATTTGAGAGATTCAAGCAACCAATTCACAAAACTCAGCATCATACAAATTAAGATCAGCACATAATCTATTCCTGAGAATACTATATTTTGGTTCCAGATGGGAGCGTCGATTGGAGGAATTTTTTGAAATGCCAGATAACCCAGTCCCAAGACCATCAACCATTGCAAAAGGAATATTTTTTTGGACCAATTTCTCAGAGATAAGAAGGTGATAATCTTTTCCTGAATTGTGGAATTGGATGGAGCATGATCCTTCGTTTTCATCATAAAAACTGGTGGAGCAAAATATTTCTACTTGGCAAAATTACCTTGACTGATCTGATGAAGGATACTGAGCTGCCCTCCAAAACACCGTGCCAAATTGGCTGGCGTAAAGACTTCCTCCGTAGGACCGAGGGCAATGAGGTTGTGATTGATCATGATGAGTTTATCAAAATAATGATGTACGGTGGCAAGATCGTGATGCACCACGAGCAGTGTTTTCCCTTGCTTCGCTTGGTCTTTCAGTACGCGGATGATGTGCTCCTCGGAGTTTTTATCCACGCCGACAAATGGTTCGTCCATGAGCATCAGTTCGGCCTCCTGGCACAAGGCCCTGGCAATGAATACCCGCTGCTGCTGTCCACCAGAGAGCATCCCAATCTGCCGATCTGCTAGGTCCGCTATCCCGAGCTCCTCCATAGCCTTTTGTGTAATGGCCCGATCATTGGATGAGAGTCGCTGAAAAACAGACTTATGTGGGTAGCGGCCCATCTCCACCACATCCCTGACACTGGCGGGAAAACTCCAATCGACCTCATCCTTCTGTGGTACATAAGCGACCCGCTTTCGGTGCTGCTGTGCTTCACCGCCGAATACCTTCACCTCGCCGACATAATCCTCGATCAAACCAAGGATCGCCTTGAATAAGGTAGATTTCCCGGCTCCATTGGGCCCGATGACGCCGTAGATAGAACCTTGGGTGAGCTCCATATTGATATTGGCAAGGACTCGGTTCCTATCATAGACCACAGAAAGTCCACGCGTCTGGATGACGATGTTCGGGCGATTGGATTCAGACATGGGTGATTTTATTTCGGTGATTTAATACATAAGCCAGAAGTGTAAAGGGGACAGCTAGCAACAAAAAAAAGCCGAGTATACTGAGGAATCCCATATCATCGGATGATTTTTCCGGAGAAATTTGCGGCTTTGATAGTCCGGAAACAATACGCTGCGTATTCGTTCGCATCATCTGGATATAAGTGGCAGCTGGCCCATCTTTCGAACCTAGTGCATCCGCGAAGAGTGGTTCTCCGAGATTAATTCCCATATCGGTGGATAATTGTCGCATCAGTTTTGGATTGATGGTATGCTCTACAAAGATACAGTTGAGCTTCTTTTCAGCAATTTTTTGAATGGCCAAACTCAGGTCCAGACTCCTGATTTCTGCTTCGGTAGAGATGCCCATCAGCGGATTCACGGGAAGGTCATAGGCTCTGCCAAAATAGGAGAAAGCATCGTGGGTGGTGATCAGCAGTCGCTGATCTGCAGGAATAGATTGGATCAATTGCTGGATTTCCTGGTGGAGGCTGGACAATTTCGATTGGTAGTCCCGATATCGCTCTTCGATCTTAGCACTATCCAGACCAGCCTTACGAAGGGCCTTGAGAATATTTTCCACATACATGCTCGCTTGGCTTACATCCATCCACGCATGGGGATCGGTCGAATCTTCGTGTTCCGCACTTCGAATGGGTTGTACCCCTTCTGTCAAAATCGCGACCCGCTCTGATACGCCAACATTCGTAATGAGTTTTTCGAGCCATCGCTCCAGATTCAGCCCATTGATGAGGATCAGGTCTGCATCTTTGATACGTTGCATATCAGAGGGCTTTGGCTCATACAGGTGGGGGTCCGCGCCACGAGGGACCATCGTCTGTACATCTATTTCCTCTCCGACTATATTTTGAGCCATATCTGCAATGATCGAGGTGGAACAAAGGATGGTCTTTTTGGTGGATTGAGCTGATAGATCAGCCACAAGTACCACACACAAACAAATACACACCAAGGTGAGCAGCCGTCTGAGGACCGACCATTTTTGGGGTGAACCGAGTATGTGATAGGTTTTTGCCATGAGGCCTTATATTTTTTTGATCATGACATTGGTGGTGGTACGGGAGGTGAGGGTCACGGGTTCTCCCTTGTCGATTTGGGCTATGAGGGTCTGCTCGAAGAGATTGTGCTGACGGATGATGATCTTGGACCCAATTTTGATCCGAAGTTGAGACAGATAAGCGAGAAATGCATTGGACTGATCCCTAACGGCGACAACCTGGAAAGTCTCACCAACACCTCCATCCGCTAGTGGAAACTGATTTCGCAGGGTAAACTTTCCATCAGGATTCGGAATGGGATCCCCATGCGGATCGAACTTGGGGTAGTCCAAAAACGCATCGAGACGCTGGATCAGTTCGTCGGATTTTATATGCTCGAGCTGCTCCGCCAAATCATGAACCAAGTGCCAAGGAAATCGAAGCCGATCTGCCAAGAAGTATTCCCAAAGCCTATGTTTTCGGATCAATTTGGTTGCTTCCCGAATACCAAGTGGACTAAGCTGTACACCTTTGTAGGCTTGGTACTGTACGAGACCTTTGTCGGCTAGTTTTTTGAGCATATCCGTAATAGAGGCAGGCGCCACGTCCAAGTAGGCTGCTAATCCATTGGTCTGCACCAGTTTGTGGTCTCTCTCAGAGATCTTGAAAATGGCCTTGACATATTTTTCTTCGGCAGGACTCAATTCCATGGCAACAATTTTGGAGTAAAGATAAAATAATTTTAGGTCTGTCTAAAATTATTTTTGAAGTTATATCGTGTCAGGGTTTATGGTCGTTTTACCAAGAGGGATTGACTCGTTTTTTAAAAATCCAATGGTCGTTGTGGTTCGGGCAGAATAGCTTTTTAGATGTAAGAACTTGTTTGGAAATAATTGCCATCCCAAGAAAAATTGAACCTTGGCATACAGCAGGTAGGAAATATCTCCAAAAAGCAGGCTGATGATGTGGTAAAGGTGTTTGCCAAAAATACAAGCATCTTTCTCAAAAAATTAGGAATAAAGTCGATAGCATGTTATCGAACCGAGATGCCCGCTACCATAAAGATATTCTTAATGGAAATAATCGAAAATGGGACAGATACTAAGTATTTCCCTGCCTTAGGAATAGATCTGGTAAGAATGCCGAAGCGAAGTGGCTGGCTCACCTCCCAAACCAAAATCGGTCTCGACTCATGGCGCTATCTGAACGATGTCTATCCAAATAAGAACTTGTGCCCATTGGTATAGTACACGTGGCGATCTTACGCTAACAGCAATTTATAAGATCTTCCCGAGACCGACTAGTTATTGCATTTTTGACTACGAATGAATCGTAAACTCTAGCTCATGTATCCAAAATGACTTATCTTTGTATTTTGAAAAACAAAGCAATGCCAGAAATAAGCAGGTTTTATGGGATAATTATTTATAAGTTTTAATGATCATAATCCACCCCATTTTAAAGTAAAATATGCTGAATTTGAAGCTAATATTCTCATTAGTAATGGGACGATTTTAGATGGTGATCTGCCCGTTAGTAAGTTGAAACTTGTTAGTGCATGGGCAGAAATCCACAAAGATGAACTCAGCGAAATGTGGTATTCTAAAAATTTTCATAAAATAGCCCCTTTGCAATAATGAGAAAGATAGTCGAGATAAAAATTTCACACCCTTACATTATCAAATGCAAGTTTGATAATGGAGAAATAAGAATGTTAAACCTTGAAGATGTAATGGATAGAAATGCTCCTTTAGCTAAAAAAGTATTTGAAGGTGATAAATTTAAGGAAGTCCGAATTGGGGATAATGGTGAACTCTTTTGGCTTGGCATTGCGGAACTTAAAACTAAAGAAGGCACTTGTATCCCATGTGAATATGATATATGCCCTGATTTTGCTTATATGAAATCTACCCTCATTTCGTCAAATTCACCTCAATCTTAATGGTGGAGATTGCGAATAATTTCTCTTTAAAGAAAGAATTCTCACCTTGTTTAAAGGTATCACTTGACTTCTCCCCCAAAACCAAAAACACCCCGACTCCTGGCGCTATCTGTATGATGTCTATCCGAATAGGACTAGGTGCCTGCTGGTAGAGTAGAAGTTAGAAACTAGGGCGAGCAGAGTGGAACCGTAAATATTCAGAAAATGTTGTACCATTGTGGTACACCAAAAAATATAACATGTTGATCATTAGCAGTAGAGAATTTAGACAAAATCAACGATTATACTTTGAAAAAGCTGATCGAGGTGAACAGATTATCGTTCAACGCGGTAAGGATAAATCCTATGTATTGAGATCTGTAAATGAAGATGATCTCTACTTTAATAATGAAATGGTAGAACGTATAAAAAAAAGTATCGAAGAAGCAAGACAAGGAGATGTAAAATCCATAACATCTTCCAATGATCTTAAGGAATTATTAGGGATATGAGATACTCCTTGGAGTTTACCAAAACAGCATTGTCAGATATAGAAAAACACAAGAAGTCTGGAGATGTTGCCATAATGAAAAAGCTCAATAAGATATTGAATGAATTAATAGAGCACCCTAGAACTGGAATTGGCAAACCTGAAAAACTTAAATATGACCTGGAGGGTCTATATTCCAGATGAATCAATCAAAAGCATAGATTGGTAAATGACATCAGAGATGAAAGAATAACTATTCTGGTTTTATCCGCGTACGCACATTATGACGAAAAAAAAATAACTTTATTGGCCCTAGGGCACAAGTTACAAACTTGCGCCAACAGAATGGGTGTTACAGGCAAAAGTGATCAAGAGATTCCCTTAATCGATCTTGCCGTGGTCTTTGAGTATTTTAGTGACTTCTTCTTCGCCTAGACCCGTAATGTTTGCAATCAAGGAAATAGATAGACCACTATCGTGGGACTTAAGTACGACTTCGAACTTTCCCTTTTGGATTCCGATTTGTTCTCCTTCTTGTCTTCCTTCTTGTCTTCCTTCTTGTCATCCTTCTTGTTTGAGTTGGGCGTATGTGGTCATGACTTCTTCTTTGATAGTGGTAGGAATTGGTGCGGTTTCTACGATTTTTTTGAATTCACTCGTTTCAATATCCGAGGTGTATAAAATGTAAACGAAGGTCTTTTGTAAAAAGTTTCTATCGATAAATTCAGTCCCGAAGATAGAAAAGATCTTCATCATATCCTCTTCAAATTTGTCGGGATCTGTTGGGTGCTTCTGGGCGATCAGCGACATAGCCATCATGGAGTTATTCAT